>Ga0208193_1001143_pt1 | contig 12050 bp, 6 predicted proteins | sample June2015DPH_17_2_FD_184716 | JGI IMG/M metagenome (GOLD analysis project Ga0208193, IMG submission 184716) | Peatland microbial communities from SPRUCE experiment site at the Marcell Experimental Forest, Minnesota, USA - June2015DPH_17_10... | ecosystem: Environmental > Terrestrial > Soil >...
AAGACCAGCTCGCATTGAGCCTGGCGAATGAAGGCTACTCGATCGATAACGAAATCATGGTGCAGGGCTGGGATCCGCAGACAACGATGATGCTGCGGCAGGACTATGGATATTCCTGGGTTCCTTCCTACGGGCAGGCCGCGATTACGGTGGCGCCGGGAGTCACTGACCCGTTCGCTACCAGCACTTATAATCCGGCAAGTCCTCCGGCAGGATCGATCCAGGTATCGACCGCATTTGCAGTGGGGACAGTGCAAACCCAGTATGCGTTGGATTTGCAGCAGGAAGCGGCTGCAAAGGCTTCCGCGACCACATAGAGACGAGGCCGGATCCGAGGACCCGGCCCTTTCGCATAGCGAACGTTACTGCACCGTTCTTACTGCACCGTTCTTACTGCACGACTGGAATGAACACGGGATTACCGAAGATGGTTTGCCCGTTGACGACTACGGCCAGCGCTAACGGCTGGTCGTTCCCGTTGGTGGTGAGAAGCGTGAGATTCGTGGGAATCGTGAAGCCGACGACGTAGACGCCAACCTCGCCAGGTTGATAGTACGAAGTAAAGACCGGCACGCCGGCGTTCGAGACTCCGACGATAACCTGATCGAGCACATTCTGCCCGTTCACTCCGACACTATCGGTAGCCGTGGCGGGGGTCAACTGACCGAGGCCGGTGGCAATCATATAGTAACTGCCTCCGAGCTTGGCAGGGTTGGCCGCGGTGACGTAGTTACCAGTCGAATCGATGACCTGGCCATAGGAGTTGCCATCCGCGGCAGTATAGAAGAAGATGCCGGGCTGTGCGGCGAGGATCGAAACTCCCTGCACCGTACTGACGGCTCCGTTGAGGTTGACTTGAACGACGCCGTTGTTACCTACCGCCGCTTCGCACGGAGTCTGGAAAGTCACCTGCTGCTTCCCGTTGCTATTGCTGAGCTGGTAGATGGGGGCCGGTGTTCCATTGACAGTCAAAGAGAGACCATCGAGAACCGTGGGCAAAGGTCCGAAGAAGCTGGCTCCGGAGACTGTCCCGGTGATATTCGGCGCCAAGCCGGCTCCCGTGGCGGTCGCCAATCCGCAGGGAACTAATCCAGGCTGGAAGCTCGCTGCATTGGTGAAGGCGGTAGCGGTTAATTGCGGCCCAACGGCAAGCGCGGTGAGAGTGAAGGAAGCGCTGACCGAGGCATAGGAGGCGGTGATGATGATGGTCCCGGGAGTCTGGGTCGCGGTTGCGGCCGTCGAGGCTTGACCTTGCGCGTTGGTCACTGCCGAGGTCGGGGTAATGGTGACATTTCCGGAAGAGACTGCAAAGCTGACAGTCGCACCGGTGACCGGATTACCGTTCGCATCGACGATTTGAACCGTGAGCGGCTGCGTAAAGGCGGCGCCGATTGTCGCCGTCTGATTATTGCCACTGACGATCGTCATGGTGCTGGCCACGGCCTGGCTGGTTAGCGAGAAGGTCGCGATGCTGGAGGTACCTAAGGAGACGGTCACTTGCACTTGACCCGCTGCTGTTCCAAAGGTGACATTGGCGCTGACCGCACCGGTCGAGGTAGAAGTGCTCACCACATTAGAGAGTGTTGCCGAACCCTGGGTGACAGTCCAGGTGACGGGTGCGCCCGAAATTGCGTTGCCGCAGGCGTCGGTAACTGTCGCCAGGAGCGCGGCAGGTAAAGCTTGGCCGGCGGAACCGGTCTGATTATTTCCGGATACGATGGTAAGCGTCTGCGCCACGCCTTGCGTCACGATCACGGTACCGGGGAAATATTGTTGGTCTCCCACGCCGAAATAGACGGCGCGAGGTATCCCGAGCGCGGAGCCGCAGGTGGCGACGAGGTTGCAATGCGCGGTTCCACTGTTATCGGACAAGCTATTGCCCTGGCAACTGGCGTACGGAGAGGACGCCGGGAAGTTATTGGGATCGACGATCCGGATCCCGACGTCTGGAATCGGCGTGAGCGATCCCGGGAGTCCGGGGGCGACGGTAATCGAAGCAGTGACGGCGTTCGTCGCCACGGCGCCTTCCGGTACGCTGATGGTGTAGTTATTCTGCGGGGTTGGCGCGAGCAACAGGACCTGGGGAGGGAACGACGCGGCGGAACTACCCGCAATGACGATAGGATATTCGATTTCGTAGAAGGTCACCGAACCATAGGGCGTACTGGCGACGACAGTATCCACTTCGAAAGGCCCGTTGAGGGCTGGATTCAAGCCGACAAACACCGCGCTCGCGTTGCCAAGCTTATCGGTAGTGGTTTGGGGATCTCCGACGACGCCGGTTCCGGAGGTCACGCTGAAGCTAACGGCGACTCCGTTCAGGGGATTGCCATTCACATCCTTGACGAGAACAGTAAGAGGATCTTCAAAGGTAGTGGAATTCGCCGCAACGAGTTCACCGTCTCCGGTAACGATGAAGACCTGCGTAACGCCGGTGGGTCCGGTGCCGGTAGAACCCCCTGTTCCCGGTACGGTGATGGTGTAGCTGGTATTGGCAGTACCTGCGGTAAGCGTGACCGTGTAAGTGCCCTGTGCTTTCGGTGCGACGATGGTGGTTTCTACAAAGCCGTTGGCGTTAGTCGTCGGGGCCGGTGTATTGATGACAATTCCACTGCTGGCGGAGGCGGTAAAGGTCACCGGAAGGTCAAAGATAGGACGGCCGGTGGTATCGAGGACCTGGGCGACCAGCGGAAGCGAGGTGGCTCCCTGCGCGACAGTCTGAGTGGCGTTGAAGGTGAGGAACGATCCGGCTCCGGTGTTGGGCGGGACGCCGACGAACTCCAAGACTCCGCCTGATGCCGAGGCAGCGATAGGAGTGCTGCTGGTATTGTTGCTTAGCGTGACGCGGTAGAGGCTAGTCTGGGCGGAGGTCTGGACTTGCAGGTAGAGATAGAGAGCCGAAGGAAGTTCAGTCGAGAGGACGGCGGCTACTACATGTTGCGCCTGCGCGCTGGCAGTTCCAATCGAGTCACTCACCGTCATGCCCAACGGAGAGGTGGCGACATCGTACAGAGTGGTCGTCGAAGAAGAGATGCCGAATACTCTCCCATTGCCAGCCACCAGAACATCACTCAGCAGGGGCGGCGTGGTGGTCACTACCTGAGGAAAGGATGCAGCCGAGAGATTCGAAAGAGTGATCTGGTAAATGGATGGCCCAGTGACATTCGAAGTGGTGTTGGCAAAGTACAAAGTAGTTCCATCGGGCGTGAAGTGAAGCGGGCCGGGAGTTGCGTTGAGGGAAAGTATCCCGTTGCCGCTGGGGCCATTGGTAGTAAACGCCATCGTGACCGGATTAATCTCGTAGAGGCGGTTTTGGACAGCCGCATAAAGCAATCCCAGCGGGGAAATGGCGATCGAGCTCGCATTGCCGCCGAGAGGAGCCAGCGACGTCGTCACCTTGGTTTGAGTGACGAGGTTGAATTGGGTGACGGTACTGTCTGTAAACGCATTAGTCAGCACATATGCGTATTTCGAGTCCTGACTGATGGCAATCCCCACGATCGGGCCGCCGGTATTGGCTGTGAGTAGAATCGAGCCGGTCGAGGCGGAGAGGATATATACACTGCCCGCTCCGACGACGGCATATTTCCCATCCGGCGAGGCGGCGACTGCCGTAGGCGCGGAAGAGATTCCGTTAATCGTAGTGAACGACGTAAAGGCGCTATTGGCTATCTGGAGTGTCTCGCCCGCGACATAATATCCGGTGCCATCGGGCTTGGCCACGATCTGATAAGTACCAGCCGGACCCAGCGCGCTCACCGCGGCGATGAGAGGATTGGCGGCGTAAGGATATCCATATATCTGACCGCTGGTGCTGCTCTGGCCAGGTAACTGGAAGACATAACCAACGCCAGGCTGGCCGAACGCGGCCACGCTTGCGGCGAGACACACGCCGACCGCAAGAGTTAAATTCTGTTTAGACATGAAGGGACCTCTCGATGACGAGTTGGACGCGGGAGGAACAATATAGAGTGTACCATACCCGGAAGTACTTAACGATAGCAAAAAACAAGCAAGTTAAAAATGTTTGCAGAGGGGGAAAGCAGGATTTTTTAGACCATTTTCAAAGTTACTATCGACCAATCGGGTCAACACGACGGATCCCCGCCCTGACGGGACGGGGTTATAGCTTATGGCTCGGAGCGCGACCAGGGGGTCGCGCGCGGGTCAGGGGACCCGCCCTACTGGGTCTGCATTAAGGCGGCTAAAAACAGAAAGGGAGGAGCCGAAGCTCCTCCCTTTTCTGATTACAACTTGGACTGAGTTACTGACCTAAGCTCTCACCGAGGAGAGTGCCGCGAACCGGCAGACCCCAGGCATCGAGCACGAGTGCCAGGTAACCTTCGGAGATTCCATTGCTGGTCGGACCTGCACCAAGAGCGCTGATGAAGGCGAAGCCATGGCAGTATTGGAACTGGGCCTGAGTGATCAGGTAGCCAGTGAAGTTAGCGCCACGATTATCAAGGCCGAATGCCGCGTTGCCTGAAGACAGCGTGTAGAGCAGCACCGTACCAGTCGCCACAGGAGTGCTGGCGGTGGTGGTCTGCGCTGCGGGCGGGAGACTATTCGTCCCGACAACACCGTAGTAGTTGAAGGTGACGGAGCCAGCCTGCGGCTGCGCTGCACCGAACGGATCCGTACTGGTGTTCGCGATCGCGATTCCAGTGTCATACCCGAACTGCTGGGTAACGAACGGGAACAGCAGGTTGCAATTGCAACGCGAGATCAGGAACAGGTTCGTGCCCGTGTTCTGGAAGAAGAAGCGCGGAATCGGAGCAGCGGTGCCCTCCATAGCGGCCGTGAGAACCGTATCGAACGGAGCGAAGCCAGCCGTAAAGGTGGCTTGCACGCCGGGTTGCGGCAGGCCGAGCGGCGGGTTGGCAGTCAAATTCGGCGAGTAGGAAACTACGAGAGGCACGTCAGCGTATTCGTTCGAGAACGGATCCGCGAACAGTACTTCGTAGACGAGCAGAGCGCCGCCGTTGGATTGAGACACGGTAACGAGATTCTGACCACCACCGGCAGTCAGACCGGACGGCGGGTTGTAGCCCGTGCTCCCGAAGGAGTCCGTGTTGGTGAGGACCATGACGCCCGTCGCGCTGCCGTCATTCAAATCAGGTGAAGCGGCTGCGTACACGTGACCCTGCGGATACAGGAAAATCACCGGAGGAACGTAGATACTGATGCCGAGCGGAAGATTGGCCAACTGAACCGCCAAGCGCGTACCCTGAGTAGCTACGCCAGCCGAGCTGATTCCCGTGACAGCATCCGCGAAAGGAATAGTATCACCAGTCACCTGGACTCCACTGGTGAGTCCACCGGTGGTGAGTCCACCGGTCGGGGGATTCTGCGCCGGATTGGCAGCGACGGAAATAAATTCGAAGCCGGCTTCCGTGTAATAGTTAAATCCAGGAACGTTCTGATTCGCGTCTGCCGGATTCAGGATTGTATTCTTATTGGTCGTCGGCGGGTTAGTGACCGGGTTCGGACTGTAAATAAACCCGTCTCCGTTCGATGCCGAAGGAGTACCATTCGCGATTGTTTCCGAGATGTTTCTGGGCTTCCAGGAGTTACTGAAACCTTCCGCAAACCGGATAAACGACGAGGTGGCGGCAAAAGGCGAGGTGGGGGAGCCTCCAAACGGACCCGAGACATTCGGATTGGTGGGTACGCACTGCGCGAAGGCCACAGTTCCTAAGCCGCTAACCGTCAGGCCATTTTCAACCGTACCGACTGCCAACGATAAAATGCTCAGCGGGAGAGAAGCATTACCCGAAGAGGTGATTCCCATCGTTACCGAAACCTGCGCCGTGGGTGACACGATGCCAAGCTGGTTGGCGTTCACGCGGATGTTGGTAAACCGCAGAAGGCGGGTTGCAGAACCCGGAGGATCGAACGGCACGCCCTGAAACACGATCGCCGTGTTGGAGAGGCTACCAAGAGCCTGGCGTCCCTGAAACACATTGGGGTGTCCAACGGTGCCATTGTAGGTATCACCTGCGAAACCGTCACTGGTGATCGCGCAGATCCCATAGCCGGATTGACCAGGAGCGCTGAGCTCGTTCGTTCCCGCTGCACCGCAGTTTCGAATCTGGGTGGCGGGGTTGGTTGCCGAATTCGGCTCATCGACGATCAACAGCGCGTCGAGGAACTGGCCACCCGTCGTACCCAAATTTGTAACTGCCGCCGTGATCTGACTGGTCACGTTCAGCGTTAGAAACACTGTGATGTTGATCGCCGGGACGTTTACGCCCGTCGCAGTGGGCGTACCGCCGGTACATGCCAAAACAACGTCTCCAACCTGTTCCGTATAGCCTTGGCTACGGAGTAAATTATCGGTAGCCGACTGGACGGTACACACTACCGTGGACTGAGCGCTGGCCGGGACAGTGAGCCCTGCGAGCAGAGCCACTCCGGCAAGCGCGAATAACCATTTGCGAAAATCTGCCATTTCCTTCTCCTTGTGAATTTGTGGAATTGAATTGATGGAAGTTCTTTTTTTCAACCTGAGCCTCAATCTGCAATCCCCTCAGCTTTTAAGAACCTCGGGAACCGAGCTTCCCAGCCGCAAGACTTCACTCTGGCTGATCTTCGCTCGACTACTTTGTTACCTAAGCTCATCGTTACTTTTAAGACTTCTCGTTTCGACTACTTTTTTTCAGTGCTCGCGGGACTCACGGTCAATGAATCCGCCTAAACTGCTTTAAACCCTGGACGCAGTCAAATCATTGATACCACTCTCCGCCCGACCAAGTCAAGCATAAAGTGGCAGTTGTGCTTCAAAACCTGCTCCGGGTGCTCCCGTCACAGTTTCTCTATTCGAGCACGGGGGCGGGTCCGGGGTCAAGCTGCAACAGGGAACGGGGGTAAACGGGGCTCGAATGGAGAATCGAAGGGCCTGAGCGGAGGCTTCCCGGTAAGGGATAGCCAAGCCTCCCTTACAAACGCCGGATGTCTCTTTTGAGTATTTTTATTTGGGATTTGAGCTGGTCGCTTGCCTCGATGAGTTGGCTTTCATCGAAGATCACGTGCGGGGTGAAGAACATGATCAGTTCGTCGCGCTCTTTTGTGACCTGTTTCGAACCGAACAGCCATCCGATCCAGGGAAGACGGACCAATCCGGGAATGCCGCTGACGTTGTTCGAGTAATTCTCGTCGATGAGGCCGCCGATGGCGATGGTATCGCCGTCCATCATGGTAATCTGCGTTTGCACCACCTGTTGCGAGAATGCCGTGCCATTGGTGTTCGAGGCGGCCGCATTTACACTGCTGTTTTCCTGGTTGATAATCAGCGTGACGACGCCGCTGGAATTGATACGCGCATTCACTTGCAGAGTGAGGCCGGTGTTTTCCGAGGAAACCGATGAGGACGTCACGACGCTGCCGCCGGAGGGAATGGTCGTGGTACCGGTACTGACGGGAATTTGGGTACCCACGGTGATGGTGGCGGGAATGCTATCGGTGGCGATCAGGCTCGGCTCCGAAAGAAGCTTCGAATAGGTACGGCTCTCGTTCGCGGAGAGCGTGAGCAGCAACTGGCGGCTCTGCCCGACGAGCGCGCCGACCGTGATGCCCAGGCCAGCCGAAGCGAAATTTCCGAGCAATTGGTTTGAGGTCGATCCGAGCTGGGCAAGTTGCGCCGAAATATTACTGGTGAAAGAATCCGAGAGCGTCACGGAATAAATTTTCGCTTCGAGGAGAATCTGGCGTGGGGGAACGTCCAGCTCCTTCAGAATCTTCACAATATTCTGATACTGCTGCGCGTCGGCCTGGATGATCAGTTTATTATCGAGCGGATTGGCGATGATGCGCGGTGGGACGACCAGCGGCACCGCAGGCGTCCCTGGCACTGCGCCTGCCGCCACAGTGCCCGCCGCGCCGAGCGGCTGACCGGTCAGATTGGTGGTGGCGGGTGTCTGGGCGGCATAACCGCCAAAGGCGGGAGCACCGTAGACCTGGGAGGCGTTGTATCCTCCGCCATAACCTCCGCCGCCATACCCGCCGCCGCCGCCCAAACCATTCGCGCTGCATCCGCCGCCGCCGCCGAATCCACTATTGAAGCTGTTCTGATTCCCGTAGCCGCCGGCGTTGGTTCCAGCGCCACCGATCGGTTGAATTCCGCCGGCGGTACCGGGGCTGGCAAGGCCATTGTTGGTGTAGCCGGTGTTTCCATTGTTCGTAAGAGCGGCGCCTCCGCCGTAACCGTAGCCCGAACCGTAACCGGGATTGAATAACTGATTGAGCGCCTGCGCCAGGCACTCCGCGCGGCCGTAGATCACCGGGTAGACATTAATCTGAATGTTGCCCGGTGTGACTTTCACGGGAACATCCATCTTTTTCAGCCACTCCGTGATGTTCTCGAACACCCCTGGATTCGGCGCCACCGCGATCAGAGTGTTGATGCGATCGATTCCCATAAAATGCACCGGAGACGTTTTTGCATCGAGAGAAATCGATTTGAAGATGCCGTCGAGATCCTTCGCCACCTCGCTCGGCTTGACGTTCTTAACTTCAAACAACCGGACACGCTGGTTGGCGAATGCATCGCTATCGAACTGCGCGATCAACTCCATCGTACGGCGCATATTCCGGCGGCTATCGAGCAGAAACAGGAGATTCGCCGGCGCATAGGAGATCATGTCCGAATTCTCTCCGGCGAACTCTTTTAATACTTTGGTCAGTTCGTCGACAGCCACATACTTCAGAAAAACGAGATTAAGAATGGTCTGATCGTCTTCGGGGATATTTTTCTGATTGACCTCCGGATGCAAGGGCATATGCGAGACCAATTTGAGCGGGACGACGCGGTATAGATCTCCATCCTGAACCAAATCGAAGCCGTTAATTTGAAGAATCAGTTCGAGCAGATTGCGCGGGTCCAGGTTCGATGTGTCGCCATAGGTGTTGAGCGTGATGCTGCCTTTTACCGAGGGATCCACGATGAGATTGAGCTTCAACTGCCGGGCCAGTTGATCGATCACAGCGGTCAATGAAGCGTTCTCCAGATTGATCTTTCCCATCGGAGCCGGCTTGGGCGCGCCCGCCGTCTGAGGAGCGGTGGTCGTCTGCGGAGTGGGAGTCGTCTGCGGAACGACAGGAACCACCACGGGAGCCTGGCCGCTCACCAATACCGCCAACCCGAGAATCACCGCCGTTATTTTTTTATTCATTTATGCTTTCGACCCATCATCAATCACGGATTCACCTGCTCCCACAAGCAACTTGCGCCCATCAACCCGTTCACGACCTTTTTCTTGTAGCCGTCGACGATGGTGCCCGCGGGGGAGTCGTCTCCCGCGACGCACAACCGGACGCTTCCTTCATCGATACCCAGTTTGTCCGAAACCTTCTTGTCATTCTTGTCATTCGCGCCGATCGATTTGACACTCGGCGTGGCCGCCGCCGCTGCTGGCGCTGCTTTCGCCGGAGCCGCGGCAACCGCGTCCGGAGTCGGATCCTTTTCCTTCAGCTCGTCCAGCTTGCGTTCCACCGTCTTGCCGTTCCATCCGAAGATGACTTTCTCGGCATCGAAGCTCACTAGTTCGAATGGACCCACCGTTTCGCCGGCGTGGTATCTTTTCTGCGCTCCCTTCGGAAGTTTCAGCAGAATCACCGGATCGCCCCACGTCATTTCGCCAAAGTAAGCCGGAAGCGCCGGCATCGGCGGCGGCGGAGGAGGCGGCGGCGGGGGCTTGACCTCGACAATCACGTTCGGATTGCGATCCTTAGCGAACAGCGTCTTCTGCGCGACTTCGTTGTAGTCCGATGCCGGCGGCGGCTTGAAAAGGGGCGGCGACGGCAGTTGCATCCTTTTCCGGACCTGCGGAGACAACGACAGCACCGTATGCTCATGCATGTGCAGTTCAAGCCACTTCAATCGCAGCAGCCAGAACAGCCAGCCCGCCAGCGCCAGCAGCGCAAGATTTAGAAAGATTATTTTGCGGTTCAAGATGCGCCTGCTTTCTTGCCAGGGACCAATTTTCGCGGCACCACGCCGCTGACCATCAGTCGCACGCCGATCATTTTGTCCTTCGCGTTGGAGCTGGTGACGCGCAGCTCATTGGAGGCGATCAGTTCCGGGCGCGCCGCCAGTCCGACCAGAATATTGACCAGTTGATCGATTCCGCAATCGATCTGCACGGTCACGAACACCTCACCGTAGACATCGCCGAGCGGGCGCACGGCGCCGAATTCCTGGGAGCGAATTTCTACCGGAGGATTCTCATCGTGCCCCAGCTTACGCAGCACCTGCATGATCTGCGCTTGTGCCTGCTGCGCGGTATCGGCGTTGATGACGCCTTTTTCGCGCAGCGCCAGATCGCCAGAAACCTGCTTCAGGACTTCCTGCTTTTGCGGGACGGTCGCGGCAGCCTCGCGAAGCTTGGCCAGCGTCTTTTCCGCCGTGGGGACCGAATCGGCGGAGGCTGCCATGGCAACGGCGGGCTGGCTCGACGATGCCGGCCAATAGCTCCAGATTAAGGAGATCACACCGGAAACAACGGTCCAGGCGAGGGTTCTGCGAAAACCGGGCGATAGGGTCATTTCCCCGCCTCCCGCATGGTACGGACGCGAAATGCTTCGCCCGACGCCAGCCGCATCGGCTGCATTGAAAATTCAGACGACTCAAAAAATGGTGACGCGTCAATCTGCTTGAGCAAAGGCGCGGCTTGCTCCGTTTCCCCCGAAACGGTCACTTGGGAGCGCGTGATTTCAAGTCCGTTCAGCCAGATCGGAGGGGGCAAAATCCGCGTCATCTCGCCCACCACGTCGATATCCATTTTGGAGCGTTTCCGCAACTGATCGAGCAATACCGTCCGTTGCCGCGCCGTCTCGATATCTTTGTCCAATTTGGCGGCCATCTGCGCCTTTGGCTTCACCTGTGCGATTTCGGCATTGAGCGAACGCAGATAGCGGCGATCCTCAATGGTCGGATAAGCCGCGAGTGCCGCGCCGGCCACCAGGACCAGGGAGCAGGCTACAGCGGTCGGGATCCACAGCGCACGGGAGCTCGACGAGCGAAATTCGGAGGGCAATAAATTCAGCGGCAGGAATAAATGAGGACACGCGCTGGCCAGCGCCGCCGCGTAAGGAAACGCCGGTTCGGCGCCCAACAACGCGTGGAAGGAACGCGTTTCGGTCAACGGATCGAGCCGCAGCTCCGCGCAGGCCAGCGCGACCGCGCGTTCCGGCGTGGCATCGAACGCCGCGGAGAATAAAGGATGCGAAGGGCTCTCCCCATACAGCTCCATCCGGCCGTTGATTTCCTCGATTGCGAGAACGGACGGAGGCGGACCGGGCGCGAACAAACGCCGCGCCGAATAGATGGCTGCCGGAGCACACGTGAAGCTCGCGATCTGCACCCCGGCTTCTGAAAACCATGCCGTATACCGTTCGAGAGCAGCGCGACGCGCGATTGCCACCAGCACCATCGGCGTGCCCAGCTTCGACGTCAGAGGCAGGCGCGTCCAACTGGAAACGACATCGGCTTCCGCGTACGGATGCAAGCCATCCATTTGAAAGCCCACCGCGGCGGCCAGATCCTTATCGGAAACGCCCGGAACGGCCACCTGCCGCAGCATCACATCCTCGCGCGGCAACAGGACCGTCGCCGCGATATGCTTCCATCCCAGCTTTTTCAGGAATCCCGAATAGGCTCGGCCCCATTCCGCGGCAGGCTGCTGGGCGGCGTTCTCGATCGAGAATCCTCCCACCACCCGCGCCCCGGTCGGACGAACCTGTACCGCCGAAATACGGAGCGTTTCCGCGCCGCGCGGCCCGGTGATTTCGATCCCCACGCCGCTCCCGAAGGCGAGAAATTTCCTGAGGCTTGCCGGAATCATGATTGTGGAGGCGTGATCGTGCCGGGCGGAAGAATGGCCGACTCCGACCATGCATCGTCCGACCAGCGCAAAATATGGACCGGAATCTGGAAGCGCCGCCGGTCGACCAGCTTTACCGTGGCCGACGCTGTCCGAACCGTTTCCGACGGGGTGCCGTCCGGCCGCTTCAGCCGCGCCGCCGCGCGCAGCGTCCAGATGAAATTTCCACCC
>Ga0208193_1001146_pt1 | contig 12033 bp, 11 predicted proteins | sample June2015DPH_17_2_FD_184716 | JGI IMG/M metagenome (GOLD analysis project Ga0208193, IMG submission 184716) | Peatland microbial communities from SPRUCE experiment site at the Marcell Experimental Forest, Minnesota, USA - June2015DPH_17_10... | ecosystem: Environmental > Terrestrial > Soil >...
AGAAGCCGCAGATGGTTTTGAGTGATCTGGTGAACCAAGGACTGCCCGAGCCTCACGCACGGGCGCTGATGGCCGAGGCTCTCAAGGAAAAGAAGGCGTATTTTCGACGCGCCGGATTCGAGGCGATGATCAAAGGCGCCGGGTTCCTGGTGCTTGGGATCGTGATTACGGCTCTCACTTACTCACTGAATATGCCGATTTTTATTGTGGCGACAGGGCCGATTCTGTTCGGGCTGATCTCGTTTTTTAAGGGTCTGTTCCGAGCGATTACCGGCTAATGGCATCGATCAGTCCACCGATGGTGTGGGGTTCGGCTTCTACCGTCGGCTCGATCTGGTGCTCGCGGAGAGTGGCTGAGGTGATGGGTCCGATGGAGGCGATTTTCATTCCATGCAGCGCTTCCCTGCCCGCCGAGGCGATGAAATTCGTGACTGTGGAGGAACTGGTGAAGGTGATCCAGTGCGGCTTGCGATCTAGAATCGCCCGGGCGTGTTCGACCAGATGAGAGGGGGCGGCGGTTTGATAGGCTTCGACGACATCGACTAGCGCTCCGCGGCGGGTGAACTGGTCAGGAATCAGATCGCGGGCCACGGCGGCTCTCGGCAGCAGGATCCTGAGGGATTGCAGATTTTCCTTGGCGAAGGCTTCGACCAGGCTTTCCGCTACATATTCCTTCGGCATCAGATCGACCTTGAGATGCAGGGCTTCGACGGCAGCCTTGGTGGCCGGGCCGATGGCGCAGATGCGGGCCTTCAAAGAGCGCAAGTCATGAGGAGATTGGTCGAGGCGATCCATGAAATAGCGGACGCCGTTGGCGCTGGTGAAGATGAGCCAGTCGTAAGAGGCGAGGCGCGCGATGGCGTGGTCGAGCGGCTTGGGGTCGGACGGCTCGCGAATCTCGATGACGGGGAGGAGCAAGGCTTCGGCGCCCAATGATTCCAGGGGTTCGGAGAGCTCGGCTGCCTGGCGGCGGTCACGTGTAATCACGATGCGCTGGCCGAAGAGAGGCAGGCGCTCATACCAGTTGAACTGGTCGCGTAGGGCGACGACCTCGCCAATAATGATGGTCGCCGGAGGTTTCATGGCCGCAGCGGAGATGCGCTGGGGCAGGGTTTCGAGCGTGCCGACGATGGTTTCCTGATCGGGCCGGGTGGCCCATCGCACAGCCATGGCGGGGGTCTCAGGCGCGCGGCCGGTTTCGATCAACGCGCGGGCGATCTCGGGGAAATTCACCAGACCCATAAAGAGGACAATGGTTTCGGCGGCGCCGATTTTGCTCCAGTCGATGGCTTCGACGTTATGGCCGGTCACAAAGGTGACGGCGCTGCTGTGTTCGCGATGGGTGAGCGGGACGCCGGTGTAGGCGGCGATTCCCAAAGGAGTGGTGACGCCGGGCACGATTTCAAACGGGAGGCCGGCGGCGGAGAGCGCCTCCATCTCCTCCCCTCCGCGGCCGAAGATGAAGGGGTCGCCTCCTTTCAGGCGCACGACGGTGAGGCCGCGTTGGGCGCGGTCGATCATGAGGGCGGAAATTTCTTCCTGCGTATGCTCGTGCGCGGCGCGTTTTTTGCCGACGTAGATTTTTTCAGCGTGGGCGGGGGCGAGGTCGAGCAGGCGGTCGCTGGCGAGATGGTCGTAGAGGATCACGTCGGCGCGGGCGAGGATTTTTTGGCCTTTCACGGTGATGAGCGAAGGGTCGCCGGGGCCTGCGCCGATGAGGTAGGTCATTTGAGTCGCATGGCCAGCGAGCCGCCTAGATCGATGGGATCGGTGCCGGTCAGTTCGCCGCGCCTGGGGTTGGAGCCGTCGGGTTCGGAGACGAAAGCGCGGAGGTGAAGCATTTCTCCATCGAGCGTGGCGTGAGCGCCGATCGGCACTTGGCAACTTCCCCCGAAGACGGCAAGGAAGGCTCGCTCGGCGGTGATCGCGATTCGCGATGCTTTGTGTTCGAGCGTGCGCGCGAGCTGATGCGCATCGCCGTTGTCGTCGCGCGTCTCGATTGCCAGCGCGCCTTGTCCCACGGCGGGGATCATGGCGTCGACCGCGAGATATTCCGCAATGCGATGCTCCAAACCCAGGCGGCGGAGTCCAGCAGCGGCGAGAATGATGGTGTCGTATTGCCCTTCGTCGAGTTTGCGCAGCCGGGTGTCGACGTTGCCACGCAGCATTTCTATCTTCAGCCCGTGGTGCATGTTCATCAGTTGAACGGAGCGGCGCAGAGAGCTGGTGCCGACGCGGGCGCCTTCCTTTAAAGGCGCGCCAATAAGAGCGTCGCGGGGGTCCTCACGTTCCGGAATGGCGGCCAGGGTCAAGCCGGCGGGAAGCTCGGACGGCATGTCCTTCAGACTATGCACGGCGAGGTCGATGCGGCCGTCGAGCAGGGCTTCCTCGATCTCCTTGGTGAAGAGGCCTTTGCCGCCGACTTGTGAAAGAGGCACGTCCTGGATCTTGTCGCCGGTGGTTTTAATGATCTCGATGCGCGTTTCGACGTTCAGCTTTTGGGCGATATGGTGGGCTTGCCAGAGTGCGAGTTGGGAGCCGCGGGAACCAATGACAATCATTATTTATCCAGACGGAATAGCTTGCGAATTAAATCCGGGAGGTGCGCGCCTTCGGGGTGCGCGGCGGTGCGGCGAAGCTCCGCGATAGGGCCGTGGGCGATCTTATTAATGATGCCGCGCGTGATGGCGTCGATGGCGTCTTCCTGCTGCGGCGTGATCGGCCCGAGGCGGGTGCGCATGCGTTGGATCTCATTGGTGCGCACGATTTCGAGCTGTTCTTGCAGGCTGACGATGGTGGGCGCCACTTCGCGGGTCTTCAGGCGCTGCATCATGCGCTCGACTTCCTCGTGTATGATTTCTTCGGCTTCGAGGGCGGTTGCGTTGCGGCCTTCAATGTTTGATTGAACGGTCTTATCCAGATCGTCAATATCGTAGAGGAAGACGTTGTCGAGTTTGTTGACGTCGGGTTCGATGTTGCGCGGCACGGCGATATCGATGAGGAACATGGGACGATTTTTTCGGCGGCCGATGACGGTGCGCATCTGATCGCGAGTAAGGATGTAGTGCGGCGCGGCGCTCGAGGCGAGCAGAATATCGACCTCGGGCAGATGATCGAGCAGCGATTCGTAATCGATTACGCGGCCATTAAATTCGTCGGCGAGTGGCTGGGCGCGGGCGCGGGTGCGATTCGCAATGAGGATTTCCGACACACCGGCGCGTCGTAAATGCCGCAAAGCCGACTCCGCCATCTTCCCCGCCCCGACCACCAGCACGCGTTTCCCTTCGAGCGATCCGAAAATGTCGCGGGCCAGTTCGACGGCGGCGTAGCTGATCGAAACGGCGCTTTCTCCAATGTCGGTTTCCGAGCGTACGCGCTTGGCGACGTTAAAAGCGCGGGTCATCACCAGATCCAGAAATCCGGTCAGTGCGCCGCTTTCCTTGGCGATGGCGTAGGCGCTCTTGAGCTGGCCGAGAATCTGCGGCTCGCCTACCATCATCGAGTCGAGACTGGAGGCTACGCGGAATAAATGGCGGATAGCGTCGGAGCCGTCGTATCTATATAGATAGGGCAGCATCCAGGCGCGTTCGACGGAACGGGACTCGGCTAAAAATGTTTCGACGGCTCCGCCCGTATCGGCATCGTCGTCGAGTGTGGCCGCGATCTCGACACGGTTGCAGGTGGAAAGAATCATGCCTTCGAGCAGGCCGGGGCACTTTCTCAAAGAGGCGAGGGCGGCCGGCAGCGCGTGCTCTTCGAAAGCAATCCGCTCGCGCACTTCGACCGGCGCGGTGCGATGATTCAGACCTGTCAACAACAGCTTCATGGGGCGAGAACAGGCCTCAGGCCGATATGCGCCACCCAGGTGAGCGCGGCGCATCCGAGTACGGTGAGCGCCATCAGAGCCGCTTTCCTGCCGCGCCAACCGGCCGAGGCGCGCAGCACAATCATCAACAGGCAGAGCGCCCAGGTGAAGAACGAGAGTAGAATTTTCGGGTCCGCCAGCCAACGTGTCCCGGATTCGGTGGACGCCCAGGTGACCGCGAAGATGACGCCGAGGGTCAGTAGAACAAAGCCGAAACCCATCGACGTGCTGATCACGTTATCGAGCGTAGCCAGCGGAGGAAGTTTTTCCAGCCAGGAGCTGGATTGCTTGTTTTTGAGACGCCGTTCCTGTACCAGATAGAAAACGCTGGCGGTCGCGGTTAGCAACAGTGCAGCGTAGCCCGCCAGAACCAGTAAAATATGGACGATCAGCCACGCATCCCGCACTCCGACGTTGGGCCACGTCGCGACGGGGCGCTCCAGGGCGGCGATGAGCGTCATTAGAAAAACGACCGGGAACATGGCCACGGCGGTCCCGGCGAAGTGGAAGCGCGATTCGACGAAGAGGAAAACCAGCGCGATCAGAAACGCGCAAAGGCTGAGTGTTTCATAAAAATTTTCGAGCGGCAGGCGGCCGTAGGCGATGGAAAGCTCGACCAGCGCTACTGCATGCAGAACGACGCCCACGCGAAATGTTCCGAGCGCGAATGGGTAAACGGTATGACTGCGGCGCACGATCGAGAGCATCGAGTGCAATAAACCGATCGCGTAAAGGCACGCCGCGGCGCGGAGCCAGAAGATGCTGGTATCGAGCATTCGTTGTTCTTATTATATTGTTTCAGTTTTCTTGCCTTCCCACTTCGTACCATAGGATCCATGACCAACAAAATTTGCCTCGTTACCGGCGCGACCCGTGGAATCGGGCGGGCCATCGCCAAGATGATGCTTGAAGAAGGCGCGCAGGTGGCTATTTGCGGACGCCGGCAAAGTGCCGTGGATCAGGCTGTGGGGGAGCTGCACGAGGAAACGGGCGGTAAAGTCGCAGGGAAAGCAGCCGATGTAAGAAGTCATGAAGATATTGCCGGACTATTCCGGTTTGTCGACGCCCAGTTCGGTGGGCTCGATGTTCTGGTTAACAATGCCGGCGTTGGTGTGTTTCAGTCGGTCTCGGATTTGTCTGTAGAAAATTGGCAGCTAGTGCTTGAGACGAATCTCTCAGGTGTGTTTTACTGCTGTCGCGAGGCGTTTCCCCGATTTGAAACCAGGGGCGGGGGCTACATCGTAAATATCAGTAGTCTTGCCGGCAAGAACGCATTTGCCGGTGGGTCGGCGTATAACGCGTCGAAGTTTGGGCTCAATGGATTCAGTGAGGCGATGATGCTTGATAAAAGGAACGATAACGTGCGAGTGAGCTACATTATGCCGGGCAGCGTGGCGACAGATTTTTCGGGACACGGTACCGATTCGGGTTCCGATTGGAAAATCCACTCCGAGGACATTGCCGAAATAGTACGAACTTTAATGCGGATGCCAGAAAGAACCTTAATCAGCAGGATAGAAGTCCGGCCATCGAGGACGAAGAGATAGTCAGGCGATCAAGAATCGCAACGGTTTAAGGAGCATCTAAACAAATGGCACTTGGGTTGCCTGATAGTTTGTGGAAGGGAGCTGAAAGAAGCTCTCCGAAGAGAAAGGCGGCAGATAAAATGGTACGGCTAAACGTCCCGTTGGATCCGGCTAAAACAGGCCGGGAGGCGAGCACACTGGAGACTGGTCTCCGGAGAATGATCATCGGTCAGGATGAGGCGATCCAGCAGATCGTCAACATTTACCAGATGCATCTCACCGGAATGAACGCACCGGGCCGCCCGATCGGAAACTTCTTGTTCCTGGGTCCCACCGGCTCCGGCAAGACCCGAATTGTGGAAGCGACAGCGGAGACGCTGCTGAAAAACCCTCGAGCGGTGATCAAGATCGATTGCGCCGAGTTTCAGCACAGCCATGAGATCGCGAAGCTGATCGGCTCGCCTCCAGGCTATCTGGGGCACCGCGAAACGCATCCTTTATTGTCACAAGAAGTACTGAATCAGTATCAAACTGAGACGATGAAGGTGAGCTTCGTGCTTTTCGACGAAATCGAGAAGGCGTCCGATGCGCTGTGGAACCTGCTGCTGGGAATTCTCGACAAAGCAACGCTTACCCTGGGTGACAACCGCAAGGTTGATTTCTCTCGGGCGATGATCTTTATGACCTCGAATCTGGGCGCTTCCGAGATGAGCTCGATCATGGCGCCGAAGCTCGGGTTCGGCACTTCAGACGCGCGGATGCTGGCTTCGACCGGTGTCTTCGACGAGAAAATGACGGGTAAAATCGCACGCACCGGCGTGGAAGCGGCACGGCGGAAGTTTACGCCGGAGTTCATGAACCGGCTCGACAAGATCGTGACGTTCTCCCCGCTGGGGACGGAGCAATTGAAGAAGATTCTCGATATCGAGTTGAACCTGGTACAACAAAGAATCTTCAATACTTCCGCCGATCGGGCCTTTGTTTTCACCGTGTCCGAGCCGAGCAAGGATTTTCTGCTCTCCGAGGGAACGGACCTCAAATACGGAGCCCGGCACCTGAAGCGCGCGATCGAGCGGCTGCTAGTGCACCCCATGTCGAATCTGATCGCGACCGACCAGGTGCGTGGCGGCGACTGGGTACGCGTAGAATTCGACGAGGGGACCAAAGCTCTCCGTTTCGCCCGCGAAGCGGAAGGTCTGCCGGTTCAGGATATGGCCCGGTTGGTCGATACCTCGGTAACGATCCCGCAACTCACGATGGCGAGTGGCGCGGTCGTTGAGCCGGTACGGACGCAGACGGCAAAAACCTCGAAGAAGTAGTCAGGGAGCCAGCAGGCCTGGATACAGGCTGCTGGCTCTTTTTTTTACGCTGCGCATTCCCCGCGGCCGAGCTGCAAGGAGAACGCGACATCGTCGCCCCAGTCCTGATACATCTCGGGGGAAGCGTCCGGGCCGGGCTTGACCAGATCCGCTGTCAACTTGCGGAAAGTCTCTACTTTATATCGCAACACGTAGGAACGGAAGGATTCGCCGGCTTCACGATTCTGCTTAAAATGTTCGAGCACCCTCGCCACGGCGGTCGGAGCGGACCGGGCTGGCAGGCTCTGGATCGCCATCCCGAATTGCTCATAAGTGCCACCCAGAAGCATAAGATAATAAGGGACTTCCCTGCCCTCGATCTTGCGGGCATTGCCGTAGAACCCGATATCGCCGACCCAGTGTTGTCCGCACGCATTCGGGCATCCGCTGGCGTTAATTCTCAGCTTGCGAACGATTGGATCGGTCTCCGACTGCAACTGATCGCGCAGTTCATAGCCCAGATTCATTGTCTTCGTCAACCCGAGATTACAGCTATACGCCCCTGGGCAAGTCAGCACATCGCTAATCTCGTTCGCACCCTCATCGGCGAGCCCGAGCTCGCTAATTCTTCCATAAACCCGCTGCAGAGCCCCCACCGGAACGTAGGCTAGTACCACGTTTTGATTCATGGAGAAGCGCAAGGACCCGTCGCCCGAGAGCTCCGATATCTCGGCCAAGCCGCGCATCTGATCGCCGCTAAGATTTCCCTGTGGCACCGTCACTGTGACGATCGCATACCCTGGCTGCTTCTGCTCCAGAGTGTTGGTCTCGCGCCAACGATGGAAACCGGGTGACGAAGAATCGTAAATCGGCAATAATTCGCCGGACCCCCTCGGTGGTGGAACCGGCTGAAAACCACCAAAGTTCTCCGGAACCTCGGCTGGCATCGCGATGCCTCCGTTGCGAAGGATGTCTTGATATTCTTCCTCAATCGAGTCGCGCAGCCAGTCTAATCCGCGCTCCCGCATGACGAATTTCAGGCGGGCTTTATTTTTATTCGCCCGATTTCCATGACGATTAAAAATTCGAATGACCGCTTCGACACGCCGCACTACATCTTCGGCGGGAATAAAGTCGTGTAAAACCTTTGACTCCACCGGCAAAGGACCCAGGCCGCCCGCCACCGTCATGCGGAACCCCCGCTCGCCGTCGCGAATCACCGCGCGCAGCCCGACATCGTTGATCGCGGTCGCGATGCAATCCTCGGGGCAACCGGCAAACGCGACCTTGAATTTACGGGGCAGATTATCGGTCAATTCCTTGTGAAGGAACGCAAAAGCCAACCGGCGCGCGTACGGCTGGACATCGAAAGGCTCATGAGGATGCACTCCGGCCAAAGGACACGCCGTGACGTTGCGAACCGTGTTATAGCAGGCCTCGCGAGTAGTGAGTCGAACGTCGGCCAGTAGGTGCAACAGATCCGCCACCTGCGCCAGAGGCACAAAGTGATACTGCATATTCTGCCGCGTAGTGAGATGTCCTTTGCCACCGCCGAACTCGTCCGCGACGCGCGCGAGTTGCCGCATTTGCTGTGCCGTGAGCAATCCGCCAGGCACCTTAGTGCGTATCATCTGCACCCCGGCTTGCCGCTGGCTATAGATACCCCGGCGCAACCGGAAGGGCCGAAACTGATCGTCCGTAAGCTGACCATCCAGGTTCAACCGGGCCTGCCGCCGGAACAATTCGATATCTTCGCGGACAGTGCTATCGTACTGTTGCTCAGTAACTTGGAGTTCGGTCAGGACAGCGGAGGACATAGATACTCTTCTCTATAGAGATTACCATAGACGGGCGGCCTTTTCAAAACGGATCGCAGGGCAGGGGAATTTGTAAAATGCTCGCAGCCGGCGGTGATTTTCATTGACTTATTTATGCAGCGCATATAAAAATAATTAACGCAGTTTCTCGACGGGGCAAAAAACATTTTAGAAACGGAGAAGCTGTGGCTGACACCTCTCTAGAGCGGCTGACCGAGCGTCAGCGGGACGTACTTTTTCTTCTTTGCAAAGGCTTTAGCAACCCGGAAATCGCCAATTACGTTGGGATATCCCGCCGAACCGTTAAGGGATATGTAGCCCAAACTGTTTCTTATCTATAACGTCTCCAACCGAACGGAACTAGCGGGCCTTTTGAGGCTAGAGCGTGGCGCGTCTTTAGGGGAGTGACGTCGGGCTGGACGGGCCAGTTGGACGTTGCTAGTCGTGATCTGATGCACTAAGCTGTTTCAAAATGTTCGGGTTGCTTTGCATGACTTCGAGCCTTTTGCTTAGTCGTTCGGGATGGAAGCGCAACATCAAATTCTGAAAAGGAGACCCGTAAATGTATAAGAGATTCGGAGGTCTGGCCATGCAACGGCGCGGCCGAACCGCCATTTTGTCGGTATTAATCCTGTCAGCGATCGTACCTGTTTTGGCCCAGCCGCAGGCGCAACAGTTCTCAGAGGCGATTGATAAGGTGATATTCGTCCAGAGCGTTCAGGTGGGGACGCCGACTCCGGCGTCGTCAAATTCCGTTCCGATCGACGTTCGACTTCAGAATATTTCCGCGAAGTCGATTTATGCCTTCAAGGTTAATATTGTTGCAACCTGGGCCGATGGATCAACCAAGTCGACAGAGTGGACCTCGGACTTCCTGGCTCTGTATGTCTGGGCGGCCCGTGACCCGCATCCTAATCCGCCGCCGGCAATATTCCGCAGCGGCGAGACCCACACCTCACAGGGTGGCGTATCGAGGGCCGCTGACGGCAGTGCGCCAATAAGCGCCGTTGCGACGGTTCGCATGGTGGCCTTTGGCGACCGTACCGTGATTGGCTCCCACAATGACGTGGAATCTTTGTCACGGCTCCGCACGCATCAAGCCGAGCAATTCAGCGGCGTCGTGGAGGACCTGCAGTCTATCGTGCAGGCGGCGGATCCGATCAAAGCGGCGGAGGCCCGCAACAAGGAGCTTCTTGCTCTACAGCCCGGCAGCACTAATACGAGCGGCACCGTGGGCAGTCAAATCTCGCCGAATAACATTCGGGCGGGCGCCACTTTGACTTATGTTAGGTCTGTTGGCGGAGACAAGGTGAGGATCGGTAAGCAAATCGCTGATAATCAAGCCTACGTTCAGGCGCTTAAGCTACACGCCGTGCTTCAGGAGGTGACCGAGTGACGCGCCCCGCGAAGATCCTGGCTTTGTCCCTGATAAGTGTGTCGGTATTACTATCGCAGAGTCAGCCGACTTCGCAAACCTACGGCACCGTCATGACCAATCAATCCTTTGACGCATTGCAGGTGCCCTTTTCGCCATGCAGCGGGTCTGCTGGCGCTGGAGAACAGCGCATTTTCCTCGTATCAGAAGTGACCGGATGGACCGTCCAAGTGGACGTTGCGCCGCCCCAATACCCAGCGTAGAGTCGAAGTGAGCTAGGAGGCAAGATCAATGAACTTAGCAATAAAGGCGGCGTTGCCAGTGCTGGCGATCACCTGCGCGCTGGCCGTCTCCCAAACCGACGCAGACACTCAGGCGCGAGGCGAGCGGCTCGCAAAGCATGCGGAGCTCTTCGGCGTCTATAACTCAAACCGGCGCTTTGAGAACACTAAGCCAAACCCGGCGGGGGTGATCGATCTGTCGGTAAACATGCGCAACGACTACTTTATCCCTCCGGGCATCTCGACTCCTGAGGACGAGCTTACGCGCGCTGCGCGCCTTGCCGATGCAGTGGTGGAGGGTGAGACGGTCCAGCAATATTCGGCGTTGACCGCGCGGCACTCATTCGTCTTTTCGGATTGGACCGTCAAGGTAATCAAGGCCTTCAAAACGGGGTCCCAGATACCCGTGCCCGCCGGCGGCGAGATAATAGTCACAAGGCCAGGCGGCGACGCCATCGTCAACGGACAGCATGTCACGGCACACGATAAAGCGTTTCCGGATTTCGCTCTCGGGCATCAGTATGTCCTATACCTCCATGCGCTGCCGGATGGTTCCTCATTCCAGGTGATGTCCTGCGCCGTCTTCGACGTGAGCGGAAGCTCCCCCGTGCCGCTCCTCGACCCAGACTGGAAGTCTACGACTCTGAGGGCGTTCGGATCGCCAGTTTCGACCGCAGACTTCCTGGCGACCGTTGCAAGGAGCGCAGCACAATGACGCGACCAATCCTCCCGCTGCCTTTGATTTGTAAGGCGCTCGCCGCTGCGCTCATCGCGCTGGGGACCGCACGGGGGCAGTGCCCGAGCCTGACCGCAGATGGCGAGTGGTGGGCAAGTTGCACCACGATGTATGTCTATATCGATCCGGTGTCGATCGGCGCTCTTCCGGTCGGCACCGGAAGTGGCGCAGGGACTTCGCCAACTGCACAGGTGCAGAATGCCGTTTCTCAGTGGGCCTCGGTAGCACAGACTTATTACGGAATAAATATCGCCGTCCAGCAGGTTGGCTCGACCGGCTATGAGGGGCTCCTCACGATTCAGGCTGTCGGCACCTACGGTTCCAGCACGATAGCGAGTTCGCCCGTGTATGAGGGTCCCGTGACGGCCGACACGATCACGATAAACTCCCTGTCCAGCGTCTTCGGCTCCTCCGCCGCGGGCTATCAGACGATCTTCACGAAGGTGATACTGCACGAGATGGGACACATATTTGGTATGAGCGACTACTACTACAATACCTGCTTCCCCTCGGTGGCCGCTACGGTGATGGCGACCCCAATTTGCGGCACTAACGACTCCACTGATGTGTTGCCCACCGCATAACCACATGCGACACGAACGGGGTACAGGTCATATATGAATCTAATTACCCCTGCGGATGCACCACGTGCGAGGGCGACGGCGGTGGCGGTGGCTGCATCCCACTCGAGGGCGAATGCAATTTCGACGACGACAATTGCTGCGAGGGCAGTTGCGACAGCATCGGCGACGGTGAAAGCATTTGCGAGGACATCGATCCGATTATCCTTGATCTGACCGGGCGCGGATACCAACTTACGAGCGTGGCAAATGGCGTCAAATTCGATTTCTATGGGACTGGCGCGCCAATCCAGATGTCCTGGACCGCAGCCGCGTGGGACGGCGGATTCCTGGCGCTCGACCGCAATGGAAACGGGAAAATTGATAACGCTTCCGAGCTGTTCAGCAATCTCGCTCCGCAGCCGGCTACGCCCGGCAAAGTCGGGAACGGCTTTCTCGCGCTCGCCGTCTATGACCTGCCGGCCAACGGCGGAAACGGCGACGGCTGGATCGACGCGCAGGACACTATTTTCTCCAAGCTGCTGGTCTGGGTCGATCTAAACCACAACGGCGTC
>Ga0208193_1001147_pt1 | contig 12026 bp, 7 predicted proteins | sample June2015DPH_17_2_FD_184716 | JGI IMG/M metagenome (GOLD analysis project Ga0208193, IMG submission 184716) | Peatland microbial communities from SPRUCE experiment site at the Marcell Experimental Forest, Minnesota, USA - June2015DPH_17_10... | ecosystem: Environmental > Terrestrial > Soil >...
TGACGGCCAGATCCAGGACGCTCATTCGATTTCGGCCGGGCTGGACTATCCCGGCATCGGGCCGGAACATTCCTGGCTGCACGAAACCGGCCGGGTGAAATACCTGTCCGCGACCGACGACGAAGCGCTGGCGGCGTTTCAATTGCTGTCGCGGCTCGAAGGCATCATTCCGGCGCTGGAGCCGGCGCACGCCATCGCCAAAGTCATGGAACTGGCGCCGAAGCGGCCGAAAGATCACCTGATGGTGGTCAATCTCTCCGGCCGGGGCGACAAGGACATTCCGCAAGTCGCGGATATCCTGCGGGGGAAGAAGAAGTGACCACCCGCATCGATGCACGCTTTGCGGAACTGAAGAAGCAGGACCGCGCCGCCTTCATTACGTTTCTGATGGCCGGCGATCCGGATCCGGCGACCTCGCTCGCCATCATCAGGGCGCTGCCGAAAGCCGGCGCCGATATCATCGAGATCGGCATGCCCTTCACCGATCCGATGGCGGACGGTCCGGCGATTCAGGCCGCGGGATTGCGCGCGCTGAAGGCCGGTATGACCCTGAAGAAAACGCTGGCCATGGTCCGCGAGTTTCGAACCGGCGACGCCATCACGCCACTGGTGCTGATGGGCTATTACAATCCGATCTACATCCACGGCGTCGACAAGTTTCTGACGGATGCGAAGTCGGCCGGCGTCGACGGCTTGATCATCGTCGATCTGCCACCGGAGGAAGACACCGAATTGTGCCTGCCGGCGATGCGGGCGGGACTGAATTTCATCCGGCTGGCGACCCCGACCACCGACGACAAGCGGTTGCCCGCGGTGCTCGCCAATACCTCCGGCTTTGTCTATTACGTCTCCATCACCGGTATCACCGGCAGCGCCAGCGCCGATACCGCCGTCGTTGGCGAGGCCGTCGCCCGCATCAAGCGGCATACCAAATTGCCGGTTTGTGTCGGCTTCGGCATCCGGACGTCGGAGGCCGCGCGTGGGATCGCGCAACGTGCCGATGGCGCGGTGGTCGGTACGGCGCTGGTCGATGCCTTGCGCGGCAGCCTCGATGCCGAAGGCCGCGCCACCGCCGCGACGGTCGGCGCGGTGGCCGGTCTGGCGGCCTCGCTGGCGCAGGGTGTGCGGGGAGCCAAGCAGGCCGCGGAATGAGCCGCAATTGCGGCGGAGGGGGCGGTCGATGCCGGCTTGCCGGGCACCGTCGGGGCCGCCATATATTCGTGGCGCGATCGGCAAGTGTGGAATCCGGTTTTGCGTTCGATCGCGGTCCTAACCATTGAAGGCGATTGCCGCTTGATCGTCATTCGGAGCGAACCATGAACTGGCTCACCAACGTCGTCCGGCCGAAGATTCGCAACATCCTGCGCCGTGAAACGCCGGAGAATCTGTGGATCAAATGTCCGGATACCGGACAACTGGTTTTCTACAAGGATGTCGAGAGCAACCAGTTCGTCATTCCCGGCTCGAACTATCACATGCGCATGGGCGCCGCCGCGCGGCTGAAATCGATCTTTGACAACGAGACCTGGTTCGACGTGGCGCTACCGGAGGTGACCGCCGATCCGCTGAAATTCCGCGATGAACGCAAATATGCCGATCGCATCAAGGATGCGCGCGCCAAGACCGGGCTGAACGACGCCATCAAGGTCGGCTACGGCAAGCTGGAAGGCGCCGCCGCCGTGGTCGCGGTGCAGGATTTCGATTTCATGGGCGGCTCGCTCGGCATGGCCGCCGGCGAGGCGATCGTGCGCGGGCTTGAACTCGCGGTCGAAAAGAAATCTCCGTTCATCGCGTTCGCGGCATCCGGGGGCGCCCGCATGCAGGAAGGCATTCTGTCGCTGATGCAATTGCCGCGCACCACCGTCGGCGTGCAGATGCTGCGCGAGGCGAAACAGCCCTATATCGTGGTGCTGACCAATCCGACCACCGGCGGCGTCACCGCCTCCTATGCCATGCTCGGCGACGTGCAGATCGCCGAGCCCGGCGCGCTGATCGGTTTTGCCGGCGCACGGGTGATCGAACAGACCATTCGCGAGAAATTGCCGGAAGGCTTTCAGCGCGCGGAATACCTGAAAGACCATGGCATGATCGACATGGTGGTGCATCGCCACGACCTGCGCCCGACGCTGGCGCGGCTGTGCCGGATCCTGACCAAGTCGCCCGCGGTGGAAGCGGTGCCGAAGCCGGCGCCGTCGATCGCCATACCGGCCCCGGCGCAGATGCTGTCAGGTGGGGATGCGGCGCCGGCGGCGCCGCACGCGTGAACCCGCCTGAGCCCAGGCGAGCGCCGCCGCTCGGCGAACTGATCGCACGGCTGTCCGCCCTGCATCCCAGCCGTATCGATCTCGGCCTTGAGCGGATGCAGCGGCTGCTGGAGCGGCTCGATCACCCCGAACGCAAGCTGCCGCCGGTGATTCATGTCGCCGGCACCAACGGCAAGGGTTCGACGATCGCCTATCTGCGCGCCATCCTGGAAGCGGCGGGCCTGCGCGTCCATACCTATACTTCGCCCTATCTGGTGCGGCTCAACGAATGTTTTCGCCTCGGCTGCGCCGGCCGCGGCGTCCTGGTCGATGACGACGAATTGGTTGGGACGCTGCGACATTGCGAGCGGATCAATGCAGGCTCGCCGATCACCATTTTTGAAATCGAAACCGCGGCGGCGTTCTGTCTGTTCGCCCGGCATCCAGCCGATGTGGCGGTGCTGGAGGTCGGTCTCGGCGGCCGGCTTGACGCCACCAACGTGGTCGAAGCGCCGCTCGCAACCGTGATCGCGCCGGTCAGCATGGATCACACCGAATTCCTCGGCGGCACGCTGAGCCAGATTGCCGGCGAGAAAGCCGCGATCGTCAAGCGCGACAGGCCGGCGATTTGCGCGGAGCAGGCCCCGGAGGCGATGGCTGTGATCGAAGCACAGGCGAGACGCATGCGCGCGCCGCTGCATGCGGCCGGGCAGCAGTGGCACGTCAGTGTCGAGCGCGGACGGCTGGTCTACCAGGACGACCGCGGCCTGATGGACCTCGCGGCGCCAAGGCTGTTCGGCCGGCATCAGTTCGACAATGCCGGCCTCGCGATCGCGACGCTGCGCGCCCTCGATGCGTTCAAGATCGACGCCGCCGCATTCGAGGCCGGCATCGTCAACGCCGAATGGCCGGCACGGATGCAGCGCCTGGCGTCGGGTACGCTGGTCGACCTGGCGCCGCGGGCCGGCGAGATCTGGCTCGATGGCGGCCACAATGCCGATGGCGGCCGCGTCGTCGCCGCCGCCTTGGGCGACCTCGAAGAACGGGTGCCGCGTCCCCTCGTGGTGATCGTCGGCATGATGGCCAACAAGGATGCCGGGGCGTTTCTCGCCAATTTCGCCGGCCTCACGCGCCACATCATCGCGGTCGCGATTCCGGGTCGCGAGACCGCGATGCCGCCGGATCGGCTTGCCGAAGCCGCACGCCAGCTCGGCATGCGGGTGGAGATCGCAGCCTGCATCGAGGCAGCCTTGGGTTCGCTGGCGCGCCTCGCTTACGAAGTGCCGCCGCGCATCCTGATCACGGGGTCGCTGTATCTGGCCGGCCACGCGTTATCGGCGAACGGTACCGCGCCGGGATAGATCTTCGGGTTGACCGTCACTTCGCGACCGTCAAAACAAAACGGCCGGCAATTTGCCGGCCGCTTCGAATGAATCGCCGCGGGAAGTGGATCACACCGCGGCGGTGATCCACTGCTGCAACTTCTGCTTGGGCGCGGCGCCGACCTGACGCGAGGCCATCTCGCCGCCCTTGAAGATCATCAGCGTCGGGATCGACATCACGCCGTATTTCGAGGCCGTTTTCGGGCTCTCGTCGACGTTCAGCTTCACGATCTTGACCTTGTCGCCCATCGCGCCGGAAATCTCGTCGAGCGCGGGCGCGATCATGCGACAGGGACCGCACCATTCGGCCCAGAAATCGACCACGACCGGGCCGGTCGCCTTGAGCACCTCGGCTTCGAAATCGGCGTCAGAAACCTTGCCAACGGCCATTGGAATACCTCGTTCGGTTGGAAAGAAAGGCGCGCTGAAGAATCGCGCTCGGGATCATACGGTCAACCTATGAACGCGACCCTGTCGGGTCAAGCTGCTCATGCCGAGATGACAGGGATGGACAGTGCCGCGTCCAGCGCAGGAGCAGAAATCTCCATCAAATCAGCTGTTTCGGTCCAGAGCAGCGCGGCGCGGACCGGCCGGAGAGGATAAAGCTTCCGCAGCACCGCGCGATAGAGCGCGAGCTGGCGGACATAGGCCGCTGGAGCTTCGGCGGGGAGCCGCGGCGGGGCGTGGTTGGTCTTGTAATCGACGATCAGGACCTCGGCGGCCGTTACCGCCAGCCGGTCGATTTGACCCGAAACCAGCGCCGGCGGCCGCCCCGGCCGATCCAGCCGTCCGACGATGGCCACTTCGGCCCGACTGCCGGCGGCGAATACCGCCGCAAAGCGCGGGTCCTCGATCACGGCCAGCACTTCCGCCGCGAGCGCCTCGCGGTCGTCGGTGGTCCATTGGCCGGCATTGCGGGCGAGATACCCCAGCGCGGCGTCGCGGCGGCGCTCGGCAGCGATGTCAGGCAGGGACTGCAGCAGCCGGTGCACCAGCGTGCCGCGCAAAAGCGCCCGCGCGCGCAGTGCCGCGGATTCCCCGGTTCGCATCCGGTGGTCCTCGCCCCCGGCGGGATCGGACGGGCGCAGCAGGTGATCGGCAGGGGCCTCCGGCGGCGCTGGCGCGCGCAGCCACGCCGGCAGCGCGGTCGCAGGGAGCGCAATCGGCGCTGTGACGGCTGCATCTGGGGCAGCGGTCATATCCTCGACCCGCGAATAGCGCTTCACGATCCCTTCCGGAGTCTCGATTTCCTGCAGGTGCAATCCGGAACGGTCGAGGCCTTTGACGATCAGATCGTACCAGGAGAATTTGCGCACGGTGTTCATGTTGCCCGGCTTGCAGCCGCCGACGATCAGGCGATCGGCCGCGCGCGTCATCGCCACATAAAGCAGGCGGCGATATTCATCCTCGGTCTCGGTCAGCATCGCCGCGCGGGAGGCCGCGACGCCTTGCGGGTCGTCGGCCTTCTTGCCGGCCCAGACCACGACATCAGGCGCAGGCCGCGCCGCATCGCCGCGCGGAAGATGGATCAGTTTCAGGCGTTGCGTATCCGACGGCGATGTCGCGGTATCGGCCAGAAAGACCACCGACGCTTCCAGTCCCTTGGCGCCGTGCACCGTCATGACGCGGACTTCGTCGCGGGAGATCTCCATGTCGCGCTTCACTTCGAGGTCGGCGGTGCGCAACCACGCCATGAAACCCTGCAGCGAGGCCGGCGACTTGCGTTCATGGCTCAAGGCAAGTTCGAGAAATTCATCGAGCGCGTCGCTGGCTTCGTGACCGAGCCGTTTGAGGATTCGGCCCCTTCCGCCATCGCCGCCGAGCAGCCAGGCGTAGAACGCAAAGGGCGTCTCCTGCGGCACGCGTTTCTCGCAGGCCCGCAGGCGGTGAAGCGCGGTCTCAAATGGGCTGTCCGTCGCGGCGTGATGGCTGAGCGCCTGGCGCAGCGATCCCTTGCGCTGCCACGCCAGCTTGAACAGATCGTCATCGGTCAGGCCGAACAGCGGACTCTTCAGCGCCACCGCGAGCGCCAGGTCGTCCCGCGGCAACAGCAAAGCGTCGGCGAGATTCATCAGGTCGATGATCGCGATATGCTCGGTCAGCTTGAGCCGGTCGGCGCCGGCGACCGGAATGCCGGCGTGCTTCAGCGCCTGGATCACCGCGTCAAAAACATTGCCACGTCGCCGCACCAGCACCAGCATGTCGCCGTAGCGCAACGGACGGCGGTCGCCGGCGCGGCCGGTCATGGTGCCGGCCGCGACCAGGGACTTGATCTCGGCCTGAATACGTCGGGCCAGCCGCACCTCGGGGCTCTTCTCCGATACCGCATCGAACGGCGCGCGCCAGCCTTCGATGTCCGGTTTTGGGTCCGGCTGCTGCAACTCCCAGACATCGATCAGGCCGGGCCCGGCATCGGCCAGCGTCTCATGCACCGGATACGCGGCTTCGGCATGGATGCTGCGGTAGATCGCCTCGTCGCGAAACACATGGTCGACCGATCGCAGGATCGCCGGCCCGGACCGGAACGAATAGGTGAACGACACCGGGTCGAATTTCAGTCCGGCATCGGTGAATTTCTTCGCCAGCCCCCGGCGCCGGGCATCGAATTCGTGTGGTGCCGCACCCTGAAACGAAAAGATCGACTGTTTCTCGTCGCCAACCGCAAAGATCGTGCGCACGACGCCATCGCGCGCGCCTGCGCCGGCGGTGAATTCGGAAATGATATGCCCGACGATGTCCCATTGCCGCGGGCTGGTATCCTGCGCCTCGTCGATCAGCACATGATCGACGCCGCGGTCCAGCTTGTAATGCACCCAGCCGGACGAGACCTGCTCCAGCATCGCCAGTGTCTTGTCGATCAGATCGTCATAGTCGAGCAGGCCGCGCTCCTGCTTCTCGCGGCGGTAATTCGCCGCCACGGCAATGGCGATTTCGAGGAGCGCCTGGGTGCGGTCGCGGGTTGTCACCGCACGGCGCCGCTCGATCAGGGGCGTGAGGCGGCCGCTCTCCAGATCGAACAAGCGCGCAATGGCCGCATGGTTGTCGCCGAACTTCCTTGTCACCACCGTTTTGCGAGGGGTGCGCTCCGTCTCGGTAAGGAACACGCCGAGATAGTCGTCGACCTGCGTCGCGCCGGTAGATGTCAGCGCCGCGCGAAGCTGCGCCGCCTGTCCCTGGTCGGATTTGCTGCTGGCGTCGAGAACCAGCGCGATGTCTCGCCAGCGCGATCGCGGCAGATGCGGTCCGTCGACAATCTCGCGCTCGATGTCTTCGATCGGCTCGTGAGGATCGACGCCGAGCGCCGAAGACATTTGCGCGGCGGCGACATCGGCGCTACCGGCGGCGTCGGTCCATGCCATGAAATGATCGCGGCTGAGGCATGCCTCGCGCACCACATCCTTGAAGGTAACATCGGCCGCGGTCGCCATCGCGGTCTGGAGCGCGCGGCCGGTCGGGCTATCCGGATCGCGGGAAGCGTCGAGCAGCACCGCCAGATTGGCCCGTTCCATCATCTCGTTCTGGTCGCGGTCATCGAGCACCGCGAAACGCGCCGGCACGTTGGCTTCGAACGGAAACTGCTGCAGCAGGCGGGTGCAGAGCGCGTGGATGGTCTGCACCTTCAATCCGCCCGGCGTTTCCAGCGCACAGGCGAACAGTTCGCGGGCGCGCATCCTTAAGGCCGCGTCAGGCCGCGCGACACCGGCGTCGCGGATCGCGGCATCGAGCGCGGCATCCTCCAGCGTGACCCAGTCGCCGAGGGTGGAGAACACCCGCTCCGCCATATTGGCCGCCGCGGCCTTGGTGAAGGTGATGCAGAGGATCTTCTCCGGCGATACGCCGCTGAGCAGCAGCCGTATCACCCGCTGCACCAGCACATGGGTCTTTCCCGAGCCGGCATTGGCGGAGACGAAAGCCGACGAGACGGGATCCGAGGCGCGCGCCTGGGTGGCGCGGACGGCGTCGGGGATCGGGCGCGGCGCTCTTACCATTCTTCGATCCCCAGGCCGCCGGCCGCGGACCATTCCTTGATGCGGGCGAGATCGTCGTAGCTGCCGTAGCGGTTCGACCACATCGACAGATTGAGCGACCGGTAGGGTTCGTCCTCGTTCTCGAATTTGCGGATCAGGGTTTCAAGCTGCCGTCGCGCATGGTCGGCGGCGACGTCGGGAGGTTGCGGCGGGTCGCCCGGTTTGATCTTCAATTCCAGTGATTTCTGTTCGCCCGGCGGCTTGTTGCCGCTCAGCCTGACATAGACGAGTTCGCTGACGGACGAGCCGGCATCAATGCCGGCAAAGCCGCCCTCGCGCAGGATGGCCGCCTCCAGCGTGAGCTGCGGCGACAGACCCATGCGAACCTGCCTGGCGGTCGGCGGTTGTCCGGTCTTGTAGTCGAGAACAGCAAAGGTTCCGTCGTGGCGGCGCTCGATCCGGTCGGCGCGCGCCGACAGCACGAAGGTGCGTTCATTGTCGAGACGGATGGGGATTTCGCCCCCGATCTCGGCGTCGATGCGGCTGATATCGCCGCGTCGCTCGGTTTCCCATTTCGCGAACCATGCCGCGATGCGCTGAAAGCGTGGCCACCACAGCGCCCGTGCCTCCGGCCGCTCCATCAAGGGAGCGAAAAATTTCTGGCCGATCCCGCGCAAGGCAGCGGCGGGATCGTCCGGAAGCCTGGTGGCGAAGGTTTGGGTAAATTCGCCGAGCGCGTCGTGGATCGCCGAGCCGCGGTCGGCGGCCGACGGCGGCATGTCGACGGGATCGAGCGGGGCCAGCCTCAAAATGTACTTCGCGTAGATCGTATAGGGGTCGCGCAGCCAGTCCTCGATCGCGGTGACCGACAGTTTCAACGGCCGGGTCGCGCGCGGTGGTTTTGGCGCCGGCTGCGAGATCGGCGCGATTGTGTCGGGGCTGTCCAGTTCATGGGCGAAGCGAACGTATTTCTCACCGGCGGCTGTCGCAGCCATCCAGCGCGTCTCGCCGGCAACCGCCTCCAGCCGGTGCAGGAAGCGCGAGGCCACCGCCGGCGCGCCACCGACCTTGGCGGCGCGACTGAGAATGACCTCGTCGGCGCCGAGCAATTGCGCGAAGTCGTGCGCCGAGAGGCCGATGCGCCGCTCCGGCAGATCAAGACCGAGTTGATGCCGCATCGGCCGGCTCAGCCACGGATCGATCCGTGGCGCCGGCGGCCAGACGCCCTCCACCAGCCCGCCGAGGATGACGCGGTCGGATTGCGTCAGCCGCGCTTCCAGCGGTCCATAAATTCTCAAGGGCGCATGAGCCAATTCCGGCCGCCGCACCATGCGGTCGCCAAAGGCGGTCTGGTACACCTCGGGATAGTCGCCAGGCTGGACCATCAGGCCGCTTGGCGCTTGCTCGCCAAGCAAATCGTCGAACGCGGCTGCCAGCGCTGATCCCTGCGGTCCCTCGAAGGCCGTCGCGACGCCATGCTGGTCGCACGACAGCGCCATCAGGACGTCGCGATGGCGTTGCGCAAGGTCGGCAAAATCGTGTGGTCTTGCCGGACCAGGAATTTCCAGCGGCGCGAGCGCCGACTGCAATTGCGAAATCAGTTGTTGGGCGCGATCGAGTTCGCTGTCCTTGAGCCCGGTCCGCGGTTCGGAGCGGTGCAGCGAGGATGTCTCGCCGCCTTTGAGCTTGCCGAGCTCCAGCCGGAAGCGGGCGAAGTCCCGCACGAGACCACCGCTTCCGGCCGGCGGCCGCGTGCCGCGCAATAGCGCCAGTTCGAGCGTCGCGACGGCGTCCCTGAATGCGCCCGGCGCGCCGCCGAGCCGGCAGAGCGGATGTTTCAGCAGCGCCAGCAGCGTCGGCGGTTCGAGCTGCTTTGCCACCGTCTCGGCGGCAAGCCGGGCGAAAATTCCCGCCGACGTATCCGTCAGCGCATCGCCGCCGGAATCGTCGAAGGCGAGATTCCAGCGGCCGAGGGCTGCCATCACGCGGCGCGCCAGCGCGCGATCCGGCGTCACCAGCGCCGCCGATTTGTCGAGGTGCCGCGCCTCGCGCATCGCGACCGCGATCGCCAGCGCTTCCATCTCGGGGTTGTCGGCTTCGATGACGGCAAGATTTGCCATGCCGCTGGAAATCATCGCGGCGATTTCCGGCCGCGCCAGCCGCTGCTGCCATTGCGCGGTCGCGGTCGAGGGCCGCATCGCCTCGGAGACCAGCACATCGCGTCCGTGCGGCGCCGCCGGCCTGAGAATTTCGACGTCCTGCCGCTTGATTCCGAACCGATGCAGCAAGGCGTGCATCGCAAACTGCGGATGGTTCGATGCCGGCGGCGTGGTGAATTGACCTTGCGCGGTGTGGACGCCGCCGATCAACCGCCACGCCCCGTCGTCGAGGTCGGTATCGAGCCCCGGCAATACCACCGCGCCTTGCGGCAGCGCGGCGACGGCGTGAAGGAATTTCGCGGTGGTCGGCATCGAGCCGGTTGAACCCGCTGCGATCACCGGACCGTCGTGCTGCGCGGTCAGCCGTGCGGCTTCCGCCTCGATCAGCAGATCGCGCCGCGCCGCCGGTTCGATCCTGCCATATGCCCCCAGAATCCCGGGCCAGGCCTGCTTCGCGATGTTGAGGAATTGCAGCGTGAGCTGCCAGTATTGGTCGAGCGCATCGGGCACCAGGCCCTCAAGCGCGCGCCATGCGACCCCACGGGTGACCATGTCGTCCATCAGGCGCGCCAGATCGTCGGCCAGCGCCAGCGTCGACGCCGGACCGCCGATCACGAGCGGCGCCTGTGAAGGATCGCCCGGCCTGATTTGCCTGGCCCACCCCGCGATCAATTGCGCCAGCAGCAGGCGGCGCTGCAGGCCTTCCATCGCGGGTGGCGCTTCCAGCGTGCTCAGCCCCGATTCGGAAGCCGCCTGCGCGAATGCCAGTTCGTCTTCGTCGATGTCGCCGAGCGCGACGATGCGCGGCAGCAGCACGGCGTCGGCCTTCAATTCGTCGAGAAAGATTTCCCGCGCCATGCGCCCCGCGCGGCGGGTCGGCAGATAGAGGGTCGCCTGCGCCAGTTTTTCAGGGTGCACGCGGGCTTCGAAGCCATCGACCAGCCTGCCGTCGATCAACGCGACAATGATGCTGCGCAGGAACGGCGCCGAGACTGGAACGCTGAAAATACGCATGGGCTTCCTGATTCGAGGGTCAGGCGTCATCATGACATGGGCGGCAGGGCGGAGGGAGTCGAAGCGTTCAGGCGACGCTGGCGAGAAAGGCCTCTTCCGCTGCGTGAACCGCGTCGGGGGTTCCCACATGCATCCACACGCCATCGAGCCGCAGGCCGAACAGCCGCTCCTGCTCGTTGGCGCGATCGAACATCTTCGTCAGCGAAAATTCCCCCGATGGGGCGTCGGCGAACAGCGACGGCGACATGATCGCCGCGCCGGCATAGACGAACGGGACGACCTGGTGTTCCCGACGCTTGCGCAGCGCGCCGTCCGGCAGCATGGCGTAATCGCCGCGCCCGCCATAGCCGATGCTGCTCGTCGTCGGCGCCATCAGCAGCAGGATATCCATGTCCGCGGGCTCGAAGGCTTCGGCCAGCCGTGCCAGATTGGGCCGCACGCCATCGATCCACAACGTGTCTGCATTGACGTGGAAAAACGGCGCCGGACCAAGCACCGGCAGCGCCTTGACGACGCCGCCGCCGGTGCCGAGCACGTCGTCACGTTCATCCGAAATGACGACGCGGGGCCGCGCGCGCGATGCGACGTGATCGATGATCTGGTCGGGCAGATAATGCACGTTGACGACCGCCTCGTTGACGCCGGCCTCGCCGAGCTTGTCAAGCACATGATCGAGCAGCGTTCGGCCAGCCACCCGCACCAGCGGCTTTGGCATCCGGTCGGTCAAAGGGCGCATGCGGACGCCGAGACCGGCGGCAAGGACCATGGCTTTGGCGGGCTTGACGGGCATTAAAAGCTTCTCGAACCCCGGTTCCAGCGCGTGGTTGTTCCAGCGCATCGTTCGCAGCATGCCGATCGGGCGATCAGGATACGCGAAAGCTGTAAAATGTCGCGCCGATCATATCACGGTGATTCGCGCGACGCATCGATCGTTGACGCCATAGCCGCCCGACATGACGGTTGTACGACCGCGGCGAGTTCAGGCTTCGAGGTCCTGCGCCGCGCCGCGCCGCGTCCCCTTCTTCTTCTTGTCGCCAGGCTTCAGGAAATTGACGCCGATTTGATCGCCATTGACCCAGGCGAGTTCGCAGCGGCGGTAGGCCAGCCCGGTGGACGACAGCAGCAGGAAGAATTCCTTGAGATGCAGCCCCTCGACGGAGCCTTCCACGGTGAGCTTGGCGCCGGTCTCTGAAATGTCTTCCATCGTGCAGTCGCGCCGCCAAGTGCCGTCGATGCCCATCATATGCGCGCTGATGCCGC
>Ga0208193_1001148_pt1 | contig 12017 bp, 11 predicted proteins | sample June2015DPH_17_2_FD_184716 | JGI IMG/M metagenome (GOLD analysis project Ga0208193, IMG submission 184716) | Peatland microbial communities from SPRUCE experiment site at the Marcell Experimental Forest, Minnesota, USA - June2015DPH_17_10... | ecosystem: Environmental > Terrestrial > Soil >...
ACCAGCTCCGACGAGATCGTGGGGCATTTTTTTATTTTGAGTATTGCTTACGATTTACTGGACGATCCGGCGTTGAAAGCGCGCCTGGCGACGGCTGCGCGGCGCATGATGGATCACATTATTTCGCATGGCTACGATCTGATCGACGTAACGGGCAAGCCGACGACTTGGGGCAAATGGTCGCCCGAATATTTCGCGACGAACGGAAAATACGACAGTGCGCTGAATGCGCTGGAGCTGCTGAGTTTTCTAAAAACCACTGAGCATATGACGGGAGATCCGAAGTATGCGGCGGAGTATAAGAAAGCCGCGGTCGATAGGAAGTATGCCCAACAAGCCGCCCGCTATCTGGAGCTGCGCTACGAGATCAACTACTCGGATGAGGAACTGGCGATGTTGTCCTTTTATCCGTTCTTCCGATATGAGAACAGCGCGCTTATGCGCAGCGCGCTCGACCAGTGGTGGGAGAATTGCCAGCGCGAGAAGAATCCGCTGTGGATTTATATATACGGAGTCGGACACCCTGACCAGAAGGTCGATGCGGCCGGTGCGCTTTCGACGCTGGAGCGGATTCCGATGGATCTGATCACTTGGAAGGTCGTCAACTCGGATCGCAAAGATGTGGTGATGGAGAAGGATCTCGACCGGGCGCACGAGAAGCAGGCGCGCACGCTGCTGCCGCCCGATGAGCGGCCGGTGATGAAGTGGAACGGCAATCCTTTTGTGGTCGACGGAGGCGACGGAGGATATTCGGAAGACGACGGCGCGTTTTTTCTGCTGCCGTACTGGATGGGCCGCTTTCTTGGCGTTGTGCCCGCTTCGCGATGATGGGACAATTTAGATGAAGTAGCCAGTTAGGAGAAAATCATGCAGAATTCGGTTCTTGTGCCCATGGTGGTGGAGCAGACGTCGCGCGGCGAACGCGCGTTCGACATCTATTCGCGTCTGCTCAAAGAAAATATCATTTTCCTGGGCACGCCGATTGACGATAACGTTGCGAATCTGGTGATCGCCCAGATGCTGTTTCTGGCCGCCGAGGATCCGGAAAAGGATATTTCGATTTATATCAATTCGCCGGGCGGTTCGATTACCGCGGGTTTAGCGATTCTGGACACGATGCGCCTGGTGGAGCCGGAGATCGTGACTTATTGCATCGGCCAGGCAGCATCGATGGCGGCGGTTCTGCTCGCCTGCGGTAGTAAAGGCAAGCGTTTCAGCCTGCCCCATTCGCGGATTTTGATCCATCAGCCTTCGATGAGCGGGCTGGCCGGACAGGCGACCGACATCGATATTTATGCCCGGGAAATTCTCCGCATGCGCGAGACGCTGAACGAAATTCTCGCCAATGCGACGGGCCAGCCGGTGGATAAGATCGCGCGCGACGTCGATCGCGATTATATTCTGGAGCCGCATCAAGCGCTCGACTACGGGTTGATCGACCGCATTATCGATAGCCGAAAACTGCTGCCAGTCGCGAAATGAAACCGGCTGTTCTAGCGCTATTGGGTTTCGCGGTCCTGGGATCCGCCGCGGAGATTCCGAAAAATACGCACGTGCTGCTCAAGATGGTGAACTCGATCAGCACGCGGACCGCGCAGGAGGGGGCGCAGGTCTACATGCAGACTGCGTCGCCCATTACCGATGGAGGTCAGATTATCGTTCCCGTCGGATCTTATGTGCAAGGGACCGTCCTGATTTCAAGGCGCAGCGGGAAGGTTTCGGGACGCGCGCAACTGGCGATTCGGCTCGATGTGCTGACGCTGCCGGGCGGGAGGACGCTGAAATTTTCGCCGCATCTCAGCTCGGTGGACGACGGCGAGACCACTCAGAAGGTCGTGAACGACGAAGGATTAGTCCAGCAGGGCAGTAATGTCGGGAAAGATGTGGAACGGATCGCGATTCTGGCAGGCACAGGCGCTGGACTGGGCGCGGTGGTCGACCGGAGCTGGACGGGCGCGGGAATCGGCGGAGCGGCTGGCAGCGCCGTTGGTCTGGCGACTACGCTGCTGACGCGGGGCAAGGAAGTAGAACTACGGCAGGGATCGAGTCTCGACGTGGTGTTCGATCGCGCGCTTGCCGTGGATTAAGCTTTTCCCAGGGTCCAGCCCTTGCGGTAAACCGGCTTGATCAGCTTGTTGGCTTCCGCGTTATTGGTCCTCATCTTTTCGCTATCCCATTCGAGCTTGCCTTCGAACCGGAGGGCCAGCGTCCCCAACAAAATCCATTCGGTGAAGGGGCCGGCGATGGCGAAATTCGAATCGGCCGGTATGCCCGTTTTGACCGCCTGAATCCAATCCGCATGATGACCGGCTTCATTACTGGCCGGCGCGCGCCTGAGGACCGGATTAGGAAATTTGTAGCCCTTCATGCGTTCGGCAGGGAGCAAACGGGTGCCTTCGCCGTAGGTGCCGGTGGTGATAAATCCTTTATCGCCGATGAACAGGCTTCCGTTGTACGATATGCGGCCGGTACGTTCCGGCGCGGGCTGGCCGTCGCGCGAACGGGGCAGGTCGCCCAGAATTTCGTCCTGCGAAAGACCATCCGGAGCCGGCGGCGGCTCCTTCATGCCATCGTGCCAGAAAATTTTCACCGGAGGCATGTTGCCGCGCTGCGGGAAATCGAAGCGGATAACCGATTTCTTCGGGAACATGAAGCTGCTCTTGCCTTCCTGCATGATGCATTCGACGCTGGTAGGGGCGCCCAGCATCAGCGCCATATTCGGCGCTCCCAGAATGTGACACGCCATGTCCCCTAACGCGCCGCATCCGTAATCGTAAAATCCACGCCAGTTGAACGGAGCAATCGCCTTGCTGTACGGACGCCCGGCGGTGGAAACACCAGTCCAGGACTCCCAATCCATAGTCGACGGGACAGGCTCGCCGGCCGGCTCCTCGGTGAGCCCCTGCGGCCAGATGGGTCGATTCGTCCAGGCATGCACTTCGCCCACATTGCCGATCGCGCCATCCCAGATCATCTCCGCGCACTGGCGCGTGCCTTCATTCGAATATCCCTGGTTGCCCATTTGCGTCGCGACACCGTATTTGGCCGCCAGATGAGTCAACAAACGGGCTTCCCATATGGTGCGCGTGAGGGGCTTCTGACAATAGACATGCTTGCCGCGCTCCATCGCCCAGGTGGAGCAGATGGTGTGCATGAAATCGGGCGTGGCCACGATCACGGCGTCGATGTTCTTGCCCTCTTTGTCGAACATCTTGCGGAAGTCGGTATATTTAGGCGCCTTGTCGAACTTCTCGAACATCTGCTTGGCGCTCTCGGCATCGGGATCGCACAAGGCGACGATGTTTTCCTTGGCGTGGTCGCAAATGTTAATGCTGCTGCGCGCCTTGCCCCCGGCGCCGATGGAGGCGATATTCAGTTTCTCATTCGGCGATTTGAAGCCAAGCATTTTAAGGTTTGGCGAGCTGCCGAATCCAGCCGCGGGAACCGCGCCTGCGAGCAGCGAACCAAAGAAGAAGTGTCGTCGGTTGAGAGTGTAGTTTGCCATAGCGAACGGGGCCCTACGAAGAATTTTAGCAGAATGGGCCGGAGCCGTTCTTACTCGACTTCCTCGCCAGAGGGCACCATCCCGGACGTCAGAAAAGTTTTCGGAAGGTCACCTTCGCCAGCAAGGATAAACTGGGGAACCGCTTAAACCACTTCCCGGCCGGCACGTCCGGATCGGACTCGAGCCAATGCTTCAGTGCCGCGAACTCCCGCACCGAAATTCGACCCTCGCGATATCGAGCGACCAGGTGAGCCAGGACCCCGGCAGGCGGGGGCTTCCGGATCTTAGGCATTCTCGAATTGCTTGTGAAAGATAACCCGTTCGAGCTGGTCGGTCAGCTCACGAATCTCAGTGGGGTTGTCGGTTTCCTTCAGGCGTTTGAGGATGACTGTAAGGGCTTGGTCGGATGTGTCCAGAGGCGCATCCGCCGCCCTCGATTCGACCGGATTCTGGCTCTTCCTCACCATAACCCCATCATACGCGCAAAGCAGTGGTGGGCGCGCAGGGACTCGAACCCCGGACCCCCTCGGTGTAAACGAGGTGCTCTAACCAACTGAGCTACGCGCCCGAGCCTCCAGTTTATCAGTTACTCGCGCTGCCTTCTTCGGTTGGGTAATTTTTGGAATACCAGTCCGTATTCATATTCGTCGGGATATCCAAAATGCGAATGTGCGTGAACCCCATCTCTTTTAACGCATGATAGGCCGGCCGGATGTTGGGGCACTTCACCATCGGACAGCATCCGCAATAGATCACCAAATCGGCATCCTTGGGCAGATTCGCGACGGCTTTCTTCAGCATCTCGATCCCTTCGGCCTTCGAACCCGGACCGGCAAACCCCGCATGCGAGATGTGTTTTAAGCGGTACAGCACCGGAAACGCGACGCACAGAATCGTGGGAGACTTCCCGTCCTTGATCAGGCTCGCCAGCGCCGCCGGCTCCAGCACTTCCGATTTTGCCCAGGGATCCGAGGCGTCCTGGCATAGACACAACGTGGCGACCAACGCGATCAGGAAAAAGTTCCGCATGAGGGTAGCATACCAGTGGGGCGGTCCCCCGGACCGCAGCCGACGCCCCCGTCGGCTTCTTTCTTCCGCAACCAGCTACTCGTTCTCCGACGAATCCTCTTCGATCTCCGCCAGATCCGGTTTGCTCCCGTCCAATTCGTCGTCTTCTCTGATCCAATCCGGCCTCGGATCGTCGGGCACCATTGCCTCGTCTTTTTCTTTGCGGGTCGCTTTATCAACGGGTTTCATGTTGGCTCCTGCTATCGCATTGCAAATTGGCATCCAAACTGGAAGTCCATCAGGATCATCGGCGCGTGAGGGGTTCGGACTTCCCGGAAATGCAGAATATACCCACTTGTGACACACTAAGTAAGTTCGGGGAGGCGAAGTAGTGGAGCTGGTCGGGCGGGTCGTTTCTCATTATCAGTTTCTTGAGAAGTTGGGGGCGGGCGGTATGGGCGACATCTATAAAGCCCACGACGCGCGCCTCAACCGGTTCGTCGCGGTCAAAGTGTTGTCAGCGGCTAACGCCGGAGACCCTGAGCGCCGCCGCCGGTTTATTCAGGAAGCGCAGGCCGCCTCCGGTCTGAACCATCCCAACATCATCACCGTTCACGACATTGTGAATGAGCCGGAAGGCGACTACATGGTGATGGAATTCGTCTCCGGAAAGACTCTGGTCGACCTGATTCCGAAAGGGGGTCTGCGGCCGCCCCAAGCCCTGAAATACGGCGTGCAAATGGCCGACGCGCTGACCGTCGCCCACTCCGCCGGCATCGTTCATCGCGACCTCAAGCCGGGAAACGTGATGGTCACCGATTCCGGCTTGGTGAAGGTGCTCGATTTCGGGCTCGCCAAATTGACAGACCGCAGTCCGGTAAGCCATATCGATAGCACGCAGACCATCGCTGACGCTCCCCTGACCGTCGAAGGCTCCATTATCGGAACCGTCAGTTATATGTCTCCCGAGCAGGCCCAAGGTAAGCGAGTCGACACCCGTTCCGATATTTTTTCGTTCGGTGTGGTTTTTTACGAAATGCTCACCGGAACGCGGGCCTTCAGCGGGGATTCGGCGCTTTCCACGCTTTCAGCCATCCTGCGCGACGAGCATCGCCCCATGATTGAGATTGCGCCGGACGTTCCTCCTCAACTTGAATTGCTGATCGGCCGCTGCCTGCGCAAGAATCCCGACGAGCGCTGGCAGTCGATGAAAGACGTCCTGGCCGCGCTCGGCGCCCTCAAGCATGAGTCGGATTCGGGCCAGCTTTACCGCTCTCGAATTCAGTCCGTCGACATGAGCCGGCGGAACCTGCCCCTTCCTAAGAAAAAATCGTCTCTGCCGCTGATCCTGGGGATCGTGGCCCTCGTCCTGCTTCTCGCCGGAGGCGGCGCGGGCGCCTGGTGGTGGATGAAGCATCGTACCCCTGTTGCGCCGCCGGCCCCGATTGTGGTCGAGGTTCCGGCCGCTCCCGCGCCTGTCATCGCGCCGCCTGCCGAAACTCCTGCGCCCGTCGACGAAGCTGTCCTCACCAACGACAACATTATTGACATGGTGACGGGAAAAGTCCCGACTGGCGTGATCCTGAGCCAGATCCGCGCATCGAAAACGAATTTCGTGCTCACTCCCGCCGAAGTGATTCGGCTCAGCAAAGCCGGTGTCCCCGGCCCCGTCATTGAAGTGATGCGGGATCCAAAACACGCCCCTGTCTCGCCCGTCGAGACCGCAGCCAAGAAGCCGACACCGTCCGTCGCCACTCCTCCTCCTGTTTCGGCGCCGCCCGTGACCGCCCAGAATAACGGGAAAACCACCACCGCGCCCGCGCCCACCACCCCCGTGCCGGTGGCGCCCGCGAAACCTGCCGGAGTTCCGGTCACTGTCTCTGACGCGATGCCGTTCAGTATCAGACTCGCCGAAGACGTCCCGGCCGACTCCGAGGAAGGCCGTCCGTTGCGCTTCACCGTGATCGACGGTTTAAAAGTCGGCGATACGGTCGTGATCGCGAAGGGCGCCACAGTTACCGGCGCGATTGTCGATGCAGTCGGGAAGAAAAATATCTTCGGCGGCGGCGGAAAGATGACCTTCCAGTTGCTCCAGGTGGAAGCGGTCGACGGCAAGAAACTGAACGTGCGTTCGGAGCCCTCACGCGGCAAGAATGGTCCCGCCAAACGTAATATCGATTCGGGCGCGAAGGGCAAGAGCAAGGAAATCGCCGCCGCTGCCGGAAGCCAGTATGTCGGCTACATCGAAGGCGCGCAGACCGTGTCCGTGCATAAAAACTGACCTAAGATTTAGCCAACTCCTCTAGAAACTGCTTCGCCTCCGCCGTCCGCGATACGCCCAGCGAGAGCACGATCGCCCGTTTCATATCCGGACTTCTTTCCACCCGCCACCGGGCGATCAGCGTCTCCGCCGCCAGCGCTTCCGGACACTCGCCCAGCGCCGCCGCAGCCTCGAAGCGTAGATCTTCATCAGCCGCCGTCAGGAATCGCGCGACAAATGGAATCGAAGCCCGCGCATCGATCCCCAGCAGCGATAGGAAACATTGTCCGGTCACCGCCGGCTCTTTGTCTCCCGCCTGCGCCTTCACCCGCAGCATCAGGATGCTATCCTGCCCAGGCAATTGCGCGATGGCCCGCGTCGCGTCGCTCCGAACCCGCATCTCAGCGTCCGCTAAAGCATCTGCCAAATGAATCAGAATCGTATCGCGCGGCAGCGAACACGCCGCCAGCGCCAGTGCGCATGTACCGCGCAGCACCGCCGCCGAATCTTCCTGTCCGCCCCACACCGGTTCCTTCTGGACATGCGCCATCCCGCGCAGATAAATTTCCGGATCCTCATGCGCCAGATCTTTCAGCGCCTTCACGATCGCCGTCTTCGCCCAACACTTCGGATCAGTCTTGACCGGCTCTTTCAGGAACCGCTCGAACGCTGCCAGAAGATCTGGAATCAGATCGCGCAGCAATAGATCGCCGGCCACCGCCGCAGCCTTCGAACAAACCACGTTATTGCGATCCCGCAGAGCCTTCCGCAGCGGCTCGACAGCATCCGCCGGAGAGGACCGCAGCCCGTGGATCGCCGCAATCTTCTCCTCGACGGTGTCTTTGCTCACGGCTATTTCGCGAACGTGAATTTGAGCCCTGTCGTGAACAGAATATCGTTCGTCTTTCGACCCGGCAGCGGATCGCTCAGGTACCGGTCGCTCGCTGAAATCTGGAACGCCATCCATTTCTTGATCGCCGCCGCACCTGATATGTCGAAATTCAAGCGAAAATTCCCGGTGCTGCTCAAATTCGGAAACATCGCCAGGTTTTCATGCATCGAAATCGTCTTCGAGAAGCTGTGCGTCAGTTCCTCGCCGAACAGAAGTTCCGCGTAGCTTTGATCCACGCCGCCGTCGAAAAATTCCCGGTCCAAAGACGCGCCCAGCGACAGATCGAGCACCGTATTCTTGTTCTTGATCGCGTGATAACCCACCCCGCCCGCCGGCGCGAACCGCAAATTCAGGCTCTGGAACTGGTCGTTTTCCAAATCCACCAGTCCAAACACGAACATCTTCGGCGCCACGTTTAAGTTGTAATCGATCCCGCCGCGTTTCGCGTTCGCCGTCGTCAGATCCGGTCCGGAGGCGTTGCTGCTCGAATAAATCTGCGTGTACGTTACCGTGATCTTGTCCCGCGTCGTCGCTCGAACCGCGCTCGCTCCCAGCGTGAACGTCTCCGTTTCCGTGTTTCCCGCCGTCTGTGTGAATCCCAGGTTGAACGTGCCCGTCCATAAATCGATCAGCCGCGGATTCGTGTACCGGTCGATCTCCGTATCGTAAGCCTTTTGCTCCGCTTCAGACCGGATATACTGGACCACTTCGCGCGCCGCCGTCACATTCCCCGTATCCTTCGTCGCGACATTGAACTTCGTCCCGTCCGTCGTCACCACGCCCACAATCTTCTGCCCGTCCTTAAGCGTCACATACAGCGGCCCGGTCGACGTCACCCCCGTCACGTTCTCCCAGGGAATCGTCACCTCCCCACCCAGCTCCGATTTCATTACCAGATTCTTCCCGTCATACTTAATAATGGAGCCGGACAGCCGGTCGCCATTCTTCAGCACCACCTGATCGGCCAGTAATGCCTGCGTCAAGAGAAAGATACTAATGATGAGTCGTCGCATAGTTGAAATTCCGATTGTCCTACTATTCTTCGTCTTCCTGCCACTTCACGCGCAAGCTCCACCACCCCCCGCCGACCCTCTCGATCGCACCACCCCGCGCGGCGCCGTCATCGGATTCCTCACCGCCGCCCATAAAGGCGACTGGTCCACCGCCATTCAATACCTCGATAACGTGAAAAGCGAGGACCCCGTCGAAATCGCCACCCAGCTCAGCGTCGTCCTCGACCAGGGACTGCCCGCCAATAACCTCGACCTGCTCAGCGTAAAACCCGAAGGTAATTTAAACGATAATCTTCCCGCCTCCAAGGAACTGGCTGGGACCATCGTCACCAACGGCGGCCCTCTCGATGTCACGCTCGATCATGTTCGCCGCGGAACGCAGTCCGTCTGGCTCTTTTCCGGCGATACCCTCAAGGAAGTTCCCGCCGTCTACCAGGAATTCAACTCCGCCTGGATCCCCAATTACATCCCGCATGTTCTCCTGCGCCGCGGCTGGCTCGGCGTGCCGCTCTGGCAATGGATTGTCCTCGCCATCGGCGTCGCGCTGGCCCTGTTCGTCGCCGCCGCCATGCGGAAAATCGCCGTCCCGCTCCTCCGCCGCCTCTTCCGATCCATCGCCCTCGATCAGGACGAATGGATGCTCGACCGCCTCACCGGCCCTCTGCGCGGATTAATCTCGCTCCTCGTCCTCGCCACCACCATCTCCGTCCTCCGCCTCCCTCTGTTCGCCCGCGAAGCCTGGTATTTCATCGGCGGAGGCCTGGCGATCATCCTGGGCGGCTGGCTCTTCACCCGCGTCGTCCAAGTCTCCGGCAGACTTCTCAATCGCTCCGTCGAACGCCGGGGAGGAGCCGACGCCACCGCCGTCATCCGCCTGTGCGAGCGCACCGTCAACGTGCTCACCTTCGCTGTCGTTGTCGTCCTGCTCCTCAAAGGAGTCGGCCTCATTAAGGACGTCACCACGCTCGTAGCCGGCCTCGGCGTCGGAGGCATCGCCATCGCCTTAGCCGCTCAAAAAACGCTCGAAAATCTATTTGGAGGTATCTCCATCATCTTCGATAAAACCATCCGCGTCGGCGATACCTGCCGCATCGGCACCCAATCCGGCACCGTCGAAGATATCGGCCTCCGCTCCACTTCTCTCAGAACCGACGCCCGCACCGTGCTCACCGTCCCCAACAGCCAGCTTTCGGCCATGAATATCGAAAATTTCGGCATGCGGGAGAAGAGCTACTTCTATCACGTCATCGGCATCCGCTACGAAACCACCGCCCAGCAAATGCGCGCCCTTCTGGACGCGCTGCGCAAGCTCCTGACTTCAGACGCCCACCTCGAACCCTCCACCTCCCGTGTCCGCCTGATCCGCTGCGCCCCCTCGTCCCTGGATCTGGAAATCGTCGCCTATGTCCTGACCACAGACGGCCTGAAGTTCCTGGAAGTGCAAGAAGACCTCCTCCTCCGCATCATGGACACCATAGAATCCAACGGCACCGCCCCCGCCTTCCCCTCCCAAACCCTCTACCTAAACCGCGATCACACCCTGCCAACAGCCAGTTCGCCTCCCCCCGCCGACGCGTGAGTAGCGCGCGCGCCCAGGCCGAGCCGTGACCACAGGGAGCGGTGGCAAGAACCTGCTAGATGTTATTACAATAGTAATAACATGGTTGAACTCAAGGTCCGCAAGTTCGGCAATTCCCTCGGAGTAGTTCTACCCAAGGACGTCATCAACCGTCTCCAGACCAAAGACGGCGAGCCCTGTTCCTGCTCGAAGATCCCGATGGCAGCTACCGCCTGACTCCGTACGATCCCGCATTTGCAAAGAAAATAGCGAAGGCCGAAGACATCATCGCCCGCTACCGCAACACCCTGCACGTCCTGGCCAAGTGATCTGGATAGACCGTGTCCAGGAATTAACTTTGTAGGGCGGACCCCCTGGTCCGCGGCCAACGCCCTCGTCGGCCTCTTCGCGAAAACATGGACGATACGTGAGCCGGTTGCACAGAAGCCGGCCGCGGGGCGTCTCCGGACCCCGGGGGCTGCCCCACGGTGGAGCGCAAGGCATGACGAAGACCTGCTCGAATTTTGCCCGAGCCCGGCAGATGCACGCCTATGCAGACGGCAACAAACGCACCGGCTTCGTCATTGGTATCCTGTCCTCGAACTCAACGGCTACAGCTTCACAGCCAGCGAAGAGGACGCCGCCCAGGCAGTCTTAAACCTCGCAGCCGGTACACTCGACGAGCCAGGCTATGCAAATTTCCTGCGCTCGAATACCAGAGAGAATCGAAAACGCTCAAAAATAAGGGACTGACACCCTTCCTGTGCGCGCTCCGTGGCGCGAGCTTCAGCTTGCCGCGCCGGCTTCAGCCGGCGTCCAAAATTCCCTCAGAGAAATCTCTCCCCCTCCCCCCACTACTTATCACCCCACCGAGGGTAAGCAAATGGTAGGAATAATCCTCATCCTCTTAGCCGCCGTGCTAGCCGCTCAAACCCCCGACCCCGCCTATTCCCCGCTCGAAAAGGCCTATGCCGCCCTCCGCGCCAAGGACTATGACCGAGCCATCGCCGCCTTCCAAGCCGCCGTCAAAATCGCCCCCGACCGCCCCGCCATGCGCAAGGATCTCGCCTACACTCTCCTCAAGATTGGCGAAAATGAAGCCGCCCGCGACCAGTTTGCCGAGGCCATGCGCCTCGACCCTCGCGACGACCATGTCGCTCTCGAATACGCGTTCCTCTGTTATGAGACGAAACAGCAAGCCATCGCTCGCCGCATTTTCGACCGTATCCGCAAAACCGGAAACCAAACCGCCGCCGAAGCCTTCGAAAACATAGACCGTCCCCTCCGCGAAGGCATTGCCCGCTGGACCCAGGCTCTCGAAATGTCGCCCGATAACTTCAGCGCCCACCTGGAGCTAGCCCGCCTCGCCGAACAGCGCGACGAAACATCTCTCGCCGCCGAGCATTATCAAAAAGCCTGGACCCTGCGCCCCGATCGCCGCGCTCTCCTCGTCGACCTTGGCCGTGTCTTCAACCAGATGCAGCGCCTTGACGACGCGAATGCTGCCTTGCTCGCCGCCTCGCGCAGCACCGAGCCTCGCGTGGCGGAAGAGGCGCGCGAACTGCTCCCCAAGCGCTATCCGTATGTGTACGAATTCCAGCGCGCCCTCACGCTCGACCCGCACAACATCGAACTGCGCCGCGAATTGGCGTACTTGCACCTGGAAATGAAGAACCGCGCCGAGGCGGAAAAGGAGTTCCGTACGGTAGTTGAGACCGCTCCAGACGACCTCCAATCCGTCGCCCAACTCGGCCTCCTGCGCTGGACCCGCGGCGATGACG
>Ga0208193_1001149_pt1 | contig 12017 bp, 10 predicted proteins | sample June2015DPH_17_2_FD_184716 | JGI IMG/M metagenome (GOLD analysis project Ga0208193, IMG submission 184716) | Peatland microbial communities from SPRUCE experiment site at the Marcell Experimental Forest, Minnesota, USA - June2015DPH_17_10... | ecosystem: Environmental > Terrestrial > Soil >...
CCTCGTAGGAATCCACTTCGTAGGAACAGCCATGCATGCTGGAACTGACGGTGACATTGTCGAATATAAAGAATTCGTTCTCGGGGCCGAACAACGCGGAGTCCGCGATGCCGGACGACTTGAGATAAGCCTCCGCGCGCTTCGCCAGGGACCGTGGGTCGCGCTCGTAGCCCTGCATGGTCATGGGTTCGATGACATCGCAGCGCAAGTCGACCGTCGTCTCTTCGTAGAACGGATCGATGACCGCTGTCGCGGGGTCCGGCATCAAAATCATGTCCGATTCATTGATGCCCTTCCAGCCGGCGATGGACGAACCGTCGAACATCTTGCCGTCCTTGAAAAAGCCCTCATCCACGAGGCGCGTCGGGATGGTGACGTGGTGCTCCTTGCCAATCGTGTCGGTAAAGCGGAGATCGGCGAATTTCGCGTCTTTTTCTTTGATTAATTTCAGAACATCGGCGGGAGTCATGTGCGTCCTCGCGGGTTGAGTACTTGGCCCGGGCCAGACCGGGATTCCCTCACATTGCACCTAACGTGCCACGGAGGCGCGCATACAGATCAAGCACTTGCGGTCGGTCAGCAGGCGCCCATGCATCATAATGGATCGAGGTACGAAAATCCGCGCTCCTTGTTGGTGCATCGCGGCCAAATTGCTGGCGCATCCAGAGCGCATCCCCTCGAAATCCCAGGGATTGTGATCGATTTGGGTGCGCGGCGAAGCCTAAGACACATCAGGGTGGCGTCGCTATACTCGCGGCCTTTGCCTTCGCCGCGAGCAACCGATGGCCCCCCGAATCCACCCGCCCCGCACCTTTCAAGACCTTATTTTTGCGTTGCAAAAATATTGGTCGGAGCAGGGCTGCATCGTTCTGCAGCCCTACGACATGGAGATGGGTGCCGGTACATTCCACACGGCGACGTTCTTGCGGGCCGTGGGTCCGGAGCCGTGGAGCGCCGCCTATGTGCAGCCCTCGCGCCGGCCCACCGATGGCCGCTACGGCAATAATCCGTTTCGGCTGCAGCACTACTATCAGTTTCAGGTCTGCATCAAGCCCTCACCGGACGACTTTCAAGAACTTTACCTCGGTTCGCTCAAGTCCTTGGGCTTCGACCCGCTCACTCACGACATCCGCTTCGTCGAGGATAATTGGGAATCACCAACTTTGGGCGCCTGGGGATTGGGGTGGGAGGTGTGGCTGAACGGCATGGAAGTCTCGCAATTCACTTACTTCCAGCAGGTGGGGGGACTGGATTGCCGCCCCGTCATGGGCGAGATCACCTACGGTCTCGAACGCTTGGGGATGTACATCCAGGGCAAGGAAAGCATCTTCGACATCGTTTGGACCGAAGGCCCGTTCGGCACGGTCACCTACGGCGATGTGTTTCACCAGAACGAGGTGGAGCAGTCGGCCTACAATTTTGAAAAGGCCGACACGGCGGTGCTGTCGGTGCAATTCGATGCGCATGAAAGCGCTTGCCGGCGATTGCTCGAAGACAAGTTGGTGCTGCCCGCCTATGAACAAATGGTCAAGGCTTCGCACACCTTCAATTTGCTCGACGCCCGGCACGCAGTATCCGTAACCGAGCGGCAGCGGTTCATTCTGCGCGTGCGCACGTTGGCGCGCGGGGTGGCCGAGGGGTACCGGGCCAGCCGTGAAGCGTTGGGTTTTCCGCTGTTGAAGAACGCCGCCGCGGAGCACGCAGCCTGATGAGCGCACACGACCTGTTGTTCGAGCTGCTCACGGAGGAGCTGCCGCCGCGCACACTGGAGGCGTTGTCGGTCGCACTGACCGCGGGCCTGGCCAAGGGTCTAGACACCGCGGGCATTCCGCATGGCGAGGTTCGGGGCTTCGCGACGCCGCGGCGCCTCGCCGTGCACGTGAAAAAACTGGCCGAGCATCAGCCCGATAAACAGGTGGAACGCCGCGGGCCGCCGCTCGCGAATTCGTTCGATGCGCAGGGGGCGCCCACCCAGGCCGCCAGCGCCTTCGCCAAGAATTGCGGCGTGCCGGTGGCCGAATTGGCGCAGCTCAAGACGGACAAGGGCGCGTGGCTGGTGTTCCGTGGCACCGAGCGCGGCTCGGCCACCGCCGCGCTATTGGGCGATATCGTCAATCAGGCCATTGCCGCGTTGCCGATTGCGAAGCGCATGCGGTGGGGCGCGCGAACCGCGGAATTCGTCAGGCCGGTACATGGGGTCGTTCTTTTATATGGCGAGACGGTGATCCCGGCCGAGGTGCTGGGCCTCGAGACGGGGCGAGTGACCTTCGGCCACCGCTTTCATGCCCCGAAACCCATTACGCTCAAGTCGGCCGCAGGCTACGAGAGCCGGCTGCGCCGTGCCAAGGTGGTGGCGGATTTCGACGCCCGCCGGGAAATGATTCGCGTGGGCGTTGCCGCGGCGGCAGCCGGCACCGGGGAGGGCGCTACGGCACTGATCGAAGGCGCTCTCCTCGATGAGGTCACCGCGCTGGTCGAGTGGCCGGTGCCGATCGCGGGACAGTTCGAACAGCGATTCTTGAGCCTGCCGCGCGAGGTGGTAATCGCGACCGTGCAGGATCATCAGCGCTATTTTCCGGTGCAGAGCGCGGACGGCAGCCTGTCCGGCTGGTTCGTCACCGTCAGTAATATAGAGAGCCGCGATCCCTCCAAGGTCAGGGCGGGCAACGAACGCGTGGTGCGGCCCCGCCTGAGCGATGCCGCATTTTTCTGGGATCAGGACCGCAAGATTTCCCTCGACGCGCATGCGGCCCGTTTGAGCGGTGTGACGTTTCAAACCAAATTGGGCACCTACGCCGACAAGACCTTGCGCGTGAGGTCGCTGGCGCAGTCGATCGGGGGCCGCATCGGCGCGGGAGCCTTCGTGGCACGCGCCGCCGAACTCGCCAAGGCCGACCTGATGACCGCAATGGTGGGTGAATTCCCCGAGCTTCAAGGCACGATGGGACGCTACTACGCGGAAGCCCAAGGCGAGCCTGAGGAATTGGCGCAAGCCCTGGAGGAACATTATCGCCCGCGATATGCCGGTGATTCATTGCCGGCCACCAAAACGGGCCAGGCCGTCGCGCTCGCCGACAAGATCGATACCCTGGTAGGCATTTTCGCGATCGAGCAGCGGCCGACGGGCGCGAAGGATCCCTTCGGCCTGCGGCGCGCCGCCCTAGGGTTGCTGCGCATCCTGCTCGAGGGCCGGCTGGATTTGGACTTGCTCGGCTTGCTGGCGGAGTCCGCCGCTGCGCAGCCGGTGCAGCGAGCCGGCCTGGTCGATGAAGTGTACGACTTCATTGCGGAGCGGCTGCGGGGTCTGCTGCTCGAGGAGCCGGGCACCACGGTTGAAATGCTCGACGCCGTGTTCGCAAACCGCCCGCGCTCGCCGCTGGATGCCGTAACGCGGCTCACGGCGCTGAAGGAATTCCTGCTGCTGCCGGAGGCGGCCGTTCTCGCGGGGATCAACAAGCGCATTGCGAATATTCTGAAAAAGACCTCGCTGGACAGCAATGCGGCTGTCGATGCCGGCGCGCTGGCCGAAGAGGCCGAGCGGCAACTGCACAAGGTCATGAGTGATTTGCGGATTCCGGTGCAGGACGCAGCCGCGCAGCGCCGCTATGCAGACAGTCTCAAGGCCCTGGTCGGCCTGCGGGCGCCGGTGGACGATTTTTTCGAGCGCATCATGGTGATGGACGAGGATCTCGCCCGGCGCAATAACCGCCTGGCCCTACTGCGCGACGTGCAGCTGCTGCTCGGCGGCGTCGCCGACTTGTCGCGCCTGCCGGGGTGAATCGGCGGGCGGAGCCGGCCGGCTGCGATGACTACGGCCGCCCGCGGCGACTCCAGGATGCCATGCTTTCGAACACTCCATCGCGGCGTATCAGGCCGTGCATGAGCGCCGCGCCCATGTGGACCAGAAACACCGCGAACAGGAGATAGGCGAAATCACCGTGCAGTTCCCGCAGCCAGGAGTACAGAACGGGATTCTGGGGCAGGATGGGCGGCAGCCGCAGCGAACCATAGATGACGACCGGATATGGCGCAGCCGAGAGCATTCCCCAACCCAGGAGCGGAATGATGAACATCAGCGCGTACAGCAGGACATGCGATGCCTTCGCAGCGACGCGCTGCAATGGCGGGAGGCTGTCGGGGAGCGGAGGCGGGGGATTGATCAGCCTGTTGACCAGGCGGATGGCGACCAGGATCAGCACCGCAAGACCCAACGGACGGTGAATCGCGATGAGGAACCGGTAACGCTCCGATACCGATGCCGCCATGCCCGTCCCAATAAAGAGCATGGCTACAATCATCAGCGCCATCAGCCAATGCAACACGCGAGAGAGCGGCGAAAAGCGTGCCTGATGCGCATTCATCGCGTCCCTCCTACCTGTACTTCCCGAGGGGTCTGAAGAACTTCCCGGGGGGTCACCGCGCTCGGCGCTTTTTTCTGCTTCTCATCGGCGCGCAACGTGAATGAGCCGGCATAGGCCGAGGAACGGGCACTGAGCAGCGGATCGTCCGAAGGCTCGATGCCGGCGGGCAGCACCAGGGGATCGTAGTTGATGTCGGTGCAGGAGCCGGTGATCGAATAAATAATTCTTGTCCGCCTCGGTGTGCTGCGCGCCGCTCTCGGCCACGAACTCCTGCAGCGGCACCACGGCCCACCGCACTGGAACCGAGACTCCGGCCGCATTGACCATGCGAAACGCGTCCAGGCTGTTGTACGTGGAATCGGCGAAGCTCGAGGAAACGGCACGCGCGCGGATGAGGATCATGGCGCGCGCCGTCTCCGGATGCCCGGCCAGAAAATCCTGTACCGCCGCGGGATCGGGTTTACCGCTGACGGGGTCGGGCTTGAACGCGAGAAGCTGTTCGTAGAAGCCTTGCGCTGAATTGACCGGAAACACCGGGATATTGTTCATGCCGGTACGCCATTCCTGGCCGCCGGGCGGAAGAAACCGCAGCGCCATGCTGCGCACCGTCGCCGGCTTGTCCGCTTGCGAGGGCATGCCGCCCGCCAGAGCGAAGCGGCCGATCAGCGGAACGCGGCCCGCGGCGAAAACCGCTGCCTTCGACAGAGCAACCGCATTGCCGTTGCTCTCGAACCAGCCGGTAACACAGAGCCCCTTGGCATGGTTGCGTCGAAAACCCGGGTGGTCGCCGCCGACCGCCTCGAATGCATCCATCATGCGGTCCTGAGTCAGGCGACTGGGCGAGAACCAGCCACCAACGTAGCCGAACGCGCCCACCACGACCAGCAACAGCACGCCGATCAGCGCGAACCGCACGAGCGCGGCGGCGCCCGAGAGCGGCGCGCGCCGCGTGCTCAAATCAGGAGGCTCGTTCATCTCCAGCTCCGCGACTCATGCACGAATAGTGTACATCCGCTACGAGAGCGCGGTATCGGACGGTTACCGAGCCTTTATTGCGCCACGGCAAATACGATCTAAAAGTTCGGGAAAACCGATGCCCGCGGCCTTCGCGGCCTGGGGCAAGAGACTGGTCGCGGTCATGCCGGGCAACGAATTGGCTTCCAGGCACCAGTACGCACCGGCGCTGTCGCGTCTAAAGTCAGTACGGCTATAAGCACCCAGCTTCAGCACCCGATGGACCCGCAACGCATACTCCTGGATGAGCGCAGCCTCCGTCGCGGGTATGTCGGCCGGAAACACTTCGCGCGCGCCGCCGACTTGGTACTTCGATTCATAGTCGAATACCTCGCCTTTTGAAATGATTTCCCCGGCCGGTAGAGCCACTCCCTCGAGCACACCCACCGTGAATTCGCGCCCGGCTATGAACCGCTCCAACATGACTTCGTCGTCGAAGCGCAGTGCCCGATCGATGGCGTCCTGCAATTGCGCCGGATCGCGAACCACGCTCAGACCCACGGTCGAGCCTTGCTTATTGGGTTTCACGACCAGGGGCCAGCCGATCACGGCACCCGCCGCGTCGGCGGCGGCCGGCGCCATCAGCCAATCGGCGGTCGGAACCCCGACCGAGCGAAACAGCCGCTTGCTCAAGTCCTTGTCCATCGCGGCGGCACTGGCGATGTGATTGCTCCCGGTGTAGGCCATCCCGGCCAGATCCAGCAGGGCTTGAATGCGGCCGTCTTCGCCCGCACCGCCGTGCAGCGCGAGAAACACCACCTCCGCGTCGCGGAAGTCGAAGGCTGCCGTCGACAGCGCCATGGCTCCCCCGCGCACCCGCGCGATCTCCGTATCCGAAGGCGGAGCCGCGGCGACGGCGGCCGACAGCAACTGCCGCTCCTGTTCGAAACCCAAGCGACCGGTCGCTGTGTCGACCGCGAATACCTGGTGACCAAGACTGCGCAATACCGGAATGATCTGCGCCGCGCTCGCAATCGAGACGTCGCGTTCTTCGCTGGTGCCGCCGAACAGCACGGCGATTTTCATGAGTCAGCACCCGTTCCCGCCACGACCGCTGCTGCCGGTCCCGTCGGCGACCCTGTGGCAGTAGGTGATCCCGGCTTCCGGGCGGTGATGCGAATCATTCCTCCTGGAGCTGCATCGCGCAGCACCGAAAGGCCCAGCAAACTCAATCGTTCGACCACCCACAGAGGCGAAAGGCGCAGCTTGGAGTAGCTGCTCACGCGAAGCCGCCAAGATCCGCCTTCACGCTGATGCAATAGATCGTGCACGGTCACGGTGGTGTCTGCATATTCCAGAAAACAAGTCAGTATTCGCTCCGCGTCGCTGCGGACCAAAATGAAACGGCCGTCGCCTTGCAATGGTGTGGACACGTAGTCGCGAAATGTTGCCACAAAAAGGCCGCCGTAGCCGAGCCTCGCGGCCACGTCTGCGAAGAGAGATTCGACACTGGAAAGACTCGGCAGATGGGTCAGAGTATCACCCATGCACAGGATGACATCGATGGGGCTACCCACGTGTTCGCGGAAGGCCGAGAGATCCGCATTAACGGCGTGGATGGGGAGCGACTCCTTGCGCGCCTCGAGTTCCTGCAGCAAAGAATCGCAGGTATCCATCGCGACTACGGAGAATCCGCGGCGCGCCAGCGGTAGGGTATGCAAGCCGAAGCCGGCGCCCAGGTCCACTGCCGTGCCACCAACTTTCGCAGGCAGCGGCAGCGCATCGAGTTCCGCGGCGCCGCGTGACAGCGCGGCGTCTATATCACCGACCATCCATGTATAGACCGGACCCAAGTGATCGGCGTAGTGATCGCGTGCCGTTTTAGCCATTGATCACGCTCGAGGCATATCGGCGGTGCGCAGAAATTCGATGAGAGCTTCGTTCACGATTTGGGGACGCTCCTGCTGGATGAAATGTCCGGCGCCCTCGACGAGCAGCGTGCGAACCAGTCCGGGGACCGTGATGGGCAATGCCTCCACGGCGGCGGCGCCCGAACCGAAAGCGATGACCGGATCCAGACTGCCGGCGATGAACAGGGCTGGTTGATGGATCGATGCGCCCGCCCAGGGTGCCGTGAGCTCCCAATTGCGGTCGATGTTGCGGTACCAGTTGAGTCCGCCGCGAAACCCGCTGCGCGAAAATTCGGCCGCCATATGATCGAGATCCGCGTCGGTGTACCAATTCGGAAGGCGCTCAGGATCGAGAGTATTGGCCAACCAGCCCTTCCCGGGCTGCAGCGTGAGCGCCCGAGTCTCTGGCGGCGCATCGCCTGATATCGAATATAGAACACGCCGTAGAGCCGCGCGCGGATCACGCTCGAATTCAGCCTCCGCCACGCCCGGCTCCTGAAAATGAAGCCAGTAGTGGGTTAATTGACCGGCCTTGCGCAGCATTTGCAAGGGCGGCGCCGGACCGCGTTGCCGGAAGGGCACGCTGAGGGCGGCAACGGCCGGGAATACGTCAGGGCGAAACAGGGCCGCATGCCATGCGATGTTTGCTCCCCAATCGTGCCCGACGATGATGGCCCGCTTCTCGCCGAGGGCGCCGACCAAGCCGATCATGTCGCCGACGATGTCGAGCACTGTGTACGAGGAGATCTCGGGCGGTGCGTCGGTGCGTCCATATCCGCGCATGTCGGGTGCGATCGCGTGATATCCCGCGGCCGCGAGCGCCGACAGTTGATCGCGCCACGAATACCAACCCTCGGGAAAGCCGTGACAGAGCAGCACCAGAGGTCCCGACCCTTGCTCGGCAAAATGCATACGTATGCCGTTTGTCGTCACATCGCGATGTTGAAGATCATTCGCTGTCATGTGTCCTCGCGTGGCCGCCATTGGGTGAGGCCGACCGGTTGATCCTATCGTATACTTTTGAGGTTCATGCTCACAGCTCTACTGTTCGTCTGCTCCGCCGCCGCGATTTATTTCGCGTGCGAATTTTTCGTCAATGGAATCGAATGGCTGGGCCGCAAATTGGGCGTGGGGGAAACGGCCACGGGTACCATCCTGGCCGCTTTCGGCACTGCGCTGCCGGAGAGCGCCGTGACCTTCGTAGCCGTAGTCTTCGGCCGGAATTCCGCGCAGAAGGACATCGGCATCGGCGCCGCGCTGGGTGGCCCGATGGTGCTCGCCACCATTTCCTATGCAGTCGTCGGCTGCGCGATGCTGTGGTGTCATCGGCGTCTCGGCCGCGTGACGCATGACATCGAGTGCGATTCGAAGAAACTGCGGCGCGATCAGGCGTGGTTCCTGTCCATTTTCGTCGTCAAGATCGCTCTCGGCCTGCTCGTATTCAACTATAAGCCGTGGCTTGGCGCGGCATTCCTGCTCGCCTACGCGGTGTACCTGCTGCGCGAGTTGCGCGGCGCGCAGGTATTGAGCGAAGAAGAGCTCGAACCCCTCAAACTTCACCCCAAGGGCGATCCGGGGCTGCTCTGGCCGTTGCTACAAACCAGCCTGGCGCTCATTACCATCGCGATTGCATCCAGGGTGTTCGTCGGACAGCTGGAGAGCATCGGGATTTGGGCGGGACTGTCGCCCCAGCTTGTGGCGCTGCTGTTGAGTCCGGTCGCGACCGAGTTGCCCGAAACCATGAACGCGCTGATCTGGGTTCGCCAGGGCAAGGAACGTCTGGCGCTCGCCAATATCTCCGGTGCGATGATGATTCAGGCCACCGTCCCGACAGCTCTCGGTTTGTTCTTTACGTCCTGGGTATTTTCGCGCGAACTCGTCGTCTCCGGAGTCGTCACCATGGTGGCAGTGGCGGCGCTGCTGGGGCTGTTCTCGAAGGGTGCGGTGAACGCGCGTTCACTGATGCCGCTTGCAGGGCTGTACGCCGTCTTTGTCGCCGTTATCGCCCTGATGTAGAAGGCCGTAGGGTAGGCTGCGTTGTTATGGGGATACTGCAAGCCGCTACCATGGGAATCTCTCCCCACTCCGGCTGGGCGGCCGTGGTCGCACTCGGCGGCGCGCCGACGGGCCCGAGAGTTCTCTCCCGGTCGCGCATCGATCTGGTCGACAGGCACTTTCCGGAATCAAAGCAGCCCTATCACACGGTGGAGAAGTTGGCCATCGACGAAGCGGCGCAGCATTTGGATCGCTATAGAATTCAAGCAGAGGGGATGGCCGGTTCGGCCATCGGTCAGACGAGAGAACACCTAGCCGGTCAAGGATATGAGCTGAAATCGGTTGGGATTCTGGAATCGTCAGGCCGCAAAGGCGGCTCGCTGCATTCGATTCTGGCCTCGCATGCATTGATCCATACGGCCGACGGCGATCATTTCCGGAATGCGCTGGCCGCGGCGGCCGAAAGGGGTGGGCTCGACGTGTGTCGAGTGCCCGCACGGGATTTGGATGCGCAAGCGGAGGCTCGTCTTCGTCGTTCTTTGAGTTCATTGCGCATCGCCGTGAACGAATTGGGGCGACAGGTCGGCTCGCCGTGGGGTGCGGATCAAAAGAATGCCGCGCTGCTGGCATGGCTGTTGCTGGAACCGTAAGGCAAGAACCGAATACTCACCCCCCATGGGCCTCGGCGTGGTCACATTGCCGACGGAGTCTGGCCGCTGAGCACTTGCAAATACCGCTTGCGTTCGATGTTGCCGCCGCTGAGCACCACCGCGACGTTCTTGTTCGCCATCCTGCCGCGCTCCTGCAATAGTGCGGCAAGCGGAGTGGCGCCCGCGCCTTCCGCGACCTGGTGAGCGTCGTCGAAATAAATCCTCATGGCCTCCGCGATGGCGTCCTCGGAAACTTCCACGATGCGCGCCGCCCCGCGGCAAATCGTCGCCACGGCCTCCGCGTTGGGTTCCCGGGTTGCCACCCCATCCGCGAAGGTCTGGGCCGACGCTGCGTTGATCGGGCGTCCGGCGGCGAAGGAGAGCGCCGTAGCCGGGGCCTTGGCTGCGCACACGCCGATGACTTCCGTCTTCAAGCCCAGCAGGTCCCGCACGGTAATCAATCCGCAAATGCCCGAGCCCATGCCCACTCCCACATATACCGCGTCCAAGGTGGCGAGGGCGCGAAATAGTTCGAGAGCATAGGTGGCTACGCCGGTGACGAGGTCTCGGTGGAAGGAGGGGATGAAGTGCAGATCTTCGGCGTCCGCCACTCGGAAGGCCTCATGCCTCGCTTCGTCGAAGTCATTGCCGAATTCGACTACCTTGGCGCCGAAGGCGGCGATGGCGGAGTTCTGGTCGAGGGAATTGTTGCGGGGTACATAGATGGTCGCGGGGACCCCGGTTCGCGCGGCGGCAAAGGCGATGGATTGGCCATGATTGCCGCGAGTCGCCGAGATGACTCCCGGGGTGCTTGGATGAGCACGGCGCAACCGATCCAGGTACACCAGCCCGCCGCGGACTTTGAAGGCGCCAGTCGGCGTGTGATTTTCGTGCTTCACCCAGACCGTACAGCCGGCGCGCATTTTCAGCTTCGGCCACGCGTACTGCGGCGTCGGCGGCAGCACGCCGTACACCAGCGCCGCGGCACTCTCCAAGTCGCTGATCTCAAATAGGGTTGAATTCATATTCACGTTGCCACCTGTGGATGGGTTGAGTGGGTTGAAAGCCCCTGAGCAAATGCCCGCATCAGGCCGCGGCCTCGCAGTGCGAGGCGAGGAACTGTGTCAGCGTGGGTTCGCTGCCATATGCTGCATTGATTCTCAGATAGTCGCTGCCCCGGCCGCTTATCGAGAACATCGCGCCCTTCGCCAGCAGGATGCCCGCAGCCCGTGCATCGACGCAAAGGCGCTCGGGATCGACGCCTGCGGGCAGCCGGCACCAAAGGAAAATGCCGCCCGCGGCCGACGGTTCAATCGTCAAGCCGGCACGGCTCAGCGCGACCGTAGCTGCTGCCCGGGTTGTGCCGAGCCGATCGCGCAGCCGCTCGATGTGTTTGCGATACTTGCCGCTGGCGAGCATCTCACGCAGAACGAACTCATCGAGAGCTGATCCCGATAGCACGCCGAGAATCTTCGAGTCGACCAGCTGAGAAACGAGCGCCTCCGGCGCCGCGATGAAGCCGATGCGCATGCCCGGCCCCAGCACCTTGGTGAAGCTGCCGACATACAGCACCCGTTTCAGCTCGTCGATTTGCGCGAGGGATACGACACGACGGGGCGCGAGGTCGGTATACACATGGTCCTCGGCCACGATGAAGTTATATTTCTCGGCCAATGTCAGGATGCCGTGGCAGTTCGCCGCGCTTGCGCTGGTCCCGGTAGGATTGTGGAGCACCGTTTGCGTAACGAACATGCGCGGCCGATGCAGGCGCGCCGCCGCTTCGAGAGCGTCCAAATCGGCGCCCTCCGCGACGCGCGGGACCGGAACCAAGTGCGCGCCGTGGGCTCGAAGCCGCGCGTGCAGAACGTAGTATCCGGGATCATCGACCAATACACAGTCGTTGGCCCTCAGCAAAGCGCGCGCGATCAAATCGAAGGCATGCGATGCGCCGAAGGTAACGACAATGCTGCGCGCCGCGACGGGAAGGCCCGCCATCCGAATCCGCTCTGCAAGCAGCTCTCGGAGGCCAGGATCTCCCTGGACCGCGGCGGACTCCAGCAGCACGCCGCTCCTCGCGACCTTGGACAAGATGGAAGACGGCACCGCTCCGGAGAGCCAAGCGGCGGGTAGGAAGCCTGATCCGGCAG
>Ga0208193_1001150_pt1 | contig 12004 bp, 6 predicted proteins | sample June2015DPH_17_2_FD_184716 | JGI IMG/M metagenome (GOLD analysis project Ga0208193, IMG submission 184716) | Peatland microbial communities from SPRUCE experiment site at the Marcell Experimental Forest, Minnesota, USA - June2015DPH_17_10... | ecosystem: Environmental > Terrestrial > Soil >...
ATCGGCGCCGAATAACTGGGCGTCATCGACACCAGAAACCCTCCATACGCCGTCAGCAGCGTCGGATTGTTCCCGTCGTATGCTATATCCTTCCGGTGCACAATGAAGTACGGCACGCGCGTGCCATCCTTCGACGTGGTAAACAACTGCTCCACCTCATCCCTGCTCGCATCAAAGAGCGGCTTCTGTTCCTTCGCCCTGGTCAGCGAACCCGCGCCCGCATCGCCAAGCCACAGCGACGGCGGCGTCAGAAATCCGGTGAGCGAGATGAAGAAGTGATCGTCGATCCGACTTGCGCTCACGATCCCCACCGACACGTTATCCGGCACCGGCAGAGGCTTCGCCGACCACTTTCCCGCCGCGTGCGTATACACGTAGGCGCGCCCCTGCACATTCGCGAGCGTCGTCATAATCAAGTGGTTCCCAGTCACCGCCATCTGCTGCTCAAACTCGGTTGAGGTCGGCGCGAACACCGTTTCCGGCTTCAGATGAGACGGGTCGCGCTTGACAGCCTCAAGATCCACCGCCACCACTGACCCTTGCGGAAACGTCTTTCCCCCCGAGGTCCAGTCTTCCTCGAGCGTGATCAGCAACTGCCCGTCCAGCAGGCCCTCAACAGAAGACTTGAGCGGCAAATCGAGCTTCTTCACGCCGTCCTTAAGGACAATGTAGGTCTCGCTCGTGAACGTCGTCAGGCTCCGTTCGATCATCGTCGCACGCCTTCCCTGCGCGTCGATAAAAACGCTAGGGTTATCTCCATATCCGTTATCCTTTACATCTCCCTTGAAGATCTCCTTGGCGCTCTCAAGCGGCGTCCCGCGCTTCCACTCCCGCACGGTAATCGGATAGCCAGCCTCGCTCATCGTACCCGCACCCCAGTCGCGCCCGATCAGAAGCGTGTCCTTATCCACCCAGGCCGATCTCTGCTTGCCCCGCGGCAGCACAAATCCACCGTCGACAAACTTGCCGCTCTTCAGATCCATCTCGCGCATCGTCGCCGCATCCTCGCCACCCGCAGACAGACTCACCAGGCACAGCTGAGCCTGCGGCTCGAGGCAGTCCAGCCCGTGTGCCACCCAGCTCTGATTGTCAGCCTTTGCAAGCGCGTCAAAGTCCAGCACCGTCTCCCACGCCGGTTCCGGCTTGAGATAGTCGTCGAGCGAAGTCCGCCGAAGGATGCCTCTCAGGTGCTGAGCATCGCGCCACATGTTGTAGACCATCCCCCCGCGCAGTTGCGGCGCCGCCAGCCGGTCGGGCGACTCAAGCACCGTGAGCGCCTCAGACTCAAGCGTCGCAAACCGCGGGTCCTTCTCAAGTACCGCAGCAGTGCGTGCGTCTTCGGCCTTGACCCAATCCATTGACCGTTCGCCATGGATGTCTTCAAGCCACTTGTATTTGTCGGGTTGTTCGACCGTGGACAGTTGAGCGGAGGCAGGCAGAGCGGGGAACAGAGCAGCCGTCAGGGCGAAGGCCAGTGCGGCGGCAGAGCGAGTCAATTGGAGTCTCAAAGGATACCCTCCTGGGAAAATGAATTGCCGGAGTACACCTGATAGGAGTCGGAACCAGCATTTGGGTCGGCGGCACCCATTATCGCAGACCGCCGCGCTCGGAGTAATCTCAACTCACCGGCCGCTCGCGCGCCTTTTGGGGACCGCAGGCCGTGATCGAGATTTTTTTGATCATCGCCGCCGCATTCACGGCCATCACCAGCTTCGTGGCACCCCTTCCCGGCTTGATGCACTGTCCCACCGGACCTGTCCCGAATCGAGGTCCGTAACCGCGAACCATCGCCCGCCGCCATCGGACGGCTCACAGCGTTCTTAGGTTGATGAAGGTCGCCTATCGGCAGATCGACCATCGGACTTGTTGAAGCCGGGCACAAGCGCAAGCGAGGAATCATCCGGAACTCATCGGCGAAATATCCGCGGTCAGATCGCTTGCTCACCACCATCGTGATGCGCATATCGCGTTGCGCCACGCTGCTCTCGCCCAGCAAGTCTGCCCGGCCTTAGACGCGTCCGCACGATAAAAGACACCAGGGGAGTAATCGATTTGTTGCAAAATAAATCGTCATTTTGCGAACAGAAAATGGAGACATCTATCTGACAATTCCCTGACAACTAAGCTCGTCTGGCTGGCCTATTTTTATCCTCGGGTCACGAACTCAATAGAGACCCATCAACAAGAGAAACATTGGACAAGAAGGGTAACTATGAAAAATCCAGTGAGTAGCAGCAGGCGTCCAGTTGACCGCCGTTCTTTTATGAAAAGCGGACTTCTGGCAGGAGGCGCTGCAGTAGGCGCCGGATTGTTAGCAAATGGAACTAAGGCCCGTGCACAGGAAACCGGCAAGCTCAACGCGGGCGATACCGCCATCCTCAGATTTCTGGCCGCGGCCGAACTGATCGAATCTGACCTTTGGACGCAGTATGCAGAACTTGGAGGAATCGGCGTTGATCAACCCATTGAAGTAAACCCAAACCCGAACCCGCCGCTGAACAACTACCAAAAGGCCTTGTCGAACCTCGATACAGATGGCCCGCAATACATCGCCAGCAACACGGCGGACGAAGTGAGCCATGCTAACTTCCTCAATGCTTATCTGGAATCCAGAGGAGCCGAGCCGGTGAACCTCAGTGAGTTCCAAACACTGCCGGGAAGCACCGCTTTCGGATCGACAGGTATCTTGCGCCTGACAAATCTCATGAATCTCACCGTCGACACCAGCTGGTTCGTTCGCTACCGCAGCACAACCAATCCGGACCTGGGCGCTACCTTCCCTCAGGCGCTCACCCTCAAAGGGGTTACCGCTATTCCCAGAACCGATGCCGATTTCAACGGCGGCACGCCCCTCACCGGCGCTGGCGTTGTCGGCGACACCCATATTCAGGCGATCGCCAATACCGCGGCCTTCCACTTCGGCATGATCGAACAGGGCGGGTCGAGTCTCTACGCAGCCATGAGCCAAAAGGTGTCGGACCCTGAGGTGCTGGAGATCACGCTGGGTATTGGTGGAGACGAAATCGCACACTTCCTGGAATGGGTTGATTTCGCAGGGAATGGAGTACAGGCGCCCGTAGCTCCGTTTAAAGACTCCGTATCGGGCCTGTCGTTTCCCAATTTCTTCACCAATCCACCCGTCAAACCGGCCAGCCTGGTTCAACCCAGCCTGATCTTTCCCGTCGCTTGCGAGTTCATCGACGCCAACCTCCCCCGTTGTGCGGTCATTCGCCCGCTCACCGATAAATTTGCCGGCGCAGTGGCCGCATTCGCCAGCCTCACCGCCGATGGACTCTTCACCGGCCAAAGCAAAGAATTCTTCACTACACTTCAAGATATGGCTAAAGAAGCTGATGCCGCCGTCCGCATGGCATAAAGAAGCTGAACGCGATCTCCGATCGACACTGTAATACTTTCGACCAGATTTTGAGTTGCCTCGAGCGTCGGGGCCCTTCTTCATCAGGAGGGCTCCCCGACCCATCACAAGATGTCTTCGAACGGAATGGATCGGATCGGATCGGATCGGATCGGAAAGCAAACTCCTTGAAAAATTAATACCCTTGCCATCGTCCGCAAAACCGGAGCCTGGCCAGGAGTTGGCCGGTTGACACCCAATCTCTTGACGCGCTCACGACGGCCGGTCCCCAAAGACCAACGAGAAGTACTGATCGCTGAATCGGGCGCCAATCGCGGATTGCAGGGTGCGGCCCACCGGTCAGCCCCTATGGGGGTCACCCCGCAGAACTTTGATTGACTGCTGATTGGCCTGCTGGAACCTGCTCCCTCGGCTTGGCGGCTTTCTTCTTCAGAGACTTCTTGGGCCTTGGCGTGGCCGCGGGCAGGGCGCCGAGGAAAGCCGACCAGCGAAGTTCTCGAACTGCCGGGGCTTTCTTCGCCTTGGCGATGGCAAGGTCGGCTACTTCTTTGACGATCCAGTCGAAGCTGGCTTGGCCTACGGAATGCAAATCCGCATCTGGAGCCGGATTCATGAAGTCGATGGCGTAGGGGATGCCATTTTCGACGGCGAATTCGACGGTATTGAGGTCGTAGCCGAGCGCCTGGCAGAGCTTCAGGGCGTCTTCTTCGACGCGCTTGAGAAGGTTTCTGTCATAGGCAGGCGGGTTCTGAACATAGCGCTCGTGATGCGGCTTGCGCGGGTCGTAGGGCATGATGCGGACCTTCTTCTGGCCGACAACGTAGCACCGGAAATACTCGTTGAACTCGACGGCCTTCTGGTAGGCCATGCAGAGGTCGTGGGACTGATCGTAGGCGGCGAAAAACTCGGCGCGGTTGTGGATGTGATAGACATCGCGCCAGCCGCCACCGTCGATCGGCTTCATGAAGCCGTGCTCGCCGACGTAGGCGAAAACCCTTTCCCAATCGAGCGGGTACTCGAGGTTGCGCATGGAGCGGTCGGTCGTGCCTTCGGGATGTTTCTTGTGGGGCAGGATCACGGTTCTGGGCACGGCCACGCCGAGCTTTGCGGCCAGAGAATAATTGAAGAACTTGTCGTCTGCCGACCACCAGAATGGGTTGTTGATGATGACCGTTCCGTTGAGCGCGGCGTGCTTGAGAAAGGCGCGATAAAAAGGGATGTCGTGGGAGATGCGATCGACAATCACGGAGTAAGGCGGGGCCTTGTCCAGGTGCACGGCGCCGGTTTCGACAAATTCAGCCTGAAGCCCGTCGATATTGCGTGCATTGATGTGCTCCACCAGCGCGCCGGGGAAGCTGTTTTCCATCCCAAACAAGATGCCGATCTTTTTCATTGCGCTTTGCCTCCAGTGATTTGCTGCGAACGGCCCTCGCGGCCGGTGAGCGCTCGAAACGCACCTTCAGTGTACGGCAGCGGCGACGGGGCGCCCGGCGGGGATCTTGCCCCCTGGAGCGCTCAAGATTGCTCCGGCAGATTCCTGCTCCGGAGCCCAGAGGCGGTCGAGCCTTGGGAGACGCCGATGGAAGGGCAAACTGCCGGCCATGATCGGGTGGCTGGGAAGGCCAGGGACGGCAACACCGCCCTTGCCGATGGAGCGCGAAGTTGCCAGCCCCGGTCTCTGTCAGACCCAGCCGCTGGCCGCTTGCAGCCCGGCAGCCTTGGCGGCGGCATCGAGCCTAGACACCGGAATCGGTGGGGGACCAGGATCAGGCGCCGTTGCGGTTGTGCCCGGGATCGAAAGAAGAGAATTCCTCTTTTGAGCATATGAACGCATTTGTGAATAGGATTTGAAAAAGGTTTGCTACCGCGTGATGAATCCCTCAGATCAGGAACAACCAACAGGAATTCTTGGAGCGTTAACATCTGGTTCACAGTCGCTTCACGGGGGATTCAAGGAAGCGACTTTAAATTGAAACCATGTCGAAGCACCTTTCTCTCCTTGTAGTGAAGGTCATCGTTGTATGCGCTCCCTTTTTTTTCTGCGGCCTCGCGCATGCCCAGTACGACAATGGAAGTCTGGTCGGAACGATTCGCGACGCTTCGGCTAACCCGGTGCCGCGTGCCAAAGTGATGATCACCAACACGGAGACGGGGATCGTGACGCAGGTCATGACGAACGGTACCGGCGAGTACGACGTTCCGTCCCTGCGGGTGGGCACCTACAGGATCGTCGCCTCGGCCACGGGCTTCTCTGATGCCGCGGCCGAGAACATCGGTGTTTCCGTCGGTGTGCGCCAGCACATCGACCTCTCACTGAAGGTCGGCGCGGCGACTGCCACAGTCGAGGTCTCCGGGGTCGCATTGCAGCTGGAAACCGAGACCAGTGAGCGCGGCCAGACGGTGACCAACTACGAGTCCGAGGCGCTGCCGCTGGTCAGCCGCAACTACTCCGACCTGTTGGCGCTGGTGCCCGGCTCGCGCCAGGCGCCGGAGGAGATCTTCATCACCTCCAGCAACTCGCTGGTACGCGCCGGCTCGTTCAACGTGAACGGCCAGCGCTCGGTGTTCAACAACTACCTGCTCGACGGTATCGACAACAATGCTTATGGGGAGTCGAACCAGGGCTTCGACAACCAGGTCATCGCCGTTCCGCCCGACTCGGTCGCGCAGTTTCAGATCGTGACCAACAACGAGAGCGCGGAGTATGGACGAAGCTCAGGTGCGACGATCAACGTCTCCTCGAAGAGCGGAACCAACCAGCTGCACGCGACGCTCTATGAGTTTCTGCGCAACACCGTACTCAATGCTCCCGGCTTCTTCCAGCCGACGCTGATCGGCAACTCCGGCCTCTCGGTGCCCTTTGAAAAGCCGACCTTCAATCGCAACCAGTTCGGCTTCAACGTCGGGGGCCCGATCATCAAGAACAGGCTCTTCTACTTCCTGGACTATGAGGGCTTCCGGCAGTTGCTGAAGACCCTGACGCCGCTGACCTTGCCCACCCAGGATGAGATCAACGCGGATCTGGTCGTGCCGGTGCGCAATCCGATCACGGGGGTCGTGTACCCGGCCAATACCCCCCTTCCGTCGGCCGCGATCAACCCGCTTTCAGCGGAGATTCTTACCTACTTTAAGCAGATTTCAAGTCTGCCGACGTCGGGTCTGCCGACCACCGGTGCTGCCACCGACGATTATTCGGCTCTCGTCCCGTTCACCGACAACTCGGATAAGGGCGATCTGCGTTTCGACTGGCAGATCGCGCCCACCCGTTCGGCCTTCCTGCGCATCAGCGACCGCAAGGAAGATGCGATCAACTTCCCGTCGATCCCGATTCCGCTCGACGGTCAGACCAACGGCCACATCCGCCTGCTCGATCAGCAGGTTGCCGTCGGCTTCACCCAGATCTTCGGCGCCAGCAAGATTCTCGATGCACGGCTCGGTCTGGACCGCACCAAGGCCGGCAAATTTAACCTCTCCATTGGCAACACGGCGTTTTCCACCCCCGGGACCCCGGGCTACATTCCGGGCCTGCCCAGCAATCCGGTGGTCGCCGGCGGTCTGCCCTCGATCGGCATCTCGGGTGGCTACTCTGCCTTCGGGCGCCAGAGCACCAATCCGCAGTGGCAGAACCCGGCCTTCCTCGACCCGAAGCTGAACTTCACCTGGGTCAAGGGCAGTCACTCACTGAAGTTCGGTTATGAGTACCAGCATCTCTGGATGGCGGTCAACGACAACAACCCGCTCTACGGCTCATTCACCTACGGTGGAGGCTACAGCGTCTGCCCCAGCGGCACGCCAATTCCCGGTTTAACCGCCACCTGCAGCGGTGGCTCCGCGGTGGCCGACAACTACTGGGCGGACTTCCTCTTCGGTACTACCAGTTCCTACCAGTTGGCCAACTACTACGAAGCTCACGTGACCAACAATACGCATAACCTCTACGCGCAGGACGACTGGAAGGTGAACAGGCAGCTCACGCTCAACCTTGGCCTGCGCTGGGAGTACACCTCGCCCTACGGCGATCTGTATAACCGCATCTCCAACTTCGATCCGGCCTCGCAGTCGGTCTTTACGACCACCCCCGGCGCTGCGACCGGCAACGGCATCACGCCCGTCTCCTACGGCGGCGTCTACGGCCAGACGCTCGTGGATCCCGACTTCAAGGACTATGCGCCGCGCGTCGGCTTCGCCATGGCTCCGCTGGAGAACACCGCCATCCGTGGCGGCTTCGGCATCAGCTACGCACACTATACGCGCGCCGGCTCGGGCGACATTCTGGCCATCAACGCGCCCCAGGCCCAGTTCGCCTCGGTGACGCAGCCAACGCCGACCGCAGCTAACCACTGCGCCTCGCCGCTGCCGGTCGAGATCATCGCTACCGGCACGACGACGCCGAGTTGCTACGCCACCTCCGACCAGGGCTTTCCCTCCGGACTGGTCACCAGCTTCAACCAGGCCACCGACAACATCACCTGGATCCCGAAGAACACGCGCGACAGCTACGTCGAGAGCTATTTTCTGAGCCTGCAGCAGCAGCTTGGCAAGAACCGCGTTCTGGATATCGCCTACGTCGGCAACCACGGGGTGCACCTGCAGGGGTTCCTGAACGGCAACCAGGAGAATCCGGCGCTCGGCGCGAGCACGTCCACGCCCAAGGTTGGCTTCGCTCGTCCCTTTGCCAACTGGCCCTCGGACATTACCGCGGCGCTCAACGAGTTCTGGTCCAACTACAATGCGCTCCAGGTCAAGTACGAGCAGCGCATGGTCTCTGGCCTGACAGTGTTGAATTCCTTCACCTGGGAACACTCCCTGGACAACGCCAGCGCCTCGCTTGAAGGCAACACGCCGTCGCCGCAGAATGGCTTCAACCTTGCCGCGGATTATGCGCAGTCGGACTACAACCTGCCCATCGCCAACATCACGACCATTGTCTACGAACTTCCCTTCGGCCAAGGCCGCCAGTTGCTCCCCGAGGCCAAGGGCCCGATCAACGCCCTGCTCGGTGACTGGCAGACTTCCGTCATTAACACCGCGCAGGCGGGCACGCCGTTCAACATCACCTACACGCCCAACTCGGTCCAGGCGGTTTCGCCGCAGATCTCGGCAACCTACCGGGGCGCCAACGAGTATCGTCCGGACCGCGTCCCTGGCGTGCCCGTCACCCAGGGCACCGGCCACCGCTCGTCCGGTACCGGATATGTGAACTACGTTAACTTCGCGGCCTTCGTCCTTCCGCCGATCAAGGACGCGGCCGGCAATCAGCTAAGCCCCTTCGGCACCTTGAGCCGCAATCCTGGCCGGACACCGCCCTTCAACGAGACCGATTTCGCTCTGAACAAGAAGTTCAACACCCCCTTCCAGCGCGTCAAGGTTGAGTTCCGTGCTGAGCTGTACAACATCTTCAACCACACGAACTACTTCCTGCCCAGCACCATCAGCGGCACGCAGGGCACGACCACCGGGACCCTCGGCGTGGGCGGCACACCGGCCCTGAGCGCCATCACCGGCGGGGCGCCTACCTCCGGTGGCCAGATCTCGAGCACCTTCGAACCGCGCATCGCACAGTTCGCGCTGAAGATCCTCTATTAGCGGCGGATCCGTTCGATCAAGCGCGAGCTGATCCTTGTCTTTAAGAACCCTTAAGGTCTTCGAGTAGCTGGAGAGGTCTTCGAGAAGCCGGTAAGCCTCTTGAAGAGCCGCGCCTCGAGATGCTGGCGCGGCAACACGACATCGGTCAGGAGCGCGACGACGGCGGAATCGGCAAAACCCTGGCCGAGTACTTCGCCGCGCAGTCGAAGGCAAGCTTTCACGCCCGAATCTCAAAACCAGCTTCTTGCTGGATGCTTCAGACACAGATTCAGCTACCTTCCTCCGCGATGCCGCCAGCGCGTACACGGTTGACACCAACGCCATCTCTCTAGAGGGGAAGCAGGAGTTCGCTGCCAGGGAGAAGACCAAGATGGCCACGCAATCGCCGCCCCCAAGGCCGGGAAGAAAGCGGCCTGGTCAACAGATGCAGCCAACAAATGGAGTGACCAAATGCAGTGAAGGGCGGCATGCCGCCGCCCTTCGTTGATCGCCGGATAAACATCGGCCCAGGAGAACCCGTGCTGGTTTCTCCCCGCACCTTCATTCCGCTGCCGCCCCCGCTCGCGGTCGGCGCGGCAGGAGTCGAGTTTATGCTCCTGCCCCTTAGCGTGATATCCCGCAAGCGTATTCATCCAGGCTGATCGCAGTCCCTTAGCGCCAGTTCAACGCAGGGGCGACCGTTGTAAGAATTGCCTCCAATACATGCGCATTGTAGGCAACCCCCAGTTGGTTGGGGACGGTGAGCAGAAGCGTGTCGGCCTCCGCAATCGCCTCATCAGCCTTGAGTTGCTCGACCAGCACATCCGGCTCGGCCGCATAGGTCCGGCCAAAGATCGCCCTTGCGGGTCCGTCAATGTAGCCGAACTCATCTCCGTTCTTGCCTCCTTCACCAAAATAGGCGCGATCGAGGTCGTCTACCAGCGCGAAGATGCTGCGGCTGACCGACACGCGCGGAGTCCGAGTGTGTCCGGCCTCTTTCCAGGCTGCACGAAAACCACGGATCTGGGCAGCCTGTTGGACATGAAATGGTTCACCGGTTTCGTCGAACTTCAGGGTTGATGATTGAAGATTCATTCCGAGCTTGGCGGCCCAGGCAGCCGTCGCGTTGGACCCCGCACCCCACCAGATGCGGTCCCGCAGGCCCTCAGAGTAGGGCTCAAGCCGCAGCAAACCTGGCGGATTAGAGAACATCGGGCGCGGGTTAGGCTGGGCGAAGCCCTGGCCGCCGAGCAGATCGAGGAACTTCTCAGCGTGTCGCCGACTCATGTCTCGGTCGGTCTCACCTTCGGCCGGATAGTGGCCAAAATAGCGCCATCCGTCGATCACCTGCTCGGGAGAGCCGCGGCTGATTCCCAACTGCAATCGTCGGCCCGCAATGAGGTCGGCGGCGCTCGCGTCCTCCGCCATGTAATGAGGGTTCTCATACCGCATGTCGATCACGGCGGTACCGATCTCAATTTTTTTCGTTTTGGCTCCGACCGCCGCCATGAGTGGAAAAGGCGACCCGAGTTGTCGAGCGAAGTGGTGAACCCGGAAATAGGCTCCGTCCAAGCCTAAACGCTCGGCCTCCACGGCGAGATCAATGGACTGCAACAGCGCGTCCGCCGCAGTCCGCGTTTGTGACTGTGCTGAAGGTGTCCAGTGGCCGAATGAAAGGAAGCCAAGTTTTTTCATAGAAGACAGTGCCTTTCGCTGCTCTCAAGATAGTTTGGTTCTGATTTGATCGTTGACCTTGAGAACAGCCTTTAGGTCGCTGACCCGAGTTCCGGAAAAAAGCCGCATCACAAAATCGCGCGTGGGCGTTTCCAGCGTTTCCAACAACTCCATACCGGACTTTGTGATGTAGGTGGAGACCTGGCGCCGATCATCCTCTGCCCGTTCTCGCCTAACCCATCCTGCCTTCTCCATCCGATCGAGCAGGCGCGACATGTCGGGAGTCGCCGTTACCATCCGTTCTGAAATTTCGTTCCGGCAAAGCCCATCCGCCCCGACTCCGCGGAGTATCCGCAAGACGTTGTACTGTGAGGGCGTGATGTCGAAGGGCCGAAAGTATTGATCGACGGCATATGACAGCTCGGACGCGGTGCGCAGAATGCTCAAGTACACTTGCTGCTCTAACGACACGAAGGGCCGATTTTGCTTCAGGGCGGAAGCGAGAGAGGACTTCGTCGTGGGGGCCATACCTTTTTCTTTCATTTCGTTCGAGCAGCCAATCGAGGCTGGCGATCCGCCGCAGTTCCATCCGGGAATCAGCACAACCTCTCTCGGCTGACGCATGGGGACTCGGAAAGCAGGATTAGTAGCCGATCGACAGCTGACCCCGCTCATGAGCAGGCTTTTCGATCTCATCTGCCAGCGCGACAGCATAGTCCTCAAACGAGATCCGGCTGTCGCCCTTTTCGTTGGCGATCAAATTCGTCGTTCCAAGGCGGTATTTGCCGGTCCGCTGACCGGGCTCAAAGAATCCCGCAGGACTGAAGTAGGTCCAGTTGACATCCGAAGCCTTGAGAATGCCCAATGCTTTCTCGTGAGATGTAGCAATAGGCAAATATGCTTCGGGCAGATACCCGGACGCGATGAGAGTCACACCTGGCGCGATTTCGAGGAGCCCGGCACCGCCCACCACGATCAGACGTGATATCCCCGCCTTCTTGACGGCCGCAATCTGGCGTTCGGTGACTCCGAGCAGGGCATCGGTATTGTCCGGTGGAGGAGCATAGGCGCTTACGACCACGTCTGCGCCAGCGATGACCGATGCAATCCGGTCGACGTTGCTCAGGTCATCCGTTACCGCCTTCACCGCCGGGGGCAGCTTTGAGGTGTTACGGGCTACCGCTGTGACTTCGTGGCCGCGACTGGTGAGTTCCTCAAGAATCCGTTGGCCCGAGTTTCCCGTTGCTCCGTACAGTACGATCTTCATTTCGATTCTCCTTTTTCCTTGTGGCTTAGATTCCCAACCGGGAGGCAATGCGTGTCATAACACGTATATGAGTGTTTCAACACGCATCTGGATTCAGGGAATAATGAAAAAAACGGGACTTG
>Ga0208193_1001153_pt1 | contig 11986 bp, 7 predicted proteins | sample June2015DPH_17_2_FD_184716 | JGI IMG/M metagenome (GOLD analysis project Ga0208193, IMG submission 184716) | Peatland microbial communities from SPRUCE experiment site at the Marcell Experimental Forest, Minnesota, USA - June2015DPH_17_10... | ecosystem: Environmental > Terrestrial > Soil >...
GTAGCCCGCGGACAATTGGGCGGTGAAGCTGTCGGTCAGGGCGATGTCGGCCTGGATGTCCGCGCCCTTGGCGACCGCGGCCCCCAGGTTCGTGATGAACGAGATTTGACAGATGGGCGGAACTACCGACTGTTGGATGTTGTTCCAGTGGATGTAGTAAATGCTGCTGGCAATCTTCACCCGATTGTCGAAATTGTTCTTGGCTCCCAGCTCGAAGCTGTTCACGGTATCCGAATTGAACGTGGGCGGGGAGCCCGAGATGCCGAAGTTCTTGAAGTCGATGTCGCAGGCCGCGTACGGCACCGGGTTATTGGCGCCGCCCGGACGGAAACCCTTCGCGTACGTGAAGTAGTAGAGATTGTGCGGATCGTACTGGTACTCGAGGCTCACCTTCGGCGTAAAGGAGTTCTCCTTCTGGTCGCCCGATCCGGTCTGCGGCGTCAGGTACAACTGCGGTCCGCCGGTGTACGTGTTGAACGAGTACTGGGTCCGCGAGTAGCGCAATCCCACCGTGGTCTTGAATTGGTCGGTAAAGGAGTACGTCCCCTCGCCGAACACCGCTGCCTGTAGATCCTTCGAGAAGGTCTGCAGGAAGTAAGAATCGTTGGGAAAGCCCGGGACGTAGGTGACCGGAGCGCCGCTGGGGGCCACGAAGACAGACGTGTATGGCAAACCAAGCACCGCCTCCGTCAGCTCGTTGAGCAAAGGATCGTGAATCTGCTCGAGATAGCTCTGGCGGTCGTCGGCAAAGAACACACCCGTCGTCCAGACCAGCGCCGAATTCGGGTCGTTCGACTGCAGGCGGAATTCCTGGGTGATATTCTCCTGGCCGTTGTCGATCTCTGCGGGAGCGGCATAGTTGGACGCGCCGGGCGGCAAATGCAGCCCCGTCCCGTTGAGCAATGGGAAGCCGGGCGCATTGAACGGCAGCGCGAACACGGCAGTCGAGCCCTCTGCCGCCTGGGCCGGCGTCGGCTGCGTCTGGTAGAAACCGAGGTTGTACAGAGTGCCGTCGTATCCGGTCACTTCCTTGCGGTGATAGTACGAGGTGTTCGAGATCAGTTTGATCGTGCCGAGATTGCCTTCGACTTTGAGGGCGGGAATATAGAACGTGTCGGGCACGGTGCGCTGCGTCGGGTTGGCATCCACGTACTGGTTGTTGCCCGGATTGGAGTACAGGCCCCAATAGTTTTGCACGTCGTTCTCATACCGGTCCTGGTAGAAGAAGCTCGGGGTCACCGTCCAGTTATCCGCCGGTGCCCAGATGCCGGCGATTCGGAACAGCTTGGTCTGGGTGTAATTCGCATTTTTCTGCACGGTGTCGAGCGTCTCCGGATCGATGCGGTCGATCCAGCCGCCGTCGTAGCGGTACCAGGCGGTGACGCGCACGCCGAGGGTTCCGTCGATGAGCGGAGTGCCTCCCGCGACTCCCGCTTCGTAGCTCGGCTGGCCGCCTTGGGTGTACGAAACCTCATCCCGGCTGTAGAAACTGGTCTGTGTCAGACTCGGCTGGGTCGTGATGTAGCGCACCGTGCCGCCCTCGGAGCCCGCGCCGAACAGGGTGCCCTGCGGCCCGCGCAATACCTCGACGCGGTCGAGGTCGAAGTCCTGCGGCAATGTGTCGTCCGGATTGAAGGCGAGCGCGCGAATTTGAATCGGCGTGTCGTCAAGATAGATGCCGGTGGTGCCGGCACCGCCCGTCGAGGCGATACCGCGAATGGCGATATTATTGGTGCCCGAATTATCGATATTCATGCCGGGCGTGAACCGCGCCACATCCAATATGTCCTTGATGCCGCGAACATCCATGTCCGCCTGGCTCAGGGCGGTGACGCTGATCGGCACCTTGCTCAAGCCTTCGTCGCGACGAGTTGCCGTCACGACGATTTCCTCCAGCGGTCCGGTGTTGCTCCCACCCGCGGCGGCATTCCCGGCTGAAGCGGTATTCCCAGCCGGGACGGCGGTATCGGCGCGCGCCAAGCCGGGTAAAATGATGATGACCAGCGCGCCGCAAATTGAAAGTACGGGTCTCAGCCACGTGTAGCTGTTTCGCAACCCACGGTTTTTCCGGTGTTCCCGCATGATGTATCCCCATTCGCTTGAGCGAAGTGCGCTCGTCTGATGCCCCAATTCCCTTGGCGCAAACCATAACGGGCCGCGACCTGAAAGGCAATTATGGTGGATTCTACCCGAGGTGGGCGTTGTCGGCACGCAACGAGTGTGCAGGTCTCCACCAAGTAATCCCGCCTCCGCTGCGCGGCGCCGATTGACTTATGGGATCATGGGACCCATGAGTAACGATGCCGACCGTCCCCGCGCCAAGAATTTGAATCCGCTGCGTGCGCTGCTGCCCTTCATCAGGCCCTACCGGGGCATGCTGGCAGCCGCGTTGGCTGCATTGCTGGTGGCCTCGGTTGCCATGCTCGCGCTGCCCGTCGCGCTGCGCGAGGTCATCGACCACGTCGTTGCCGCGAGGGATTCCGGCGCCCTCGACCGCTGTCTCATCGGATTCCTGGCCGCGTCGGTCATATTCGGGCTCTCTGCAGCGCTGCGGTTCTATCTGGTGACCTGGCTTGGCGAACGGGTGGTCGCGGATTTGCGGTCGGCTGTCTACCGGCGTGTCGTGCACATGGATCCGTTGTTCTACGAAACCACCCGGGTGGGCGAGGTACTGTCGCGACTGACCACCGACACGACGCTGGTGCAAGCCATTTCCGGCGTCAATTTGTCCATCGTCCTGCGCTCTTCCCTGAGCTTGATCGGCGGTCTCGCCATGATGGGGCTGACCAGCGCGAAACTCATGGGCATCATGCTGGTGCTGATTCCCGTGGTGGTCGTTCCGCTGATCGTCATCGGCCGGCGGGTTCGACGTCTGTCACGCGCGGCTCAGGACCGCATCGCCGACACCAGCGGACTCGCAGGCGAGACCTTGAACGCGATCCAGACCGTCCAGGCATTCACCTTGGAAGAGCTGCAAAGCGAACGCTATAGCGATGCGGTCGAAGGCAGCTTCGTCACGGCGATACGCCGTACGCGCGTGCGCGCGTCGCTCACGGCGTTCGGCATCACGCTGGTATTCGCCGCCATCACGGTCGTGCTGTGGCTGGGCGTGCGTCAAGTGCTGGCCGGCACCATGACCGGGGGGCAGCTCCTGCAGTTTCTGCTTTACGCCGGCTTCGTCGGCAGCTCCGCCGCCGCGCTCACCGAAATGTGGGGCGAGATGCAGCGCGCGGCCGGCGCCATGGAACGCTTGAACGAACTGCTGCAGGCTCGTCCCACCATCGGCGCTCCGGCACGCCCCGCCGATCTTCCGGCGCGGGTCACCGGCGCGATGCGCTTCGACAACGTCACGTTCCACTATCCGTCGCGTCCGGGCAGCTCGGCGCTCGCCAATTTCAGCCTCGATGTGGTGCCGGGAGAGACCATCGCCTTCGTGGGTCCTTCGGGCGCCGGCAAGAGCACGGCCTTTCAACTGCTGCTGCGATTCTACGATCCGGATTCGGGCCGAATATCGATCGACGACCGGCGGCTCGTGGATTTGCGGCCGCAAGACATCCGCTCGCAGATCGGTCTGGTGCCGCAGGAGACGGTGCTGTTCGGCGCGAGCGCGCGCGAGAACATTCGCTACGGGCGGCCGGCGGCGACCGATGCCGAGATCGAGGCGGCCGCGGTCGCCGCCGCGGCCGATGAATTTCTGCGCAAATTGCCGCAGGGCTACGACACCTTCCTCGGCGAGCGCGGCACGCGGCTGTCGGGAGGGCAGCGCCAGCGGATCGCGCTGGCGCGGGCCATCCTCAAGGATCCGCCGATATTGCTGCTGGACGAGGCCACCAGCTCATTGGACGCCGAGTCAGAACGGCTGGTGCAGGAGGCTCTCGAGAAGCTCATGCAGGGGCGCACCACCATCATCATCGCGCATCGGCTAGCCACCGTGCTCAAAGCCGACCGCATCGTCGTCATGGACCACGGCCACAAAGTAGCAGTCGGTACCCACGCCGAGCTGCTGGTTCACAGCCCGCTCTACGCGCGGCTCGCATCCCTGCAATTCGCGGCGGTGACGGGCGACGCGGTCGACGCGGCGATCAGCTAGACCTCGTCAAGAAAGTCTTTCCGCGGCAGGAGCGGAAGGAGGCCCTCTACTACCGCGTAAGGACTTACGTTTATTAAACTACCTGCTCAACTTCGCGCCCCATTCGCCTACGGCTGGCCGCCGCGATGGCTAGGATGGCAGCCATAATGGCAATTGTCCCCACCGCCAGGTAAGGCAAATAAGTCGTGCCGGTATCGACGGGGCTGCGAAATAGTTCGACCGCTACATAAACAATTGCTGCCATGGACATCCACGCGGCCGCAGCCGTCGGCGGACTTCGCATTCGTTCCCGACGCATGACTCTCAGAATTCCCGCACAGGTGATGAAGTACGGCGCGATCCAATAGTAGGTGGCAAGATTTGCCAGATAAACGCTCGAGAGCAGGGGCGATGTCCGCAACGCAACCTGTAGCACTATAGGTGCGAGAGCACCCACGATCGCGAGCGCAACCACCGCCATGTAGGGGGAGCGGAACCGTGGATGAATCCTGCTGAGCGATGACGGCAACAGCCCATCGGCCGCGGTGGTTGCGACGATCCGAGCCCCAAGATTATAAAGGGCGACCGTACCGGCCACGGTGGCTGGCACCAGTAGAACGTCAACGGCGACCGCCAACCGGTGCATGCCCATCACATTCGCAAAAATAGCGACTGGCGAGGCGCCCGCCGCCAGCTCGCCGGCGTGACCGGCGAGGACCGGATATTGAATGAGACAGCTGAACGTCGTCACGCCACCAAAGAACACAATTGTGCCCACGAGAACGCGGGGAATATTGCGCCTCGGATCTCGAGTCTCAGCCGCCAGCGCTGAGATCCCGTCGAATCCTACGTAGTAGCCGGTGGCGGCGATCGCCCCCTGCACGATTTGCTTCAGGGAAACGCCGGTCAGCGTCAACTGAGGGAGTACCGTGGCATGCAGTGCCATGAACGAGCCGGCCATTGTGACAACGACGAAAGGTAGGCAAAGAGAGCCGAGAATCACCACAACCCGCACCGATACGTCAATCCCGCGCCACGCGCAGGTCGCCGCGATGGTGCTGATGAGGATTGCCGCTGCAGACTGCGCCTCCAGACTTGCGGCGTTCGGGAAGCCGAGGTCAATGAGAGCGCTGCTGGTAAACACGACGACCTCGGCGACCATCGCGGCCGCAAGGGCGATATAACCAAGCATGAGGCATGCTGCGACCAGCGATCTTGTCCGCCGGCCAAATGCTTCATGCGCGTATGAGACCAGCGACCCCGTCATCACCCAGCGGCGCGCAAAGGCTGCAATGACGACCGCCAGCAAGGCCATTACGATTACCGATAGTAAAGTCGACAGCCACGCCGCCGAGCCGGAGAAGGGGATTACACCTCCCGCGGACAAGGCCGCCGACGGGCCGAGCTGTACGTAGGCCACCGCAAGTGCCGCCACCTTCCAGAGCGGCAGATGATTGCGTTCGAGGTGCGCTCCCTCCATCCGTCATGGCCCTTCCGCGGAATCACGTCGCGAAATTGTCCCGTCCAAGGACAAAAGCGAGCCGTACAGCTCGGGGCGTCGGTCCCGGAACAACCCCAGTTCAGCCCGGTTCTGGGCGATCGACTCGAGGTCGAACCTGGCGGTAACGACAGCCTCGTCCTGTCGAGGCGCTTCGGCAACCAATTGACCAAACTGGTCGGCGATGAAGGAGCTTCCGAAGAAATCGATGTGATTGCGATTTTTCCCTATCTCGCGCCCGATACGATTCGAGGCGATCACCGGAACCACGTTCGCACCTGCATGGCCACGCATCACGATCTGCCAGTGCTCCTTGTAATCACGGTGCGGCGCACCCGGGTCGCTGCCGATTGCCGTAGGATATAGTAGAAAGTCGGCTCCCATCAGACACAGTGCGCGGGCGCATTCCGGGAACCACTGATCCCAGCATATGCCCACTCCGATATTGCCAAATAGGGTCTTCCAGACCTGGAAGCCCGTGTCGCCCGGGCTGAAGTAGTACTTCTCTTCGTAGCCGGGGCCGTCGGGGATATGTGACTTGCGATAGATACCGAGCAGCGCACCGTCTGCATCGATGATCGCGGTGGAGTTGTAGTGAGCGCGATTGGCGCGCTCGAAGAAGCTGATTGGGAGTACCACATTCAATTCGGCCGCCAAGCGCTGAAAATGCGTGATGAGCGGGTGCCCCTCCGCCGGAGCGGCCAATTTGAAATTGCCTGGTTCCTCGTCCTGACAGAAATAGAGCCCGGCAAATAACTCTTGCAGCAGGACGATCTGCGCGCCTCGTGCCTTGGCGGTGCGGACCAGAGCCTCGGCGCGGACGCAATTGTCTGCGGCGTCTATCGAGCATGCCATCTGGGTGGCCGCCACGGTGATCGCGTTCACCTGCCGAACCCTTTTTTTGTCCCCGCGTATTGCGGCTGGGTAATGCAGCCGATACTGCCTCCGGCTATCAGAATATCGCGACACCCGGGAACACCAATGACCGGACGGTCCGGGAAGCAGGCTTGGATCGCCGCAAGACCTGCCGCGTCGTTCGGGTCCTCGTAGGTTGGAACGAAAACGCCGGAGTTTCCGATGTAGTAGTTGATATACGTCGCCGCAATCCGCTCGCCCACGACCCGGGAAGCGAATCCGTCAACTATATCCGTGGCAGCGACCTCCGCTTCGGTCCAACGCATCGCGTTGGGCTGATTCACCTTGTGGATGAGGAACGGCCGGCCGCGGGCGTCGGTCTCGCGCGACAGAATTTCGAAAGCTTCCTGCGAGACCTCGTACTGCGGATCACTCCTGTCCTCCGTCCAGGTCAAGAGGACCACCCCGGGTCTTGCGAACACGGCCAGGTCGTCTATATGGCCGTCGGTTGTATCGAACGGACAACCGCGTGGCAGCCAGATGACCTTGTCGACGTTCAGATAGTCAATCAGCGCGCGCTCGATCTCTGCATCCGACGGCCCCACCTTGCGGTTGGGGTTCAAAAGGCATTGGCTCGTCGTGATCAGCGTGCCTTGGCCGTCACACTGCAGGGCGCCGCCCTCGGCAACGATCGGCGCCCGATACCGGTCCAGCCCCTCGATATCCAGGACTTTGCGCGCTATCTGGTCGTCCCAGTCCCAGGGAAAGTAAATACCGCCCCAGGATTTGAAGATCCAATCGACGCCCCTGACTTCGCCGGTTTGATCATTGATAACGAAGTTCGGCCCGCAGTCGCGCATCCACGCGTCGTCGTTCGACATCTCGATGACGCGCACGTTCGGCGGCAACATCGCCCGCGCGTTCTTGAACTGCCTCGCTGAGACCGCCATCGTGACCGGGTCGCTTTTGGCGATGGCCGTGGCAACACGCGCATAGGCGCGCTGGGCTGGTTTGGCACCATTGGGCCATTCATCGGTCCGTTCCGGCCAAATCATCCAGCAGCGCGTCTTCATCTCGATGGCGCCCGGCATGCGAAAGCCATCGCCCCGCGGTGTCGTTGTCAGCAATTGGGACACTTGATCACCCCTCTTCGTGGAATCTGTCGAGAGTGGCAGGGTCGCGTGCGGACGACAAAGGATGAATATTTGACAGTGACGATGAATTGTATTCATCTATGCCCATGCGCCGGCTTCCTGCCTTTCCCGCGCTGCGCGCGTTCGAGTGTGCCGCGCGGCAGCTGAGCTTTACACGGGCGGCCGAGGAGCTGTGCGTTACCCCTTCCGCCGTCAGCCATCAAGTCAAGCTCTTGGAGGGGTGGGTCGGTACGCCATTGTTCGAGCGGACAGCCCGCAGGATCACACTTACGCAACGAGGCAGGGAGCTCTACTTATCCGCGAGTAAGTGCCTCGATGACCTCGCGATCGCCTTCAGGGTGGCAGAACACCCTAATAAACGCGGTGCGCCAGCGCGCCTTCGCGTTTGTGCGGACGCCGGCTTCGTCGAGTTGTGGTTTGCCAGCCGTCTCGAGGGCTTCTTTGCAAAGGTCCCCAACCCGCCCATCGAAGTATTTTGGGCCAGCACTGCGCAGGACTACAAGCAATACCGGGCCGATATCGTCCTGCATTATGGCCGCGCCGATCGACTCCCCTACGAGTCGATTTCCCAATGGCGGTACCACGAATTCGCGGTCTGCAGCCCCAGTCTGATCACGAAGGCAAGACCCATTGCCAGCGTGTCCGATCTTCGCCGGCAGCGGCTCTTGCATGAGCGCGGGACCGAATCGTGGATGCATTGGCTGAGGTGGGCGGGGCTGCAGAGCGTCGATTGGGCCGTCGACGGGCCGATCTACCACGGCGCATCAACATGCCTTGGAGCCGCCGCCGCCGGCCAGGGTGTTGCCCTGGCAGACGAATTGGTCGGTGGTGATCTTCTGATGTCCGGTCAGATCGTTAAACCGCTTGGTCAGACCCGAGACTCGGACTATACGCTGACGTTGCTGTGCCGTCGCGAAGTGCTCAACGATGCCGGCACGGCTGCTTTTGTGAACTGGGTGCGTCCTGCGATCGACGAATATCTGAGCACCACCCGGCCACTGATACAGCCGTTACCTTACCGGGCAAGACCTGCCGCCTACTCGGCACTGACGATGCGTCGAGCGCCCAGATAGCCTCTCGCATAGGGGGACGCGGCGAGCGAGTCGATGCGCACGTGGCCGCCCGTCGAAGGCGCGTGAATGAACCGCTCGCCGTCGATCGCGATGCCGACGTGCAGTTCCTTTTGCGCGAGGTGCATGAAGACGAGATCGCCCGCTTGCACTTGGCCCCGAGCGACGGGCTGGCCGAAGCCGAGCTGCTCGTGCGCAGTGCGCGGTACGTGGACGCCCGCGCCGGCCGCGGCGTACACCACCAATCCGCTGCAATCGAATCCGCCGGGCGCAGCGCCGCCGAAGCGATACGGCTGGCCGAGCATGGAGGCAGCCGTGTCGACGATGCGCCCGCGCTGGCCCGGCAGTGGACGCGCGACGTAAGGCGCGCCCGGCGAGCCGGCGGTGTCCGGTCCGGGGTTCGGTCGATTGTAAATTTGGGGCGGCGCGCTCGCGCATGCGCCCAGCGTCATCGCCAGAGCAGCGGCGAGAACCGCTTTGTTCAGACTACCGTGGCCAAGGCGGCGCCGACGATGCCGGCCTCCGAGCGTAAGGTGCCTACGCACAGCCGCGCCTCGCAGTGTAGCTTGTCCATGAATTTCTCCGGCTCCTCGGTAATGCCGCCGCATAACACGATGAGATCCGGCCAAAGCAATGCATGCATCTCCCGCAGTACCAGATTCAACTGCTCGGCCCACGCGTCCCAGCCCAGCTGCTGATCCACTTTGGCACGTCCGGAGGCTCGAAGTTCCGCTTCGCGCCCCGCGACCTGAAGATGGCCGAATTCGGTATTCGGCACCAGTTTGCCGTCGACGAACAATGCGGTGCCGATACCCGTGCCCAGAGTCAGCAAGAGGACGGTGCCCGGCACGCCGCGTGCGGCGCCGTAGCGCAATTCCGCGAGTCCGGCCGCATCTGCATCGTTGATGGCGATCACCGGCCGCCTCAGGCGGGCGCCGGCCAGGTCGGCGAGGGATTTTCCGATCCATGCCTTGTTGAGATTGGCCGCCGTATGAACCGTGCCGTTGCTTATTACACTGGGAAACGCCAGTCCCACTGCGTGATCGCCGGGGATATTCGATACCGCCGTCTGCAAGGCGGCCAGCAAAGTTTCGGTGGAGTCCTGCGCCGGCGTCGGTACACTGAAGCGCTCGCCGGCGAATGTGCCCGTGCTCAAATCCACCAGCGCGCATTTGATGGAGGATCCGCCGACGTCGATGCCGACCGCCAAAGGCGAGGTAGTCAATTTAAATCACGCATTGTGAGGTTCCCCCGCCGTGCATTTGTCAAGGCCACTATAATAACCCCATACATGAACTCGATTGATACCCAGTTTACTACCCGCCGGAACGTCGCTCTGCAGCCTGGCGCGCTACAAGCGGCTTTGCTGGATCGGCTCAACCGGACGCTCGGGAAAACCGTGGAGTCGGCCACGGCGCGGGATATCTACGACGCCTTGTCGCTGGCGGTGCGCGAGGAGCTGACATTGCGTTGGCTGGCCACGCAGCGCCGCGTGGCTAACGCGCACGTGAAGCGGGTGTGCTATTTCTCTGTGGAATATCTTCCGGGCCGCTCCTTGATGAACGCATTGTCCAGCCTGGAAGGCGGCCTGATGCAGGAGGCGCGAGCCGCGCTGCGCGAGCTGGGCCATGAACTCGAGGACATTGTGGCGGAAGAGTTCGATCCGGGCTTGGGCAACGGCGGTTTGGGCCGTCTGGCGGCGTGCTTCCTGGATTCCTTGGCCACATTGCATTACCCGGCTGTCGGCTACGGCATTCGCTATGACTACGGAATCTTCACACAGATCATCGGCGCCGACGGCGGGCAGCGGGAAGTCGCCAGCAGCTGGCTGCGTCTGCGCAACGTCTGGGAGTCGGCCCCCGGAAGCGTGCGCTTCACCGTGCGATTCGGCGGACGGGTCGTGGCGCACGAGAACGGTGCGCCCCAGGCAGGCGAGAACAAGGCAGGCGAGAACGGGCCGCTGGATGTTGCGCATCGCTGGGTGGATACCGTCGACATTTACGCGGTCGGATTCGATCAATTGATTCCGGGCAACCGCGGCCCCACCGTGAATCATCTGCGCCTCTGGTCCGGCCGGGCAATCACGCCGTTTCATATCGACGCCTTCAATGCCGGCGACTACGCGGCCGCCGTGCAGGAGCAGATGGAAGCAAAGAACTTGTCCCGCGTGCTGTATCCGGACGATTCCACGCCCCAGGGCAAGGAGCTGCGGCTCAAACAGCAGTATTTCTTCGTCAGCGCCAGCCTGCAGGACATCCTGGCGACGCACCTGAGCGAGGGACGTTCGCTCGCATCCCTGCCCGGCGGCGTAGCGATTCAGCTGAACGACACGCACCCGGCCGTGGCGATTCCGGAGCTGATGCGCCTGCTGCTGGATGAGCACGGCTTGTCGTGGCCGGACAGCTGGCGGATCACCACCGCCGTGTTTTCGTACACCAACCACACTCTGCTGCCGGAGGCGCTCGAGACGTGGCCCGTGGCCATGTTCGAGCGGCTGCTGCCGCGGCATCTGCAAATCATCTACTTGATCAATCGCGATTTTCTGCAATCGGTCGAAGCAAGATACCCCGGCGATGACGACCGCCGCCGGCGCTTGTCGATCATCGACGACGAGGGCGATCGCCGCGTGCGCATGGCCCATATCGCGGTCATCGGCAGCCACCGGGTCAACGGAGTCGCTCAGCTGCACTCCGATCTCATGCGCAAGCAGGTGTTCTCAGGATTCGCCGACTTATATCCTGGCCGATTCATCAATGTGACCAACGGGATCGCGGTCCGCCGCTGGCTGAAGCAGTCGAACCCTGGCCTGACGGCGCTTTTGACGGAACGACTGGGGCCGGGCTGGGAAAACGATCTCGAAGAGCTCGGGCGCCTGGCGGGGGCCGCCGGGGATGCGGAGTTTCGCCGCCAGTTTCGCGGCATCAAGCGCACCAACAAGCAAAGGCTGGCCGACGAGATCATGCGGCGCGCCGGAGTGGAACTCAGCGTCAATTCCTTGTTCGACGTTCAGGTGAAGAGAATCCACGAGTACAAGCGACAGCTCTTGAATCTCTTGTACGTCGTGACGCGCTACCGGCGCATCCGCGAAAATCCGCACGCCGCCGTGGTGCCCCGCAGCGTCATCTTTGCCGGCAAGGCGGCGCCGGGCTATGCGATGGCCAAGGCCATCATCAAGCTCATCAGCAATGTGGCGCGCACCATCGACGCGGATCCCGTCGTGCGCGACAAGCTGCGCGTGGTGTTTCTGCCGGACTACGACGTCTCTCTGGCGCAGAAAATCATGCCTGCCGCGGATCTGTCGCAGCAGATCTCCACGGCGGGCATGGAGGCGTCCGGGACC
>Ga0208193_1001154_pt1 | contig 11985 bp, 9 predicted proteins | sample June2015DPH_17_2_FD_184716 | JGI IMG/M metagenome (GOLD analysis project Ga0208193, IMG submission 184716) | Peatland microbial communities from SPRUCE experiment site at the Marcell Experimental Forest, Minnesota, USA - June2015DPH_17_10... | ecosystem: Environmental > Terrestrial > Soil >...
CGCATGCCCTTCTCCTCTCCTCTCGGACAAACCATCGCGACGCGCACCGGCATCGGCGGCACCGTCGGCATCAAGCGTCAATACTATTCCTGGCATTTCGCGGTCGATTTCGCCGGCGGAGAACTCGGCGCTCTCGCCAAGGACGCTGCCGTCGAGGCGGTGATCACCGCCTCGCACGGCCAGGTCGAACACGTCACCGCGCACTATGTCGGGGAATTTCACGGCTACCGCGCGCTATTCGACGTAAGGCCTCCCGATGACGCCATCGATCCCATCGATCTGCGTCTGTACCTGCGCGTCGACGGCAGACCGCTGACCGAAACGTGGATTTATCTGTGGACGCCGCCGTCCCTGAAGGAACGCAAAGCGGCGATCAGTTGACGTCGCCATGAATCGCCGCGGGCGGCGGGAGATTGCCTCAGTCGCCGTCCTTCGGCCGTGCCTTCAATTGCCGCATCCGCTGGGTATCGCCCGTCGCGCGGCGAATCTCGCGCTCACGATTGACCCGCGGCAGGCTCTCGCGCGGATTGAGGATGATCCAACGCCACTCGTTGATCTGGTGTTTGAGAAGAGGCAGCAAAGAGCGTTCCGAGGCGGACTCGACGCCGTCCCCCGGAAACAGCGTGCGGCAATACAGATCGAAGTACTCGGCATACAGGTGCTCGTAATGCTGCATCGGGTCGAGAAAGGCCGGGTCATGGACTACCCCGGTTCCGACATGACTCGTGCACAAGTAGCTGCACGCCTTGCGCACGTAGCCCCCGTGCTCCGAGATGATGGCGTACTGAAAGCCGCGGGTGGGGTAGAAATAATTCAGTATCCGAGCCCGCTCCACGCCTCGCACTTGGTTGCGCCGCAGGTACTCGAACAGCGCCTTGCCGTGAATCAGCCGAAGCGTGGTTTGCCGCAGTGCCGCCGCCTGGGTGCGCAGCGCCCCGTAGTCGGCGACCTGGCGCATGAGGCCGGAATGCTCGTTTTCCCACAGCTCCCAAGTCGTCGCATTTTCCGAAATGCGGCGAGCCACCAGGTGCTCCTTGACGTCCTCGCTATGCAGTGCGCGCTCGATCCGGTCAGTGGATTCGCGCATGAGACGAGCATGACTTATTGCACTGCGCTGCACCGGGAACATCCTCCTGCGATATTAGAAGTCGCGGTGACATCCCTGGCTCCGCCGGACCGCGTTCGACTACTCGAGTCGTGACGCCAGATTATGGCAAGACAGCGTTATGTATGAACCGTCTCCATTCTGCGACGACAGATCGGCATCACGCAACAAGAAAGTCTTTCCGCGCCAGAGCGGAAGGAGGCTGGGCGTAAGGGGTTCCCCGTCCCCTTTCATCAAGATTTATGAAAGGGGACGGGGAACCCCTTACACCCAGCCTCTGGTCCTCTATGAGCGCGGAGCGACTTTCTTGATTGGTGCGGTGCCAGGCTGTGTGCCAGGCTCAGTATTGGCGGGACAGCAACCAGTGGGCGAGCGAGCGCAATGAATCGGCACGGTGGTCGAAGGACGACAGTGCATTGATTGCCTGACTGTGGAGGAGACGGACTCGCTGTTGCGACGCCGTGATCCCGATGATGGCCGGATGCGTGGGTTTTGCGCGTTCGCTGTCGGCTCCGGTTGCCTTGCCCAGGGTCGAGACATCGCCGGTCACGTCGAGAAGATCGTCTTGAATCTGGAAAGCCAGACCCACGGCGGTGGCGAAACGCGTCAGCGCCGCATAGAGATTTGCATCGAGAGGCGGATTGCATTCGGCCGCCATCAGAACGCTGGCGCGGATTACCGCTCCGGTCTTGCGGGCGTGCATGTCTTCCACTTGGCCAATGTCGAGCCGCGTGCCCTGCGCCGCCAAATCGATGGCCTGACCTCCCGCCATGCCGAAGGTGCCGCTGGCCTGGGCCAGCATATCGATCAAACGCAGACGTATTGCCGGTGAAGCCGGGAGCGCCGGATCACTGGCGAGCAATTGAAAGGCCAGCGGCTGCAGCGCGTCGCCCACCAGCAATGCGGTGGCTTCATCATAAGCCTTGTGGCAGGTGGGCCGGCCGCGGCGCAAGTCGTCGTTATCCATGGCCGGCAAATCGTCGTGCACGAGCGAATACACATGCACGAGTTCAACGGCGCACGCCGCCGCCTCCACCTCGTCCTCCGACAGGCCCACCGCGCGCGCGGTGGCGAACAGCAATGCCGGCCGGATGCGCTTGCCCCCGCCCAGTACGCTGTAGCGCATGGCCTCGTGGAGTCGAGCGGGAACCTCGCTGGCTTGCGGAAGCCGCGCGGCCAGCGCGCCTTCCATGCGCTCGCGCCAAGCCTCGAGCTGCGCACCGAATGCCTCGATGCTCGCAGAGTCATCCTGCACGCGGATGCGGCGATCGGCTGCGTCGTTCACGCGGTTGGGCCGCCGTCGAACTCCCGCCTCACGTGCTCTCCCTGCTCACGCGCTTGATCTCGCTCAAGGGAATTTCGGCCACCGACCCGTGGCGCAGGCCGGCGGCGTACTTGATGGGCAAGTCCGGCGCCATGGCGCCCGTGACTCGCGGCCCGCGCATCCAGACTGTCAATGCCTTGAGCGGGTGGCTGAACGCGTCGTTGACCGCCGTGCCCTCGAAGCCGCAATGCGCCATGCAGTTGTCGCAACGCGGATTCTTGCCCACACCGTATTTTTCCCATTCGGTGTCCTCGATCAGCGATCGGTAGGTCGGCGCGTACCCTTCGTCCGAGAGCAGATAACAGGGCCGCTGCCAACCGAACACGTTATAGGTTGGATTGCTCCACGGCGTGCACTGATAGGTTTGGTTGCCGGCGAGAAAATCCAAGAACAGCGCGGAATGATTGAACGACCAGGAGATGCCGGAGGGGCGGCGGCGCAGATTGAAAATATTCCGGAACAGCAGCTTGCTGGCGTTGCGCGCCAGGAACACATCCTGTTTCGGCGCATGATGATAGCTGTACCCGGGCGACACCGTGATTCCCTCGACGCCGAGCTGCGTCGCCGTGTCGAAGAATTCGGCCACGTCCTGCGGGTCCTCGCCGTTGAACAACGTGCAATTGATCGTTACGCGAAAGCCTTTGGCCTTGGCCAATTCAATGGCCGCAACCGCCTTGTCGTAAACACCCTCCTGGCAGACCGACTCGTCGTGGCGCTGCCGATTGCCGTCCAAATGAATCGAGAACGTGAGGTACGGCGAGGGCTGGTACTCATCGATGTGCTTGGACAGCAGAATCGCGTTGGTGCAGAGATAGACGAATTTCTTGCGCGCCACGATGCCGGCGACGATCTGCGGCATCTCCTTGTGGATGAGCGGTTCACCGCCGGGAATGGATACGATGGGCGCACCGCACTCGTCGACCGCGCGCATCGCGTCCTCGACGCTGACCCGCTTCTGCAGGATTTCCTTCGGGTAATCGATCTTGCCGCAGCCGGAGCAGGCGAGATTGCACTGGAACAGGGGTTCCAGCATGAGCACGAGTGGATAGCGCTTATCGCCGCGCAGCTTGCGCCCCGCGATATAGCGGGCGACCTTGTACATCTGCAGGAGTGGAATGGCCATGAGCTATCTTACCGTGCGCGGGCGTCTTCGCCCAATTCTGATTGCAATCCGAGGACTTGGGCGCGGTGATCCCGCCAAACCCGTCGCCATTCGATCTCAAACCAGGGGGTAAAGTTCCCCGGCCCCCCGGCCGTCATTTCCGCCTGCAGGGCTTCGGGGCTGACCCAGCGCCAGGCCAGGATTTCGTCATCATCGACTTTCACAGAATCCGAGCAACGCCCGTAAAACACCGAACATAGCTCGTTCTCGGCGCCCGTCTCGTCGAATTGCGCCTGATACTGGAACTTGAACAGAAAATGCAGCGGGCAGCGCAGACCGAGCTCCTCGTAGAGCCGCCGATGAATCGCCGCTTCCATGGTCTCGGCGACGCGCGGATGGCTGCAGCAGCTGTTCGACCAATACCGGGGCCACAGCCGCTTGGACGCCGACCGCTGCTGAATCAGCAGTTCGCCGCTGCGATTAAATATTAGCAATGAAAATGCCCGGTGCAGGATGCCTCGGCCCTCGTGGCACCGCGCCTTGCTCAGTTGCCCGACGTCCTGATCGGCTTCGTCGACCAGAATCAGGGAATCCCCGTCTGCGGCGACACTTGCGCTCGTGGCGCGGTTGTCCTGTAGTTCATCCATGGGTGGGATGATACCTGCTCGCGAAATGCCGATGCCAGCATCCGAAATGCCGATGCCAGCATCGCGGCTGCAGATAGAACCTCTTGCCGTCCGCGCTGTCGAACGACGCTTGTGCCATGAATACGGAGTGTGCATCCGTGAATTCGCCGACCATCACCCCCGAATCCTCCGGCGCGCGGCAGTCCTTGGACGACGCGCCCATTCGTCTCGGCAGCAAGCCTATTCGTCTCGGCAGCGAGGAGCACAAGATCCTCTTCTGCCGGACGTTGCTCGATACCTTCAACCCCTACAAGCCCGCGGTCATCGATTGGCCGAAGCTCGACTCTGAGACGCGCGATCGGCTGGTGTCGCTGCCGATCTGGGATATTGCGGTGCAGACGGAGGGAAAAGCCCGGCTCAATGTCGCATCTTACGCGGAGGTCACGCGCGACCCGCTGTTGCGCAAGGCGATCGAGCTCAACGCATTCGAAGAAGGCCGCCACAAGCACGTGCTCTCCAAACTCGTCGCCGCCTACGGCATCGAACTCGCGCCGGAGCCGGAGTACCTCGTGCGGGGCAATCCGGAATGGGCCTTCATGGTGACCGGATATAGCGAGTGCATCGACAGTTTCTTCGCGTTCGGCCTGTTCGAATCGGCAAAGCGCTCCGGATTCTTTCCGGAAGAATTGGTGGATACCTTCGAACCGGTGATTCAAGAAGAAGCCCGCCACATTCTTTTCTTCGTCAATTGGGCCGCGTGGCATCGCCGGACCATGCCGCTTTGGCGGCGGCCGTTCTTCGAGCTGAAGGTGTTGGCCGTGTGGCTGTTTCTGATCTGGGAGCGCATCGGCATCGCCCGCAGTGTGGAAAGCGGCGCGCAGCAGGACCACAATTTCACGGTGACCGGTGCGAAGTCCGTCGGCAACGACATCGACGTCGCCGCGCTGATCGACATCTGCCTGGCGGAAAACGAGCGGCGCATGAGCCTCTACGATGACCGCTTGATGCGGCCCTTCGCCGTACCGGCCCTGGCGCGTCTGGCACGCCGCTTCATACGCCCCACGCGCGCCAGTTCATAGTCTCTCCGCATAAGCTGCTCCACGGCAGGAGGGGACCAGAGGGCGGGGCGAGGGGTCTGCCGTCCCCTTTCATCAAGATTTATGAAAGGGGACGGCAGACCCCTCGCCCCGCCCTCTGGTCCTCTATTACCGTGTAACAACTTATTCGGATGAAGTGAGCAGGCCGCGCTCGCGATACCACCGCACGGCGTCCTCGAACGCCTCGAGCGGCGGGCGCCAGCGGTAGCCTAATTCCGCGGCCGCCTTGGCGCTCGAGAAGAACATGCGCTTGCGCGACATGCGCACGCCCTCGATCGTCACTCGGCCGCTGCGGCCGGAAACTTTGGCGAACGCTTCCGCAGCGTAGGCGATGGGCAGCACCGCGGCATATGGAAGACGGATGCGCGGGGGCTTGCGCCCGACCAGCTGCGAGATCTGTTCGAGAATCGTCCGCAAAGTCATATCCTCGCCGCCCAATATGTAGCGCTCGCCCGTTTTGCCGCGCTCGAACGCCAGCAGATGCCCGGCGGCGACGTCGTCCACGTGCACGATATTGAGCCCCGTATCCACGTACGCGGGCATGCGGCCCGACGCCGCATCCAGAACGAGCTGCCCGGTCGGGGTGGGCTTGATGTCGCCGGGGCCGACCGGCGTCGATGGATTGACGATGACCACCGACATGCCCATCCGAGCCGCGTCGCGTGCCACCTCTTCGGCGAGGTACTTGGAGCGCTTGTAATGGCCGATCATGTCGCTCAATGCCACCGGGCTGTGCTCTTCACCCGGCGCGCCATCCGTCGGAATGCCGATGGTGGCGACGCTGCTGGTGTAAACGGTGCGCTGCACTCCCGTCGTGCGGGCGGCGTTCAAGATGTTGCGGGTTCCCTCGACGTTGGTGAGATACAGCGGCTTGGGATCGCGCGCGCCCAGCCGGTAGTCGGCCGCGGCGTGAAACAGGGCCGTACAACCCTCGAGCGCACGCTCGAGCGAGCGTAAGTCATTGAGATCGCCTTCCACGACTTCCGCGGCAAGCTGCTGCAAATTGCCGCGATCCGAGCCGGCACGCGCCAGCACCCGGACCTGCCATCCGGAGGCGAGCAGGGTCTTCGCAATGGCCGCCCCGACGAAACCGGTGGCTCCGGTGACCAGCGCCTTCATGCCACGCGCGCGCCCGCGGCGAACGGCGCCGGCAAATCGGCGCGGGCGACCGCCGTCAACGAACGCGTCGCGGCTCTGTAGCGCTGCGCGAGGCGGATCAAAGGGAGCAGATCGAGCGGCGCCGCAGCCAATCCGCCGACGAGGCGCCGCATGCTCAAGCGGCCCCCGAGGCTTGCCGCCATGACTGCTCGCGGCAGCACGTCGATCGCAGTGTCCACGATCACGCGTATGACGGCGAACGGCAGACTATGAACGGCGGCCACTTCAGCGATACCCACGCTTTCCATGTCGACCGCCACGGCGCCCGTCTCGCGGAATGCCCGGGCCTTATCCTCGACCCGGTCGATGGGCTGCGAAGCCGTCAGCAGCTTGCCGTCGGCCACCGGCCGGCCGAGGATTGCCAGGCGCAGCTCCCCGCACCATCCTGCCGAGGTCAAGAATCGCGCACCGTCGCTCGAGATGACTTCGCGGGGCAAAACGACGCTGCCCGCGCGCAAGCTCGGATCGAGCCCGCCGGCGAACCCAAAGCTCATCAGGGCCGCCGCTCCGGCATCGACCAGTTTGCGCGCGGCCATTGCGGCACGCGCCCCGCCCATGCCGCCGACGGCCAGCAATGCGCCGCCGCGAAGCGATGACAGTCCATCGTGCCGCCGCACCGCCGGCCCCAAGGTGCGCGCCTCGGCCTCGAGCGCCGCGACGACGCCCACCTGATTCAATGAGCGGTTCCGTGGCGCGTCAGCGTGCGGTAGGCCGCCAGCGCCCATAGCGGGAAGTACGCCGAATAGCCGTGATATCGCAAATAGAACACCCGTGGAAAACCGGGCGCGGTGAAACTCGAGTCGGTCCACAGTCCATCCATCCGCTGCGTACGCAACAAGAATTCGGCGCCGCGCCGTACCGCATCGGATCGTGCCTCGCCCGCGGCGAGCAATCCCAGCATGGCCCACGCGGTTTGGTAGGGGGTGCTCGGAAATGTCCCGGACTCTCCGGGCGCATGCGCATAGGTATCGTTGCTCTCGCCCCAGCCGCCGTCCACGTTCTGCTCGAGCTTCAGCCATTCGGCACCGCGCCGCACCGCCGGATCGTCGGGGCCGACGTGTGCCTGGGCGAACGCCATCAGCACCGACCAGGTACCGTAAATGTAATTGGTGCCCCAGCGGCCGAACCAAGACCCGTCGGCCTCCTGCTCCTTACGCAGATAGGCGAGCGCACGATCCAGCGCCGGTTTGTCCTGCGGCCGGCCGACTCGCGCCAGCACGGTCACCACGCGGGCGGTCACATCGCTGGTGGGCGGATCGAGCAGCGCGCCATGGTCGGCGAACGGAATCTTGTTGAGGTAGTAGGACGTGTTGTCGGCATCGAATGCCGCGAAGCCCCCGTTCTTGCTCTGCATTCCGACCAGCCAATCGAGCGCCCGGCGCATACTTTCCGTATAACGGCCCGAATCGCGCGCCTGATGCATGGCCCACACGACCACGGCCGTGTCGTCGAGATCCGGGTAATGACCGTTCGCGAACTGAAACGCCCAACCGCCGCCGGCCAACCCCGGGCGGTTCACCTGCCAGTCCGCCGGCTCGTCCAGCAACTGCTTTGTTTTCAGCCAGTCGAGTGCGCGAATCGACGCGTTGGAAGCGGTGGCGTCGCCGGCCTCCTGCATCGCCAGAGCTGCCAGCGCCGTGTCCCAAATCGGCGAGACGCAGGGCTGGCAGTAGGCGCTCGTTGGGCCTACGACCAGGAGCTTTTGCAGCGCGCGCTTTGCGGTGACGCGCCGCGGATCGTCCGCGGCGTAGCCCAGTATCACCATCATCTCCAAGGCGTTGACCATGGCCGGGAAAATGGCGCCGAGGCCGTCTTCGCCGTTCAGCCGCTCGAGAGTCCAGTTCTCCGCCAAGCGGGTCGCTTTCTCGCGCACGCGAGCCGGGATGAAGGGATCGATCATTCGTCCCAACCGATCCCCCACCAAGAACAACTTGGGGATGAGTCCCGGACGGCGGAAATAATTGCGCTCCTTCTCGGGCGGAGTCACGAACAGCTCGGGGATGTGCACGTCCCGGGGATTCCGGGCGACCGGCTTGCGCGTGCACAAGATGAACAGGGGAACCATGACGGTGCGCGACCAGTAGGCCACCTTGTCGAGGTGGAACGGGAACCATCGCGGCAGCAGCATGATTTCGACGGGAATATAGGGCACGCCGCGCCACGGCAGCTGCGCGAACAGCGCGAGCGCAATGCGCGTGAACACATTGACCCGGGCGGCGCCGCCATGTTGCAAAATCGCCGCGCGCGCGCGCGCCATGTGCGGCGCGTCCGGGCTGTCTCCGGCGAGCTTCAACGCGTAGTAGGCCTTGACCGAGCAACTGATATTGAAGTCGCCGCCGTGATAGAGCGGCCAGCCGCCGTGGTCCGCCTGCGCGGCGCGCAGGTGGTGGCAGAGCTTCGTCTCCAGCTCGACATCGATCTCGTCCAGGAAGTGCATCATCATGATGTACTCGGCCGGGATCGTGCAGTCCGCCTCGAGTTCGAACAGCCAGTATCCTTCCGCATGCTGGCGCGCCACGAGTGCATCCCGGGCGTCCACGATGGCGCGATCCAGGGGCGAGTCCGTCACTTGCCGCAGCGTGTGCGACACGATGTCGGCGCGCGCCTCGGTTTGCGGCGCCGGGTGTGGTCCCGGCTTCGGTGCGATGCGGCTCATGATCCTGAGCTCCCATAAGAGCGTCGCCGTGCGCGCTCAGGCGCCCCGGCCGCCCCATCCTGAAGGCCGGCCGGCATCGGGTGAGGCCGCTGCAAGTCGGACAGGCTCGCGAGCGGCAGACCGCGTGCAGCCTGCGCAAACAGACGGCGCAGCATCCAGTCGCTGCGTCCGGCGACATCCGTCAACAGACGGATCATGGCGACCGTGGATCGCTTGACCTTCACCTGGGCGCCGGCGGTAAAGCGTGGATTGCCCTCGATCTTGCGCAGCGTGAGAACGGCGAGACCTATCGCCCATAAGCAGAAACGTCGGATGCCCGTCTCCTTGGCTGGAATCAACAAGGTGTAGTCGAGCGCATTGCGCAGATGCGCATGAGCGACGCCGACGAGTTCGAGAAAGCCGGCGCCGAAACGCGGATCATAGGGCTCGCCCGACACCTGGGCGAGATCGACTCCGTGACGCGTAAATACTTCCTGCGGCAGCCAGCAGGCGCCGCGGCTCCGATCCTCCCACACGTCCTTGAGAATGTTCGTCATTTGCAATCCCTGTGCGAACGATGCAGCGATCGCGGACAGAGCGGGACGATGACGGGCAATCTGCGGCGAATAATCGCAAAACAAATCAGTGAGCATTTCTCCGACCACACCTGCAACGTAGTAACAATAGTCGTCCAAGTCGGTTGAACGGGCGAGACCCTTGAGGCTCGCGCTGAACTGGAAACGAGGCATCCCATAGCACATGAGCTCGACGCAGCGCTGGATCGCGGCCCGCTGCGCCGGGTTCAGGCGCGCGAGGACTCCGAGCACGCGCCCCATATTGCCCACCAACTCGCGCTCCGTCGCCAAAGTCCGGTCCGACAGCCGTTGCTCGATCTCGCGGGCGAGCACGCACGAGTCCCCCTGGCCGGCCACGATTGCGCTGAATCGCTGCAGAAAAGCCAATGTCTCCGGGGGCGAGAGCGCCGGCTCATCCTCGATCGTATCCGCAATGCGGCAAAGCAAATAGGCATTGGTCACCGCAGAGCGCAAGCCCAGCGGCAATTGCGGGATCGTCAGCGCAAAGGTGCGCGAAACATGGGGGAGAATCTGGTCTTGATAGACTTCATCTGAACTGACGGAATCCATGCGGACAGTATCTCGGAAACCCGTAATAATAGCATCATCTCAGCGGGTTGGCTTTGGTGCAAATTTGCAACAATGGCTACAGGCGTTGGCACTTGGGCGGCCTGACAGTATAAACTGCCGTAAATGACCGCTCCTCCCGACACGTATCCCCTGCTCGAATCCCTCGCCACCCCGGCGGACCTGCGCCGCCTGCCGGCCGCAAAACTAGGGGAATTGGCGCAGGAACTGCGCCGGTTCCTGATCCACAGCGTCAGCACCCGCGGAGGGCACTTTGCCGCAGGTTTGGGCACGGTTGAGCTTACCATCGCTCTCCATTACGTCTTCAATACCCCCTATGACAGGCTAGTCTGGGACGTCGGACATCAGGCCTACCCGCACAAGGTGCTGACCGGCCGGCGCGACCAGCTCCATACCATCAAACAGCACCGCGGCCTGGCGCCGTTTCCGACCCGCAGCGAGAGCGAATACGACACTTTTGGTGTCGGCCACTCCAGTACGTCGATCAGCGCCGCCTTGGGAATGGCTGTCGCGGCAGCGCAACAAGGGCAAAACCGTCGCGCCGTGGCCATTATCGGCGACGGTGCTCTGACGGCTGGCATGGCCTTCGAGGCGCTCAATCATGCGGGGTCGCTGCCCACCGACCTTCTGATCGTCCTCAACGACAATGACATGTCGATATCGGAGAATGTGGGCGCCCTCTCCAATTACCTGGCCCGGGCCCTGTCGGGACGCATGTACTCGCATCTGCGCGAGAGCGGCAAGAAGGTCCTGAGCCAGATGCCCACGGTGTGGGAACTTGCCCGCCGCTCGGAGGAGCACCTGAAGGGCATGGTGCTCCCCGGCACTCTGTTCGAGGAAATGGGCTTCAATTATATAGGCCCCATCGACGGGCACGACGTCAAAGCCCTGGTCACCACCCTGCGCAATCTGCAGAAGCTGCGCGGACCCCAGTTCCTGCACGTCGTCACGCGCAAGGGCAAGGGCTATGCGCCCGCCGAGGCGGACCCCATCAAGTGGCATGGGCCGGGGCCGTTCGATCCGGCCAGCGGCATGATCTTCAAGGAGGCGAGCACCGGACCCACGTACTCGCAGATCTTCGGCAAGTGGCTCTGCGACATGGCGGAACGCGATCCGGCCGTCGTCGGCATCACGCCGGCGATGCGCGAAGGCTCGGGACTCGTCGAATACTCGAAGAGATTCCCTGAGCGCTACTACGATGTCGCGATCGCCGAACAGCACGCGGTCACCTTCGCAGCAGGCCTGGCGGTCGAGGGGCTCAAGCCCGTGGTCGCCATCTATTCGACCTTCCTGCAGCGCGCGTACGATCAACTCATCCACGACGTGGCCCTGCAGAACCTGCCGGTGGTATTCGCCGTGGACAGGGCCGGGCTGGTCGGCAGCGATGGGGCCACGCACCAAGGCAGCTACGATCTGTCCTTCCTGCGCTGCATCCCCAACATCGTGATCATGGCGCCCTCGGATGAAAACGAGTGCCGCCAGATGCTGTACACCGCGACCACTCTGTCTTCACCCGCCGTGGTGCGCTATCCGCGCGGCACGGGAACCGGCGTGGCCGTGGAGGCGGAGATGAACGCGCTCGCCGTGGGGCGCGGTCAAATAAGGCGCGAGGGCAGAAGTGGCCTGGCGATTCTGGTATTCGGCACGCTGCTCGAATCGGCGCGCAAAATCGCCGAGCGCTTGGACGCAACGCTCGTGAACATGCGCTTCGTCAAGCCGCTCGATGAGACCCTCGTCATGTCGATTGCGGCGCGTCACCGCGCCATCATTACCAT
>Ga0208193_1001158_pt1 | contig 11969 bp, 11 predicted proteins | sample June2015DPH_17_2_FD_184716 | JGI IMG/M metagenome (GOLD analysis project Ga0208193, IMG submission 184716) | Peatland microbial communities from SPRUCE experiment site at the Marcell Experimental Forest, Minnesota, USA - June2015DPH_17_10... | ecosystem: Environmental > Terrestrial > Soil >...
TGAAAGACATGGACGCCGGCCCTCCGTGGCCGCCGCGCCACCAAAAGAGGCAGGGCTGACACCCATGGCGTGATCCGTGGCGTGGCGGGGGTTGCTCTTCCTCCCGCTCAACAAATCGAGATCCCCCGACTGCTGCGATGCACCCCCACTTCAGCAGTGGAGGGGAAGCGGCTGGCGTAGACGGAGAGCGAACTAAACCTGAAGACCGCTTCGAGCCCGATTTAGCCGGAGGTGCGGAGTGGCGGCTCCGACCGCCCGGAAAAAGTCCCCGGAATTTCGGCTCGGTTCCATGAGACGGATGACGCGGTGAACGAAATAGACAAACAACGGCCAAGCCCTTCAACATCGGCTCCTCGTCAGAGAACGCCCAAGTCAAGGGGTGAGAGAGGCCCGGACGCTACGCGGCGTCTTTGGTCGCGATCGCCTTGCGCATATCGGCGGCCAACTCGCGATAGTGCAAAGCCAACCGCGAGTATAGCTCGCTTTTTGCCTTGTCCGTCGCGAGCTTGCCAATCAGTTCGCACTCGGCTGCGAAGGTCTCAAATTGTTCCAATTTGCCTTCAAGGTCGGTCATGGTAACGCCTCCCCTAACGCCACCGGCAAGGACCAAGTTACGCCTCTGAATTACGTCACGGCGAACATCGTTATCAGGTAGAACTATTTTTTTGCCGCCGCATGAAGGTGTCCTGGGCCGGGTGGCGACCATCCGCGAAGGCGGAGGTGAGCGCGCCGTTACGCGATGCATCCCGGTAGAGGCGGTGTTGGGTGCGAATGCGTCAAGCCCGATTTGCTGTAAATAGGGGGGCATTACCGGCGGCTACCCGGAGGCATTCGCAATGACGAAAATCAGGATCGGTCTGGTGGGGTGCGGTTTCGTCTCGGAGCTGCACATGTTTGCCTACCGGCGTGTCTACGGCGTCGATGTCGAAGTCAAGGCGGTCGCGGCGAGGGGGGACCGTGTTGTCGATTTTGCCGATCGGCACCGGATACCGAGGACCTACCGCAGCTTTGGCGACTTGATCGCCGACGGCGAGTTGGATGTTGTCGACATCTGCACGCCCCCCAATTTGCACAGCTCAATGATTGTTGACGCGATGAAGGCCGGGAAGCATGTCATCTGCGAAAAGCCGTTCACGGGCTATTTTGGACGAGAAGACGACAAGGTGCCGATTGGCAAGCACGTGCCAAAAGCCCTGATGTACGAGCGCGTGCTCGAGGAAATGGAAAGGACCCGCGCGGCGATCGCGAAAACCGGCAAGCTCTTCATGTATGCCGAAGACTGGATCTACGCGCCGGCGGTGACCAAGACCGTGGAGATCCTGAAGGCCACCAAAGACAAGATTCTGTTCATGAAGGCGGAGGAGAGCCACAGCGGTTCGCACGCAGCCCACGCCGCGCAATGGGCGACGACCGGCGGCGGCTCTCTGATCCGGATGGGATGCCATCCGCTTTCGGCGGTGCTCTACCTCAAGCAGGTCGAGGCGAAAGCACGCGGCGAGACGATTGGCGTTGCCAGCGTGGTCTGTGACGTCGGCAACGTCATGGCGTGCCTTCGGCCGGACGAGCGAGCCTTCATCAAGGCTAACCCGGTTGACGTCGAGGACTGGGGCGCGCTTACCGTGACCTTCTCCGATGGCACCAAGGCGACTGTGTTTTCCGGGGACATGATCATGGGCGGCGTGCGCAACCTGATCGAAACGCATACCAACGGCGGCTCGCTGTTCGCGAACATCACACCCAACACGCACATGATGAGCTATCAAACGAGCGAGGAGAAACTCGCGGGCGTCTATATCACCGAAAAAGTGGATCGAAAGACCGGATGGCAATATGTCTGCCTCGAAGAGGAATGGACGCGCGGCTATTTGCAGGAAATCCAGGATTTCATGGAATGCGCCGCGACCGGTCGGCAACCGCTTTCCGATCTCGCACTGGCCTTTGAGACGACCAAAGTCAACTACGCCGGCTATTGGTCGGCCGAAGAGGGCCGTCGCGTCATCCTGTGACGACGCGGTACGGGGGCCGACAAGATTGGCGAGTTGTCAGCTTTCTTCGTTCAGAACGAAAATTTTATCGCTAGCTGATCGGACCCAGAATACCAAGCTGAGCCGCGATCGCCACAGCGTGTGTTCGGTTCGAGGCACCCAGCTTGCGGATGACGTTGTCGAGATGATAGCGGACCGTTGTCTGCGAAAGGCCGATCAGTGAAGCGACTTCCGCTTCGCGACAGCCCTGGGCTGTAAGCCGCAAGCACTCCCACTCTCGAAACGTCAGTCGGCACAAGTCCTCCTGACGTGTCTGCAGCGCGCCGAGCATCTTTCGGTAGGCATGCATGTAATGGTGCCCCGCCGCGAGAAGTTCCGTGCTGCTTTGCGAGAGCAATTCGTTGGCATCCGAGGCAGAAAACGGCCCTCCCCAGGTCACCATGGCGACTTGTCCACGAGGAAGATGAATGGGCGTGGTAATCAGCGATTCCACCTCCATCCGTCGCAAGGTCTCAATAATTTGCCTCAGTTCCGGACGGCCGGCGGGCGCCTTGTCCAGAACCGATGTTACAAAGGGCAGGGCGTGGGTTCGGCACCGAACATAAAGCGGGTTCTTCAGCATGCCGTTTCGCTCCCACCAGAGCTTCATGATTTCGTCGGGCCAGCCCTCGCGGCGTAGAAATGCATCGATGTGGGGATTGAAGCTTGGTCGGGAAACGTCTGCCGACCACGCGAGAACCGGCATCCCGATAGCCCAGGCAATATCCTTGAGTGCTTGCTGGGCGACGCCGAAGTCCGGTGCTCTATCCAAACGCTGTAGAGCGCGGCGCAATTCGGCTGAATTGACAGCAGTGCACTGCACGATTGGGCAAGTCCTACAGTTTTCGAGGGGCGCTTCGGCAGCAGAAACGAGCTAGTCCCGTCGAAGGAAGGGTGCCTCAGTCTAAGGCAAAGAGAAAGCATATGCCAAGCGCTGAACTAGAGGCCGTTGTCGCTCAATTGAGGGCCCATCCGCTCAATTTGTCCGGTTCCGAGCAGCAATTGAGAACTCGGCTCGACGGATTCGCCAAAATGTTCTCGGTACCCCCCGGCGTGGAGGTCGCCACCACGCGTCTGGGCGGCATCGCCGCCGAGCATGTCGTCGCAGATGCAAGCGGTCCGGTCGTGCTCTATCTTCATGGCGGCGGCTACGTCACCGGTTCGCCATCGTCGCATCGGCACGTCGCAGCGCTAATCGCAAAGGAAGCCTCCGCGCAGGCCTATACGCTGGACTACAGCCTTGCACCGGAGGCGCCCTTTCCGGCAGCCCTTGACGATGTACTCGCCGCGTATCGAGCCTTGCTGGTGAAACACGGGGACGCAAACATCCTATTCGCCGGTGATTCCGCGGGCGGTGGTCTCATCTTCGCAGCAGCCATAGCTGCACGCGCGCAAGGCCTGCCTTCGCCGGCCGCATTGGTGGGCATGAGCCCTTGGGTCAACCTTGGCACAGAAAGCGAAAGCTTCGACAATCTCGTTTCGGTAGATCCAACGCTGTCGCGCGAGGTGGTGGCCTATTTCTCCAGTCGATATCTCGCTGGCCAATCGCCGACCGATCCACGCGCATCCCCGCTGTTTGGGGACGTTACGGGCCTGCCGCCAGTCTTGATCCAGGTTGGCGATCGCGAATGCTTCTTCGGCGATGCCGTCCGGATGCACCAAACCCTCGTGTCGGCGGGCGTCGATAGCGAACTTTCGGTTTGGAAGGGTATGTTCCACGTTTGGCATTTGTATTGGCCGATACTTTCGGAAGGCCGCGAGGCCATTGCCCGTATCGCCGGCTTCATCGCCGCGCACGGGCGCGTTCAAACGGTGCTGGTGGAAAAGGAGGAACAATGGGCGGACTGCTCGCTGGCAAAGTCGTGATGGTGACCGGGGCGGCATCAGGTATCGGCCGGGCTGCTGCTATCGTGTTTGCACACCAAGGGGCCAAGGTGGTGGTGACTGATATCGACCCACATGGCGCCGAAACCGTTGAACATATTCGGCAGGCCGACGGGCTCGCCGAATTCGTCCTCACGGACATATCGGACCAGGCTCAGGTCGAAGCGGCGGTGGCGTTCGCTACAAAGACCTATGGCCGGCTGGACGGTGCATTCAACAACGCCGCGGCTCCAGAACGACTCACGCGCTTGCTGGAGGAAACGGAGGCGGATTTCGACCGTATCATGTCGATCAACGTCAAGGGCTTGTGGATGTGCATGCGCGCCCAAATTCGTCAAATGCAGGGGCAAGGAGGTGGCGGCTCGATCGTGAATACAGCCTCCACGGCAGGTCTACGCGGTGTGGCGCGAATGTCGATCTACAGCGCGAGCAAGCACGCGGTAATAGGATTTACAAAATCGGCCGCTTTGGAGTTTGCCCGAAGCGGACCACGGATTAACGCGATATGTCCCGGCGTCATCGAAACGCCGATGTTGCGGCATGTTGTTGCGGGAGACGAGAGGGCGAGCCGCGCATTTCTGGCGAGCCAGCCAAACGGAAGGCTTGGTAACCCTGATGAGATCGGGGAAGCCGCTGCATGGCTGCTTTCGGACGCGGCTTCGTTCGTGACCGGCACCGCCATGATTGTCGACGGGGGGCAGACCAGTTGAGCCGCGCGGCACCTCCGCTGTCGCGTTCGGCTTTCATTGCGCGAATCGGCGTCGGCGCGGCGCCGGCCGGCGCGCCGTATCTGCGGGTGACGAGGCGTGGTACCTGATGCCAAGGCGCGCATCGTCTCCGCGGCGCCGATGCTCAGTTCACCAGGATGCAATCCTTGGACGGGGGGCGGAACGCTTCGCTACCCGGTACCTTGCGTAGAATCTTGTAATAATCCCAAGGCTCCCTGGACTCCGACGGTGTCTTCACTTGAACCAGATACAGGTCATGTAACAAGCGTCCGTCTTCGCGCAGCGTAGACGAACCGAAGGCCTGATCCGCCACGGGCAACTGCTTCATTTTCGCGATGACGGTCGGACCGAAACTGGATTTGGCGGCATTCACAGCCTTGAGATAATGGGTGACCACCGAATAGGTGCCTGCCTGGACGGATGTCGGGACTTTGCCGTCAAAACGTTCCGAGAAGCGCTTCGAGAACGATCGAGTATTGTCGTCGGTATCCCAATAGAACGCTTCGGTGAAGACCAGGTCCTGGGCGACCTTCAGGCCCATGCCGTGGATGTCCGTAATCAATGCCCAGAGCAGTACGAGCTTCTGGCCACCGTTTGGGATTCCGAATTCCTGCGCCTGTTTCACTGCATTGATGGTATCGCTGCCTCCCTGCAGAATTGCGACCACGTCCGCTTTCGAGGCTTGTGCCTGCAGTAGCTGGCTTGCAAAGTCCGGGTTGTTCGGAGGGGTCCTCACAGAGCCGACGACCTTTCCGCCGTTGGCGAGGATGATCTCGCGAGAGGAATCTTCGAGCGCCTTACCTCCGGCGGCGTTCACCGTGACAAAAAACCAGCTCTTGCCGCCTTCCGACATCGCAACGGTGGTCGGCTTGCCGATCGCTGCCTGGTCATAAGTCCAGTGAACGGTATTCGGCGAACAGTCCCTGGTGGTCAGGTCGTTATGGGCCGACCCGCTCACCAGCAGGGCGGTCGCCGATCCTCTGAGTGCCGCGTTGACTGCGAGCGCTGAGGGCGAGTGCGGAATGTCGATAATGGCATTGACGCCTTCGTCCACCCACTTCCTTGCGATCGACACGGCAAGGTCGGCTTTTAGCTGAAAGTCAGCGGAAACTATTTCGATCTTGTAGGAAGCCTCAGGGTGAGCTTTTTTGAAGTCCTCCACCGCCATTTCGGTTGCGATCACGGAACCGTTTCCGCCCCATGATGAATAAGGGCCGCTGAAGTCACTCAGCACGCCGAGCTTGACGCGATCTCCCGCGATCTGTGAATGCGTCGTCGTGCAAACCAGGACCGAAAGCAACGACGCAGCGATGCTTGCCTTGAGCAATTGCATGACTTCCTCCCCTCAATTGTTGTTTTGAGCCGGTAACCGATGGAGTGTGCGCCCAATCGGCGCCACAGCCTCGGCTACATGCCTGGCCGGGGGCGTCGAGCTTCTCGGCTGCCTTACGGCAGCACCAACGATAGGCGTTTCGGCTGGGCATAATACCTGCGCTTTCCGAGGGGGGACTTGAGAACGTGGCCGGGATATCCCTGAAATTAGAAGAAGAGCCGATGCGTTTTGCCGCGCGGGCTAACATTCGCAATGGGGAGGTCGACGATGGGGCAAGGCCCGACACGACTCTATGCGGCTCTGGCTGTCGCCGTTTTCGCTTTCGGCGCGACCTGGGATAGCGCCCGCGCCGAGCCCCGTTACGACGTCGGTGCAACCGACAATACGATCAAGATCGGGAACGTCGCGGCTTCGAGCGGCGCGCTGTCGATCTATCGACCCTATGGCGAGGCGTTGAGCCGTTGCTTCGCCAAGATCAACGCGGAGGGCGGAATCAACAAGCGAAAGATCGAGTTCATCACCTACGATGACGGCTACAGTCCGCCGAAGACGGTGGAGCAGACGCGCAAGCTGATCGAGTCCGATGAAGTGCTATTCCTGTTGGGAAGCATCGGGGGTCCGACAAGCCTCGCTACGGCCGCCTATCTCGCCAACAAGCACATTCCGCACCTCTTCATTGCGACCTCATCGTCCAGGGTCTCGGACGCGAACCTTTATCCGTGGATGATGGGTTGGCAGCCTGTCGCCTCTCAGGAAGGGGCAATTTTCGGCCGCTACCTGCGCGAACAAATGGCGTTGTCCAAGGTGGGAATTCTGTATCAGAACGACGATTACGGGCGCGATTTCCTGTCCGGCCTGAAGGAGGGGCTCGGCGACAAAGAACCGATCATGCTCGTCTCCGCGAAATCCTACGAGAGTACGGAGCCGACCGTCACCTCGCAGCTTGCCCAGATCAAGGCCGCCGGCGTCGACGTCATCTATCTCGCCGCGACGGGCAAGTTCGTGGCGCAATCGCTCAAGGGGATCAACGAGTTGGGCTGGAAGCCAACGATCCTCATACCGTACACAGCGAACTCGACGACCTCGGTTCTCAAGAACGCGGACTTGAAAGGAGATGAGAAACTGATCTCCAGCAGCTTCTTCAAGGACCTGTCCGATCCCGCCTACGCGAACGATCCGGATATCAGGCAGTGGTCCAGCTGGATCGACCAGTATTATCCGACGGCGGACCGAAGCGAGGTCTATATCGCGTGGGGATGGTCGATTTGCAATACCGCTGCGCATATCCTGAAGGAGGCGGGTGAAGACCTGACGCGCGAGAACATACTGCGGTTGGCGAACAGTTTTTCCGGATTTGCGCCGCCTCTGGTTCTGCCGGGAATTACCCTGTCGTCGACTCCCGCCGAGCACCGGCTGATCAAGTGTCTGCGAATGCAGAATTTTGCAAACGGCTCGTGGCGCTCGATGGGCGAACTCGTGTGCTCGCAGTGAGCCGGCTTGCGAAAATGGGCTCGCTGCCAGAGACTGCGCCCACGTCAATTGAATCTTGTTGAGGTATGCACATGACGAGACCGCGAAGGGGATCGGCCGGCGCCGAGCGGTATGCCGCCGGGGCGGCGGCAATCGCCGGTGGATCCGGAGGCATAGGGCAGGCAATCGCGCGCGTGCTCGCTGCTTCCGGTGCCGAGGTCGCTGTGACCTACAACCGAAATCGAAACGCGGCCGAAAAACTGGTCGGTGAAATCTGCGACGCCGGGCGTCGTGCGGCCGCCTACCAGGTTGACCTCAGGGATGCCGAAGCCGTCGCTGCGTTCCATCGCGATGTTCAAGCTCACTTTGGGGGCCTGCATACGGCGGTCTATGCGGCCGGCCCATATATCGACATGCGGTTTATAGGCAGCCTGGAACCCGCCCGCTTCGCAAGCACACTCGGAACCGACGTGTTCGGGGCCTTCAACTTCTTTCATCACGCCATACCGGGACTCCGGGCGACGCGCGGCGTCGCCATCTGTTTGGGCACGCCTGCGATCCGCCGCTACACAAAAAGAGATGTTCTTTCTGCCGCGCCCAAAGCCGCCCTCGAATCGCTGACAAGGGGTATCGCGGCCGAGGAGGGGCGAAATGGGATCCGGGCAAACATGGTCGGCGTCGGCGCCCTCAGCGACGGCATGTTTCATCAATTGATGGCCACGGGCGATTTCGACGATCGCTTTGTCGCAGCGGCGAAGCAGACCTTGGCGCTCGGCCGTCTCGGCACTGCCGAGGATATCGCGCTGGCCGTCGATTTTCTCGCATCCGATGCCGCGTCCTACATCACCGGGCAAACCCTGATGGTGGACGGAGGGTACGCGCTTTGAGAAAGCCGCGATGCTTGACGGAAGCTCGGTTTGTTTCGCCCGGTGCGAGAGCGAGTTGGAGGGGGCACGCATGAGCGACCGGTTTGCGAAATTGACGTTGGGCAACTTGCCGGCCGAGGCGGCGCGAAAATGGCCCGATCGAGAGGCGCTGGTGTTCAACGATCGCCGCTGGACCTACGCAGCGTTCGATGCGGCGGTGGATAAGGTCGCCCGGGCTCTCATCAATGTCGGGGTGAAGCACGGCGAGCACGTTGCGACCTGGATCACTAACCTGCCGGAGTTCCTCTTCCTGTTTTTTGCAGCCGTCAAGATCGGCGCCGTCATATTTCCGTTGAATACCAGATATCGGGTTCGTGACCTCAGTTACGCGTTGCAGCAAAGCGACTGTACCACCTTGATTACCATCAATCGCGGCGGCCCCGTCGATTTTGGAGCAATGGTGAGGGAAGTCCTGGGGCCCGTAAACATTGGTGCCGAGGGAGATCTGCGATCGACAGCATGTCCCCTTCTCAATCGCATCATCATGGTTGACGAAGGCGATTTGCCTGGAGCCTGGACATGGTCGGAATTCATGGCAGGCGAGCGCCGCATCGCCGACGCGGAATTAGTCGCGCGGTCGCAGGCCGTGAATCCCGCCGATGTTGCGATGATCATGTATACGTCCGGCACGACCGGAAATCCGAAGGGTGTGATGCTGAATCATGTCGGTATCCGGATGTGCGCGCAGCGAGCCGCGTTGTTCGGCATGACGTTTGCCGACGTGCAACTCAATTATCTGCCGTTGTTCCACCTGTTTTCGCTCGGCTACATTGTCCTGCACAGCGTTTTGACCGGCGCCAGGCAGGTCCTTATGGAGACCTTCGATTCAGATGAGGCCGTGCGCCTCATCGAACGCGAGCGTGTTACGATGCTGTATGGGTACGATACCCATTTCAGCGACTTGATCGCGGCAAAAAGGCGGCTTCCGCGAGCCGATCTCAGTTCGCTTCGCACCGGCTGTTTCGCCGCCGGTCTTGAGAATTCCATTCCAATCGCGGCCGAGACGCAACAGCAGCTATGCCGGACACTGTCTGGCTGGGGCATGACGGAGACCTGGAGCGGGCAGACCCTGAGCTTTCTCGACGACAATGATGAGAAACGCTGCGCGGCTTCCGGCTACCCGATGCCGGGGGTCGAGATTCGGATTGTCGATCCTGAGACGGGAAAAGATGTGCCGAACGGACAGCAAGGCGAAATTCTCCAGCGCAGCTATTGCAGCATGCTCGGATATTACAAGGATCCCGAGGCTACCGCGAAGGCGCTCGATCAGGACGGTTGGTTGCACACAGGGGATGCCGGAGTAATCCGTCCAGACGGGCATCTTCGATTTGTCGGGCGCTACAAGGACATGTTGAAGGTTGGAGGAGAGAATGTCTCGCCGGCCGAGGTCGAATTTCTCCTGATGCAACTGCCGGAGATCGCGCAAGTCGCGGTGGTGGGATGCCCGGACTCCCGACTGAACGAAGTCGCGGTCGCGTTTGTCGTCGCTCGCGCCGGCGCCACGATCGGTCCGGATGAGGTGATCAATTTCTGTCGCGGCAAACTCGCCAGCTACAAGATACCGCGCCAGGTCATCCTGGTCGGCCAACTGCCGATGACCGCATCCGGAAAAGTCCAGAAGCAACAGCTTCGCGAAGCCCTGATGAAACGCTCCGCTGATCGCCAACGGGATCTTGAGCGGGATATCTGAGAGTCTTGAAGAATGGACGAAGCTGGAAAGTTGCGGGTAGCAATCGTCGGCGCGGGCGCGTCCGGGATCATGGCTGCGATAAAATTGAGGGAAATCGGCGTCACAGACGTGGTTCTCTTCGAAAAAGCCGATGACCTCGGCGGTACGTGGCGGGACAATACCTATCCCGGGCTGGCATGCGATGTGCCGTCGCATCTCTACCGTTATTCCTTCGCTCCGAATCCCGATTGGAGCCGGAGATACGCTCCCGGCGCGGAGATTCAGGACTATTTGAGGCGCGTCGCAACGACGCATGGCATCAATCAGCTCATCCAATATTCCAGTGAGGTGACTGAAGCGACTTATCGCGACCGCCGGTGGCTAATTCAGACGACACGGGGCAATCGGGGTGCCTTTGACGTTGTTGTCACGGCGACGGGAGTTCTCCATAACCCCGTCTATCCGGATATCGAAGGTTTGAAGGAATTCAAAGGCGCGGCCTTTCATACCGCGCGCTGGGATCACGGCGTGCCGTTGAAAGGCAAGCGTGTCGGGATCATCGGCACTGGATCGACGGCAGCTCAAATTCTGCCGGCTATCGTCGACGATGTCGAAGCCGTTTCGTTGTTTCAGCGCACGGCGCAGTGGATTATGCCGCAACCCAATGCGGCAATTTCCGAGGAAAAGAGGGCCGGTTATCGCGCAGATCCCACATTGATGGAGGCAAAGTACCAGGAACTCGCACAGGTATTCAACGGCACGTTTTGCGCGGCGCTCGCGGGTGAAAATGAGGAAGTCTATCAGGCGATGGCTAAAGCCTGCCGGGACAATCTGGACAGGGTTGTCGACCCGGTCCTGCGGGCCCAATTGACACCGAGCTACAAGATGGGTTGCAAACGCCTGATCGTCTCGGATCGCTTTTATGCGGCGATCCAGCAGCCGAACGCCATGCTTGTAAGTGCGAAAATCAGCCATGTCGAGGCAGGTGGCGTTCGCACGATGGATGGCCGACTGCATGAACTTGATTGTATTGTCCTCGCAACCGGATTCGATCCACATCGGCTTTTCCGTCCGTTGATGGTCAAGGGGCGCGCCGGCAAGACACTGAGTGAAGCATGGGCGGACGGCAATATCGCCTATCGGGCCATTGCTGTTCCGGATTTTCCGAATTTTTTCATGCTGGGAGGGCCGCATAGTCCGATCGGAAATTTCTCGTTCCTCATGACGGTCGAGCGGCAGTTGGGCTACATCCTGCAACTCGTCCGTCTGCTTCAGTCGGGTTCGGCGCGGGAAATTTCGCCGAGGAGCGACTCGACGCAAACCTTCAACGCCGCTCTCAGGGAAAAGGCTGCCCGGTCGATCTGGGCGTCCGGATGCCGAAGCTGGTACTTGGATAAAGGCGGGAACGTAGCGTCCTATCCGTGGTCTTTCGAAAAGTTCGAACATGATATGCGAACGCCGGTGCTTGAGGATTACGAACTCGCGCACACAAGCGGTTGAGGCGATAACGGCAAGAGAGCGGAATTCGATTCCCGCGTAAGCTTCTTGTCATGATTTGACTAAATCTTCGACTTGCGGCTCGCTGACGGAATCGTAGGCTCCCGCGTGCGGCGGTGCGTCCCAAGCTAGCCGTCGTCTTGATTGAGCCGCCGCTGATTCACTCCAGTGGCGGCTTTTTTCAGTGTGTCAGCCCCGCCGCGGGCGCGGGCTCCAGGTTCACGCTCGCCAGACTGCCGATTCGGGGTTCTGTCTTGGTGGGGCGCGGTGGCCCGTTGCTGTTGTTGCTGCTCTTCGAGGCGATGCTCTTTGGCCGGGCCGGAAAATCTGGCCGCCCAGCGCCGCTCGAACCTTCTCTGCAGGTCCATGGGGATATCGCACATAACCAAAGCTCCGGGTTTGCTGTCGCCCCCCCGGCTCAAGCGCATCAACGCGCGC
>Ga0208193_1001159_pt1 | contig 11960 bp, 12 predicted proteins | sample June2015DPH_17_2_FD_184716 | JGI IMG/M metagenome (GOLD analysis project Ga0208193, IMG submission 184716) | Peatland microbial communities from SPRUCE experiment site at the Marcell Experimental Forest, Minnesota, USA - June2015DPH_17_10... | ecosystem: Environmental > Terrestrial > Soil >...
ACCGTCCTAAAATCCCTTAAAACCGCCTTTGGCGGTTCCCCATCAAACCTCCAGCTCTGCTGGAGGTTATTGGCTAGGGTGACACCGGAGAGGCCGCCCACTGAGGCGGCCTTACTTATCTCGAACAATGCGAGCGAGCTGTTCTTTCAGCCATGCGTTCTCCTGCTCAAGGGATTTGATGATGTGTTGGAGCGTCAGCACATCGGGCGGTTTGGTGCGGGCTGGCAGCGGACCAGGTGGCGCGATCTTCTCTTGGTAAATGTAAACCATCATGAAGTGTTCCCATCCTCGTGAACCAAGAGCCCTGGGAGTGGACAGTTCCTGAACTGAGCATCGCGATAGGCTCCAAAAGTCTCGCGCGAGGTGAATTTTGCTCGAACGTAGCTGCTAGTCTCGCGGTCGCTGGTGTTCTCTGAGTGCGTGAAGCTGCCGGATTGCGATTGTGGGAGACGGAACCCTCACCGCGGTCATTTGTTACCTCTCGATAAAACAAATGCCATTTCCGGCGTTTATCAGGAGGAAGCGATGAAGATCAGTACAATTGCTATTGTGACGCTGTTTGCGCTTGCCAGCACCGCGTACGCCAGCGCCAATACCACCCACAAATATCACCGACACTACGTCGGCACGATGCATCACGGCACGACCGTCGGCATGGCGCGGTCAGGCCATTCTGGACCCGGGTTGGAGCCGGGTGCCCGCGACGCATCGCGCCCGGGCGGCAAAGGCGTAAGCAACAAGCCGGGCGACTAACGCGCGTCGGACGCAGGCGAGAACCTGAAGGGGCCGCCCATGAGGCGGCCCTTTCGGCAAGGGCAGGATCTCGACCGAGGGGTCAGCCGATAACCGATACCCACGTTCCTTTTCTCGCCCATCCGGGCGGGCGCCGCAGGGCCGACCTCAGCACGTGGGGGGACGCACTGAGGCCTGTCCGGACACGACGCCGGCATCGGCGGCGATGCTGGCGTCGTGGAGTCGAGTCTTGCCGACCCAGATTGTTCCATCGGTCGGCGCGGCACGCTCGCGTGACGGATGAGGAACAGCGGATCGTGGACAAGGGTTTTTGCTCGCGCGAACGCGCCGTATTGACCTGCGGAGACAAACCCACGCCTGAAATAAAATCGACCGCGCGGCGGCGGCTTGGGCGGCCTGTCGCCGGGCCCATGGAACCCTCCAGCCCGACCGTCTTTGATTTATTGGGTCGCTGACACCCGCCTCGTCGACGGCCTGCACGGTCGGCTTCTGATCCTACCCCCAGCCGAGCCGGCCGTGCCCGTTGGTTGGCACTTGCATGATTTTCACGGGGCTAGGGCACGGCCCGGCGCCACGATCCCGGCAAGTGATGAGGTGCTCGGCCGCTGTCCAAGCCTGGCTTCTCCAGAGGCCACTCGATCGCCGACATGATCGGCTGGCCGAGGATCCTGCTGCCGGGTTGCTTCGTGAACGGCACAGTTTGTTCGGCTAGCGTGCACAGAAATCGTAGCTCCGACATGGTCGCCAAAAGCAGCGACTTGTTCTTGTCGGGATCGAACCAAAGGTCCGGGGGTGCGTGTCGTGCCACGCCGACAAAATAGAATGAAATGAGAACATAGAGTCAAGAGCGGCTTAGGCGTCGCGAGTTATTCACAGGCTTGTCAAAATGGACGAATACGATATGTCATTGGAAATATGCTAAATTCGGGCGGGGGCATTGGAGTTATCCACATGCCGACTGGTTGGACTATTACGACGATCGAAACGGCTTTGTTTGTGGCAGCGGTGCTGGGCTTGGCCGGCGCTGGCGCATGGGCGTCGGTCGTCTCCTAACCAGGGCCGACAATCCCCTTCATCTGTTCGTACATCGCTTTGACGTCGGACAGCCGCAACGGCTTTTCCCGCGGCGCCTGGAAATCCCTGAGCACATGAAGCTGATGGGCTGCGATCGCGTCGCGCTTGATGGCGTCCTTTTCCGCGAAGAACGCGCGCATGGCTTCGACAAAGCCGCGGGCGACGTCGGGCGGTAGCTCTATTTTGGGAGTCTTCACGCGTTCTACTTGGCCGGCGGGGAAATTCGCTTTTGTTCCGGAGGCGCGGGGAGCCGAGTTGCAGTGTCTTCGTCCCTTGCCTCGGCAAACACTTTCATAATCCGTTCGAGTCGATCGATCGCGGGATCAAGTTTCTCCGCGCCATGACTGATGGCGCTCGTTATGTCGAGCCAAAGACCTATTGCGGTTTCAGTCTTTGTCCGATCTCGATTGACCTCGGCCTGAAGTTTTTCGATGCGGTTGAATATTGCGTCGCGTTTTGCATCTGACAGCGTGGCTTCCTGGACGATATTGCGGATTGCAGTCAGGTGCCCGCCAATTTGCGTCTTGAAGTTGCCCGCTATGTGAAACGATGTTCCGCTTGATTCAAACCTCTCGGCATAGGCGTGACCGTGGTTTGTCCCGGCTATGTTCGTACACGCATCAGCGAAAGTTCGCGGAATCGTAATGCACGCTACGGTCAAGCCCCGAAGCTGGACCCCATGAGCCCGGCGGGTATCCTTGCTGCGAGGTCTGCTGAACTCGCACAGGCCGGGCTTGATCCGGGATGTTGCCGCACTGGTTCTCAACGCTATCCGCGAAGACGAGCTTTATGTGTTCACGCATCACGACGGAAGCTGGCGCGGCGAGATAGAGGCGCGGTTTGCAGCCATCTTGGCCGCACTGGACAAGGCTGCCGCGCGGTAAGCTTTCGCAGCTTTTTGTCTGCGCTTGCACCTAACATTATCGACCCCGCACGATGCTCGTTGGATGTGGCCGTTCATGGCACCTTGAGACATGCCGACCGGCAATACCGATGTCTGTTCATAGAGGAAAACCGAAGTGTCCGGCATACGGTCAGGGCAACGCGAATGCCTCCTAGCTGCCATTCCAGCAAAGCGGTGGAAACCAAGCGCAACTTCCAAATCACCGAGGGCACGCACGAAGCCGAGAATGTCAGGGTTGCCGAGATACGATCCACCGATACGCGATGACGCCAACGATGATCAACAATACGCATGCCGCGACTGTCTCGAAGGCCGGGAAGCCTAGCGATGCCCATATAGCAAACGTCAGGGCATAAAAGGCCATCTCAATGACGGAAAGGATGTTGTCGGCGGTTTTCAGCGACATGCGGCACCCAATGAGCGGCGGCGCAGCTTAACCTATCCACCGGCCGCCCGCGAGCCCGGCGAACGGCAACTTCCGCTCTTGATGGCACGAAACCCATATGCCGATGCAGTCGCGGCGTGTCCGCTGTTGAGGGCAGAGCTATGGTGGTCAGGCGGTCTTTGCTGCGCGTTTCGTATGGCAATGGTTTCAAAGCGAGAAGAAGGGCCGCAGCTTTGTCCCCGTAGGCTTTTGGTGGCTTAGCCTGCTGGGCGGAGCTACCTTGGGGGCTTACGCTATTCATATTCGCGCATGGCCCATCGCCATCGGTCAGTTGTCCGGGCTTCTCGTCTATGTGCGAAATCTCTGGATGGTTCATTTCCCGCGCGCGATGGCCAACATGAATTAATGAATGCCGGCGAGGAAACGAATGAAGAAAAATGACCCCACGACCACTATCGCTGTCACGGTACAAGCAAATCCGGCCCTCAGTCCGATTTGGACGAGGCTTAAGTCAAGCTGATGATTGGACATGCTCTTAAACGCGGCGCGCGCAAATAAGGTTCCAGGTCTGGAACGAGAATGCCGCTACTTGGTGGGGCTGCGGGCCAAGAACGACATGACGCGTTCTAAGCGGAAAATGATTGCCTTTCACGGCGTGTCGCTGCTTTTTCTGGCGGGATCGTGCGCAAGGGTCGTGGAGAATTAGCAATACGAAGCCGGTAGGAGACGATGCAACTAGCCGATTGCAATCTTTCAACCCTTGTTCAATCCACTCTGCCCTTTAAGGATGGATTATCTTGGCAGGTAGAGGTCGTAGACCTTTTAAACGAGGCGACCGCCTATCGCAGGGCAAGAATTGTTCGCGTGCAGAGAAGCTGGCAGCAAGCAATCTTTGAAGCGGGGCTCAGCCACGTTACCAGATACTACCCTCTCGGTTTGGAGCTCATACGTGAGCCTGAGTTGCCGGTCGCATTGCTCATCAAAAACGTGAAAATTTACCGCGGCCCCATGCTTTCGCGGGTCTATAAGGCTGGTCGCTTCACCGGGCAGCTTCGGCTTTGCAGTGCGTTTATCGCAGAGACAGTCGGGGGCTGCCGTTTTGCTGCCGACGACTTGTTCCAAGCTGCTGAAGGCGCACTAAGTGAAAGCCGCGCAAGGGCGTGGCATCAGAACGCCCGCCTGAAGGCGCAAGAACTTGATCGGGGCAATTTTCAAGAATGGCTTGTTGAGAGGGTTTCAGGCACTGACCTTGACCCGGGATACATGTGCTCGCTGGCGCCATTCGAGAATTTGTTGCCGAAGCGCAGCTTAGGGTTGCTCAGGGTTTGCGGTGAGCTCGCTGCTCCGCTAGGTCCGTTATCGAAAGAGGGAATCGCCGCCATTGAGGAGCTTCCCTTTGAAGTAATTCCGTCGCTTATTTTTGAACTGGAGAGAGCAATCCAGGCGGCAAAGCAGAATGGCATGGGTACGCAGAATGAGCTTTCAGCGGAAGATTCGGCTGCGCTGGCTTCACTCGCTGAGGATAGTGCTTCTTGATCTCCTACTGTTGGCTGTGGGCCGATCTCGATTGCCCCCCAACTATTTGAACTAAACCGCCCCGAGATTGCCGGATGCTCCAACTCCTGAGAAGTGGGGCCATTATGAGCAGGACGACCAACAGACTTCAACTGAAGTGCCTGCCTGAGGTTCGGATGGTTTGGGATCAGGAAGGCAAGTATCCGTCGGCCCGGGCGGCTATCCTATAGTCGCTGCCAGCACCATCCGCCGTCTGCTCAGAGAAAGCCGTGTCGCCGCCACAGATCGCCGCGCGCGCTTTGTCGGAATCGAGGCCTATACCGAGGCAGGCGGCGACACCATCCTGCACGATCTCTTCGGAGGATCATGGCTTCAGTCCAAATGCCAGGAAATCAACATTCCGAGCCTGTCGATCATCGGTCCGGTGATGCAATTGTTCCAGGCTTATCTCGGGCACCGACCTCAGGGCGGGTAGGGGCCCAGCACACGCTGAACGCCGAATACTTCAAACGGATCGATGCCCTGAACTACTATCTGGAAGATGTGGCGCTGCTCGATCTGTTGGTAACCGCAAAGCTCAGCCGCGAGGCTGACGCGTTGCGGGCGGCTGAGGGCTGGAAGTGGACGGAAGCCCATCTTGATTTCCCGCGTGCTCACGGCATGCGTCGAGCGTACCCACATCCGATAGAACTATCGGTAGAAGGGCTGCTCTTGACGCAAAACAGCGCCAGACCGGAGGCTCACCGCTCTTTGGACCGAGGCCAAAACCATTGCCCGTTTATGTCGGTGTCCCGGAAATTGGTAAGGTGCCGCAAAGAGCGGTGACGCCGCACTGGCTGATCGACTTCCCTCAGGCATCCCTCTCTGATCGGTGCGATCGGCGCTCAATCGACATCGCCAACATCGCCGTGTGGCGGCGGCAATTTTCCAATCTGCGGATTGTCATCGCCTGCGCCCTGCCATTCCGCGACCGGTGCGATTGGGATCGTCGAATTTGACCGAGGTCCCTTTGGTTGCCGAGCCTTCTGCCGCCAAGAATCCTACTCGTCCAGCAGCATCATGGAAGTGGGGATCGATCGCCTTCCAAAGATCACGAGCTTTGCCTCCAGTGAGGTCAATCACAGCGCCATCCTATTTTGCTCTGCAACGCTTGCGATGCTTCCACCATTCTCCCGCTGCCGGTGTGGCTCGCATGCCAGCGGCCTCTGACGATGGACGGTTTCGCCGGGAGTTGAAGGGCTGCTAGCCCCGATCTTTTCCCTGCAACGGCTCGGCCGACCTTTTTTCCCCGCCGCAAGCGGCTCCTCGCGGAAGTCAAAAAAAGCCGGCCTCGCCGCCGTCCGCTTCGCTCCCGCCTTCGGTGCAGGTCGATCGCCTCCCGGCGCAGTCACCGCCATCGAGGCCGCAATCACGCGAGCCCGAATAGAGCAACGGGAGAACTACAATGGCAACCATCGGAACCTTCGTTAAGAGCGACAACGGCTATATCGGCTCGGTGAAAACCCTGAGCTTGAACGTCAAAGCGACGTTCGTGCCTTCGGAGAAGGACGGCGACAAGGTCCCTGACTTCCGGATTCTGGCAGGCTCTGTCGATTATGCGGAGCGTGGCGTTATGCGGAGTTCTGGCTAAATCAGCGTTGGATTCCGAGCGTTTTGTGCCTCATTGCTCTGCATAATCCCAACCTGTTGACCTGCGGAACGGCCCAAGTTCCGTGCTCGCCACCTTAAGCTTGAAGGTTCTTTGGGCTATGCTGACCGGTGACGCGTTCGCCGCCGGCATGGACTTCGATTTTGGTAGACGAGAAAGAAGCTGAACAAGAAATCGCTCGTATTCGTCAGCGCCTGGCGGCCCTGGATGCTGAGCGGGCTGAGCTTGAAAGTGCGCTCGCCACGCTTGAGCAAAAGCTGGCGTCTGTCAGGCTTTCCAATGAACCGTCGCTTTTTGTGGATGCGCCGGTCACCAATAATTCACCGTCGGCGGACAAGGTCGCGTTGTTCCGCAATCTGTTCGCCGGGCGCCCCAATGTTTTCCCGGTTCGATGGGAAAACAGAAAGGGGAGCCGCGCAGGATATTCTCCTGCTTGCGCCAACGAATGGGCGAAGGGAATATGCGGCAAGCCGAAGGTGAAATGCGGGGAATGTCCTCATCAGGCGTTCATTCCGACTTCGGATGACATTATCGAAAAACACCTTCGCGGTGGCGGCAATCTGCGTGAGGGCGACTTCGTCGCTGGGGTATATCCCTTGCTGCAGGATGAAACATGCTGGTTTCTGGCGGCCGATTTCGACAAGGAAAGCTGGACGGAAGATGCCAGGGCGATGCTTGATACCTGTCTTGCAAAGGGAGTTCCTGCCGCTCTGGAACGATCGAGATCAGGCAACGGGGGCCACGTTTGGATATTCTTCTCCGAACCCGTTCCGGCAAAGACCGCACGTCAACTCGGCGCCGCCCTGATCACGGAAACGATGGAAAATCGTCCGGAGATCGGCTTCACCTCTTATGATCGTTTGTTCCCCAATCAGGATACGATGCCGATCGGCGGCTTCGGCAATCTGATTGCTCTTCCTCTGCAAAGAAGGGCGCGGGAAAATGGCAATAGCGTCTTCATCGACGGGAACTTACTGCCGTATGACGACCAGTGGGCATTTCTGTCATCCTTGCCCAGGCTCTCGGTTGATGCGGCGTTCAGGATCGCCGGCGAGGCGGAACGGTCGGGTCGGCTTCTCGGGGTCCGGATGCCCGTGGAAGACGAGCATGCTGACGAGCCCTGGCGAATGACGCCGTCCCGTCGCAGCGAACCCCGCCGGATAGAGGCTGCGATACCGGCGAGTATCAAAGTCGTGGTCGCGGATCAGGTGTACATTGACAGAGCCGAGCTTCCGCCGGCCCTGACTGCACAGTTCATTCGCCTGGCGGCGTTCCAGAATCCCGAATTTTATCGTGCCCAAGCCATGCGCTTGCCGACCTTCGGCAAGCCGCGGATCATCTCATGTGCGGAGCTTCATCCGCGGCACGTGGCGCTGCCTCGGGGTTGCCTCGATGAAGCAATCGAGCTCCTCAAAATCCACCGCGCCGCCGGTATTTTGGAAGATCATCGTGAAATCGGCAAGCCGCTGCCTATGGAACTGTCCTTCCAGGGAGAATTGCGACGGCCACAGTTGAAAGCCTTCGACGCACTTGTTCCTCATGATCATGGCGTGCTGGCTGCCACGACCGCATTTGGAAAAACCGTTGTGGCTGCGGCGCTCATCGCTCGACGCGCCCGAAATACGCTTGTCCTCGTTCACCGGCGCGAATTGCTCGATCAGTGGGTCGAACGGCTGCGATCCTTCCTGAACATTGATCTGAAACAGATTGGAATTATCGGCGGCGGGCGGCGGAAGCCGACCGGGGTCATCGATGTCGCGCTGATCCAGAGCCTTGTCCGAAACCGTGAAGTCTCGGATCTCGTAGCCGATTACGGTCACCTCGTTGTTGATGAATGTCACCATCTGTCTGCCGCGAGCTTCGAACTGGTGGCGCGTCGATCAAAAGCACGATTTGTTCTGGGTCTTTCTGCGACCGTCGCGCGCAAGGATGGGCATCATCCGATCATCTTCATGCAATGCGGCCCTGTCCGTCATCGAGTTGACGCCAGGCAGCAGGCTTTCGAGCGTGGCATTCATCACCGCGCGCGGGATCGCTCGACGAAATTTGAATTGCCGGCATTGCTGGCGTCGGCGGAACGGCCGTCTATGCCCGCGATTTACGCCGCTTTGGCTCAGGACAGCCGGAGAAACGATCTCATCTTCGATGATGTCCTGAAATCGCTGGAGGCAAAGCGTTCGCCGGTTGTTCTGACCGAGCGGAAGGATCACCTCGAATACCTTCGGAATCGGTTCTCACCGTTTGTAAAGAATCTTGTCGTTCTGCGTGGCGGCATGTCGGCTGCAGAGCGCAAAATCGCCAAAGCGGCTTTGCGTGTATCTGACGATCAGGAGCGCCTGATACTAGCCACAGGCCGGTATATTGGGGAAGGGTTCGATGACGGCAGGCTCGATACGCTGTTCCTGACCATGCCTATCTCCTGGAAAGGAACATTGGCCCAGTACGTTGGCCGGCTCCATCGTCAACATGACGGGAAAACAGACGTTCTCGTTGTCGACTACGTCGATAGCGCTGTGCCGATTCTGGCTCGCATGGCTGCAAAGCGGCGAACCGGATACAGAGCGCTCGGCTATGCGATCGAATAGCCGAGCGAGAAGATAACGTCCAAGCAGCTACCTGCGCTACGCTACTGTGCTCGGTGTGATAATCCCGAGGGAAGAGCCGCGACGGCTCGGCGGGCGAGCCGTCGCGGCAGCGGTCGGTCAGCGCGACCAGACCAGGGTGTAGTCGGTCTCGCCCTTGAAGAGGTTAGCGTAGATTGGCGCCGGGAAGGAGGGATCGTCGAGCTTGACCGAGTGATACTCGGTGTTCTCCTTCGAGGTGCGGTGCCACGCGGCCCCTATCTCGACATTGCCCACCAGCACCCGCAGGTCGGGGGCCTTGTCGTTGGTGGATGCATCGGCGGATGTGTGACCCGGCGAGCCGTCCAACTTATGTTCGACTCTTCTGTAGGCGATCGACCTCCGCTCGCACGCGATTAATTGATAGACCGGTTACGCCAAAGCGTTCATAGAGCGATGCAACGAGCGGAAAAACGTACACCGCCAAATTCCTTTCGATATCCGCGGCGGGAATGGTGGCTTCCAGGAGGGCTTCGTCGCTTCGTGCAGCCGTGCCTTCTACCAATAAGTCGGTAAGCGGATTTGCCCATGCCTTTAAGACCCTTCCGGTGAGGCCGGTAAACAGCACTCGAAACTTTACGGTAATCTCACTATTTTCATCGCGCTTCATGAGCTTTGAAAGAGATGCGGCGTGCAAGATGGCTTCGCCCAAGCGCCAGATGGGTAGTCCCGTATCGAACAAAGTACCAGGCGCAAACGTCTCTTGTGAGTCTTCCTGATAACCACGAATAAGGAACATGCGGCCGGTGGGGGCGGCTCGCCAGAAGTCGCAATGAGCCGCATCGCCAAATCGGCGATCAATTCCTGTGTCTTCCGGCGCAAGCCAGCATTCCACGACACCATCCACCTCGCGTGGGGCTGTTTCTTTGCGTGTTGGAATCCAGAACATCGGCCAACCGGTATGCCGGGTGACGGCCTTGCCGAGCAAATTCTCAAATCGGTGCAGCTCGATATCTTTCAGATCACCCTCGAGCGCGTAGTCGATCCGATACCACCCGTTTGGAAAACGGCCCGGAGAATCCGGCGGTAGCTTGTCTATCAACTGGCGCCATCGTGCGAAGGATTGCTGCACGAAGAGTTCTTGTGCACCATCTTCAGCAGGCTCGTCGACTAGTCCTACGACCCTTAGGATGTCGAAAGCCTTTGCAAGCGATAGCGTCCGTTCGCCGCGATCGAACGCCACGATCGTTGGAATACTGACATTCGCAAGCGCCGCATGTTGGCGCTGGGTTAGCTTCTCCGCCTTGCGGCGGCGCAACGCCTCCGCCACCAAGGCTCGCCAGTTAAGCGGCGCTATTCCCCGAGAATTCGTAGGCATGCTCTGCTCACAATCTCGGCGTACCGATGAATAAAACCGTCAGGCGGCTCTCCTTGCGGAGGGATCAATAACGATGCGGCGCGCTGCACTCTGGCTTTCAAATCCTGGAATGCTTGGTCGATCGCCCGCTGGGGTAGGCCGATGCGCTGTCCGAAGGCTTCCAAAAATGGCTGCGTCACAGCGTCAAGAGCTACACTTTTTCCATCGATTTGGAGCGCAAGATTCTGATCATAGCCGTCATAGAACGCGGTATTGACGACATCGTAAAGCGGCGAGAGTCGCAGCCCGATTGACGTTTCTAGCAACGAGAAGTTTTTCAAGTGTCCATCGCAGTTGCCGACGAGCACAAAGACGATGAGGCGACGGAACAGTTTATCCAGGTCAATCTCCGGTCGGGCGGAATGAGCCTTGATGACTCCAGCTACGTCTTCGTGGCTGGCGTCATATTTTCCAGCATAGTCCTGTCCGCGTGGCTTGCAGAGAATCTGCGCGAAATCTTCAAGGCGTAGTTTCTCGCCTGTCGAAGTCCGGTCAAATCGCGTGACGATTAAGGCTGTTTCATCCAGGGTCGAGACCTGACCTGTTGTGAATGTAGTTACTTCGCTTGCCCCGAGCACGGCGGCGGCCCAACGCTGGCTTAAGGCCTCATTGCGTATGAGTGTCGGAATATCTCTGGAGTTGAATTTTGCGATGTAGGGGGCGAGCCCCGTCGGATCAGCCGGGCGAAACGTGTTCCCGTCCTTGACGACGAGTAGTTTCCTTTGCACGCCAGAGATGGTGCGTCCAGGATTCGCGGCCTCCGCAACGGGCGTCGCGTCGGGAAATACAAGGCTGCTTTTGATTCCAACGGCGCCGATACAGTCCGCGCCGTACCGAAGCAGCAATCCAAAGTCGTCTTCTTCAGCAATATGTGCGACCCTTGCCTGCCGCTCGCGAAGCCACCCTTCGGGTCCAAGATGTTGGAAGAAGGGGTGCAGGCCGTTTGCCCACTCGTGCTCTCGTTGCGAAGGGGGGAGGCAACAGGCAATAGGCGTGTTCCAGCTCGCGCCGTAAACAAAGCGCGTGCCGCCATTGGCCGTTTCCGCCAACGTGCCTGCGACTTGGTTCTTGAACAGTACCTCTGCCGTTCTTAACTCCATACTCACCTCTGCTTTAGTTCTGATGGCTTATTCAGCTCCAACTGGCCTATTAGGAATATATAGGTTCCTAGCCTTTCATTCAAGTTCATTTACTAATCTATATCTTATCATTAATAAATTTACTTCCAATGAAGAAGCTATAGGCTCCTTTTTATCCAATAAAATCATTGGATGGTCCAAACAGAAAGGTATGGATTTCTATCTTCCGGGGAGGCTGCGGCCTCGGGAACTTTGCTTCCTGACTTCTTAATTCAAAATATATATTGAGAATTTGGAACTCGGAGCGGGCACCATCAAAGCAAAGCAACCCGGCGAACGTCATGGCGACCAGCGCTAACATAATCAGATGAAGGATAATCCGAGCCTTCTTCATGTCCTCCACCGCTCTCGTTCAGCTCTTGAAATGCGCGAGCATGTAGCTGCGCATCTGGGAAAATCCTGACCCGACGATGTCCGTCGTCTCGCTATTAGGGTCGCCGGCGACGATGCCCAGCCCCCAGGTTTTCTGTCCGCTCTTCGCCGCGTTGCTCTCCGCCTTCAGCAATTCCTGCGACAGCCAGGAAGCAGATTTGCCGGTAATCCTTCCGTTCGCGAGCGGAAGTT
>Ga0208193_1001164_pt1 | contig 11917 bp, 10 predicted proteins | sample June2015DPH_17_2_FD_184716 | JGI IMG/M metagenome (GOLD analysis project Ga0208193, IMG submission 184716) | Peatland microbial communities from SPRUCE experiment site at the Marcell Experimental Forest, Minnesota, USA - June2015DPH_17_10... | ecosystem: Environmental > Terrestrial > Soil >...
TCTCATCGAAGATGCCCTCATGCAAGCCCGCACCTGGCTCGCCCAGAACGACAACTTCCTCCTTCTCGCTCTCTATGAGCAGCGCATCAACCGCACCATTGAGAGGAATATGGCCGAACTGCGCACCCTGCGTGCCGAACGCAAAGCCGCCCGCGATCAAGCGCTCGAAGAAGCCATGCTTCTCTCCCAACTCGCACAGAGCAAAGGCGAAAAGTACGATCCGGCCGCCGATTTCCCGCCCGAACTCCTGGGACCGGATTCTGTTTTTTCACCTGCCGCAATCACCCGCCTCATCGCCCGGAATCAGCGCCTCAACGAAGCCCGCGACTACGCGAAAACCCGCGTAAACCCGAAGTCAGGTCGCCAAATGCCGCCCGCAGCCGCGTAACTCAGAAGTAGGGCGGACCCCCCGGTCCGCGCGCGACCCCCTGGTCGCGCTCCAGCCCGGCCCGAAAACCATTCTGCGGCCGCGGTTCAGCCAGTTCTTTGACAATTGAATATAAATCGACCCCACCCGAACCAATTTAGCCGGCCTCAGCTCCATAAACCGTGATGCGACATATTAAACCGCTTCCGAGCCAGGCACCCAAAACGGTTAAGCATCCTCAGGCCTGCCATGCTGTCCGCCGAAGCAGCTATACAATAGACCCTAAGGATTTTTCCCAAAATGTCAAGAGCATCCCTCACCTTCATCGCGGCAGCATCCGCCGCTCTTCTTTTCAGCCCGCGAACCCTTCCCGCGCAACCAGGCGGACGCGGCGCCGCAGCCGCGGCTCAACCCGGCGGGCGAACGCCAACCATCGAAGAGCGCACCGCCGGCATGCAGAAACTGGACGGCTACTTCCCGCTTTACTGGGACGAGCGCACCGGCAATTTATGGCTGGAGATTCCGCGCTTCAATGCCGACTTTCTCTACACCACCGGCCTCGCCGCCGGATTGGGCTCGAACGATATCGGGCTCGACCGCGGCTTGGAAGGCGCCGGCCGGCTGGTGTCGTTTCAACGCGTCGGGCCGCGCGTCATGATGGTGCAGCCCAACGAATCGTTCCGGTCGTCGAGCGCCAATGCGGCAGAGCGCCGGTCGGTGGAAGATTCGTTTGCGAAGTCGGTGCTCTGGGGCTTCACCGTGGGGGCGGAGAGTAACGGGCATGTGCTGGTGGATGCCACGGACTTCTTCCTGCGCGATGGCCAGGGCGCGGGCGGCGCGTTGGGGGCGTACCGCGTCGACCGGACGCGTAGCGCCTTTTATATGGAGCGCACGAAAGCGTTTCCGAAAAACACCGAGATCGAAGTGACGCTGACGTTCGCTAACGAGGGCGCCGGCGGGCGCGGCGGTGGTGGCGGCGGTCCGTCGCAGGGTCCTCCAGCCATCCAGGTCGGAGCGCCGGGAGCGGGCCGTGGCGGGCGCGGCGGCGGAGGCGGCGGGTTCGGCGGCGGGCTGTTTTCGGGAACCGTCGCCAGCGTGACGCCCACTGCCGAGGCGGTCACCTTGCGCGAGCACTACTCGCTGGTCGAATTGCCCGACAACAACTACAAACCCCGCTATGACGATCCGCGCGCCGGGTATGGCGGCATGAGCTACGTCGACTACAGCACGCCCATCGGTGAACCCATGGTCAAGCAGTTTCTGCGGCGTCATCGGCTCGAGAAGAAAGACCCGAACGCGGCCATGAGCGAACCCGTCAAGCCGATTGAATACTGGGTGGACCCGGGCGCGCCCGAGGACGTCAAGAAGGCGCTGGTCGAAGGCGCAAGCTGGTGGAACCAGGCGTTCGAAGCGGCCGGTTTCATCAATGGGTTCAAAGTGGCTGTGCTGCCCGAAGGCGCCGACCCGATGGATATACGCTACAACATGATCAACTGGGTCCACCGTTCCACGCGCGGTTGGAGCACGGGCGGCTCGGTGGCAGATCCGCGTACTGGTGAAATCATCAAAGGCACCGTGACGCTGGGTTCGCTGCGCGATCGGCAGGACTACATGATTTTCGAAGGCTTGCTCTCGCCCTACGCCACCGGGAACGAGAAGCCGGACATCCTCTACCAGACCGCGCTGGCGCGCATCCGGCAACTCGCCGCGCACGAAGTGGGGCACACACTGGGCCTCGGCCACAACTATTACGACAGCGAAGCTGGATGGATCTCGGTGATGGATTATCCGCATCCGCAGGAAAAGCTGAAGGCCGATGGGACCATCGATCTCTCGGAGGCGTATCCCGCGCGCATCGGCGAGTGGGACAAAGTCGCGATCAACTACGGATACCGCGTGCTTCCGGCCGGCGACGAAGAGGCGGCGCTCGGGCGCATTCTCGACGAGGCTTGGGCGAAGGATATTCGCTATATGACGAATCAGGATATCGACGCGCATCCGAAAGTGGACCAATGGTCGCTGGGCGTGAACCAGGCCGACGAGTTGAACCGCATCATGAAGATCCGGCGCGCGGCGCTGAACCGCATCGGCGAGCATACCATCCGGAATGGCGCGCCCATGGCTACCATTGAAGAGCCGCTGGTGCCGATTTTCATGTATCACCGCTATTCGGTGGAATCGGCGGCGTCGATGGTGGGCGGCATCGATTATATCTATGGGATGCGCGGCGACGGACGCACGCCGGTCAAGTGGGAGACGGCGGTGAATCAACGGAAGGCGCTGGACGCGTTGGCCGCGACGCTCAAGCCGGCCGAGCTGACCGTGCCCAAACAGGTGCTGGACGCCATTCCGCCGCGTCCGCCCGGATTCGGCCGGCATCGCGAACTGTTTCCGCGCACCACCGGCGACGGATTCGATCCGCTAAGCCCGGCGACCATCGCTGCGGATGTGACCATCGGTTTCGTCCTGCAGCTCGACCGCGCGGCGCGCATGGTGGCGCAACATGCGGTGGACCCGGCGCTGCCCTCGCTCGAAGAGGTGATCGACCGGCTGACGAAGGCGGTATTCGACGCTCCGGCGGCATCGCCGTATGAAGCCGAAGTGCGGCGCGCCGAAGAGCGCGTGCTGGTGGATCGCGTGATGTGGCTGGCCACCGGAGCGCCGAATGGACAGGTGCGCGCCGTCGCGTCGTTGCGGTTATCGAAATTGGCGGCGCGCTTGAGGAGCGAGGCGGGCGCCACCGAAGGCGATCAAGCGCAGCACGCGCTGCTGGCGGCGGACATCAAGCGATTCCTGGAGCGTCCCGCGGAAGCGATGGTCCCGATGCCGGCCGCCGCGGCCCCGCCGGGAGCGCCGATCGGCGGCGATACCGGAATGGATTGGCTGGCCCCGGCGCCCATGTGTACGTGGAACAGCGCGAGTCCGGACCGATGGGTCTCGTTCGATTGGCCGATTATGTAGGGATGGGGGTCACTGTAATCGGCGAACCCGGTCAGGCATAACCCTGCGCTACTCTATTGCGCCTGGCCGGGCGCCTGGCCGCCGGCGCGCGGCGGAAAATACCACAACCGCACCGACTTTCCGATCGGCTCGCCGGAATCGAGCACGCGGTCGGGCCATGGTTGCAAATCCGGCCGCCGGTCGCGCAGTCCGAGACGCCGCTGCTTCAAGCATGTCAGGCTGACCGCGTTCCAGCCCGCCGAGGGGCCTAGCGCGTTAATCTCGTCAATCACATGGGGAAATCCGAGCCCCTTCTCGAAATCGCCCCGCTCCGCGGCAACGGTATCCATCGGGAGGAAGAAAACCTCGGGCGCGCCCGCTTCCCGCAGGCGCGCGGCGAGGCGCTTCATATCCTGTCCCCAATCGAGGTCGGAATCCACCACGATGTTCTCCGGGTGGCTGCCTGCCAGTTCGTTGAAGTACGGCAGGTAGTCGGGGTGGCTCCAGAGGGATGAGGCGCCGTACCAGACAAACAAAAGCAAGGCAAGCCAGCCTGCCCATCGCCGTTCCGGAGCCAATTCGAGAAGACGCACCGCGCCCACCGCCGCTACCAATACGAAGCCCACATAAAGTGGCAGAACGTGGCGGATGCCGATATTGATGTGGCTGAAAAGCGCTACCGCAAGGATGCCCGCGCAGAAGGCCACCGCCAGCCAGGGACGCAGGAACTTAGAACCTTTGCGGAGCGATGGCGAAAGTCCTAGGGCGAATAGAACGATCAGCGCCAAGGGGGTTTTGACAGCCAGGTCGACCAGGTAGAAATACCAGAAGCCGTGGTTGGATCGCGTTCCCAGCAGGTATCCGGGATGGCCTTCCGCATTGTGTTGGAACACATCGCGAATGCCGGCGTAAAGCTCTGGAAAGGGCAGACTGATGTTCGCGAAGAAGACCTTGCCGAAGGAGAACCGGTAGGTAGCCCAGACCACCAGAAACGCAACCGCGGCGGCGAGCGCGAGCGACGGCAACCTCCGGCGGATCAGGTCCACGGCGCCGGCCAAGCCTGTGCGCTCGGCGAAGTAATGCCAGATCAAGGCAATCCCGGCAACCGATGCGAAGTAGGGCAGTGTGGAGAATTTGGAAACAATGGCGAGGCCGCCGGCCAGTCCAAAGAGCGCTCCGGTGCGGAGTGTGGGCTCTTCCACCCAGACAGTCGCGGCCAGAAACGCGGCGCCCAGAAACGCCGTGCATGCCATGTCGGTAGTAGCCAGCCCGGCGTGGGCTAGTATAGGTGGAAGGAAGCTGAATAGGAAGACCGCGATGACGGCCGCGGCTTTGGTGGCGTAGCGTCTCGCCCACCCATAGACAACCAGGCAACCGATCCAGAAGAAGGGCAGAATGCCGAGGCGGGCGAAGGTGAGCGTGAGATCGTAGCTTGGCTCACTATGACTCGGCCCGGTGTGACTCTCCTGGCCATGGAAGAGAATGGCGAGGCCCTCGAAGGTCATCGAGTAGATATCCCGGTTCGGCGTATTCTGCGACCGGACGCCGAGTAAGTAGGGACCCAAGGCCGCAGCCACGCGCGCCAGCGGCGGATGCTGCGGCTCCCATCGGTACACTCCTTTATCGAGCCACTCCATGCCGCACGCAAGGTGAGCGGGTTCATCGAATGTATGGCTGAAGACGTTGTAAGTGGCAACAATGCGGATGGTCCCCAGAAGAATCAAGACGGCGATCGAGATGCGGCTGTGCCGCTCCAGAAAGGGGAGTATCTCAAGGGGCGGCTTCTGTGTCGCCGCAGCCTGCGCCGGATTCGGGAATGCGTCCCGGCGCTTTTTAGACTTGGATGGCATCAGGGCGGAAAAGACATTGTCCCACGGAGGGTAGGGTATGCTTTTGCTTGCCCAGGTAGACCGTCGTGTCCTTCTTTTCGAAGTGCACCTTCAGCCCGAACCGCTCGACCAGCAGATTCTGCTGCATCAGTCCGAACTGCCGCCTGCCGGCGCTGGGATGAATCCTGGCCACTACGTTCTACCGGGCGGTATCCATCCAGGCGGGCGCATCCGGTTGGAAGCTGCGCAGACTGTAGGCCATCATCACCAGGAAGGTCGATTCGGCTAGAATAGTTTGCATGATGACGCTATGGATTGCCGCACTGGCAGTGGCTGCTCAGGTATCCAGCTTCGAAGTAGCGTCGGTCAAACCGGTCAACCCTCCGGCCGGTCCGCATGTGGTGTCGCTGATCGTCAATCACGGGAGACTGAATATCGAAGCTGCCGAGCTCAGGCAGATCGTTGGTCTGACCTATGGGATTCAGCGCATTCGCGTTCTGGGCGGACCAGGATGGGCCGATTCCGACCAATTCGATATCGTCGCTAAGGCCGAGAGCCCGGACGCGACACGGGACGAGATTCGGAGTATGCTGCAGACGCTCCTGGCGGAGCGGTTTAAGCTGATGGTGCATCGTGAAACGAAGCAAGTCCCAGCGTACTCTCTCGTCCTCGGAAAGAGCGGGTCGAAACTCAAGGAAGCTGCCCCGGATAAAAAAAGCGGATTGGCAAATACCGTAAGTCCTGCCGGGGAACAACTGACAGTCTTTGAAGCGTCGCCTCTCAGAATTCTGGTGAACATGCTAGCCAACACGCTGGGCGGTCCGGTCGTGGACAAAACGGGACTCGACAAACTATACGACTACACCTTTCAATGGCCGAATGCCGATTCCTCCCTATTCGCTTCGCTGGACGAACTAGGCCTGAAGCTGGAGGCGAAGAAGGAGCCTGTGGAGATCCTCGTGATGGATCGTGCGGAACACCCTTCGGCAAATTAGTTCCTGGACCTCCTGCAGTTCGTCACTCCCCCAGACCCACACAGGAATAACTCACTGTTCTACAAGGCGCTGAATGGCGCCAGAGTGGGCGATCTGTTCATGAGCCTGATCCACGCCTGTGAGCTGAACGCAGCCAATCCGTTCGACTATCTTGCCGAGTTACTGGTGCGCGCCGAGGAGTAGCATCCCGCACGGCGGGCATCGCGTGCGGATCCGCTGGTGGCCTTCAGGAATGAATAAGAAGAGACACTATAGGATCATTGGAAGCTTCGGAGCCAGTCATGTTTCAACAAAAGGTCCGAAGGAGAGGCTGTAGTTTTCGCAGGTGAGCGAGCCCGGATCGGACGTACCCGGGCCACCGGTGCAGCGGATCCCCCGCGCATCGGCCGGAGCCGGCTTCACCGAAGCCACTTCGAACTGCGCCGTCTGCGCGAACGCGAGGACACCGCACCCAAGAATGCCGCTGCACACTCTCGCGGCCGCTCTTCGCATGATCGCTACATTATATAAGGCAGAGACAGTCGGCAGGCCATGGGCCCACCCACATTAATAAGCCTTGGCGATCACCGCGCGCCGGTCCACCGTCTCACCGGTGACGATGCACTTGCCGGGGCCGTCGTACTCGTCCACCATCGGCATGTTGCGGACAGTGGCCTTGAACTCCTTCATGCGCGCGTCGCAGGCGGCATCGTCTTTGAGATGCGCCATGACAAACTTGCCGCCGCCTGTTTCGGCGCTGACATCGGTGAGAATCGCCTCCACTTCTTCGACGGAATTCGCCAGCACCGTATTATCTTTCATGCGCCGCTTAGCCGCTGCATAAAGATCCTTTTGCATCTGCTCGAGCGTTGCCGGAATCCTGGCGGCAATTTCCGTTTGCGGCACAATATCCTTGGTTCCGGTGTCGCGCCGCTTCATCACGATATTCCCGGAGGCGAGGTCGCGCGGACCCAGCTCCAATACGACCGGCACGCCGCGGCGCTCCCAATGGAAGAACTTGGCGCCCGGAGACTGGCCTTCGCGGTCGTCCACTTTCGCGCCCACTTCCTTGGCGATGCGATGCGCAGCTTCGAGCACCGCGCCCCTTTCCTGATCCTTGCGGTAGATGGGTACCAGCACCGCTTTCACGGGCGCAAGCTTAGGCGGCAGCACCAGGCCCTTGTCGTCGGAATGCGTCATGATCAGCCCGCCGATCAGGCGCGTGCTCACGCCCCAGCTTGTCTGCCAGACGTAATCCAGTTGGCCTTCCTTACTCTGGAATTGGACGTTGAAAGCCTTGCCGAAATTCTGTCCCAGATCGTGACTGGTACCGGCCTGCAGCGCGAGTCCGTTCTGCATCATGGCTTCGATGGAATAGCTCCGCAGCGCTCCCGCGAATTTCTCGGCGCGCGTCTTCGCCCCTTTGATGACTGGCATGGCCATGATATCCTCAGCCACTTCGGCGTAGATATCCAGAATGCGCAGCACCTCTTCCAGCGCTTCGGCGTGGTTCGAGTGCGCGGTGTGCCCTTCCTGCCAGAGGAATTCGGTGGTGCGGAGAAACATGCGCGTGCGCAGCTCCCAGCGCACCACGTTGGCCCATTGATTCATCAGAATCGGCAGATCGCGCCAACTGTGAATCCATTTGGCGAAGAAGTGGCCGATGATGGTTTCGGAAGTAGGGCGGATCACGTACGGCTCTTCCAGCTCCTTGCCGCCGGCTATGGTCACCACCGCCAGCTCCGGCGAGAAGCCCTCCACATGCTCGGCTTCCTTGCGCAGAAAGCTCTGCGGGATGAGCAGCGGGAAGTACACGTTCTGATGATTGGTAGCTTTGAAGCGGTCGTCGAATTCGCGCTGCATCAGCTCCCAAACGGCGTAGCCGTTGGCTTTGATGACCATGCAGCCCTTGACGATTTCGGCGGGCTCCGCCATGTCGCCTTGCAGAACGACGTCTTGATACCACGCGGCAAAGTCCTGGCTGCGGGGCGTAATTGGAGATTCGGCCATAATGGGTGAGTCTTCAGGTTACTATTTTCCGGTTCTATTTTCCGAGCTCCCACCGGGAGCTTAGTTTCTGGAGCCTCAACCCGCTTTCCATTCGGGCACCCTGTCTTCGGGGCGGATCACGCGGGCGCCTGCGGTGGCGCCCAGCGCGGTCATCTCCTGCTTGTGCCAGCCAAGCATGACTTGCGCGATGGAGCCGTCGCGTGCGATCAGGAACATCGTCGGCACGCTCGATATGCCGTACGCGTTGCTCACCGCAAAGCCGCTGTCTTCGGTGTCGAGCAGCATGGGGAGCGTGGTCCGGTACCGCTGCGCGAAGGCGCGCGTATCCGCGGCATCGTTCTGCGAGATGCCGTAGACAGGCAGCGTTCCCGTTTGATGGATGCGTTCGAGAAACGGGAACGTCAGTTGGCACACCGGACAGGAGATCTTGAAGAAAGCCAGCAGCGCCGGGCCTTCTGCGGCAATCTCCGCGAGGCTGATTTCGCCGCCATCGAGGCGCGGCAGGCGAAACTCGGGCGCATGCCGGCCCGCCTCCAGCAGGTGACGATCCCCGCGCGCCACTAAGCTTCCTTTTTCATCTGTTGCACGAAGTTTAGAATGTCGAACGCTTTGATCTTGCGGTCCGGATAGTAACTGCTGACGGCATCCTGCTCATCGGTGAAGACTTCGAAGACCGTGTCGAGCTTGGTCATCACCAGCAAGTCGATATTGCGCCGGTTCAGGTTCAACAGCTTCATGTTGCCCCCGATCTTACGCAGCCCGGTGACGCAGACCACCAGCGCGCCGAGGCCGGTACTATCGATGTAATCCACGCCCGCCAGGTTTAGCACCAGATTGCTCTTGCCGGCGGCGGTCTCCTCCGCCACTTTATCGCGCAAGGCGGTGGCCTCCGGGCCCGCCGAAATACGGCCCTTGAAATCGAGAATGGTTATGCCTTCCCGTTCACGCTCTTGAATGTCATGAATCATGTGTGGTTAAGCTTCCAATTTGGCGTTAAGAGTGATCTGCGTGTTGTACAGCTTGGAAACCGGGCAGCCGCTTTTGGCCGCCTGCACCGCCTGGTCGAACTGCGCCTGGGATGCGCCGGGCACCCGCGCTTTGAGGTCCAGATGGCTTTCGGTGATGGCGAAACCGTCGGGCTGCTTTTCCAGCTTGATGGAGCATGTGGTTTCGATGCTCTCGGCCGTAAGACTGGCGAGCCCAAGCTGCGCCGAGAGCGCCATCGAGAAGCACCCGGCATGCGCGGCGGCCAGAAGCTCCTCGGGGTTGGTTCCTTTGCCTTCTTCAAAGCGGGTGCTGAACGAGTATTGCGCGTTCGCGAGCACGCCGCTGGCGGTGGAAATGGCGCCGTGGCCGGTCTTCAGATCGCCGCGCCATTGCGCGTTGGCGGTTCGTTTCATTTTTCCTCCTCTGTATCCTGATAATAGATTCTCATGGCGAAGCGCGATGTGGAAGCCGCGGTCGAGCGAATTGGTTTGTTGCGTGATGTTACGCACGCGGAGGCCGTCGCGGGGCTGAAAAAGGCACTGGGGGACCGCGTCAATCTGGTGGTGGCGAAGGCCGCCAGAATCGCGGCCGAGCGCCAGTTGCGCGAGCTGATTCCCGATCTGCTGGCGGTATTCGACCGTCTATTTGAGGATGCGGTGGAGCGCGACACGCAATGCTGGGGCAAGAATTCAATCGCCAAGGCGCTCACCGAGCTGGACTATCGCGAATCGGCGCCGTATTTGCGGGGACGGCGGCACATCCAGATGGAAGCCGTGTGGGGCGGACGGCAGGATACGGCGCAGACGCTGCGCGGGATTTGCCTGCTGGCGCTGGCTTCGTGCAACGACATTCCGCGCGCGCAAATCTTTCGGCTGCTGGTGGATTCCATGGCGGACGATGCCCAAGTGGTGCGCATCGAGGCCGTGCGCGCGGTGGCGGAAATGGATGGCGAGGAAGCGATTCTGGTGCTGCGGCTCAAGGCGCGCGTAGGCGACCGTGAAGCGCCCGTGATCGGCCAGGTGTTCGATTCGCTGCTGCGCCTGGAGCGCGACGCGGCGCTGCCGCTGGTGGCGGAATTCCTGGACGGCGCGGATGAAGCGATGCGAGAAGAAGCGGCGCTGGCGCTGGGGTCGTCGCGCATGGCGGCCGCGGTGGAGATTCTGCTCAAGGCGCTGCCGCGCGCCCGCGATGCGTACTTTCGCAAGACGATTCTGCGGGCGCTCAGCGCGTCGCGGCAAGAGCGCGCGATGGAGTTTCTGCTGGGATTAGTGCGGGACGGCCTAAGCGCCGACGCGGGTAGCGCACTGGAGGCGCTGGCGCTGCATCGCGAGTCGCCCGAAATTCGCGCGGCGGTTGAGGCGGCGGTGAGAGACAGGGGAAACAGGTGAGCGCAGAGGGATGAGATCGCGCGTCGCTGAAGGCGAGCCGACGACGCCTTCCGCCGGGTGTTCATTTCGAGCTATGAGGCAACCGCTCAAGCCCGCGGAATCTCTCTCGATGCCTTCCTTCGAGAGTACTGATCAAGAACGCGCCTTCGTCGCCGCCTGCCCGGATGAGCGCAGACGAGTGGGAAAAGGCTCTCGACGAATGCTTCGACGCTTTTCCCACAACTGGTCCCCGGCCTGATGACGCCATCAGCCGCGACGATATTACCTAATGCCGCGAAGACAAGTGGGCTTCTACTTCGGCGCCACTGCAGGGCGCCCGCGCCTATGGGCGGCCCTCGTTCATAATGGCTGTAGTCAATAAAATAAATCACGTCATAAGGAGGCCTTATCTCAAAATGGGCGCTGATCAAATCGTAAATAAGCTGGTTTGCATCATTATGGTAGTTCTGGGAGCGTGGGCCATGGTCAGGTCAGCCATTGGGAAAGACTATTACTTGCGAGGGGGGCTTGTTAGCAGACAAGCAGGGCCGAGAGTGTCGGGATGGCTTGCTCGACCATTCTTCTTCATTTCTGGGATCGGAGCTTGGATCCTTGCTTACGGGCTTTGCGCCAGCGTTGACTTTGGAAAACACGCGATGTACGAGGTTAGGAACGGAACGCGCCCTGCTCGGCGGACTGTCAGATCCTCGTAGCTAACGTGATCGGCCGGCCCCCGAAAAACACGCCTGGAACTCTCGCTGCGCTTCCTGCGGCAGGTTGGCAAAAGAAAACACCGCCGTTTCGCCCGGGAACAGATCCGTAATCGTCAGCGTCTCCGCAGGCAAAGACGAACTGATGACCGTATCGAATTTGGCGTCTGTCAGCGTTAGAGCAGCCAGGCCTTGAGTGACGACGCCACTACCATTGCCCATCTTTTCACTGCCACCCACCTGATAGCTCAACGCCGCTCGTCCATCTACCGAAGCTGCGAGAGTTCCCCTCTGTGACGCCGGCGACCAAGCCAATTGCATGGATCCGTCCTGTGTCGCCGCGTTGCAAGACACTATCAGGCGGTACACCCTGGCTTCGCTGGGGCTGTTCGCCGAAGGCTTTTCTCGTAGGATGCTCGCCACTACCAAGGGAGCCTTAGCCGCCGGACCATCCGTGTGCTGGACGGTCCACTCGGTTGCGCCATTCGATTCCATGGCGAGCGCCTGAATAAGGGCATCAATGGTCGCCTTGTCCGGTATGGGAATGCCCGCCGCACCCATCGCCCCGGACTTCATTTTCCTATCCACCACTGCAGCCGCGCCTGGGTTCGAGGGCGCCTCTCGCACGGTTTCCAGCAACACGCCGCCGGTTAGCTTGCTCAACAGCATGGCCGTCAAACTCGGCGGCGCCTCTGCGGCATCGAAATGCTCAAGCGAAAGGCCGCCGTTATTC
>Ga0208193_1001166_pt1 | contig 11895 bp, 8 predicted proteins | sample June2015DPH_17_2_FD_184716 | JGI IMG/M metagenome (GOLD analysis project Ga0208193, IMG submission 184716) | Peatland microbial communities from SPRUCE experiment site at the Marcell Experimental Forest, Minnesota, USA - June2015DPH_17_10... | ecosystem: Environmental > Terrestrial > Soil >...
TGTTCGCCAGGTGCCCTACGTGCCGGATGCCGGGCATTCGCAATTGATCCAGCGCGTGCTCGCCGAACGCTCCATGCGGGTGGTGCCGCTGACGACGGAAGAAGAGGGGGTGGCGCTGCTAGCGGGCGCATGGGCGGGCGGCCAGCGCGGCGCGCTCCTGATGCAATCGAGCGGCGTCGGCAATTGCGTCAACATGTTCTCGCTCACCCAGATTTTCCGCTTTCCGTTTCTGACGCTGGTGACGATGCGCGGCGAATGGGGTGAGTTCAATCCGTGGCAGGTGCCGATGGGCTCGACCACCGCAGGCGTGTTCGAACTATCCGGCATCAAGGTATTGCGCGCTTCTCACGCTGGCGAAGTACGAGAAGTGGTCGAGGCGGCGGCGGGACAGGCGTACAACGCCTGCACACCGACGGCCGTGCTGTTGTCGCAACGCCTGATCGGCGCAAAGGTCTTCGTGAAATGAGCAAGGCAAATCTTCTCGAACGCCGGAGCGTCGTCTCGGCCCTGCTGGAGGCCCGCAAGGATGCCGTCGTCGTCGGCGGTCTTGGCGCCTCGACCTACGACATTGCCGCAGCGGGAGATCACGATCGCAATTTCTATCTGTGGGGCGCGATGGGCGGCGCCGTGATGATCGGTCTCGGCGTGGCCCTTGCCCAGCCGGAACTGCCCGTCGTCGTGATCACCGGCGACGGCGAGATGCTGATGGGTATGGGAAGCCTTGCGACGGTCGGCCTGCAACAGCCGAAAAACCTCACCATCATCGTGCTCGACAATGAGGTCTATGGCGAAACCGGCGGGCAGGCGAGCCATACGGGAACCAATACCGATCTCGTCGGCGTGGCCAAGGCCTGCGGCATCAGCGATGCCCGCAGCGTTGCGACCATGGCCGAAATCCAGGCGTTTGCAGCCTCCATGCAGGACGTGGAGGCCGGACCGCGCTTTGCCAGTATCAAGATCGACAGTGCCAATCTGGAACGGGTCCTCGCAAGTCGAGATGGCACTTTTATTGTGAACCGCATCCGGGGCTCACTGGGATTCGGCCCGATCTAGATTAGGACTTGTTGGAAATAAGGAAATAAACAGCAACGTATCTCCTTGAATCTGCAACACTAATTTTGCACTGCAGCAAATATTCTTGACTTCGGGTTAAAGGTGAGTGCTTACTTACAACATGAGCACTCTCCGCATGACGAGCGACCTGCGTCGCCAATTGATTCTGGGCGCCGCCAAGCGTTGCTTTGCCCGCCACGGCTTCGCCGGCACCACGACCAAGAGCGTGGCGGCGGCGGCCTCGATTTCCGAAGGGTTGCTGTTCAAGCATTTCCCGACCAAATCGGCGCTCTATGCGGAAATCCTCGCCGAGGAGTGCGCAGCCGATCCCGAGCTGCATCGCCTGCTCGAACTCGAGCCCTCCACCGAGACGCTCGTGATTCTGATCTGCGATATGGTCCGTCATTTCCAGGAAGTGCAGGCCATGCCCGATCAGGAGGAGGCCCAGCGCCTTCGCCTGATGTTGGCGAGCCACCTCGCCGACGGCGAGTTTGCCCGGCTGATTTACGACAAAATCGGAGGGCTGATCGGTCCGGTCTTCGATGCCTCGCTCAAACGCGCCATTGACGCAGGCGATGCCAAACCGGTCGGGCGCGAGCCGATGAACCTGTTCTGGTTTGCCCATCATACTGTGCTGATGGTGACCGTGACGCGCCTGCCGGCCACGCCGTGTCTGTCCTACGGCGAAGGCGCTGATTCCGAACGACAGCTTTGCGAATTTATCCTCCGCGGCATCGGCGTGAACGACGCAGCGATTACTCATTACCTCGACCGTGCGCTTGCTCAGAATTTTGGGCAGCCGGTGATTACAGAAAGCGTATGATCATGAATATTGTGACCGAAAGCCATATCTCGGGCCGGCCGATTGCCGGGAAGCCCGTTGCGCGCCCGGTTCGCCTGGTGCGCTGGTTCATCATCGTGGGATTGCTGCTGGCGCTTTTGGTCGGCGCGCTGGTCGGCTTCAATGCCTTCCGCAGCCACATGATCGCGCAGTTCTTCGCCAACAACAAACCGCCGCCGACATCGGTGACAGCGGTCGAGTCGAAATCCGAACAGATTCCCAACTTGCTGACGGCGGTTGGCGATCTTGCCGCGGTACATCAGGTCAATGTCACCTCCGATGTTTCGGGGCGTATCGTCGACATCATGTTCACGGCAGGCTCCTCGGTGAAGGGGGGAAGCCCGCTGGTGCAGTTGTTCGATAGCCCCGAGCAGGGCGATTTAGCGAGCTTCAAGGCGCAGGCGATCGGCGCATCGCTGGCGCTCGATCGCGCCAAGCAATTGGCGGCGCGCCAGTTCGGCCCGCAGTCGACGGTCGATGCCGCACAGGCGACCTATGATCAGGCCGTTGCGGGTATCGCCAAGACCGAGGCGATCATTTCGCAGAAGCTTGTACGCGCACCGTTCGACGGCGAACTCGGCGTCCGCCGTGTCGAAGTCGGCCAGTTTCTCAACGCGGGAACGCAGGTCGTCACACTGACCGATCTGTCGATGCTCTATGCCAACTTCACCGTGCCGGAGAGGGCCAGCGCGGCGCTCAAGGTTGGCCAGACCGTGCGGGTGGCGGTCGATGCCTATCCCGGCCGGACCTTCGATGGCAAGATCACCACGATTGAACCGCAGATCGCGGCCGATACGCGCAACATCCGCGTCCAGGCCACGATCGCCAATCCCGACCACATCCTCAAGCCTGGCATGTTCACGACCACCACGGTGGTGTTGCCGGACAACCCGCCGGTGGTCACCGTGCCGGAAACCGCCGTCGATTATACGCTTTACGGCGATTCGGTCTTCCTCATCACCGAGAAGAAAGGCGATGACGGCAAGACCAGCCTGACCGCGGTGCGCACATTCGTGCAGACCGGCAATCGGGTCGAGGGACGCACCGAGATCCTTAGCGGGTTGAAGGTCGGCGACCGTGTCGTTGCCGTCGGTCAGCTCAAGCTGCAATCGGGCGCTGCGGTCGCGATCTCGACCGATCCGCCGCCGCCGATTCCGGCGAACCCGCCGCGCTACTAGTGCCGCCTGTTTGAAGTTCCTGCGCCACCAGCGGCGAATTCGATTTGGGAATTTCAAATAGGAAAGCGGCACTAGAATCAATAAGTTTGCTAGTACCCATGACTTTCCGAAGTTCGTGGAAGTGGGGTGCTGCGATGGAGCACGAACTTCGGAAAGTGGGTACTAGTGTGGCGACTCTGACGTTCGTAGCATTTTGCGGAGCCACGTTTCGAACTTCGGAATCGAAACTAATCGAGCGCGCTTTACCAATTCGAGATTCGGAGTTGTCCGATGGTCTGGACTGATATTTTCATCAAGCGGCCGGTGTTGTCGGTCGTCGTCAGCCTGCTGATCCTCTTGATCGGCCTGCGCGCGGCGGCGGTGTTGCCGATCCGGCAATATCCGCAGCTTTCGAATACGGTGGTGACCGTCACTACCGCCTATCCCGGCGCCTCGGCCGATTTGATTCAGGGTTTCATCACGACGCCGATCGAACAGGCGGTCGCGTCGGCCGAAGGCGTCGACTACATGACCTCGTCTTCGGTGTTGGGCACCAGCACGATTCAGGTCTTCATCAAACTGAATTTCGATCCGAACCAGGCGCTGACCGAAGTTCTCGCCAAGGTGAACTCGGTCAAATACCTGATCCCGAAGGAATCCAACGACCCGGTCGTCACCAAGACGACCGGGTCGACCACCGCAGTGATGTATCTCGGCTTCTCCAGTGAAGTCCTGTCGGGGTCGGCGATCTCGGACTATCTGACGCGCGTGGTGCAGCCGGTGCTCTCCACCATCGACGGCGTTGCCTCCGCCGATATTCTCGGCGGGCAAACCTTCGCGATGCGGTTGTGGCTCGATCCCGTTCGCATGGCCGGTCGCAACGTCTCGCCGAATGACGTCGCCGCCGCGATCGCCGCCAACAACTTCCAGGCCGCCGCCGGCCAGTCCAAGGGATTTTTTATCGTCTCCAACGTCTCGGCCAACACCGATCTTCAGAACCTCGAGCAGTTCAAGCGGATGATCGTCAAATCCAAGGACGGTGGTTTCGTCCGGATCGAGGATATCGCAACCGTCGAACTTGCTGCTCAGAGTACGGACGCCAGCGTCGCCTTCAACGGCGAACACGCGATCTTCATCGGCGTGCAGGTGACGCCGCAGGGTAATCCGCTGACGCTGGTGAAAGGCGTGCGCGCGCTGTTCCCCGAGCTCGAGCGCAACCTGCCGCCGTCGATGAAGATGAAGGTGGCCTATGACTCCACCCAGTTCATTCAGTCGTCGATCGACGAAGTGGAAAAAACGCTCGGCGAGGCGGTCATCATCGTGGTCGTGGTGATCTTCCTGTTCCTGGCTTCCTTCCGCTCGGTGCTGATCCCGGTCGTGACCATTCCGCTGTCGCTGATCGGCGTGTGCAGCCTGATGCTGATGGCGGGCTTCAGCTTCAACCTGCTGACGCTGCTTGCCATGGTGCTCGCGATCGGCCTCGTCGTCGACGATGCTATCGTCGTGGTCGAAAACATCCATCGCCATCTGGAAGAGGGCAAACCGCCGGTACAAGCCGCCATGATCGGCGCGCGAGAAATCGTCGGCCCGGTTATCTCGATGACCATTACGCTCGCCGCCGTTTACGCGCCGATCGGCTTCCTCGGCGGTCTCACCGGCGCGCTGTTTCGCGAGTTCGCCTTTACGCTCGCAGGTTCGGTGATCGTGTCCGGCATCATCGCGCTCACGCTGTCGCCGATGATGTGTTCCGTGTTCCTCAAGAGCGCGGAGGAGGGGCGGTTTGCCAAACTGGTGAACCGGGTTTTCGGCGCGGTGACGCGCTGGTATGGCCGGATGCTTGACCGCTCGCTCGACTATCGTCCGATCACGGGGCTGTTCGCGGTCACGATCCTGGGGTTGGCCGGCTTCCTCTACATGCACACCTCCAAGGAACTTGCGCCTGAAGAAGATCAGGGCATCGTCTTTGCGGTGACGAAGGCGCCGAAATACGCCAACATCGACTACATCGATTTTTATGGCGACAAGCTCGACAAAATCTTCGCCAAATTTCCGGAAACCGATCTGCGCTTCGTCTTGAACGGCGTCAACGGCCCGCAAGGCGGTATCGCCGGCATGTTGCTCACACCCTGGGACGAGCGCAGCCGCTCTTCCATCAATCTGAAACCGCTGGTGCAAGCGGAGCTGAGCAAGATCGAAGGTATGAGCGCTTTTGCGTTCAACCTGCCGCCGCTGCCGGGCGGTCCCGGCGGTCTGCCGGTTCAGATGGTGATCAGTTCGACCAACGGCTTCCAGTCGGTCTACGACGAGATGAACAAGCTGAAGGCTGCCGCGCAGAAAAGCGGGCTGTTCATCGTTTCTGACAGCGACCTGGATTTCAATCAGCCAGTGGTGCGGATCAAGGTTGATCGTTCGAAGGCGAGCGACCTCGGCCTCACCATGCAGAGCATCGGCAATACGCTCGCCACCTTGCTCGGCGGAAACTATGTGAACCGCTTCAACCTCGAAGGCCGGTCCTATCAGGTGATCCCGCAGGTGCCGCGAGAGAGCCGTTTGTCGCCGGAGTCGCTCGGCATGTACTATCTGTCGACCCCAACCGGACAGCAGATTCCGCTCTCGACAGTGGTTTCGATCGAAACCGCGACGGACCCTAACGCGCTGACTCATTATAACCAGCTCAACTCCGCGACCTTCCAGGCGGTGCCGATGCCCGGCGTGACGGTGGGACAGGCGGTGGATTTCCTGGAGAGTCAGGCGAAAAACTTGCCTTCCGGATTCACCCACGATTACCTGGCGGATAGCAGGCAGTACGTGCAGGAAGGCAATCAGCTCGCAATCACGTTTGGTTTCGCGCTGATCATCATCTTCCTGGTGCTGGCCGCGCAATTCGAAAGCTTGCGAGATCCGCTGGTGATCATGATCAGCGTGCCCATGGCGATCGTCGGCGCGCTCATTCCGCTGTTCTTCGGCGCGGCGACGATGAACATCTACACCCAGGTCGGGTTGCTGACGCTAGTCGGTCTCATCAGCAAGCACGGCATTCTGATGGTGGAGTTCGCCAATGAGCTTCAGCTCAAGGAGAGCCTGGATCGCCGTTCTGCAATCGAGATGGCGGCCCGGGTCCGGCTTCGTCCGATCCTGATGACGACGGCGGCCATGGTCACCGGTCTGTTGCCGCTGCTCACCGCGACAGGTGCGGGCGCGGCGAGCCGGTTCTCGATCGGCCTCGTCGTCGTCGCAGGCATGACCATCGGCACGCTGTTCACGCTGTTCGTGTTGCCGGCGGTCTATGTATGGATCGCTACCGACCATCGCGCCGGCGCTGAGTCTGAACGTGCCAGGGAAATCGCCGAGTTCGATCTCGAAAGCAAGAGGCTGCGGCCAACCTGAGCTGCAGCGCGCATTCGCTGCAACGAGATGGATGGTATGGATTGCCAAAGGGTTGAGCCGGGAGACGGTGGTTTAGGTAAAAACGTTTTCTTCTCACTGAGGTGCGCGCCTTTGCGCATCTCGAAGCGTCATCTTGAGCTGCGTGCACTTGCGCGCCTCGAAGGATGCGCGGCGGCAGGGAGTGGGGCCCGTCTCCTTCGAGGCTCGCATTCGCTCGCACCTCAGAGTCTGTGAATCTTTCGATTTGGCGGAACTCGACGCGAGTCAAGTCAAGGACTTAGGACGCTCGAAATCCGCGAAAGTCGAAAGATTCACACGCTCTCAGGATGACGGGTATAGACGGGCAACTGAACGTCATCTTGAGCTGGCGCGCACTTTGGCGCGCATGTGCCGCCGTTCGCTACGGCCTCGCTCCTGCCCGGGCGGTCGCGCTCCTCGCCTTGAGGAACTGCGTCACCGCTGCCGCGGGTCGAGCGCATCGCGCAGGCCGTCGCCGATCAGGTTGAACGACAGCACGACCAGAAAGATCGCAAGCCCCGGCCATAGCGCCATCCAGGGTGCATTGGTCAAGAAGCGTTGCGCCGAATTGAGCATGCTGCCCCAGGATGGCGATGGCGGTTGCTGGCCGAGGCCCAGGAACGAGAGCGCGGCTTCGGCGATGATAGCGGCCGCAATCGAAAGCGTCGCCTGCACCAGTAATGCAGGAAGGATGTTCGGAAGAATATGAAACAGCGCGATGCGCCAGGGTGGGTTGCCGATGGCGCGGGCGGCCTCGACATAGTCCTCGACCTTGACGCCGATGGTCTGTCCCCGGGTCAGCCGAATAAAGACCGGCGTCGTGGAGACGCCGATCGCGATCATGGCGTTGCCGAGGCTCGGCCCGAGAAATGCGGCAAGCGCGATGGCCAGGATCAGGAACGGGCAGGCGAGCATCGCATCGGTGATCCGGCTGATCAGGGCATCAACAAATCCGCCGCGATAGCCGGCGAGCAGTCCAAAGGGGACGCCGATCGAAAGCGCGATCCCGACCGAAATCGCGCCGGCCACCAGCGAGGCGCGCGCGCCAAAGATCACACGGGCAAGGATGTCGCGGCCGAGATCGTCGGTGCCGAACCAGTGCAGCGCGGAAGGTGGTTTGCGCACCAGCGACCAGCTTGTCGCCACGGGATCGTAGGGCACGATCAGTGGAGCGAATATGGCAAGTGCGATGAAGGCCACGATGACGAAAAGGCCTGCCATTGCGCCCTTGCGCGCAAACAACCGGCGCAGCGCGCGCTGTGCCGGGGTTTCGAGTTCGTCACGGGCGGAAACAGCGGGGGCTGCGAGCACGGCGTCGGTCATCTTCAACCCCTGAGCCGCGGGTTGACGAGGATATAGGCGATATCGGCAATCAGGTTCAGCGTGATGTAGATGGTCGCGGTCACCAGCACGACGCCCTGGACCACGGCATAGTCTCGGTTGAACACGGCATCGACGATCAGTTTTCCAAAACCCGGCACCGAGAAAATCTGCTCCGTCAGGACCGCGCCCGACAACAGCGTGCCGAGTTCGAGCGCGCCGAGCGTGATGATCGGCGTCAACGCGTTGCGCATGGCGTGTTTGAGAATGACGGTCCGTTCGGAAAGACCCTTGGCGCGGGCGGTGCGGACATAGTCGCTTTCGAGCACTTGCAGCATGGCGCTGCGCGTATGTCGCATCAGGATCGCCGCAATGGCATTGCCAAGCACGAAGGCCGGCATGATGGTCGAGGCAAGACTTGCGCGCCAGTTCTCGGAGAGGGGCACGTAGCCCGAGGCGGGCAGCCAGCCGAGTTCGATCGAGAACAGGAAGATCAGCATGATCCCGAGCCAGAAGTTCGGCGTCGAGATGCCCCACAGCGCAAACAGGTTGGCGCCATAGTCCCAGACCGTGCCTCTCTTCACCGCCGAGACGATGCCGGCGGGAATGCCGATCAAAAAGGCGATCACGATCGCCATCGATGCCAGCTGCATCGTCACCGGCAGCTTCTGGACGATCAGCTCGCGCACGGGGACCTTGATGCGCAAGGACTCGCCGAAATCGCCGGAGGCAATGCCTTTGACCCAGTAGAAATATTGCACCGGGATCGGCTGATCGAGCCGGTATTGCTGGCGAATCTGCGCGATCACGGCGGGATCGCGTTCTTCTCCGGCCATGACGAGCGCGGGATCTCCCGGCAGCAGGTGCTGCAACAGAAAGATCAGCACCGACACAAAGAACAGTGTCGGAATCAGTTGCAGGATGCGCTTGCCGAGGAAGTTCAGCATGGTCTTCTCCCTCCCTCCTTGCGGGGGAGGGTTGGGGTGGGGGGTAACCAAACAGGATTCTGTGCTTGTGGCACCCCCACCCCCGACCCCTCCCCGCAAGGGGGAGGGGGGAAGAAAGACGCCCCGCGCTGCATCTGGGACGTGATTGCCTGCGTGACTCTCATTTCAGTTTCAACCCGACGACCCGCACAAGTCCGTCGGGCATCTGCCTGTAGCCCTGAAGCTTGGTCGTATGCGCAAACAGCAGCTTGCGGTGATAGAGGTAGATGATCGGTTCGTCGTTGAGCACGATCTTGGTCAGCTTCTCATAGATCGCCTTGCGCTGGGCGAAATCGCCGGTCAGTCGCCCTTCCTCCATCAGCCGGTCGGCCTCCGGATTGGCATAGCCGCCATCATTCTGCGGCGCCTTGCTGTGCAGGAAGACGTAAGAATTTCCATCGGGATCGATACGGCCGCTCCAGTTGATCTGGAAGATCTGGAATTCGCCAGCCTGGGCCTGTTTGAAAGAGGTCGCGAACTCGATCAGGCGGATCTTGATGTCGAAGCCGGCCTCGGACGCCATCGATTGGACGACCTGCGCCACCGTTTCATTTTCCGTGCCTTTCGGTACCATATAGTCGATGGGCACGGGCAGCGTGACACCGGCTTCCTTCAGGAGCGCCTTGGCCTTTTCGACGTCGCGCGGCCGGACCGGGAAAGACGGCTGGTAATAAGGATGCGATGGGCTGACCCATTGGTTGCCGGGCGTGAACTCGCCATTGAAGACAACCTGGTTGAGCGCCTCGCGATCGATCGCGAGGTCGAGCGCCTGACGCACTTTGACTGAGCGGCTGAGCGCGCCCTTGCTCTTGTCATTATCGGTGTTGATCGTCAGACCGAGATAACCGAGTTCCGGCGCCGTCGACAGCACGAGACGGGAATCCGACTGGACATCCTTGATATCGGTGGCCAGCAGACGCTCGATCAGGTCGAGCCCGCCTGATTTGAGATTGGCGAGCCGTACCGTGGCATCGACGATTGGCAGGAACACGATGCGGTCGATAAAGACGTTGTCCTTATTCCAGTAATCGGCGAATTTCTCGAAGACGATGCGGTCCTGCTGCACGCGCTCGACGAACTTGTAAGGCCCGGCGCAGACCGGATGCAGCCCGAACTTGTCGCCTTCTTCCTTCGCAGCCTTGGGCGAGACCATCATGCCGGCGCGGTCGGTGAGTTGCGCGATCAGTGGCGAATAAGGGGTCTTCAGCACCAGCTTGATGGTCAAGGGATCGACGACATCGACATGGTCGAGCGCGGCAAGCTCCGGCTTGCGGAACGAAACCGGCAAGGTGAGGTGACGGTCGAGCGAGAATTTGGCTGCTTCCGCGTCGAACGGCTCGCCGTCGTGGAACTTGACGCCCGGCCGCAGCTTGATCGTGACTTCCTTGCCGTCGGCGGAGGTCTCATGCGACAGCGCGAGCTGCGGCACGATATTGAGCTTCTCATCGATGTCGAACAGCTTGTCGCAAAACGCCGAAAACACGATCCGGCCGACATAGGTACGAGCGGTGGAAGGATCGAGCGCGTCCGGATCCTCGGCAAGGCCGATACGCAGCGTGGTCTGGGCGTGGGCAATTGCCTCAAACGACAGCAGCATGGCTATCGCAATTGCCGCCAAACGCATCATCTTCATCGAACTTGTCTCCATTGACATCGTTGTGCAGCCGATCTCGCAGCGCCGCTTATATTAACCCCGAAATCCCGGTTCGAGGGCCAAACGCCGCGACCAATCGCTCAAGCTCCGGCGAAAAGGCGCCGTCGCTCGGAATGATTGCGTCCGGTGCGGGTAACTCGTCAACACGGTGGCACGCGGTCAGGTGTCCGACAGCGCTGGGCAGCAATTGCGGCGCTTCGATCCGGCAGCGCTCGATCACAAAAGGGCAACGGGTATGAAACCGGCAACCGGACGGCGGGTCGATGGGGCTCGGCATCTCGCCTTCGAGCACCATGCGGCTGCGTTTGGCCCGCGGCTTCGGCACCGGGATCGCGGACAACAGCGCGCGGCTATAGGGGTGACGAGGCGAAGCGAACAGCGTTTCGGCGTCCGCGGTTTCGACGATATGGCCGAGATTCATCACCGCGACCCGGTCGGCGATGTGCTTGACCACCGCAAGATCATGCGAGACGAAGATGTAGGCTAAGCCCAGCCGCTGTTGCAGGTCGCGCAGCAGGTTGAGGATTTGCGAACGGATCGAGACATCGAGTGCCGAGACCGGCTCGTCGCAGATGATCAGTTTTGGTTCGACGGCGAGCGCCCGGGCAATCGCGATCCGCTGGCGCTGGCCGCCTGAAAATTCGTGGGCGTAGCGGCGCGCAAAGCGCGGCTCCAGCCCGACCAGCCGCAGCAGTTCCTCGACCCGTTCGCGACGTCGCTCTTTTGGCACGAGACCGTGCAACACCAGCGGTTCGGCCAAAATCTGACCGACGGTCATCCGCGGGTTGAGCGAGGCATACGGGTCCTGAAAGATGATCTGCGCATCGCGGCGGAAGGCGCGCAATTCGTTGGCGCCCATCGCCAGGAGATCGCGGCCTTCGAACCGGATATCGCCCTGATCGGGCTCGATCAGGCGCAGCACCAGCCGGCTGACGGTTGACTTGCCGCAGCCGGATTCGCCGACCAGGGCCAGCGTCTCGCCTGCATCGACGCTGAAGGAGACGCCGTCGACGGCCTTGACGAAGGCTGTCGGCCGTCCAAACGCCGAGCGCGCCGCGACGAAATGCTTGACGAGGTTGCGGGCTTCCAGCAGCGCAGTCATGCGTTAAGTCCTGCACTCAGTCGATTGTCATTCTCGTGTCCCGGGCGCAGCGCAGCGCAAAGCGGTACGCGGCAGAACCGGGCCCCACCTAAACTGGACCCCGGTTCAGCGGTGCAACACTGCGCTGCGCTTGTACTGCACCGCGCCCGGGGAACGAACTGAACTGGAGCCGCTATCACGACACCAGCCTTTCCAGAGGCGCGCGGATGCAGCGTGACCAATGGCCGGGGCTTACTTCGGCGAGCGGCGGCGGGGCCGTGGTGCAGGCGTTCTCCACGAAAGGACATCGCGCGGCGAACCGGCAGCCTTTCGGTGGCGCGGTCATGTTGGGGACCATGCCCTCAATGGTCGCCAGATGCGAGGCGCGGTGATCGAGC
>Ga0208193_1001167_pt1 | contig 11893 bp, 13 predicted proteins | sample June2015DPH_17_2_FD_184716 | JGI IMG/M metagenome (GOLD analysis project Ga0208193, IMG submission 184716) | Peatland microbial communities from SPRUCE experiment site at the Marcell Experimental Forest, Minnesota, USA - June2015DPH_17_10... | ecosystem: Environmental > Terrestrial > Soil >...
GGATCGGAATACCAGGAAGTTCCGTAGCCGCCGTCCCAGCCAAATCGGCCAGGCGCGGAATGCGGGTCGTCGAGGCCGGTGAAAACCGACAGGCCAAAACCCCAACCCCTGGCGCTGCCAAGGAACAATTGCGACTCGCGTTTTTGATCCGCCACGATCTGGTTTGTCGTCATCATCGCGATGGACTCTCGCGACAGCACGCGGGCGTTTCCGAGGCTGCCGCCGCTGAGCATCATCTGGGCGAAGGCGTTGAAATCATCCACGGTGGAAACCAGGCCCGCAGCGCCGTTTTCGAAGACGGGCGGATTTGAAAACCTGCCCGTCACCGGAGGATCGAAGACCTTCAACTGTTTTGCCGCGTTGTCGTGGATATAGGCGGTCGCGAACCGGTAATGCTGATCGGCGGGGACATGGAACGCCGTGTCCTTCATCCCCAGGGGCGTAAAGATCCGCTCGCGCAGGAATTCGCCGAACGTCACGCCGGCGACCCGCGGGATCAGAACGCTGAGGATTTCGCTGCCGCCGTTGTAGAGCCAGCTTTCGCCCGGCTGGAAAGCCAGCGGCAGGCTGCCGTAACGCTTGATCAATTCATCGGACGGAAACGACGGAAACACCGGTCCTGGCGCAAGGCCCGCTTCCGCATACGCCCGCTGGATCGGAAAGCGCTCGGGAAATATCGGGACGATGCCGTAGCCGCAGCGGAAGGTTAAGAGGTCGCGCAACGTGATCGCACGGCGCGCCGGCACCGTCTGATGGATCAGTGCGTCGATCGTGAGCAGCACCTTGCGGTTGGCGAGTTCCGGCAACCATCGGTCAACGGGATCATCGAGCCCGATCTTGTCGTCCTCGACCAAAATCATCGCGGCCGCGGCGGTGACCGGCTTGGTCATGGAAGTGATGCGGAAAATCGTGTCGCGTTTCATCGGCGAACCGTCGAACGCGAGGCGGCCGATCGCATCGACGTGAACCTGCCCGTGATGGCTCACCAGCATCACCAAGCCCGGAAGGTCGCCGCGCTCGACGTGCCCCGCCATCACGCCATGCAGGCGATCAAATTCCGCTTTCGAGAGCCCGCGGTCATCCGTCATGTCAGTCGCTTCTCCTGTATTGACGCCGGTCTCCTTACACTGGAACCCACCGCCTTACCATCTCGGTCGCCCCTTCCGGCAACGCTTCGAAAATCGGCGATGCCAGCACGCCGTGAAGGTGCAGCGTGACGGCGCCGGAATTGCGAAAACCGTGCTGTCGCCCGGCGGGCACGATCAGCGACTGACCGGGCTTGACGATGATCTTCTCCTGATCGAGCCACATCTCGGCTTCGCCGGCATGCTCCGTCAGCACTTCCTCTACCGGGTGCGAATGAGTGGGCGCGCCGTTTCCCGGCGCGACCCATTGCTCGAACAGGCACAGTTGCGTCGCGCCGTTCTGCGCCGAGACCAGCATCCGGGTTTGCACGCCGGGCCGCCACTGCTCGATGTCTCCGGCGGTGTTGACCTTCATCGTGATCAATCCTTTTGTGTTGTTGGGCTTGCCAGAAGAGCAGACGCCCGCCTTCCATGCTACGTAGAGACAAGCCGAAAGCAGCCGAGATAGAATATTTATGACCCTTCCCCCGCAGAAAGTCGCTTTGGTCACGGGCGCCGCGCGTGGCATCGGACTTGCCGTGGCCAAACGCTTCCTCGCCGAAGGCTTTTGCGTGGCGCTGCTCGATATCGAAGGCGACCTTGTTGCGAAAAGCGTGTCCGCACTGGCGAGGCCCGAAGCCACATTGGCCGTGACCTGCGACGTCTCCGACGCCAAAGCCGTCGCCTCGGCTTTTGCCGGGATCGAGCGCCGATTCGGCCGGCTCGATGCGCTCGTCAACAATGCAGGCGTCGCGGTGTTTGCTCCCCTGATGGAAACTTCCGATGCCGATTGGAACCATGTGCTGGCCGTCAACCTGACCGGACCGTTCCTCTGCACGAAAGCGGCGGTGCCGCTGATGCGAAGCCACGGCGGCGGCACGATCGTCAACGTCACCTCGATTTCGGGATTGCGCGCCTCGACGCTGCGCTCGGCTTACGGCACCAGCAAGGCCGGCCTCGCGCATCTGACCAGGCAACTCGCGGTCGAACTGGCCGAGTTCGGCATCCGCGTCAACGGCGTGGCCCCGGGACCGGTCGATACCGCAATGGCGAAAGCGGTTCACAGCGCGGAAATCCGCGCCGACTATCACGACGCGATCCCGCTCAACCGTTACGGCCTCGAGGAAGAACTGGCGGAAGCGGTGTTCTTCCTGTGCAGCGACCGGGCCAGCTACATCACCGGGCAGATACTCGCCGTCGATGGCGGTTTCGATGCCGCCGGCATCGGACTGCCGACGCTGAGGGGCACCCGGCGCAACGGATAAAGCGCGCCCGTCTCGCGCGCCGCCTTCCATATTTTTCAATTCCCTTCGCTGCCGCAGCGTGACCTTGATGGCCCAATCGCTTAGGTTGAGCAGGCGCGGCGATGGTCCGGCGCCGTTGACGACGCTGAAGCTGAACACCGGATCTGGGGAGTTTCGCGTCATGTCGGGAATGCTCATCAACCTTATCATCCAGATCGTCGCTGGCGCTGTCGGAGGCAACGTAGCCGGGGGTGCCGCCAAGAACATCGATCTCGGAACCATTGGAAATACCATCGCCGGGGCCATCGGTGGCGGCGCCGGGGGCCAGCTTCTCGGCATGTTGATTCCGCTGCTCGCCAACTCCGCATCCACACCGGATATCGGCAGCATCATCGGCCAGGCGGCTGGTGGCGGAGTTGCGGGAGCCGTGCTCACCGCGATTGTCGGCGCGATCAAGAACCGCGCGGCCTGATCGGCTGGCTTGCTGATCGGCTGACTCGGCTAAATCGTGGCGCGCCTCGACCTGGGCGCGCGCTCTATGCTGCTTGCATCGGATTGCCGATGCTGTGCGGCACGCGACGAAATGGATGATGCCGCTTTTTTTGATCGTATCTTTCAGCAGATCGTCGAATATGCCGGAACCTTGGCGCAGGTTTTGCGCTTGCTTGTTTGCAATTGCTTGCGTGTCCAAATTATTGAAGGAAGCCCCGATCATGCGCGCATTTTTCGCCGGAATTTGCGCTGTCGCCGTAACGCTGTGCACGCTTTTGACTCCGCCGGCGCAGGCCGAGGTCCGAATCCTGGGAAGCAGTGGCGGACAGGTCGGCCCCTTTCTCGACCTGTTCGAGCGAATGCGCGATTCCGGCGAACGTGTCGTCATCGATGGCCCCTGCCTGTCCGCCTGCACGCTGGTGCTGAGCATGGTGCCCAGCTCGCGCATCTGCGTAACGCGCCGCGCCGTGCTTGGCTTTCATGCCGCGCGCTCGATGGACCGGCGCGGCCGGCTGTATGCCGAACCGGAAGCCTCCGCGTTGGTGCTCCAGGCCTATCCAGCCGGCGTGCGCAACTGGATCATCCGCCGCGGCGGGTTGACCTCGCGCGTCCTGCTTTTACGCGGACGCGAATTGGCGGCGTTTTATCCGACCTGCCGCTGATCAACCCGTTGTTGGGGTGAGGAATCCTACATTCCCTCGAGCGGAGAGTTCACCATCCAGGGGATACCGAACCGGTCGGTGCACATGCCAAAGCCCTTGGAGAAGAAGGTCTTGCCAAAGGGCATATTGAGGCTGCCGCCTTCGGCAAGCGCGTTGAACCTGCGTTCGGCTTCTGCCGGATCCTTGATCGTCAGCGAAACGGAAAATCCCTGCGGCTTGTGAAAATGCTCGGGCGGCGAGTCCGACGCCATCAACACCTGGCCGTCGATCGAAATCCGGCCATGCATGATTTTCTTCTTTCGCTCCGGCGTCGATGGCATGTCCGCGGGCGCCTCCTCAGCCCTGATCAGGGCCTCGATCCTGGCGCCCAGCACCTTTTCGTAAAACTTGAAGGCCGCTTCACAATTGTCGTTGTAAAACAGATAAGGATTGAGCTGCATGACGTCCTCCTGACTGGCGACTACGACGCCTACTTATCGGCGAGCTTCTTCAGACTGGCGAGACTCGCACCACAACCGATCCGATCCATCGTTTCCGTGACGGTCCGCCAGGGCGCCAGCTTGATGAAACTATCAAGCAGCAGGATCATGATCTGGATGGTTTGCATATTCATCTCACGTATCCCTCTTCAACAGGCTCTCATGCCTCAAAGACGAATGGAGGGACGGCGGACCGACAGGACTCCCGAATTATTTTTTTGTTGCCGTGCCGGACGGCTGGCTATCGCGCATCAGTCGATCGAGATGCATGCGGATGTGGGCGGCTTCCGCCGAGGTATTGGCAAGCGCGATGGCATGGTCGAACGCGACGCGCGCCTCTTCGTTGCGGCCAAGCTGCATCAGGAAGGCGCCGCGCACGCCGAAATAGTGAAAGTAGTTGGAAAGCCGCTCACCCAACGGCTCGATCATCTGCAGGGCGGCCTCCGCGCCGCGGACCTTCGATACCGCTACCGCGCGGTTGAGCGTGACCACCGGCGAAGGCTGCATGACCTCCAGTGCGCCGTAGAGCAGATCGATCTGTGCCCAGTCGGTATCTTCAGGTCTCGCTGCCCGCGAATGCAGGGCGGCGATCGCCGCCTGCACCTGATACGGCCCCGAACGGCGGTGACGCATCGCCTTGTCGATCAGCGCCACACCCTCCGTAATCAGCTTCTGATTCCACCGCGTGCGGTCCTGGTCGTCCAGCAGCACCAGTTCGCCGTTCGCATCGAAGCGCGCCGCCGCGCGGGCATGCTGTAACAACAGCAACGCCGTCAGCCCCATGATCTCCGGCTCGCTTTGAAACAGCCTGAGCAACAACCGCGCCAGCCGGATCGCTTCTTCGCACAGCGGCTTTCTGATTTCGGAGGTCTCGCTGGCTGCCGAATAGCCTTCGTTGAAGATCAGGTAGATCATCGCCGTCACGGCCGCGAGCCGTTCGCTCCGCTCGACCGCGCCCGGCGTCTCGAACGGAACGCCGGCAGTGGCGACGCGGGCCTTGGCTCGGGTAATTCGCTGCTCCATCGCCACTTCCGAGACCAGAAAGGCACGGGCGATCTGCTTCACGGAGAGGCCGGAAACAATCCGAAGGGCGAGCGCAATCTGCTGCGTCGCCGGCAAGTCCGGATGACAGCAGATGAACAAGAGCCGCAGGATGTCGTCACGATAATGCGAGCCATCGAGCCGATCGGCAAGTTCCTCCTCGGCATCGTCGAGATCGGAAATCGCCGCATCGTCCGTCAGCGTCTCCCGCTTGTTCGAACGGCGCGCCTCGTCGATCGCGGCATTGCGGCCGACCATGATCAGCCACGCCGCCGGATCGCGCGGCGGACCGTTTTGCGGCCAGCTTTTCAAGGCCCGCAGGCAGGCATTCTGGAAGGCTTCTTCGGCCGTATCGAGATTGCGGAAATAGCGCAGCAAGGCGCCGACGGCCTGGGGTCGTGCCGACGTCAGGGCGGCATCGATCCAGGCGACGTCGGTCACCTCGCGCTCGCTCCCGGCTCGAACATGGCTACAGGGCGAATCTCATAGGCGCCGCCGGGATTGACCGCCCCGAGCTCGCGCGCGACGTCAACCGCGGCATCGAGGTTCTCGCAGTCGACAACATAGAAACCGAGGAGTTGCTCCTTGGTCTCGGCATAAGGACCATCCAGCACCACCGCAGGATTGTCCTTGCGCAGCGTCGTTGCCGACGTCGTCGGCAACAGCCGGGCGACCGGGCCGAGACGTCCCTGCTTTTTCAATTTGTCCTGGACAACGGAAAGTTTCGACATGACGGCGGCGTCCTGCTCCTTGCTCCAGGAGCCGACGAAATCCTCATCGTGATAACAAAGTATGGCATAGAGCATGGACGTAGAGCTCCCTTTTGACCCAAGGACGGACGAGTATGCCCCCGCCCGACAGCCCGACGAAAATTATTTGTGCGGGAAATAACCCCCGGTAAGGTCGCAGGCCCGGGTTCCGGAAGAAGAGAAGGAAAATGACGGTGAAAAAGGGAACGCTGGCGCTGCTCATCCATGGCGGCACCGAAAACTGGTCGCCGGCGCGATGGAAGCGCCGGTTTGACGAGGTCTGCGCCGACCGCCCGGTATGGCTCGCGACCGAAGGGGACGGCGATCCGGCGAGCGTCCACTATGCCGCCGTGTGGAAACCGGTTCCGGGCGAATTGGCGTCTTTTCCGAATCTGAAGGTCATTTTCAACCTCGGCGCCGGCGTCGACGCGCTGATGGCCGACAAGACCTTGCCGAAGGTACCGCTGGTACGGGTCTCTGTCGGCGATCTCACCGGCCGAATGACGGAATATGTCGCGCTGCATGTCCTGATGCATCACCGCCAGGAGCTTTATTTGCGCGACAGCCAGCGCGCGAAACGCTGGGCACCGAAGCACCAATGGCCGGCCGGGGCCGTCACGGTCGGGGTCATGGGGCTCGGCACGCTGGGATCGGATGCCGCGGAAGTTCTGGTGCGGCTTGGCTTCAAGGTTGTCGGCTGGAGCAACAGCCCGAAGGCCATCAAGGGCGTTCAATGCTTCCAGGGCAAGGCGCAGCTCGACAGCTTTCTGCGCTGCACCGACATTCTGGTTTCCCTCTTGCCGCTCACGCCTGATACACGGCACATCCTCAACCGGGACCTGTTTTCAAAACTGAACCGATCGAGCCCGATGGGCGCGCCGGTCCTGATCAACGCCGGCCGCGGCGGATTGCAGAACGAAGCCGATATCCTGTCTTGTCTCGACGACGGCACGCTGGGCGCGGTCTCGCTCGATGTCTACGCGACCGAACCATTGCCTCCGGAGAGTCCGTTCTGGACCCATCCGAAGGTCGTGCTGACGCCACATAACGCCGCCGACACCGATCCCGACGAAATCTCGAAATATGTCGCAGGCCAGATCGAGCGGTTTGAAGCGGGCGAAGCGCTTGAAAATCTCGTCGATCCGGCGCGGGGATATTAGTGCCCCGCGCGGGCTGATGCGTCAGAATGGGCTATCGCTCAAGCCTGGCACGTCCGCGGGCCGCGGTCCGGGCGCGGGCCAATGGAAGCGGCGGTCTTTTTCTGAAATCGCGATGTCGTTGATGCTGGCCTCACGCCGGCGCATCAGGCCGTGCTCGTCGAACTCCCACTGCTCGTTGCCATAGGAACGGTGCCACTGGCCGCTCGCGTCGTGCCACTCATATTGAAAGCGTACCGCGATGCGGTTGCCGTCAAACGCCCAAAGGTCCTTGATCAGGCGATAGTCGAATTCCTTCACCCATTTGCGCGTGAGAAATGCGACGATAGCCGCGCGCCCTTCGAAAACCTCCGAGCGGTTGCGCCAGCGGCTGTCCTCGGTATAGGCGAGCGCGACGCGCTCGGGGTCACGCGAATTCCAGGCGTCTTCCGCCATGCGCGCTTTCTGCGCGGCAGTTTCGCGGGTAAACGGCGGCAATGGCGGACGCGACATGATGACCTCCCGGCTTTTGGATCGCGGCGAGACTATCTCTTGAATCAAGGGAGTCGATGGCCTCTCGCCTATCGGCCGATCAGAACAGCCAATCGACGTGCTCCGAAACATGACGTCTATTCGAAATCGGCCTTCATCAGCGCGCGAAGCGATTTTGGAATCGGCTGCGCCCGCTCCAGGAAGCGCAGATAATTGGCGTGATAGACGATGCCGGAAAACACTGTTGTAGCGACTTCGCAACAAGAACAAGTGGTGTACCTCGGCCGGTGGACGGCTACGGCGAACCGCCCAAAGAAGCCCGTAGCGGCGCAGGGATACGTTGCGCTTTCCCTGCGGACACAAAAGCGACTCGCACTCTCGCCTCGGCCACAACGTCTGCGCCGCGTTGGCAACGCTGGTGCAAGGTGATGGACGCGCCCCGGACCTGCTCCGGGGCAGTAACGATCTCAAGCACGTCATCTAGGAAGGCAGGCTTGTGAAATTCGATTTGCATGGAACGGACCACAAAGGCGAAGTCGGCGTCACCATCAAGCAACCCGCCCTGATCCGTTCCCAGTAACCGCAAAAAGTTGGTCCGCCCCCGTTCCATGAAGCGCAAGTAATTCGCGTGATACACAATCCGCCCGGCGTCGGTATCTTCAAAGTAAACCCGCACCTGCATGTGATGCTTGCCGTCGCGAATTTGACCGTCCAAAGCTGCTGTTGTCACGCTGTAACCCCGAACGTCGCTGCTCAAGTGGCATTCTAGTGGAGTGGATTTGCCATTCGCTACCCACCTGGCTGCGGCTTCGTCAAGCGAATGTCAAATCCACTCCACTAGGGTGATGTAGGCCCCGGCGCCCCCGTCATCCTGAGGCGCGAGCGAAGCGAGCCTCGAAGGACGACGGGTTATCCACCTCACCACGCATACCGCACCACGCCCTTGCCGGCATAGCTGGATGTGACATTCGAGAACTCACCCTCGAACGTGGCTGCGACCGACCAGTTGTTCTTCCATTTCATCTCGATCGAAGCTGACGTGAGTGCGGAGTCGGCGGCCTGTGCCGCGCCGTTGACGACGAAGCTCGCGCCCGGCAGCGACTGGAACGTCGCGGCGATCGAGCGGTCGGAATCATAGTCGTGCGCCCAGGCGAACCGGCCGCGCAGCGTGAGGATGCCATCGGCCATGGCGAAAGATTTGTCGGTACGGATGCCGAGGCGCGCGTCGGTCGCATCCTTGGCGTTGTAGGAGAGCGCAAAGTTGTTGGTGCCCACGATCGCCTGTTCCGCATAGGCCGGCAGGTCGAAGGTGACGAACTGCGCGGCGGCATAGGGCGTGATGCCGACGCCAAAGGTCGCGGGCGCGACAAAGCGATAACCGCCCTCCAACCTTCCCGACCACGCATTGGCGTTGAACTCGGCGCGAAGCTGGTCGAAGCCGGCCGCCGTCACGGTGCGGGTGGTCGTGATGTCCTGCCAGCCATAGGCGAGCGCGGCGGAGATGTAAGCGGGCCCTTCGGTGTGACGGAGATAGGCACCGGCCTGGAACAGGTCGGACCGGCCGGTGCCGCCATTGGCGACCGAGAAGTTCGTGCCGCCACCGGCGAGCGCAAAGCCGGCGATGGTGTTCGCTGAGATCAGGTAGTCGGCGCCGACAGCGGTGCCGGCGATGCTGCTGGTGGTGTTGTTCGAGCCGACGGATGCATTGCCCGACGTCGATTGCGAGCCGCCGAAGCCGGACGCCCACACGCTCCAGCGCGGCTCGAAGCTTTGCGGCGGCGCCTTGGCGAACATCGCAAACGCATCGGTCGGATTCGAGGCCGCCGCATAACCAAGCGGCGATGACGAACCGTGCCGCCGCCCCGGTCCATGAAGGGATCGGTCATCACCCCCATGAACTGGCCCATCGCATCGAAGGTGGTCTGCTGCGAACCCGTCGCGGTCTCGCCGGACACCTGCGTCAGCGCGTTGGCGAGGTTGCTGCCGGTCAGTCCGAACAGGCTGGAAAGCGCTGCGGGCAGCGCACCACTGGCATTGACGGCGTTGTTGATGCCGTTGGCGACATTCTGCTGGTTGCGGTTGAGCGAGGTGCCGGCGCCGAGTTCCGCCGCATTGAGGGTGAGGAATACGTCGGTCGATGTTTGGCTCAGGCTCGCGGCAAAATTGGGCGCGTTGACGCCAGCGAATGCCCCGACGATGGGCAGCAGGCCTCCTTGCAGGATGTCGTAATGCTGCGTCAAGAAAGCGCCGCCGCTGCCGACGACAGCCTGCACCGTGCCGCCTCCCAGGACCGTTCCCAACGACACCGACGTCTTGCTGGCATTCGTGCCCGAGACCTGAACCAGATAGAGCGCGCCGCTATCAAATGCGAGATTCTCGACGGTCAGCGTGCCGGTCGGGTTCGCGGCGTTGCCCGGCGCCAGCGTGCCGCCGGCATTGACGAACAGCCCCGCCCCCCCGATCGTGCCAGTGCCCGAAACCGTGCCGCCGCTGTTGACACTCGTCCCGGTCCCGCCCAAGAGCGAGCCAGAGATCGAACCATCGACCTCCAGCGTGCCGCCGTTGACGGTCGTGTTGCCGGTATAGGTGTTGTTGCCCGTCAGCGTCAGCGTGCCGGAGCCGACCTTGACCAGGCTGCCGCCGGTGACGCCGGGATTGAGGCATTGGGTGCCGCCCACGCCGCAATCGCTGATCACGCCGGAAACGGTGGTGCTCAAATTGTTGCCGCCGACGGTGAGCTGGTTGCTGCCGAGAAAAAACGCGCCCGCGCCCTCGATCGAGCCGGCGCTGAGCTTGCCGTCATTATTTGGACCCGTGCTGAGGGAAAAATCGATGTCGCGCCCGCCGCGTTGATCAGGCGCGCATTGCCGGCGGTGCTGTTGTTGAGGAATGCAACCTCACTCGCATTGGTGATGGTGGCATTGCCGGCGGTGCTGCTGTTTTCGAATATAAGCTGCCCCATATTGGTGATGGTTGCGCTGCCGGCGGTGCTGCTGTCGGAGAATTCAAGCGCAAACGCATTGGTGATCGCGACGCTGCCACCATTGACGACGATGCCGGCGCCGGTGAACTGCAAAGTCCCGTTGCTGACCGTGAACGTATAGTTCGAGGCGCCGGCCGTGAGGGTGAACCCGCCGAGTTCTGTAACGAACTGAGAAAAACCGATATTGGTGCCGCTCGACACGCCGAACGTGGCGGTGCCGATTAGATCAACGTTGCCCGGCACGGTGGCCGGGTTCCAGTTCGCTGCGGTGTTGAAGTCGGCGACGCCGCCGACCACGGCCGGGTTCATCGCCCAGGTCGCATCCTGCGCCCGCGCGAGACCTCCGGAGAACCAGACCGCCGCGACGGCAGCGCCCACCAACCCCGCCATCCGACGCCGCAAGCCGGCCGCCCGCGATGTCCTCACCTGCCCCATCCGCTTCATTCCAAACCTTCCGTTCCGTTTGCGACTCCCTGCTAGGGTTTACTGATGTGTGTGTCTTGGACCATGCGCGACGCCACCAGGCCTCGGCGCGACAACTGTTCGGCTTTTCGAGACCGTTGCCGCCAAGCCACAACCGGGGGCCGGGTGGCCTCCCGCTCACGAGTTCGGACGAAACTGTCACGGCCCCGGATGTCGCTTGATTTGGTCAGGGATCACGTTGCACATGCGAACGCTTTGTGTTTATTTAGGAAATAGGCGGGCGTGCCGAATGGCGTAAACAGGCCTCGGAGTTTGCGTAACCGCGCAAAGAATCATCGTGACTGCCAGACCTGAACTGCCTCCCGAATTTCTCAAGCTATCGACAGCGGATTTGCCGGAGCGGGACCGTCTGGCGATCTGGCGCGAGGTTTATGGGCGGTTCATCTTCAACGTGGACATCGAACCCATCGGCGACGAAGCATTTGAGGCGGAAATCGCTTTGCGCCGCCTGCCCGGCGCGGTCGTGACGCGCGGATGGAGCGCGCCGGCGAATTACCGATACGGCCCTCGGCACCTGGCCATGGCCGGTGACAATGTCATTCTTGGAATCGTCACGAAGGGCAGCGGACGGGCCGTGCAACTCGGACGCGATCTGTCCATCGATGAGGGCTGCGCCACCATCATGACGACCTCCGAGCCGGGCGACCACGGGCTGTACGGCGGCGGCAGCAACCTGGCGGTGCACCTGCCCCGCAGTGCGTTGTCGGGCCTGCTGCCGGACCTCGAATCTCGGCTCATGCGTCCCTTCCTTCCGGATTCCGACGCACTGAAGCTCATCAAGGTCTACGCGAAAGCCGCGCTGGATCTTGGTCCAAACGTCAGCCACGAACTCCAGCGCCAGGTCGCCACGCATCTGCGCGACCTGGTTGTCTTTCTCGTCAGTCAAAATGAGCGCGAGCCCGAAGCGCTGGTTGCGAGAAGCGTCGCCGCAGGGCGCTTGCAGGCCATCAAATCTGAGATCGATCGCCGCCTCGGACAGCGCGGTCTGTCGGCAGAAACGCTGGCGGC
>Ga0208193_1001168_pt1 | contig 11888 bp, 12 predicted proteins | sample June2015DPH_17_2_FD_184716 | JGI IMG/M metagenome (GOLD analysis project Ga0208193, IMG submission 184716) | Peatland microbial communities from SPRUCE experiment site at the Marcell Experimental Forest, Minnesota, USA - June2015DPH_17_10... | ecosystem: Environmental > Terrestrial > Soil >...
CGTCAATCTCGATCCGAGCGCCGAGGAGCTGGCTGAGATCACGCAGCTTGCCGCGGATCAGCTGTGCGCGTTCGGCCTCACCCCCAAGGCGGCCTTGCTCTCGCATTCGAATTTCGGCAGCAGCCAGGCGCCTTCGGCTCTGAAGATGCGGGCGACACTGGCCTTGCTGAGCGAGCGCATGCCCCAGCTCGAAGTGGATGGCGAGATGCACGGTGATTGCGCCCTGGATGAGGGGGCCCGCCGCTCGATACTTCCCAGCAGTCCGCTGCAGGGCAGCGCCAATCTATTGGTTTGCCCCAATCTCGACAGTGCCAGCATTGCCTACAATTTGCTCAAGTCGGCCGCCGGGCACAATGTCGCCATCGGTCCGATTTTGCTGGGCTGCGCCGCTCCCGCGCACATTCTGACCCCCGCGGCCACGGTGAGGCGCATCGTCAATATGACGGCCGTCACCGTGGTCGAAGCCAGCAAGGAGTCCGGCGCAAGGCGGCGATGTTGATTCCATCAGCCGGCCGATCATGGGCCGGCCGATGATGGGCCGGCCCGTGGCCGGCTAACCGGCTCCATAGTCTCGGCTCTTCCAACGGGCGCCTCGTCCCCGCCAGTAATCCAGGGCCGAACTGCATGTCGCCGCCATGTAGAAAAGTGCAATCAGCGGCAACGCCAGCGCCCAGAGGCGGTTGCGCGCGTATCGCGACAGGGTGGGCAGATAACTTGCGGCCGAGAGAGCGAAGGCCAGCAAGCCCGCAGCGGACTGCCAGCCGTGGCCGAACAGCGCTGCCGCCGCGGGCACCAGCCAAACCAAGGTCAGACCGAGCAGGGTGAGGGCCAGCAATGCCGCCGAATGGCGCAGCTGCGTGAAGGCGGTGCGCGAAATCATCTGCCAAATGTCGGCGAATCTCGGGTAGGGGCGGATGGATGCGGCGAGGCCGGAATGTCCCAGAAAGATGGGGCCGGATTTCTTCACGGCCGAAGCGAGCGCCACGTCGTCGATGAGAGAGTGCTTGATGGCATCGATGCCGCCGATACGCTGCAATACCTCGCGGCGAATCAGCACCGTGCCGCCGGCGGCCGCGGCCACCGGCGATGCGGGGTCATTGACTCTGCTGAACGGATACAGCATCTGGAAGAAATAGACGAAGGCCGGCACCAATGCGCGCTCCGCCAGGCTTGCGCAGTTCAGATGCACCATCTCGCTCACCATGTCCAGGCGGGATTGCTCGAGCTTCGCCACCAGCGCGGACAGATGCCGCGGATCGTGCACGATGTCGGCATCGGTGAACAGCAACAGGGGAGCGCGGCTCGCGGCGACGCCCTGGCCGAGCGCCCATAGTTTGCCGGACCACTCCGCGGGCTTGGATTGCAGAGTGATCACCTCGAGGTTGGGAGCCTCGCCGGCCAGAGCCGCGGTGCCGTCGGTGGAATTGTCGTCCACCAGTATGACCCGGAATTTGCCGCCATAATCCTGCGCCAGCAGAGAGCCGATCACCGGACCGATGGTGGGGGCTTCATCGCGTGCGGGAACGACGATGTCCACCTCCGGAAATTCCCGCGGCTTGGCCGCCGGCAGTTCCGGCGCCGACAGCCAGAATCGTCCATGGGCAAGGAACAAATACAGCCAGATGAGCAAGGAGAGTGGCGCGAGCATCGCCGCGCCGGCCGATACATGCATCAAACGGGCTCGTCGAGGGATTTGGCGAGCGGTGTGAACAGTTTCGGGCCGGACGCGGTCATGGTCCAGCAATCCTCCAAGCGGATGCCGAATTCTCCGGGGATATAGATTCCCGGTTCGTCGGAGAAGCACATTCCATCCTGCAGCGGAGTGGCATCGCCGTGAACGAGATAGGCCGGCTCGTGGCCGTCGAGGCCGATGCCATGGCCGGTGCGATGAGAGAGACCGGGCAGTTTGTAGCCCGGACCCCAACCTTGGCTTTCGTAATAGGCGCGCACAGCGTCGTCGACTCTGCCGACCGGGACGCCGATCTTCGCGGTCTCGAGAGCGATTTCCTGGCCGCGCTTGACCGTGTTCCAGACCTTGCGCTGGCGCGCGTTCGCCTGGCCGTACACCCAGGTGCGCGATATATCGGACTGGTATCCATGCACCGTGCAGCCGCAGTCCATGAGCACGACCGAGCCTTCGCGCACCATTTGAATTTGCAGCGATCCATGCGGGTAGGCCGAAGCTTCGTTCAGAAGCACCAGGGAAAATTCGGGCGCGCCGCCGAGCGCGACGGTGGCGCGGTCCATGAGGCCGCCGATGTCCGCGGAGCCCATGCCCCGCTCCACATGCCCATGGACGAAGCGAAGTGCCGCGAGGGTGACATCATTGGCCGTTTGCATGAGGGCCAATTCGGCCGGCGATTTCACCAGCCGGCATGCCCGCACCAGTGGATCCGCCGTGACGATCTGCAAGGCGCCCGCGGCCTGGCGTATGCCGTCGACGATAAAGAAGCGGGTTGTGGATTCCACGGCCACCACGCCCGAGGCCACGCCACGGTCGCGCAGGCCTTGGACGATCCTGTCCACCGGACTCTCATGCTCGTTCCACGGCCGTACATCGCCGCCCACCTGCAAAGTCTCGCGCACCGACGGCTCTTCGAAGGCCGGGGTCACGACCAATACCTCGCCGCGGGCAGGAATGACGGCGAGCGTGATGCGCTCGGAGCGGCGCCACCTTATTCCGGTGAAATAGTCGAGACTCGATCCGGGTTCGATCAGAAGCGCCGCGATTTTGCGTTGTTCCATGAGCGCCTGGACCTTGGCGATGCGCGCGCGCCTCTCCTCGGCGGAGATGGGCTTTGCGCCGGCCGTCAGGGATTTCAGCGCCGCCGTGGACGGTGTGAATGCCTCGGACGCCGCCAACGCCATGGACTGTCTGCCGGCGGCCATCGCGATGAGGGGAGCGCCGGCAGCGGCGCGAAGAAACACGCGTCGGGATAGCATCGTCATTCCTTCTTTGGTCGGTGGTCCAAATACAACCGGCGCAAGCATACTGTAATTCGGGACAAGCGAGACAAGCGAGACTGCAGTCGTTAAGATGCGTAAAAAGGGGAGAGGTCAATGACGGCGGTGTACAAGCTCTATGGCAGGCCCGGCTCGGGCTCGCTCGCGGTGCAAGTGGCGCTCGAGGAGATCGGCGCCAAGTACGAACGGATATGGGTGGGCCGCGAAGCGGCCGATGTGGCGCAATTCCGCGCCATCAATCCTGCCGGCCGGGTGCCGGCCTTGGTGCTGCCGGACGGCACCACCATGTTCGAATCGGCCGCCATGCTGATCCATCTGGCGCTCGGGCATCCTCAATCCGCGCTGGCGCCGCCATCGGGCACCGGCCGCCATGCGGTCTTCCTGCAATGGATGGTGTTTCTATCCGCCAATGTCTACGAGGCTGCGTTGCGCATGTATTATTCTGCGCGCTACTCGTGTCGCGGCGAGACGGATGCCGAAGCGATCCGCAAGCAGGGCACGGAGGATTTTTGCACCCACCTTGCGCTCATCAGCCAGGGGCTCGGGCCGTTCGTGCTTGGGAGCGAGTACTCGATAGCCGATACCTATCTATACATGCTCGCGTCGTGGTACCCCGGGGAAAAATCCGAGCTGTATGCCCGGACGCCCAAGTTGGAGGCGCACGCAAAACTCATTGCGGCGCGCCCCGCGGTCGCCAAGGTCGAGGCTGACCACGCGCAGTAGGGCGCCGGCGCCCGCGCAATCGGACGGTGCGCGCAACCCCACGGCGGCGCGCAATCGCAGAAGTCAGGCGTTGCGGCCCGCAATCCGCCGTATGCCGTCTGTGATTGCCCGTTCCGTCAGCGACGAAAACCCGAACAGATAGTGATGGGCATCGCCGCCCTCGAGAAAACAGGGCTGCGCGCTTCGCAATTGAACCTTGTTCCGATCGGCGTGCTCGCGCAAGGTCTTGTCTTCTATCCGCACGAAGGCATGCATCCCGGCCGCCTCGCCATGCAGCGTGACGCACTCGCCGAAGTGGCGCTTCAAGGCCTCTAGAAGTGCTTCGCGTCGGCTGCCGTACAAGCGGCGCATGCGCCGAATATGCCGCGCCAGATGTCCGTCGGCGATGAAGTCGCGCAGCGCAATCTGCTCCAATATCGGCGTGTAGTTGTCCGCCAAGCGCTTGGCGCGCGTGAAGGCCGCCACTAAGTTGTCCGGGACGATCAAGTAGCCGATGCGCAAACCTGGAAACATCACCTTGGAAAAAGTGCCGCAATAAACGACGGGCACTTCCTGCGCGAGCCCCTGCAGAGCCGGCAAAGGCGAGCCGCTGTATCGATACTCGCTGTCATAGTCATCCTCGATGATGACCGCCGCTTGCCGGCGCGCCCAAGCGAGCAGCTCCAAGCGGCGGTTCAACGACATGGCGACGCCCGTCGGATATTGGTGCGATGGCGTCACGTACACCACGCGTGCGCCGCGCCCAAGATCGCCGCAGACGAGTCCGTCATGGTCCACCGCCACAGGCTGCAGCGACGCGCCGTAAGCGCTGAAGGTGTGAATCGCACCGGGATATCCGGGATTCTCCATGGCCACCTTATCGCCGCGCTCGAACAGCAATCGAGCGCACAGATCCAGACCCTGCTGCGAACCGTTGACCACGATCACCTGAGACGGCGTGCAATTGACTGCGCGGGATCTGCTCACATAGGCGGCAATTTCCCGGCGTAGCGGCTCATAACCCTCGACCTGCTGCGCATAGTCGAAGACATCGCGCCTGATTTGACGCAAGTGGCGCGATAGGATCCGCCGCCACAGCATCCACGGGAATTGCACCAGGTCGGGCGCCCACTGGGAGAAGCATACGAAACCGGCTCGGCACGGCTCATCAGGGTAGTCGTCCGACAGCCCGGACCCAAAGCGCGACAGGGGAGGGGGCATAACGCGATGGGGCGTGAGCTTCACGGCGAGCTGGGTGTGCAGCGATCGATCCGGCAGCTCTCGGCAAACGAAGGTTCCGGAGCCGCGGGTCGCTTGCAAGTAGCCTTCGGAAATCAGCTGCTCGTAGGCTTGGGTGACCGTACTGCGCGAGACCGCCAGGGTAACGGCCAGTTCGCGCGTCGAGGGCAGCCGGTCGCCCGCGGCGAAACGCCCGCTCAATATTCCGCGCTGCCATGCTTCGTATATCTGCCGATGGATGGCAATGGGAGAAGTGGGTTCTATGCTGATCGCGAGGGCCATAAGTGGACTGCACCAATTGGTGAAAAGTGGCTATTTTATCCCGCCACCGCCGGCCGCACAGTACTGCCCCATGAATTACACTCCGACCGCCCGTACCCAGGTACGCCGGCTGAAGAAACGTGCGGCCTACGATGAATCCACGGTTCACGCCATTCTCGACGAGGGCTTCATCTGCCATGTCGGGTTTGTCGTTGAATCTCAGCCCTATGTCATCCCCACCGTGTACGCCCGCGACCGGCAATGCCTGTACCTGCACGGCGCCATGGCGAGCCGAATGCTGCGGACCCTGGCTTCGGGAATCGACGTCTGTGTCACCGTGACTCTGGTCGACGGCCTGGTACTCGCTCGCTCGGCATTTCATCATTCCATCAATTATCGTTCGGTCGTGGCTCTCGGCAAGGCGCGGCTCGTGGACGACGCGCAGGAGCGAATGCGAGCGCTGCACATGATCACCGATCACGTCGTGCCGCAGCGATGGAAGGAAGTGCGCGGCCCGAATGAACTCGAGCTGAAGCAAACCAGCGTTCTTGCGCTGCCTTTGCAGGAGGTATCCGCCAAGATCCGCAGCGGGCCTCCGGTGGATGATGAAGAAGACTATGCGCTGCCCATTTGGGCGGGGGTGTTGCCCATCCAAACACGTCTGCGCGAAGCGATAGCGGATGACCGGGTGCTGCCCGATGCCCGCCGGCCCAGCCTGGCGAGAATGACGCGCTTCACGTCGCCGCAGAAGCGACTCGCCGCTCCGAAGAAGCGGCCGGCGACGCCGAAGAAGCGGATCGGGGTGCCCAAGAAGTAGCAGGATCGCTGCCGCCGAGGTGACACTGGCGCGGGTGCGCTCGCGGCCAGATTCTCTCTGAGCTGCGCCGGCTCGTGGGCAATCCCGCGCCGCCGCAATCTCCCGCATCGCAAAATTGCGTCGGCTGGGCGCGCACCTGAAGACTGGAGACCGAACGATCGACTTTCCGACACTCGATGGGTTATGCATCCTACAAGCCGCCGACGAGCGCCGCGTAACATGGATTTTCAACGTGACGTGTCGGCCGTTCGCCGGCGTATTTTATTGGAGGAGAGAGGATATGAGCATCAATAAAGACCAGGTCGAAGGTCGAGTCAAAGAAGCCGCGGGCAAGGTCCAAGAGGAGGCTGGAAAAGCGGTGGGCAGCACCACCCAGCAGGTGAAAGGTACCGTCAAAAAGAACGTGGGCGCGGCGCAGGCAAAGTTCGGCGATATGAAGAGCCACGTCAAGGATTCGCACGATGCCAAGGATGCGAAGTAGCACCCGACATCCACGTCGCCCGTTGGGCGCCGCCAGGCCCCCGCCGCCATCGGCGGCGAGGGTCTGGATACTTCAAAGGGCCATGAGTACCGCGCCGGCCGTGATCAGGGCGCCCCCCAATCCCACCTTCCAGGTAAGCCGCTCGCCGAGGAAGCACACGGCGAATAACACCACCAAAATGACGCTGAGTTTGTCGATCGGCGCAACCCGCGAGGCGGGGCCGGTCTGCAGCGCCCGATAGTAGCAAAGCCATGACAGGCCGGTGGCTACCCCGGACAGCACGAGAAACAGCACGCCCTTCGTGGACAGGTTGTCCGGCCGCTGCCACTCGTGCCGCACACAAATCAGCAGCGCGGTGATCAATAGAATGATCACGGTTCTGAGAAAAGTGGCCAGATCGGAATTGATTTCGGCAACGCCGACCTTCCCGAAAATCGCCGTCAGCGCGGCGAAAAAGGCTGAGCCAATTGCGAAGAGTCGCCAATCCATGTGCGTATAATACATTCATGTCGCTGCCGATTGAGAACTATGCCTTGGTCGGCGATTGCCACACCGCCGCGCTGGTGGGCAACGATGGCTCCATCGACTGGCTCTGCCTGCCGAGATTCGACTCGGGCGCGTGCTTTGCCGCACTGCTGGGGGGGCCGGAGCATGGACGCTGGCTGCTGGCGCCGGCCGCTCCACCGACTCAGGTGCGGCGCAGGTACCGCGGCGATACGCTGATTCTGGAAACCGATTTCGATACCGGGCAAGGAAGCGTCCGGGTCATCGACTTCATGCCGCTGTCCGACAGGCGCTGGGATATCGTGCGCATCGTCGAGGGCTTGAGCGGCCGTGTCGATATGCGTATGGAACTCACTGTCAGGTTCGATTACGGCTCCATCGTGCCCTGGGTGCATCGGTCGCAGGGAATATTGCTGCTCACCGCGGGGCCCGACACCCTCGAGCTGTGCGCATCTGTCGCGATCGAAGGCGAGAATATGCACAGCATCGCCGAGTTTTCCGTGAGCGCCGGCGAGCGCGAGTCGTTCACGCTCAATTACCGCCCCTCCCATCTGGACATCGACGAGGCGATCGACGCCGAAAGGGAACTGACCGAAACCGAAGCCCGGTGGCAGGAGTGGTCCGGCCGGTGTACCAATCAAGGCCCATGGCACGCCGCCGTGTCCCGCTCCCTGATCACATTGAAGGCGCTGACCTACAAGCCGACAGGCGGGTTGATCGCGGCGCCCACCACCTCCTTGCCCGAGTGGCCCGGGGGTACGCGCAACTGGGACTACCGCTACTGTTGGCTGCGTGACGCGACATTTGCGTTGAATGCATTGTTGCTTGCGGGCTATGAGGACGAGGCTGCCGCCTGGCGCGAATGGTTGCTGCGTGCGGTGGCGGGTTCTCCCGACGATTTGCAGATTCTCTACGGTGTCACGGGCGTGCGGCGTCTGGATGAATACGAGGTCGCCTGGCTGCCGGGCTACGAGAAATCGGCTCCGGTGCGCATCGGAAACGCGGCCGCGAAGCAATTTCAGCTGGACGTCTATGGCGAAGTCATGGACACCCTGCATCTGGCGCGAATCGCGGGGTTGCCGCCGGAGGCGGAGGCGTGGAAGGTTCAAGTCGCGCTGCTCAAATTTCTCGAAACACATTGGGAACATCCGGACGAGGGTCTTTGGGAAATCCGCGGGCCGCGCCGCCATTTCACGCACTCCAAGATCATGGCGTGGGTCGCCTTCGACCGCGCCATCAAGGACGCCAAGCAGGATGGCCTCGAAGGGCCGATCGAGCGGTGGTGCCAGACGCGCGCCGCGATTCACGCCCAGGTCTGCGAGAAGGGTTTTGACGCGCGCCGCAATTCGTTCGTTCAGTCGTACGAGTCGGCATACTTGGACGCCAGTCTGCTGTTGATCCCTCAGGTGGGATTTCTGCCCGCCGATGATCCGCGCGTTCTCGGCACCATCGCGGCGATCGAGCGCGACTTGATGGCGGACGGGTTGGTGCTGCGCTATTCCACTGCCACGAAAGTCGATGGGTTGCCGGCCGGGGAGGGAACGTTTCTCCCCTGTTCATTCTGGCTCGCCGATTGTTATCTATTGACCGGCCGGCGCGAAGAGGGACAGGCGCTATTCGAGCGTTTGCTTGCGTTGAGCAACGACGTCGGCCTGTTCGCCGAAGAGTACGACCCGCGCGCCAAGCGCATGCTGGGAAATTTTCCGCAGGCATTGACGCACATGGCGCTGGTCAATACCGCCCGGCTGTTGTCGATCCCCGAACACGAGACCCGGGGCGCCGCCGAAAAAGGAGAACGGCCCACCGCCGCCGCGCTTTCCGAACCGCGTTCCTGAGAACCGCGCTCCTGAGGGTGTGGGACATCACCGTCGCGCGGTTGCTTCCCGCGCCTACATCTATTGCCCGCGCACTGGATCAACCTGTCCTTCGAGAATTACATGGCCGTACGGCCATCAAACCGATTGCAGGAGGAAGCAATGAAACGTTTCATATTAGCTGGCATGCTGGCGGCCAGTGTCGTTTGTGTGCCGATGGTGCTCGCGGATGACGCGTCGGCGCCGGATTCCAACCACCACTTCGTCAAGGACTCGGTGATCACCACCAAAGTGAAGTCCAAACTGGCGGCGAAGCATCTGACCACGTTGACCAGAATCAAAGTCGATACCGATGAGAATGGTGTGGTGTGGCTGAGTGGACACGCGCCCACCCAAGATGCAGTCGACTTGGCAGCAATGATTGCCAAAAATACCGACGGCGTTAATTCAGTCCATAACGACGTAGTGGTCCAGCCGTAGGCTCCCTCGTCGCCGGACACACCCGAAGAGCGGGGTCGCTGGTGGTCGATTCACGACCAGCTGCTCCGCTCTTGGTGTGCAATCGCCTGGCGCCTCCGGTCGCCTGGCGCTTTAAGTAAGCGCCCCCACCAAACGGTCCGCAAGCAGTCCGAGACACTGGCTCAACGCCTGGGCCACCGCTGCATAATCATCCTGTCCCAAGGGCGCACTGAACACATCGCCGCCCACTGCTTCCTTGCCGGTGCGCGGGTCGAGAATTCGCCAGTGCGCTTCGATGCTTGCCTGGCGACCCCTATGCACGGTCAATTGCACCACATCGACGTTGATTTTGACGACGGAGCCGCTCGAGCGATTGACGCTCGAGTCGGCGACCAGCAGGTCGCTGCGGCGGCGCTCGAGGTCGCGGGCCAGAGTCTGCGTGACCAGATCGGCCAGGGGCGCAGCCCATCGTTGATGCTCCTGGACGATGACGTCGTCGGCGGAGGTGTTGAGCACCATTTCGGGCCGGTCCACTACTGAAGGCAGTGTCACCCGCAGGGCGGCCAGCGCAACGGGCGAGGTGCGCGCTTCGCCGGCGCCCGCGGGCTGCGTGCTCAGGATGTAGAAATGATCAGGGTGGCTCGCACAGGCGCTCAGCAAGATCATCGTGCTCGCGGCAGCGAGGAGTGGTTTCACGGCAGCTAGGAGTGGTTTCACTGAGAGTCCCCTGGTTTGCCGCGGATCAGAGATTCCGGGTGGCGCTCGAGGTAGTCAACCAGAGCGGTGACGGCCTTGGCCGCCCGCGACAGCTGCAGCAGGGTCGCGCCGAGGTCGCTCTGCAAGGGCGCGTCCTGTCCCAATAAATCCTTGGCATTCTTCATGGCGGCCTGTGCTTCGGCCAATGTTGCCTTCACCTGCGGCGCAATGTCGCCGTCGACATGCTTCATCAGTTGATCGGTGCTCTTCAAGGTCTGGTCGAGGCTGGTCAGGGTGGACAGCAGCCGGTAGGAGATCTGATCGAAGGGGACCTTGCCGAGCTTGCGAGCGATGCTTCCCACGGAGTCCTGGATTTCGTCGAGTCCGCTGGACATCGTCGGGAACACCGAAGGTTCCTCATTCCACCAGACCGTCTCCGCGGGCACGTCCGCATGCATATCCAAGTCCACGTATTTCTGGCCCGTCAGCAGATTGCCGCTCTTCAGTTCAGCCCGCAGGCCGTGGGCCACCAGGCTGTCCACCAGCTTTCGGCTGGATACCGCGGGGTCGGCATTATTGACGGCGGCCGGCGCTCCGTTCGGTTTATGACCTCGAATGCGCTGCGGATAGAGTTCGACGACCACGGGAAAGTGCAGGGTACCGGCGTCTCGGTCGTATTCCACGTCCACGCTCTTGACTTCCCCGACTCCAATGCCATGCAGTTCGACCGGCGCACCCGCCGACAGTCCGCGCAGCGAGCCTTTGAAGTACATGACGAAGGTTCGAATCTCCGTCTCGATCGGCCGCATGGCGCGGTCTTCGTCCACGAAGAGAATAAACGGCGTGTTGGCGGGGGCCGGATTCGTCGAGCCGCCCGGGAGCGATCTGAACGTGACCCCGCCTTGGAGAATGGATGTCAGGGATTCGGTGCGCAGCTTGACCCCGTTGGAGCTCAGCGACATATCGATGCCGCTCGCCTGCCAGAACCGGGTGCTGGCGGTGACGTAGGCGTCAAAGGGGGTATTGATGAATACAGTGATCGTTACTCCGGTACCACCGGGGTCCAGCGTGTAGCCCACCACTTGGCCCACCTCAATGTGCCTATAAAAGACCAGCGAGCCGATGCTCAACGAGCCCAGATCGTCGGCGTGCAGCACAAATTCCCGCCCCGGCTGGTCCGAGGTGACGAAGGGCGGCACTTCCAGGCCGACGTATTGCGTCGTGCGGCTCGCCGACTTGCCCACATCGACGCTGATATAGGCGCCGGATACCAGGGTTCCCAGGCCCGTCACTCCGGCGGCTGAGACGCGCGGGCGCACCACCCAGAAGCGCGTGTCCTTCACCAGATACTCGCTGGCGTCGCGGTGGATGGTGGCGCTCACGATGACGCCCTTGCGATCCTTGGCCACATGGATGTCGCTGACCTCGCCGATCTCGACGTCCTTGTAGCGGATTTTCGTCTTATTCGCCTCCAGATCTTCGGCGTTGTGGAAACGGATTTCGATGCTGGTTCCCTGCGCGAGCATCTCGTGAATCACGACGAAGGCGCCCGCCAGTATCACCACGGCGGGCAGTATCCAGATCAACGGCAGCCGCGACCATCGGGAAGGCGCGGGCACGGCGGCGGGAAGATCGTCGAGGTTGGGACTCGTAGGTTCAGTCATGCTGCGGCGTATCCCATAGAAGGCGCTCGTCGAAAGTCCGCGCCGCGAACAGGGTCAGGACCACCACCGCGCCGAAAGCCCAGGCACCCCAGCCGACGATGATGGACGCGAAGGACTGTACCTGCACCAAGGTGGCAAGCAGTGAAATGGCATAAACGTCGAGCATCGACCATCGTCCTATGAATTCTACCATTCGAAACAGCCGGCTGCGCTGCTGACGGCGGCCCGGCGAGGGGCGCCACGCGGAATACAGCAACACTGCCATCGCGAGGATCTTCAGCAAGGGC
>Ga0208193_1001169_pt1 | contig 11886 bp, 8 predicted proteins | sample June2015DPH_17_2_FD_184716 | JGI IMG/M metagenome (GOLD analysis project Ga0208193, IMG submission 184716) | Peatland microbial communities from SPRUCE experiment site at the Marcell Experimental Forest, Minnesota, USA - June2015DPH_17_10... | ecosystem: Environmental > Terrestrial > Soil >...
TCATACGCGGTTGGCGCCCGTACAGATTGGGGATGTCGCAGAATTCGCAGAGATACGGACAGCCCGACGAAAATTGCAACGTGCCGAGCAGATACCGGTCGAGCCGGACCAGGTCGTAAGCCGGAAACGGAAAATCGGTAAGCGGCAGACGTTCCTTGCCCACGAAGCGCACCTGCGCCGGCGGCGCGTCGGAGGTCGCATCCAGCCGAGCGATCAGCTGATCGGTGGCGTTACTCAATTCGCCGATGTGCAGATAGTCGTATTCAGGGTAGGTCTCCGGCGAAGCCGACACCGATGGTCCGCCCAGAGCCGCGACTTTCCCGGCCGCCTTGGCGCGCCGGCATATGTCGTGGATCTGGGCCGCCTGAATGTGCATACCCGTGACGAGCACCACATCCGCCCAGGCAAAATCAGCTGGCTCGGCGCGGACCATATTTTCGTCGATGAAGCGTACCGGCCAGTTTTCGGGCAGATAATTTGCGATCAGCAGAAGACCTTGCGGCGGCATGAACGCCTTGGCGCCCACCAGCCGAAAGGCGTGCGAGAAAGTACCGAATGCAGGCGCATAGGCCGGAAAAACACACAATACGCGTCGTACTTTCGAGGCGACCACTGTCGTGCGCATGATTTCAGCCTCAACTGTTGGCGGCTCATGCTTGCAAGTGCGCGATGCCGGCACAAGAGCGATGCATGAGGGCATGCGATCAGAATTTTCCTACACCTTCCCACCAAGGTATGACACGGCCCCGGAACACCGCCATTTCCGCGGCAAAACGGCGAAATTTGATTAATTGCGCTGCTCAAGCCATCCCATGCGGCCAAACTTCCAGGGGATGACAGTGACCAAAAAGACCTCTATTTCCGAGGCTCTCGCAAAGCGCCGCGACGATATTCAGTCCCAATGGGCCGGTGAATTGAAGTCTTCAATCTCCACTTCAGCCAAGGGCCGGCTGACATCGGCAGAGGCGGCTGGTCAAGCGAAGCAATTTTTAGATCTCCTTCATCCAGCCCTGCAAACCCTGCAGCTGGACGACATCAATGGGAGCGAGTGGTCGGATGTGCGCGCTTTTCTCGATGAACTGTCGAAGCGCCAGGTGGTCGCCGGCTTCTCGTCCGACGAAACGGCAATGTTCATTTTCTCCCTCAAGCGTTCGCTCTTTGATGCCCTGAAGCAAGAATTTTCCGGCGACGCAATTCAGCTCACCGACAGTATTTGGCAGGCGACGGTATTGCTCGACAAGCTGGGCTTGCATACGATCAAAAGTTACCAGAGGACGCGCGAAGATGTCATCAGCCGCCAACAGCTGGAACTTCTGGAGTTATCCACGCCGGTCGTCAAGATCTGGGAAGGCATACTGGCTCTGCCGATGATCGGCACGCTCGATTCGGCGGCCGTTGCGTTGACGGCATATTCTCGAATGGAAGATCGCGCCCAGGCCTTGGCTGCCGGCTTCCAGGAACATCTCGTCAAGCCATTGGATCCCCAGCTGCTGATTGCAACCGTTGCCTCGTTGTGCAGCCGCCGTAAAGCTTGAGGGCCTCACAGGTAGCGGCTAATGGCCCTTGGTAAGCTGGACCTCGTTGGTTTTGCCGAACGCTTCCCGCAGGGCGGCATCGAGCGCCCCAATCTGATAGGGCTTGGATAGTATTTGTATATTGTCGATGCCGGGGCCCTTGAGCGCAGTGCCCGCATAACCCGTGGTGAGCAGAATGGGTGCCCCCGGACGACGGCGTCGTATCTCTCGGGCCAGATCCACCCCGCTCATCGGACCCGGCATCAATACATCGGAAAAGACCAGATCGATTCCCGGATCATCCGCGAGCGCGCCGAGCGCGGCTCGGGCGCTCGCGACTCTAGTGACACGATAGCCCAAGCTGTTGAGCATTTCGGCCACCAGCGCAGCCACTTCATCATCGTCCTCGACGAGAAGAATGCAACCCAGGAATGCCCGCCGTCGCGCCGTGCTATCAAGGCCATCGTTTTCGGGTGAGGGCGCCGCAGGAGCCACGTCCGAGCGCGGCAAGAACAGCGTGGCCGTCGTCCCTACGCCTACCTTACTATCGATCTTGACGGCCCCGCCGGATTGTTGTGCGAACCCGTACACCTGGGGGAGCCCTAAACCGGACCCCTTGCCGATTTCCTTGGTGGTGAAGAAGGGCTCAAAAACTCGCGCCAGGACGTCGGGGGGCATGCCCGAGCCGGTATCCTCGACCGTGAGCACGACGAAATCCCCGGACAATTCGTGCTCACGCAGCCCGGCGACATTCTTCGCGCAGATCGTGATGATTCCGCCATTCGGCATCGCATCGCGCGCATTCACGCATAAATTCAAGATCACGAGTCCGCACTCGGTCCGGTCGACCTTGATAGGCCAGAGGTCATCGGCGAGTTTGGTCTTCACCTGCACGTCGCCGCGAAGCGTGCGGTCCAACATTTCGCGCATGCCATCGATTAGGCGATGTAAATCGAGTGGTTCGGCGTTGAGCGGTTGGCGGCGTGCAAAGGCAAGCAGCTGTCGGCTCAGCGAGGCGCCCCGTTCCGCCGCCTGGCGCATTTGATCGATGATGCGCTGCTGTCGGCCGCCATCCTCCGAGCGTTGCAAAAGGCTCAAGCCGCCGGAAATGACCATGAGCAGATTGTTAAAGTCATGGGCGACGCCACCGGTCAGCTGTCCGATGGCATCGATCTTCTGCGTATGCCTGATGTGCTTTTCGGCCTCAGCGAGACGTGCCTGGTCGCGGATCCGCGCGGTGACGTCGTACACGAACTGAAAGGCGCCGATCTGCACACCGTCGCGGTCCCGCAGGACATTGAATTTCATTTCATGGTAGCGCTGATCGAGTTCAGAATCCCCAAATTCATCGATAGCCGTGAACTCCTCCCCGGCAAGGGCACGGCTCCAATACTTGCGCACCTGGGATTGGTGTGCCGAATGGTCCGACAACAAATCGATCCAGTGGTCACCCACTTTGGGCCGCACACCCTGAAATCGCTCAAAATCATCGGCCGTGGCACGGTTGAGTGCAAGGATATGAAAGTCGCGGTCGAGTACCAGCACTCGCGCATCGGTCGACTCGACGATGTCCACGAGCACTTTACGCGCGGCCAGAGCCTCAGCCACGCGATGTTCGAGGCGTTCGTTGAGTTCTCGCAACTGAGCCTCGGCGGCCTTTCGCGTCGTGATGTCGATGGCGGTGCCGATGACGCGGACACATTGATCACCCCGGAAGATACCTCGGCCCTTCGCCGCCACCCAGCGAATGACCCCATCCTCCTTGCCGACCGTTCTATACTCGACATCGTAAAGTGCGCGACGCAGGGGGTCCGAAGCGGCAATGAAGGCGGCGGCAGTATGTGCGCGATCTTCGGAGTGAAGCCCCGCATAGAAATCCACCATCGACACGGGCACCTGCGCGGAAATACCGAACATGGCTTTGACCCGGGCGGGCCAATACAGCGTATCCGTTACCATGTCCACGTCCCAAAGACCGACCTCTGCAGCCTCGGTCGCCAGACGCAGTTGCTCTTCGCTTTCACTCAAAGCCCTTGCAGAGGCTCTTTGTTCCGTTACGTCAATACAGCAGCCGATATAGCCGACAAACTCACCCTCGATGAAGCGCGGCACCCCGCTCGCATCCAGCATGCGCCACTCGCCGTCGAAGCGCCGGCGCCGATATTCGGTTCGATAAGGCTCGCGGCGATCGAAAGAAGCGTTGTACGCGGTGATACACCGATTCAGATCATCCGGATGGATGCCATCGATCCATCCATAACCGGTTTCTCGTTCGATCGAGCGGCCTGTGAAGGTCAGCCAACGGGAGTTGAACCAAATGCAGGCCTTGTTGATATCGGAGATCCAGATCAAGACCGGTGTCGCATCCGCGATATCGCGAAATCGCGCTTCGCTCTCGCGGAGCGCCGCTTCGACTAACGAGCGATTCGTGACGTCAGCGCCTTCGACAAAGATGCCTGTGACCGCCCCCGATACGTCATGGATCGGCTGATAGACGAAGTCCAGATAGCGTTGCTCGGCGGCATCGCCGGGGCTCGCTTGATACGCGTATTTGGCGCTGGTCGCGCGGTAGGGCTTACCGCTGCGAAATACCTCATCGAGCAGCTCAACATAGCCCTGGGATACCGTCTCGGGGAGTGCTTCGGCGACGGTACGGCCGATGATCTCGCGGTTGCCGATGAGGTTTAGGTAGTTCGGATTGGCAAGCTCAAATCGATGTTCGGGTCCTCGCAACATGGTCATGAAGGAGGGGCTCTGTTCGAATAGTTCGGCTAGTTGCCGACGTTCGGCTGCCTCGCGTCGGCCGGAGAGTACTTTCTCGGTGGTCTCCGTACAGATGACGAGTACGCCGCCGACCCCAGCTGGTGCGTTGGGGTCGAGGATCGGGTTGTAGCTGTACGTCCAATAGACCTGCTCGAGCCGCCCGTTGCGGGTAATCGGCACCAAGGCATTTTCGTGAGAAACGCTGCCATTTCCGGCGAGCACGTAGTCGATCTGCGGGCCGATGACATCCCAGATCTCACTCCAGACTTCGCGTCCCGGCCGCCCCATCGAGCCCGGATGGCGCTCAGGCCCGATCGAAAGGCGATAAGCATCGTTGTAGAAGCACAGCAGCTCAGGCCCCCACCAGATGTACATGGGCTGCTCTGCATTGAGCAGCAACATCACGCAGGTTCGAAGGGATGCAGGCCAGGTGTCAGGCTCGCCGATAGTCGTGGCTTTCCAGTCGTGCGCCCGCATCAATGCGCCCATCTCGCCGCCGCCCAGTAGAAAGGGGAGGATAGGGCGCTTCAGGGGCATTTCGCTTTCGGGTCGGAGATCTGCCATTCCTCATCCCGCGGCCATGTTCGGGCGTTCATTGTGGCAAATATGCGTGCGGTCGGGTGAGTGTCCTACAATGCTTCTTGTACATCACGGAAGGATTAGGCCGATGCTGCAAAGACACATATTTGTTTTCTGCGTGGCATTCGCGCTAGCGGCAATCTGCCGCGCCGGCCTGCAGGAAGGATTGGCTGCGCTGACCCCGCTGCGACGGATGCGTAGCAGAGGAGCTGCGGTGGGATCATGCCGCTCCAGGCCGCTCTCGTTCTCGCTGCTGAGGATGACTATTTCTGAATAAACGCGCAGATATGCAGCTGTATGGCGGCGGGTGGCTAATGCTAACTTTGGCTGATGACCCGCGAGCAAGGCATCCGCTCAAGCGATAACGGCGCGCTCGTGGCACAGGCGGGCTCACTCGTACGCTGCGATTAAAAGTGCGTCCCTCGGTAAAATCCTGGCTCAATGCGGCCCCTGTCGAAGTCAACTAGTGCTGGTGCGACGAATTGGGCGAACGGAGCCTGGAAACCAGGCCAATCGATAGCTGAAAACGGCCGATAAAGCGAGCGACTGATGAGTCTAGATCTAGAATAAGATCATAACAAATTAATTTTTATACAAATAATATTTTTGATGGAGCCAGGTTATGCGTCGAATTCTCATTCTAATCGTTGAATGTGCACCGGTTTTTGATTTATTCAGTGGGCCATTCGCGCCTATAATTCGCGCATCTGCCATTGGAGTTTCCGATGACCGCAACCCCCGATCGGCCCTCGGCCATCAAGTTCCCCGAAGAGTCTCTTTACGCGCGCGTCGGCGTACTGCTGGGATTGAAGTCCGCGGTCCACTCGGAAGTTGATTTGATGGAGCGTTTGGAGAAGGGGCTGGCAGTTACTGCCGTGCAGAATTTGCGAAAGCGAATTGGTCTCACCGACGCGGAGACTTTCGGCCTCATTGCACCGCGCCGAACCTTGAGCCGGCGCGAGGCGTCAGGCCAATTGCTATCTCGTGAAGAAGCCGACAGGACGGTGCGCGTCGCGCGCGTCACTGCTCGCGCGCAGCAGGCGTTCGGGGGGAAGCCCGATTATGCGGCCGATTGGCTGCGTACTGCAAAATCGGCGTTGGGTGATCGCACACCTATGCAGGCACTCGTAACGGAGTCGGGCGCGCTCGCCGTCGAGGAACTCCTGGTCGGCATCGAACACGGTATGTTCGCGTAAGGTGATTGTCTGGCGCTTCTCGCAGCACGAGTCGCTCGATGGGCGAGGGGGTTTGCTTGCATCCGCGCGATGGCACACGAAGTCCTCTATTGTGCTCCGAATCCGGCCACCGCAGTACTCGAGATTCTCGTGCACAGTCAGGTCCGTGAACCCACGGCGCTTGCCCACCATTGGTTCATCAAAGTGGATATACCAGATAACCTATCTCGGCAATCGGTCGACGAGGCGCAGCTTCCGACAGACTGGTCGCGCCGAATCGCCATCACACGCGCCTGGGGAGATCGATGGCTCAGGGAAGGCCATACCGCATTGTTAACTGTCCGCTCTGTGTTGGTGCCGGAGACGTACAATGTGATCATCAATCCACGCCACGCCGAGGCCGCACGCATCCGGCGAGTTGCCGTCGTGCCGTACCCTCTTGATTCTCGGCTCTTCGTGCGCGACTAAAAAATCAAACATCGGCCTAGCGATAGACCTTGTGTGTGATTGAGCAGCGCCGATGCCGACTGGAAGCGTCGACGCGAAACAACAGGCTCGGCGATTGACGCCTACAGCCGGAGCCTTCCACGTCTGTGGATCTGGGCCAAAATCAATCCCGCCACGAAAGCCAGCCCGACATTCCACATGGAGAAAGCGGCGACCGCGAGCGTGATGAAGCGCTCGGCTTTGTCCTTGCTGAAGTCACAGGAGCCGAGTGCAAGCTGCCCTCCGGTGAGGAACAGAACTGTGCCAAGTACGGCACGGGGGAAGACGTTAAAGATTGATTCGATCGAGCCGCTGAAACCAAAGGCCAAGCACAGCAGAAGGATGCCGAGAATTATCGGCGCGCCGCCCGTTCGTGCTCCAAACGCCACGTGTCCGGCCATGCCGCCGGCGCCGTGGCACATCGGCACGCCGCCAAACGTGGCACTCGCCAGATTCATGATGCCAGTGGATACGGCAACCGAATTCTCGGTTACTTCGCGATCGGGAAAAAGGCGGTTGTTTTCTTCGCGGATGGCAATGACGGCATTGCCAAGGGTCAGAGGCAACTGAGGGAGGGCCAAGAACGCCGTTCCCTTGACTACGTCCTGCCAGGTGATCCCGGAGAGCGCGAAACTTGGAATATGGAGCGCGAATCGCACGGCAAACAAGGCCTTCAGGGCCGCCGGGTCGAGCGCCGCACCACAGATTATGCCAAAGATAAGAAGCAGAAACATCGCGGGAATCGACCGGTTGGCAAGCAGTAGAAGCGTTCCAACTAGGCCCACAGCGGCAATCACCCAGCCGCTGCTCATCATCTTGATGCCCTCCAACATAAAACCCATGCCGAGGCCAAGAACGATGCCAACAACGACGAATCGTGGCACCCATCTCGCAACATGGCCTGCCGCACCAGTCAGCCCCAGAATTAACCAGATCGCGCCTGTAACCAACCCCGCACTGAAGATGGTCGCTTGAGTGATCACGACCGTTTGCGCGGCCTGGGTCGCGGCCACCGCACCGATGGCTTTCATGGGCTGAACGGGAAAAGGTGTACGGTAATAGAGCCCGCAAACAATCGTTGCGACTCCGAACGTAAATAGAATCCCGAACGGGTCTATCCGCAGAACGGCAATATAGGCGACGCTGAATGGAATCAGGGTGCCGAGGTCGCCGAAGGCGCCGGCCCACTCCATCCGATCAAAGCGATTCGGTGAACTCACATTGGCTAACGAATGGACCACTCTCAGCGGAATAAATGCCTCGATCACCGGCAATACGGCGGCGAGTTGCATCCTTTGGCCTCCCCATCTTAACAAGCGCTGTACGAATTTGGTATAACGGTGCTACATTTGTCGAACTGGAGACGCGAGGTCAGAGGATGAAGCGAGCGCCGCTGATTCGGTTCCGAATCGATTTCTCGGAAAACGCCAACATCGGCCCTGGGAAAATTGCCCTCCTAGAGGGTATTAGGACCTACGAGTCGATGTCAGAAGCGGCTCGAAGGATGGATATCAGCTATCGCCGAGCATGGCTGCTGCTTGACAGCATTAATAAATCCTTTGATGTCCCCGCGACCACCCATAGTGTGGGGGGGCGCGGAGGTGGGGGCGCGACCATTACCCCTTTTGGGATTCTGCTCATTGAGCGCTACCGCGAGGTAGAGCAAAAACTCAATGACATCGCTGGGGAGAGCCTGAAGGAGATAAAGGCGCGAGTGAATCATCGCTACAGCCCTTCCGTCCGTAAAGTCCCTGTCACCAAGAAGTCTCGCAAGAGCACCTAATGTTAGGAGATATGCCGATGGCGACGGATATCACGCTGAACATCAATGGCGACGCGAGAACCGTAACGGTAGATGCCGCGACTCCGCTCTTGTGGGTGCTGCGCGACGTGCTCAACATGACCGGCACGAAATTCGGTTGCGGAATCGCCCAATGCGGCGCATGTACCGTGCATCTCGACGGGCGCGCAATCCGCTCCTGTCAGATGCCGGTGAGCGCGGTCGGCAGCCGGGCAGTCACGACCATTGAAGCTATTGGCAAGACGCCGGCCGGCGCCAAGATCCAGAAGGCATGGCTCGACGAAGAAGTCGTGCAATGCGGATACTGCCAGAGCGGCCAGATCATGTCCGCGGCGGCTCTGCTGGCCTCGACGCCTCGGCCCGACGATTCAGACATCGATGCCGCGATGGCCGGTAACATCTGCCGATGTGGCACCTACGTGCGCATTCGCGCAGCGATTAAACGCGCCGCCGGATCGGAGCCGTCGGTATGAATGTACCCTCGCATCATTCGACCGTCGCCATCTCGCGCCGCGCCTTCATCAAGAGCAGTGTTGCCGGCGGCTTTCTGCTGGCGTTCCACCTGCCGGCATATGGCGTCAACGAACCGAATCAACCGCCGGACGATACAACGGGGAAGTTTTCGCCGAACGCGTTCATCCGCATCGACAAGGCCGGCAAGACCACGCTTGTCATGCCGCAAGTGGAAATGGGGCAGGGGGTGTATACCTCCATCGCGATGATTCTCGCCGAGGAATTGGATGCGGATTTCTCATCGATTGCGCTCGAACACGCGCCACCCGACGAAAAGGCATACGCGAATCCGGCGTTCGGTATTCAGGCAACCGGCAATTCGAATTCGATCCGCGCGTTCTGGAAGCCGCTGCGGACCGCCGGCGCGAGTGCGCGTGCGATGCTGGTCCAGACGGCCGCAAAACAGTGGAAAGTCGATCCGTCGAGTTGCACCACGAGCAGCGGTGAAGTCACGCACACTGCGACGCGGCGAAGCTTGAGTTACGGCGTCCTTGCCGACGCGGCGTCGAAGGAAACGCCGCCGAAAACCCCGCCGCTCAAAGACCCAAAGAACTTCACGCTCATCGGCAAGGCGAAGAAGCGCTTTGACACGCCGGGCAAGGTCGACGGCAGCGCCGTGTACGGCATCGATGCAATTTTGCCGGGTATGAAGTTCGCGACGCTGGTGGCCGCGCCCGTGCTCGGCGGCAAGGTCGGCAAAATAGATGACGGCGCGGCCAAGCAAGTTCCGGGCGTGCAGAAGGTCGTCGTTCTCGACGACCTCGTCGCCGTGGTCGGCGATCACTTCTGGGCGGCCAAATCGGGATTAGATGCGCTCAAGATCACGTGGGATCACGGCGCCAACGTGGGAGTCAGCACGGATACGATCTGGGCAGATTTGCGCGCGCAAAGCACCCAGGAGGGCGCCGTCGCGAAGTCGGCCGGCGACGTTGCGAAAGCATCCGCAACGGGTGAGAAATTCGACGCAATCTACGAGCTGCCGCTGCTCGCGCATGCAACGATGGAGCCGATGAACTGCACGGTGCAGCTGAAGCCCGGCGGTTGCGAAATCTGGCTGGGGACACAAGTGATCGCGCGCGTTCAGCAGACAATTGCCAAGCTGCTCGGTCTCGCGGCGGATAAGGTGACTGTGCACAACCACTGGCTCGGTGGCGGTTTCGGACGTCGCCTCGAGGTGGACATGGCGGTCAAGGCCGTGCGTATTGCACAACAGCTCGACGGCGCGCCGGTGAAGGTCGTTTGGACCCGCGAAGAGGACATCCAGCAGGACTATTATCGACCCGCGTATCGCGATGAAATTACCGCAACGATCAGCGAGGACAAGATCGTTGGCTGGAGGCACAAGATATCCGGCTCGTCGGTGATGGCGCGCTGGTTCCCGCCGGGATTTCAGAAAGGCGTCGACATCGACGGGGTCGATAGTGCGATCGATCTGCCTTACGAATTCCCGAATTTCGAAGTGCGTTTTGTGCGAGCGGAGCCGGCCGGCCTGCATACGGGTTTCTGGCGCGGCGTCGGTCCGAACAACAATGTATTCGCGATCGAGTCGTTCATCGACGAAGTAGCGAAGAAGCTCGGCAAGGATCCGATCGCATTCCGCAAGAGTATGCTCGACAAGGGGCCGCGTTTCAAAGCCGTGCTCGATCTTGTCGCGGAGAAATCCGGCTGGGGGCAGCCGCTCGGCAAGCGCGTTGGGCGCGGGGTCTGCCTACAACCGGCGTTCGCGAGTTTCATCGCAACCGTCGTCGAGGTCGAAGTCGATGAACAGGGTGAGGTACTGCTGCGTCGGATCACGAGCGCGGTGGACACCGGCATCGCCGTCAATCCCGATACGGTCATCGCGCAGTTGCAGGGGGGCTTGGTCTTTGGCCTGACCGCAGCGCTGTACGGCGAGGTGACCATGAATGGTGGCCGCGTGCAGCAATCCAATTTTCACAACTACAGAATGTTGCGTATCGACCAAGTTCCGGCCATCGATGTGCATATCGTGCCAAGCGGCGAAGCGCCCGGCGGCATTGGCGAGACGGGTACGACAGCCGGCCCACCGGCGTTGCGCAATGCAATCTACGCCGCGACTGGCATAGCGCTGCGGCGCCTGCCGATCGACCGTGAGGTTCTTGCTGGTCGGAAGCAACCATGGACATGAAGCAGCGCGGCGGCGCCGTACGCAAACTCCTGATAGTCCTCGTGCTCGCGCTGGTGTTCTGCGCGGGGTTTGCGTTCTACCTGCGTGGGCCGGGGCCGATTGATTTCGCCGGCGGCCCCAAAGTCGACCTTGCCGCTTACAAAGAAGCAAGCCCGACTTCCGTGCCGTCCTCCATGCAGGGCGCCGATCTGTTGAGCCGCGGCGAATACCTCGCGCGGGCCGCGGATTGCATGGTCTGTCACACTGCCCGCGGCGGCACCGAGTACGCGGGCGGTTTTGCGTTCACGCTCCCGTTCGGCACGATCTATTCGACCAACATCACACCGGACAAGGAAACCGGCATCGGCAACTATACCGATCAGGACTTTCTCAAAGCGATGCATCGCGGTGTGCGTTCCGACGGCGCGAATCTCTATCCGGCGATGCCATTTGCCTCCTACACCTACATAACCGACGAAGACGCACTGGCGATCAAGGCGTATCTGTTTAGTCTCGCGCCCGTGCACGCGCCCGCGCGCGCGAACACGCTGACATTCCCATTCAACCAGCGTTGGGCGATAGGCATGTGGTCGGTGGTATTCAATGCCGACAAGCGTTTCCAACCCAATACGTCGCAATCTCCACAGTGGAACCGCGGTGCATATCTCACCGAGGCGCTTGCGCATTGCGGTGAATGCCACACGCCGCGCAACCTTGCCTTCGCGCTCGACAATCGGCATAAATTCGGCGGTGCGGTGACCGGCGGCTGGCACGCCTATAACATCAGTACCGAGAGGGGAGGTGGCGTCGGTAGTTGGAGCGAAGCCGATCTTGTCGCCTACCTGGCGAACGGCCACGCGGAGGGTCGCGGTAGCGCTTCAGGCCCGATGGGCGAGGCGGTGGCCGAGAGCTTCCGTTACCTGACGCCCG
>Ga0208193_1001170_pt1 | contig 11866 bp, 10 predicted proteins | sample June2015DPH_17_2_FD_184716 | JGI IMG/M metagenome (GOLD analysis project Ga0208193, IMG submission 184716) | Peatland microbial communities from SPRUCE experiment site at the Marcell Experimental Forest, Minnesota, USA - June2015DPH_17_10... | ecosystem: Environmental > Terrestrial > Soil >...
TGATCTCTTCGGCCTTCGATTCGTCGATGTTGATCTGCCCGGCCATGAGCGTGGGATTAGCGGCGATGAATAGCTGCTTCACCTGCTCCCAGGTGAGGGCCGTCTGGGCTTGGGACTGTGACTGGGCTTGTGACCCTACAACGCCCGCCAGACATATCAGGAATAAGGAACTATAGAAGCGCATCGGGTCTCCTCATACCTGCAATGTGTCGCCTTCGCGCGCCACCAGGGCATAGAGCACGGGCGAAAGGAAAATCGAAAGCAGCAGCCGCGAGGCCAGTCCGCCCACGATCACGATGGCGAACGGCTTCTGCGAATCGCTGCCGATTCCGGTGGACATCGCCGCCGGCAGCAGGCCGAAGCACGCCACCAGCGCCGTCATCATGATGGGGCGCAGGCGCAGCACCGACGCTTCGAGAGTTGCCTCCAGGACGTCCATCCCTTCCAGGCGCAGCTTGTTAATGAACGAATAGAGAATGACGCTGGTCTGCACCGCCACTCCCATCAGCGCCACAAAGCCCAGCATCGACGACACGCTGAAGTTGGTGTGCGTCAGATAGAGCGCCAGCAGCCCGCCCACCGGCTCCGTCACCAGCACGCTGAAGAAGATGATCATGGGGAATTTCAAGTTGCCGTAGAGCGCGAACAGGATCAGCAGAATCAGCAGCACCGTCAACGGGCCGATGATCTTCATCTGCTCTTGCGATGCCAGGTACTCTTTGTATTCGCCGCCCCAATCGAACTTGTAGCCGATGGGCAGCTTCACCGCGGCGTCCACCTTCTTGCGAGCCTCGCCCACGGCGCCGGCCAAGTCGCGGCCCTCCACGCTGAACTGCACGCCGATGTAGCGCGCGTTCGCCTCGCGGTAGATCAGCGCCGCGCCGCTCTCTTCCTTGATTTCGCAGAACTGGTCCAGCGGCAGATAATTGCCGTCGGGCGTGGCGATGAGCAGTTTCCGGATTTCGGCCGCGTTGCTGCGATATTGCTCCGGCATGCGGACCACCAGGTCGAACTGGCGCTCGCCCTGGATCACTTCGGTGGCGGCCGTCCCGCCGAGCGCCGTTTCCACCAGCGTATTCACGTCGCTGACGTTCAATCCGAAGCGCGCCAGCTTGGCGCGGTCCGGGGTAATGGCGAGGCTGGGCTGCCCCAGCTCGCGCACAATCGTAATTTCGTTGATGCCGGGGGTGTGGCTCAGAATCTCTTTGACTTGAATCGCCTTTTCTTCGAGCGTGGTCAGATCGGTCCCGAAGATCTTCACGGCCAGCGCGCTCTTCAGGCCGGTCTCGGCTTCGTCCACAGCGTCTTCGGCGGGCTGCGTGTAATTGAAGATCACACCTGGAAAAGCATGCAGCTTTTTCTGCAGCGCCTCGATCAGTTTGGGCTTGGTGTTCGTGTCGCCGCTCCACGTTTTGTCGTTGTATGGCTTCAGGCCCACATAGAACTCGTTGTTGTAATAGCCGGTCGGGTCCGTTCCATCGTCTGGACGGCCCAGCTCATTGGCCACCGTGGTCACCTGCGGGAAGCTCTTCAGAATCTCGCGAATCTGCGGCGAGAGCTTGGAGGCTTCTTCGAACGAGATGGTATAAGGCGTGGTGGCGCGTACCCAGATGGCGCCTTCATCGAGGTGCGGCATGAATTCGCCGCCGATGAAGGGAATCAGCAGCAGCGAAGAAGCGAACACCGCCAGCACCACCAGCACGGTGAGAAAGCGATGCCGCAGGCAGGAGCCCAGCACGCGGCCATAGACCCGGCGGATCCACTCAAACACGACATTATGCGGCTCGTGAATGTTCTTGCGCAGGAAATATGCGCACAGCACCGGCAGCAGCGTCAGCGCGCATAAGAGCGACCCCAGCAGCGCGAACGACATGGTGTCCGCCATAGGCTGGAACAACTGCCCGGAAGGACCGGTGAGCACATAAATCGGCAGGTAGCCCGCGATAATCACCGCGATAGCGTAGAAGATGGGCCGCTCCACATCGTGCGACGCCGCGCGGATGACGTCGACCACGTTATACTGCTGGCCGCGCCGCGCCGCCAATTCGCGGAAGATGTTTTCCACCATCACCACGGCCCCATCGACGATGATTCCGAAATCGATGGCGCCGATGGAAAGCAGATTCGCCGGGATGTGCCGCCAGTCGAGACAGATGAAACTGAACAGCAGCGCGAACGGTATGGTGACCGACACAATCAGCGCGGTGCGGATGTTGAACAGGAACAGGCCCAGGATCACCATCACCAGAATCATGCCGCGCAACAGATTGGCTTCCACGGTGCTCGTAGTTTCGTCGATCAGGCCGGCGCGGTCGTAATACGGAACCACTTTGACGTCGGGGGGCAGCACATGCTCGTTGAGTTCCTTAGTCATGGCCTCGACGCGCTTCAGAATCACTTGCGCCTGCTCGCCGACGCGCATGAGGATGACGCCTTCCACGGCCTCATCCTGCTTTTCGTAGCCGAACTGGCCTAGCCGGTCGGCGTGCCAGATTCGGACCTGAGCCAGATCGTGCACATAGACGGGGGTGCCGTTCTTTTCGGTGAGCACGACGTTGCCGATGTCGTCCATGTTGCGGATCAAGCCAAGGCCGCGAATATTGTAGAACTGGCCGCCCTGCGAGTAGAAACTGCCGCCGGAATTTTGGTTATTATTTGCCAACTGCTGGACGATTTGCGGAATCGACACGCCATAGGCGAATAACTTGGTGGGGTCGGGCAGCACCTGATACTGCATGTCGGTGGCGCCGAAGCCGGAATCGTCGGCCACGCCCGGGATGGACTTGTAATGCCGCTCCAGCAGCCAGGTTTCGATGGTCTTCAACTCTTGCGGCGTGCGGTCGGGGCTTTGCACCACATAGCGGTAGACCAGGCCGCTGGGGCTGGTGAGCGGCGAAAGGCTGGGAACCAAACCGTCAGGCAAGGTAGCTTGGCCCATCAGTTCGAACGTCTGCTCGCGCACGAAATATGGATCGGCGCCATATTCGAAATTCATGGCGATGAACGAGAGGCCGTAGAGCGAAATGGAGCGCAGCGATTCCAGGCGCGGAATGCCGTTCAGTTCGGTTTCGACGGGAATGGTCACCAGCCGTTCGATTTCCTCGGCCGCGTGTCCGGGCCACTGCGTAATGAGCTCGACGTGCGGCGGCGCCAGATCGGGATAGGCGTCGATGGGCAATTTGCCGAAGGAGATGGCGCCATAGATCATGAGCGCGAGCGACGCGATGACGATCATGAACCGCTGTTTGAGCGCAAAACTGACAAGGCGGGCGATCATGCGGATTCCTTATTTGGCGGTATTGGCGAACTGCAGGAAGAGGGTTCCTTCCGTGACCACCGGTTCGTTTTCCTGCAATCCGCTGGTGATGGCGACCATTTTGTCCTGCTGCATGCCGAGAGTCACCGGCCGCTGCGCGAACTTGCCGGGCTGCCCCTGCACCCGCACGTAAACCATGGGCTCGTTCTTTTCGTCGCGCAAGATGGCGGAGACCGGCAGCACCAGGAGGTTGCGGCGCGTGCCCGAGTGGATGACAGCGTCCACGAACATATCCTTCTTCAGCAGCTCCTGGGGATTTTGCGTGACGATGCGGACGTCGGTAGTGCGCGTGGTGGGGTCGACGAACGACCCGATGTAGGCAATGCTTCCGTGGAAGGAATGGGTGAAGTTGGTATTGGTCATATCCACCGAGTCGCCCATGCGCACGTTGGGCAGGTCCTGATCGAAGATGTGGCCCTGCACCCAGACCGTGCCCACTTTGCTGATCAGGAAACAGGCGGTCTGGCCGGCTTGAATCACCAGTCCGGGCGAAACCAGCTTCTGCACCACCGTGCCATCGATGGGCGAGCGCACGGCGAGCTCAGTATTGACCGCGTCGCCCTGTTTCTCTGCGTCGTCGATTTCGCGCTGTGTGATGCCGAAGATCTTGAGCGGCTGCAGGCTGTTCTGAACGTCGGTCATGGCGTCGTTGTAGTCGGCCACGGTGTCTTCGAAATCCTTTTGCGCGATGGCGCCGTGATCGAGCAGTATCTTGCTGCGATCGGAGATGCGCTTGGCCAGGTCGACGCGGTTGCGGGCCTTGCGATAGGTGGAGAGGGCGTTCACCACGTCGGGGCTGGACACCCAGAGCAGCGGCTGATTGGCGGTTACCTTGGCGCCATAGTCCACCAGGATCCGCGAAATGGGCCCGTTCACCTGCGTGATGGCCTGGGTGGTATGGTCTTCGTCCCAATCCACGGTGCCGGTAGTGTGAATGTTGACCGCCCATGTGGCGCGCTGGACCGGCGCAACCTGCAGGTGCGCAAGCTGGTCGGCCGATACTTCGAAGAAAGCCTGCTGCGCCGCCTGCGCGGTGTAAACCCCGCTTTCCTGAGAGCCCTGCCGCTGGCAGGACGTGAGGCCAAGCGCCGCCAAAGCGGCGCCGGAAATCAATACAAAACGGACCAGATACACGTGCGAATCTCCTCTATTTCCAAACCACAAAAAAATAACCCGGTCTACGCGGACCGGACATTGATGTTGGAGGTTTAGGACTGAGCGGGAGGGCCGCGGGACGAGCTGATGGCTACAAAGACGTCGTAGAAGGATGCGACATGCGGAGCTGCCGCCAGCCACTGCACACCGCTCAGCGGCGCCACGGTAGCCGGCGCGCTGGTCTGCAGGAACGGCAGGCTTACGTGGCAGAGCAGGCAGCAATGTTCCGTGGAGTGGTGCGGCCGGTTTTCGGAGATGAGAGCCGCGGACTGCGCAAACAGAGTGACCGCGAGCAGCACCAGGACGAAGATCCGCCGGTTGCGATGAAGCACGCGCGCTATGTGGGCCGGAATCGACACACTACCAGCTTTTAATACGTATCACTGAGTCAATAGGTTACCAGATTGCCATACAGAATGGGCTGGCCGTTTGAAAAATCGAATGGGGAATCTTCGGCTTCCGGATGCCCGACCAACTGCCCACGAAACTAGCTGCCAGCCCGCGCGGAAACGGCCCCCGGGCTGCTAGTGCCCGATGCGGAACCTCCGCGCGGCTGGAAGACGGTCCCAAGCTGTTATTCTAGGTGCGGGGACGGCAGTTCATGAAAACGGCGCGTACAAGGGTGCTCTACTTGATGGTTGGCTTCACGCTCGGTCTGCCTCTGGCGGCCCAAAGCGATTGCAAAGTGATTTTGGACGCTTCGAGCAAGGTCCTCAATACCCCCGCTCACATGAACATCACTGGGACCGTTGGCAGCCTAACCACGAACGCAGAGATGATATACGCCACTGGCAATATTTATATGAAGATTGCCGGCAAATGGAGTATCGCCAGTACGACAAAGGACGAGGAGCAGTCGAGGGAAAAGAACCGGCAGTCTGGCAAGGTGAGCACAGCAACGTGCCGTTACGTGAAGGATGAGCTGGTTAACGGTGAAATGGCGGCGTTATACAGCATGAGCGACGAGCCGAATAAGGTGCATTCTCAGATTTGGATTTCCAAGGTGAAGGGACTGCCGCTGCGCCAGGAGGACGACATCGGGGCGGGCGACTCCAAAACCCACAACTCCACGCGCTACGACTACGGCAACATAAAGCCGCCGATCTAGCAGGCTTCGGCCCGACCACTTCGACGGGTAACGCCCGAACCGATTTCGTGGGCGTCTCGGGGCCATCGCGATCATTGACGCCGCCGCCATCGTCGGCGAGCGTTCGGAAACGGGTAGGCCTTCGGCCCCTTGTTCCACGCTCGAAACAGGTGGCCAGTAATGCGGACGTTGGAGTCTCACGCCATAGTGTTTACGAAAGATTTGACCAGGGAAAGATTTGACCAAGGGTCGAAGGAAGAGCTGGCCAGGGTTTCGATGTATTGCAGGAAGGTGCTGGTGGCGTGCTCCCGGCCTCGACGCGGCGGCTACGACGCAGAATCGCCGGGCTGCGTGTGGAGACACTTCGGGTTTGAGCCGCGAGCGCTTGGAACAGGCCTGTGACTCAAGAAGGTTTAGCCTATGCCACCCAATTCCTCCGAAGATATATCAGTCAAAGCATCAGTCAAAGCGAGTCATGATCCGGCGATGAGACAAGATCCCGAATGACTGCGGCGCTCAGAAAAATACTGAGAGTCAAAGCAACCAGCAGCCCGGCGTAGAGTAAGGAAGCCGGCGCCAGCGCCAGCAAGGAGAGATCGCGCATGTGCGCCGCCGCCCCATGCGCGTACCAAGTCCAGACATCGCGCATGCGCATCGGAGCCGCGCCCGCGCCCGAATACAGCGGGAATAGCTTGACCGTCCACGTGGCGACCAGCACCCACGTCCAGATGGCGACAGTCAAGCTGGCCAGAACGGCTCCGAACCCTTTCCAGCTCGACATGTTCCAGCGCGACATGCCGAGATACGCGAGGGCGATCGCCGGGGCGAGCAGCACCTGCGTGTACCAGGGACTTGCGCCCGGGACGTCGCCGTGGGTATGGGCGAAGCTGGCGCATGAAGCGTACGCCACGGCGACAGAGAACAAAACGATAGCCGCGAATGCAGTGTGCTCCGCGGGTTGAATTGCGCGTCTGCCAAGCCCCCACGCCGCCAGAGCGAGGAACAGCAGCGCGAGCATGCTATTCAGCGTGTTCCGCGAGAAACTGGTGAAGGAGTTATTACCGGTCCAGAGCGAGCCTCGCGCCAGAAAGCCGGCGGTGGCCACCCAATCGATTCGCGGCGCGGCGGCGAATGTCTGCCTGATTCCGATGCCGTCGTACTCTTCCTGGGTGCCGCTGATGTTCTTGTAGAGAACCAGATTTCGCGCGTACCACGGACCCGCCAGCGCGAGCACCAGCATGCCCGCGGCAAGCGCCGTTGTCACTCGCACGCGCCTGCGCCAAATCAGAATGGCGGTAACCGCAAAAGCCAGCAGAGCGAAAGCCAGGAAGTAAGCCTTAGTCAGGAGTCCCGCCGCGAGCCATGCTGCGGCGCGCAACGCAGATCGCCGATCGGGTCTCACGGCGAAGGTCGCCAGCGAGGCGAGGAAGAAGGCGCCGATTCCGACAGCCAGCCAGTCATTGGCGACGTGAGCGATGGTGGCGTAGAGCATTTCCGAACAGAAGATGGTGAGCAGCGCCGCGTTTGCGAAACGCTCCGGCAGGCGCAGTGCGCGACACAGCGCCGTCGCGCCAAAGTAGAGCAGGATGGTCGAGAACACGGCGGCGAAGAGCCGGAGCACCAGCACGCGTACCGAGATTGGGGCATTCGACAAAGGCCAATCGAGCAGAGCAAGAAGGATGTAGGCCAGCGGCGCGTGATGGGCTTCGTAATTTGTTCGGGAACTGTTTCCCGGCTCAGGGCGAAGCAGCTCCAATTGGTTGCGCCGCCGCTCTTTTTCAGCCTGCGGCAAGAGGAACCAGGCATCGAAGGTGGTTGCCTCGGGAATCCATCCGTGAACGATATAGCTCACTGGAGCAAGTTCGAACGATCGGGACACATCGCCCGGCATCAGCGTGCGGCCAAGCACCGGCAATCGATGCGTTTGCCACAGACTCTCCACATATGCGAAGTGGAAGGGCTCATCGAATCCTTCCCAAAGCGGCAGCAGCCCGCTATACAGGCAGGCATTCCAGACGCCGAGGATCAGAATGAGCTTGCGGACCCGCACTGGCAGAAGCGAAGTTTAGCACGCAGTGAGCGGCGGATTGGACGCGCGCTCCGGGGTGCCTTGCGCAGCTCAGCCGTTACTCCGCGCATTGTAATGTGAAATCAATGCTGATTCCGACTTCGTTTGGAGAGATCCGTCCATGGTGCGGCGCCGACGCGGCCGCTTAGTGAAATATGCGAACAATCGCAAGACCTGGCTCAACTTGCGCGATGCATTTCCCCATCCGTATACGGAGGCCAGCGCCGCGGCGTTCTTAGAAATGGCGGGCCGTGAAAGTCCGACCACGGTTTTTGCGATTGCGACTCGGGAAGAAGCCATTGGAAGCATTGGAATCTCTCTCAATCGGGATGTCCATCGCTTGACGGCCGAGATGGGCTACTGGCTGGGCGAGCCGTTTTGGGGTAAAGGACTGATGACCGAGGCCGTCGCCAGGTTTACCGAATATGCCTTGGAACATTTTCAGCTGCTACGAATCTACGCCGAACCGTACGCCAGCAACGCTAATTCGTGCAGGGTGCTGGAAAAGGCCGGGTATGTGTTGGAGGGCCGGATGCGGAGCAGTGCGATCAAAGACGGCCGGACACTGGATCAATTCCTGTACGCACGGATCACGGCATAGGCCGCCGGGACCGGCCTGGCTCAGCGGCTCCCCAACAGAAACATCACCACCCCGAACCCTCCGATCGCGATGCCGCCGATGCGATTCATCCACAGCATTGCCCGGTCGTTGAAGCGCTCGCGAAAATGGTTGGTGATCCCCGTCAGAATCAGCCACCACCCCATCGATCCGATGAAGATGCCCCCAACCATAATCAGCGTCAGCCACGCCGGGCGATGCTCGCTCAAGCCCAACACCGCCAGCACCGCGAGAAACGAGAGTACCGTGGTGGGGTTGGTGAGGTTCAACAGGAAGGTGGTGACGAAATCGGAATGGTCCGCGCCTTGCTTGAGATTCGATAGCGATGCCGGCTTCTTGAAGTAATACCAGAAGCCGAGCAGCACCAGCAGGATTCCGCCGAAGAGCCGCAGCTTCGATTGTTCCCGAATCAGAAAGCCGATTACGATGCTGATGCTGAATCCGGCGATGGCGCCGTAGAGCGTATCGGCGGCCGCCGCGCCAAAACCCGAGACCACGCCCGCCCGCCAGCCTTTCGTGATGGTGCGCGAAACGCACAGGACGTTGACCGGGCCCACCGGCGCGGAAATGGCGAGACCAGCCGCGATGCCCCTCAGGAACAGGTCGATTGCGTGCATTGCGGGCCGCTAAGCGCTCTCTCGATCGTGCATAATCCAGAATAGAATGCCCGAGGCCGCCGATTATTGGCTTTCCCGATTCCTGTTCCAACGCGGGCTGGCATTGGTCTATTTAATCGCATTCCTGGTGGCGCTGAACCAGTTCCGGCCGCTGCTCGGCGAGCACGGGCTACTGCCGGTTCCCAACTTCGTCCGGCAGGTTCCGTTCGCCGATTCGCCCAGCCTGTTTTATCTTTTCCCCAAAGACGCGGCGTTCGCGGCGGCCGCGTGGGCCGGCATCGCGCTCTCGCTGGTGGCGCTTACCGGCGTATCCGGCCGCTTCAGCCTCGGCATCTCTATGACGATTTGGGGCGCGCTGTGGGCGATCTATCTCTCGTTCGTGAATGTGGGCCAGATCTTCTACGGATATGGCTGGGAGACCATGCTGCTGGAGGCCGGGTTCTGCGCGATCTTCCTGGGCGAGGGCGCCACCGCGCCCAACATGATCCCGCTGTGGATCCTGCGCTGGATGGAATTCCGCGTGATGTTCGGCGCGGGCCTGATCAAGCTGCGCGGCGATTCCTGCTGGCGCGATTTGACGTGCCTCGATTACCACTATGAGACGCAACCGATTCCGAATCCGCTGAGCTGGTATTTTCACGCCCTGCCGAAGTGGGCCCTGCATAGCGGCGTGGCGTTCAACCATTTCATCGAAATCGTGGTGCCCTTCGGCTACTTTCTGCCGCAGCCGTTTGCCACCATCGCGGGCGCGTTGACGATGCTGTTCCAGTTCCTGCTGATGCTGAGCGGGAATCTATCGTTCCTCAACCTGTTGACCGTGGCGCTGGCGATTCCCATGCTCGATGGACGCCTGCTGGCCAGATTGTTCTCACACACGCCGTTGTCGCACATGCCGTGGCCCATCCACGCGCCCGCGGTTCAGGAAGCGGGCCGCTGGCATTACTACGCCGTTTTAGGATATGCGGCAGTGGTGGTGCTGCTGAGCATCCGCCCGGCCATCAATCTGGTTTCGTCGCGGCAGTTGATGAATGCGAGTTTTGAGCCGCTGCATCTGGTGAACACTTACGGCGCATTCGGCAGCATCGGCCGGACCCGGGACGAGATTATTGTCGAAGGAACCAGCGACCCGGCGATGCTCGATGGCTCCTGGCGCGCGTACGAGTTCCAAGGGAAGCCGGGCGACCCATTGCGCATGCCGCCGCAGATTGCGCCCTACCAGTTGCGCATCGATTGGCAGATGTGGTTCGCGGCCATGTCGCAGTATACGGACGAGCCGTGGTTCGTGAACTTCGTGGCCAAACTGCTGCAAGGCGACCGCCCGGTGCTCTCGCTGCTGCGGGTGAATCCGTTCCCCTCTGCGCCGCCGCGCTTCATACGGGCGCGGCTGTATCGCTACCGCTTCAGTACGGCGGAGGAGCGAGCGAAATCCGGCGCATGGTGGCAGCGGGAATTGGTCGGCCTGTGGTTCCCCGCCGTTTCGATGGAAACGCCTGGCTTCCGCCAGATTCTGGTGGATCAGGGCTGGATGACGCCCTCGCCTTGACCCTGGGTGTGACCCGACGCTCTTTGCCCTCAATCGAACGCAGTGGGAGCTTTGATGAATTGCGCTCGATGCGCCGCTCGGGCTCCACGCAGCTAAGCACCTAGATTCTTCACAGAAGTACATCTCGGCGAGTTAATTTCTATTGACAGGCAACACTTCGCGAACTAACATCGTCTATAGCGGCAGTGGCGCATGTAGCGAATATAGCACATGTAGCGGATAGGTGAGAGGGAGGAAATGGAGATGCCGACCGCGACGGACAGCAAGAAGAAGATCCCGCTGCAGACCGAAGAGGACAAGCGGGTTCCAATTTCGGAAATGGATCGCAAGGAGATTGAGCAACTATACGCAGCCTTTCGACGCGGTAAGGCCAAACTGGTCGGTCCTAGCGGAGAAGCGCGGCTGCTGCCTGATTCCTTGTATTCGTTTCTTGTTGAATTGATCGGACTTCTCAATGAAGGGAAGTCTGTAATGATTGTCCAGAATCAAGCCAAGTTAACAACCATGGAGGCAGCTTCGCTGTTGGGCGTGTCGCGGCAATTCCTGGTCAATTTACTGGAGAAAGGGGATGTTCCTTACCATATGGTAGGAACTCATCGAAGAATCTATGCTCAAGATCTGTTTCAGTACAAAGTACAAAGAGACGGGCGACGCCACAAGGTTATTCGCGAGCTAGCTCAGGCAGAGGCTAAGGAAGGGATCTACGACCAAGAACCCTGCTCCGTTGATGAAGATTAGTCAATATGTAACATTTTTGGATACGTGTGTACTGGCTCCAATGCCCGTCATGGATACCCTTCTGCGACTAGCGGAGGAGCCAGCGTTTTATATGCCAAAATGGTCTCCTCATATCATTCAGGAGTTGGAGAACACGCTCAAAGATAAGTTTCACTATTCGCCCGAACAGGTACAGCGACGAATACAGGCAATGGAACAGGCGTTTCCATCCGCGATGGTTACCGGTTATGAGAAAATGATCGATTCAATGGAGAATGACCCCAAAGATAGGCATGTACTCGCGGCGGCAGTTAAGTGCGGAGCGCATGCCATAGTAAGCGACAACGTGAAGCACTTCCCGCTGGAGTCTTTAACTCCATACGGCATAGAGTGTATGACCGCCGATGTATTTCTAGAACATCAATATCACATGCACCCCGATGCGTTTATTGGCGTTCTGGCCGAACAAGCGATGGACATCGGTTGGACCCTACCACAACTGATTTCAAGGCACGTTCCATCTCTGTCGAAGCTTATCAAAATCCGCTAGAACAGCGCCCCGTCCAACTCCACTTCCGAAACCATTGAGCACCCGCGAGCGCCCGAGGGTTTTCATAGTAAGGTCGCCGGGCCAGTCACACCACTTTGAAATAAATCCGCCCGCGCAAATCGCGACTGCACAGACGGCTCGGATTTCCCACTTGATTCCCATCCGCACTTCCTCCTAACCCACATTCAAAATTG
>Ga0208193_1001171_pt1 | contig 11863 bp, 7 predicted proteins | sample June2015DPH_17_2_FD_184716 | JGI IMG/M metagenome (GOLD analysis project Ga0208193, IMG submission 184716) | Peatland microbial communities from SPRUCE experiment site at the Marcell Experimental Forest, Minnesota, USA - June2015DPH_17_10... | ecosystem: Environmental > Terrestrial > Soil >...
ATCTGCAGGCAGAGCAGCAGTGAGCAGACGGCGGGACGAGTTCAGTGGCAATGGCGTCTCAAATCCCCATTGCGAGCAGCTTCGTCTTGCTGGCAATATGGCGGCAGACTGCTGACTGTTACCACGCCTGCGGGATCATTCGAGCGCCACCGCCTTCCTGAAGGCCGATTGGGCTGGCATTCTGTTTGTGCTGAAGATGCCCGGCGAAGATCAGCTGGCAGGGCAAGGCGCCTCTCATCCGCCGCGTGAGCGACTCGGGCATCGTAGCAATCCGCACCGGCGTGACCAGACTCGCCTTCGCTTAGGGCATCAGACTCGGTGACGAACCGACCTTCGAATCAGGACGGCGCTCTAAGCCACACCCCAAATGGCCGCAGCCGCTAAAATCTTTAGGAGCTCGAGAGTTCTTGCTGGGCAGTACCATTAGGTTGCTTTCCGTCCTTGGGCGGCGAATCGCGGCACGCGGCGAAGGCCAGATTTATGTCCGACGAAACTTGCTGTCGTCGCCAGGACGCCCAAGCCGTACTTCAAGCTTCGCCAGAAGCCAATCGAGGAAGCCTCCTTGAAATATCTCGTGGGGCAAGAGATTTCGCCAATCCTGAAACCAAACATCACGGCCTGGGCGATCATCTGGTTGTCGAAAACGAAATCGTCAGAGTTCTCGAGAAGGGGAAGAGTCTCCAAGAGCGTGCGCGAGAAGGCGCGGAAACCAGTGTGGTACTCGGACAGTTTTACCCCCAAGAACAGATTCTGAAACGCCGTCAGCAGCCGGTTTGCGACGTATTTGTAGCGGGGCATGCCGCCCGTCAGTGCGCCGCCGCCCAGTATCCTCGACGCCAGAACCATGTCGTAGATGCCGCTGTCAATCATTGCCGCCATTGCGGGAACCAGCGACGGTGTGTACTGATAGTCCGGGTGCAACATCACAACAATATCGGCGCCGGCGGTCAATGCCTCGCGATAGCACGTCTGCTGATTGCGTCCGTAGCCATAATTCGCGTCGTGGAGGAACGTCTGCACGCCTAGCTTCCGGGAGAGCTCGGCGGTCTGGTCGGTGCTGGAATCATCGACCAGGATCTTGATATCGACCATGTCGGAAAGCTCCCGCACGGTCCTTTCCAAGGTCAGTTCGGCGTTGTATGCCGGCATCACTACCGCGATCCGTTTTCCATTCATCACGATTCCGACTCCCGCAAACCCGAACGCATCTTCGATATCGAGAGATTCCCGGGCGAGAGCGTCAACAACGCTGCCCCAAGACTTGGCTGAGGTAGACGGGCATGGATTCCAAATCAAGGGATCAGGTCACCGTCAGTGTACTCCCGAAGAGAAAAAATTGAGAGCCAAAGCCTTGCCCCTCGATCGTATCCGGAAGCCCGGTCAATCGAATGGGATATCCTCCCCTGCTGCCTCGATCGCGTCTGCTGCTGGCCCCAGCAGGCTTCCGAGGGCTAGTCGAGGTTCCACGCCTTGAACCCCAAGCACGGGGAAGATGGGCTTCGGACGGAACTTTCCGATGACCCCAGAACAAGACCCTCCCGGGGGATGGGGTTTCTGTTGGCGCAACCGTTGGCGTTTTGATTCGCGGATCTCGATCAGAACTCCGTTCCATCCCGGCCCTTGTCGAGCGTTGTGGAGTTTGGTTCGCTGTCCGTGAGCTGCCCTCTTCCCGCGCCTTTTGCCAGTTCGCGCCCCAGCGGGATTTCGATCACGCTCAAGCATGCTACGGAATGGGGCGCCTTTGGCCATGTTCATGGGGTGATCACCGGCTATCAAAAAAATACCGGTGCTCAACGGGGACTTCACGGGTTCTAACGCTCCCTGACCAAGCCGGCCCGCAAGAGATTCTATCCTCAAGCTGCTGGTCCCCCTATGGGAGTTTGAGTGCTTTAGAGTCATGGCCTCATTTCGGGGCTCGAATCTCCATTCCACATCGAAGATTCCCACTCAATCTGCTAATCTTAGCGTTTTCGACATTCTGCATTGGCAGCAGATCTCGGACGGTGCGGCATGCCGCTCGGTGGCGCCGAGGAGCTTTGGAGGGAGAGAGTAACGATGATTCGATACGGATTGCTGGGGTTCGGGCATCATTGCGAGAAGCGGCTGGTGGGGGCGTTTCCCGGGGCAAAGGGTTCGGTGCTGGCGGGGATCTGGCGCCGGGATTTGGCCAAAGCCCAACAGAATGCGCGCCAGTATTCCATTCAGCATGTGTTCGGGACGGCCGACGAACTGTGCGCTTCGCCGCTGATCGATGCTGTTTTTGTCACCTCTCCCGATGCCCGGCATTTGCCCGATGTGCTGCTCGCCCTGGCGCACGGCAAGGCGGTGTTGTGCGAAAAGCCGCTGGGGATGAACGCCGGTGAGGTGAAGCAGATGCTGGCTGGGGCTGAGTCTGGGGGGCAGCGGCTGGGGGTGGCGCAGAATTTGCGCTACAACCGCAGCCTGGAGCTGATGCGGGATTGGATTGCCGAGGGACGGATCGGGCGGCCGCTGTTGGGGAATGCGCAGTTCTGTTTTCCGGCTGAAGCGAGCCCGCGGCAGTGGATCTACGACCCGGCGCTGGCCTGTGGCGGACCGATTGGCGATGTGGGGATTCATTGCATCGACGCGTTGCGCTTCGTGCTCGACAGTCGCGTGACCCAGGTGAATGCGCTGGCACGGGCAGATGAGCGCTCCCGGCCGCTGGAGGCCTGTGCCGCCATCGGGCTCGATTTTCACGGCGGGGCGATGGGCACGGTTTCTGTGAGCACCCGCGGCGTGTATCGCTCGGTGATTGAGGTGACCGGGGAGAACGGAACCATTAGCAGCGAATACGGGCTTACTGTGGACCGGCCGGTAGAGGTGGTCCTGTGGCGGGCGGGCAAGGCGGAGAAGAAGCGGAAGGTATCCAACCGGGACGGGTATACGCGGATGCTGGACTCATTCTCGGACTGGGTGGGAGGACGAGGAGAATATCGCGCCACGGCCCGGGACGGGCTGCACAACCAGCAGGTGCTCGATGCGGCCTATGCGAGCTGGAGGACCGGCTCGCGGCAAACGCTCGAGGAATCAGATTGAGGGATAGAAGGGAATTTCTAACCCGCACAGCGGCGCTCGCGAGCAGCCCTGCACGAGGCTTTTCTACCGCGCCGGCGTGAGGGCCGCGGCCTGGGCGCGTTCCGCGGCCGCATCGGCGGCCCGCCCCTGGCGGTCATAGGCGATGGCCAGCTGGGAGTGGGGATCAGCGAAGGAGGGGTCGGCGGCAATCGCTTCCTGGTAGCGGGCGATAGCGTCTGCAATCTGGCCTTTGAGCAGCAGCTGGTTGCCTGCGTTCATGGCAAAGCTGGCCTTCTGGCGGTTGACCGCGCCGCGCGCCAGGTCGGCGCCCTGGCGGCGATACTCGGCAGCCTGGTCGCGAAGCTGTTTGGCCTGGGCACGGAGCTGGCCGGCTTTGGGCTGGTCGCCAGCCCCTTCGGCCGCATCGGCAGCTGCGGTGTCGGCGCCGGCCTGCTCGGCGAGCACGGCGGCGAGGGTCACGCGAGGGCCGGGTTGGCCGGGCAGGAGGGCAATCGCCTTCTCGAGAGCGTGGCGGGCTTCCTCGAGGCGGGAATCCTGCTTGAGAGTGCTGCCCAGAATGGCCCACGCGTCGCCATTGTCCGGCCGCAGGGCAACGGCCTTCGTCAATTCGACGACAGCCTGGTCGAGTTTGCCGGTCTGCATGTAGAGGATGCCAAGCGTGTACGGAGGGTCCTGCAGGGTGGGATCCATCTGGCCGGCGCGGGTGAGCTCGGCGATCGCGTCGTCATTGCGGTCTTTGAGTTTGTAGGCCAAGCCGAGGTCATAGTGGAGCTGGGAATCATTGCCGTCGAGGGCAAGAGCGGCCTGGAAGTCGGTAATGGCTTCATCGAATGCGGAGAGCTGGATGTGGGCGACGCCGCGGTCTTTGAGCAGGGTTGCGTCGGCCGGGGAGAGCTTCTGGGCCTGCTCGAAATAAGTGAGCGCATCTTTGGCGTTGCCGGTAAGGGTGAGGGCAAGGCCAAGATTGATCAGGGCATTTGCGTTGTGGGGATCGTGCTCGAGAGCTTGCTCAAACCAGGGAATGGCTTCCTGCTGGCGGCCCTGGCGCTGTAAGGCCATGGCCAGTTCGTTTTGAACGCCCGCCAGATCAGGTTTGAGCTCTGCGGCCCGTTTGAGAGGCGCGGTGGCCTGGTCGTCGTGGCCCGCCTCTTCCAGGGTGCGGCCGTATTCAAGCTGGGCGAGCGCGTTGGCGGGGTCGGCGGAGACGGCCAGCTCGAGGGAGGCAAGCGAGGCGTCGATCTGATGAAACTGGCGCTGGACGATGCCGAGATGGATGCGCGCCGGGAGATAGCTGCTGCTGATCGAAAGCGCGCGCTCAAACTCGGGCTGGGCTGAGGTCCAGTCAGCGGACTGGGCATAGAGGGAACCGAGGTCGTCAAACACGTCTGCGGTCGCGGCGCCATGCGCGACGGAGGCTTGAAACATCTGGATGGCCTCTGACGATTTTCCCGAGATGGCCAGGGCGCGGGCATAGGCCGCGAAGAAGTTGGCGTCGAGCGGGGGCGCGCCGGGCCGCTCGGAGGCCTGATATGCGGCGCTGAATTCGAGCAGAGCGTTGGCCGGGTCGCCGGCTTTGGCATAGGCCTCGGCGAGGTTGGCCTCGATGGCTTCGTCACCCGGCCGGAGATGGAGTGCAGCCTGAAGCTCGGGGACGGCTTCGGCCGGCTTGCCGAGCCCGGCGAGGACTTCTCCCAGAGCCAGGTGACCTTCGGGAATCCCGGGAGCGAGGCGGGCGGCCTGGGCAAACTGGGCCCGGGCTTCCTGAAGATTGCCGGCTTCAAGGGCGGCATAGCCGGCGTGGAAGGCCTGGTCTGCCTGCTTCAAAGCATCGGGCATCTGCGGGGCCGGCGACTGTGCGGCGAGAAGGCAGTGAATGAATGCAGTCAGGCTCAATGCAGTCAGGCTGGGGCGAAGGACGAGCATGATCTATCTTCCCGCAGGCTGCGGCGGATCGTTGTGCTGCAGTTCAACGACTCGTCGGAATTCGCGGTTGGCCTCTTCCAGCTGGCCGGTTGCTTTGTAGGCCTGGCCGAGGAGGTTGTGCGTCAGGTAGCTTGAAGGGTCCATTTTCACAGCGTGATCCAGGTAATGCAGGGCCTGAATCGGCTGGTTGAGCTTGAGAAAGGTCTCTCCGAGCAGAATGTAGGGCGCGGTGGCATTGGGTTCAAGGAGCACGGCCCGATTCAACGCTTGCTGCGCCTGGTCATATTGTTCGCTGCGCAGATACGCATCGCCGAGCCGGTCATAGAGGAGGCCGTCGAGAGGGTTGATTTTGCGTTCGGCCTCGAGTTCGGCGATGGCGGAGGAGACATCGCCCTTGGCCAGGTCGACTTCGGCCAGCAGCTGATGGGCGAGGGGCAGAGCCGGGTTGATCTCGAGCGCCCGGTGCGCCTGCTGGGCGGCCTGGGAGGCGAGTTCGCGGCGGAGAAACAGGCGCGCGGCGAGCAGATAGGCCTCGGCTGAGTCCGGAGCAAAGCCGTATTGCGTGGCGAAGGCATGGCGCGCATCGTCGTAACGCTGGACATCAGCGTAGCAAAGCCCGAGGACATACTCCGGATCGATGTTGGCGCGCAATACGGTGGCATGCGCCTGTTCAAGCAAGGGCAGGGCCTCGGCCGAATGGCCTACCCGGAACAGGCTGACGCCCCGCATCTCGACCGACTCGCGGTCCGCCGGGTCCTCGCGGGAGGCTTTGGCAAAGGCGTCTATGGCGCGGGCGAAGTCTTCTCTCTGATAAAAGATGATGCCCCGCAGGCGTTCAACTCCGGCTGGTTCGGGGCTCTCGGCGGCTAACTGATCGAGCAGCGCCATGGCTTTGTCGAGGCGGCCCTTGGCGGCGAGATCTTGAGCGGTTTCAAAGGGGGTGGCCGGAGCGGGAGCCGTCTGAGATGGGCTGCCGGGGCTTTCGCCGGCCTGCGAAAGAGCGGTGAGGGGAACGAAGACGGAGATGAGGGTGGCGAAGAGGACGCGCTTCATAGCTGGAGCCTAGATTCTGGTGAGCCGAAGGCTGGTCGCAGGCGTCGGTGCTCTATGCCGGGCCCGTGGGAGGATGAACGAACAACGCACCGCGCGAGCAGACCGGAACGAAAATCGGAGCTTCAGGCCGGCCGCCCATCGGGGCGATCGCCCCAATGATGCTTTCGACCGCTGGGGCACGACCAAAGGGATACCCCTTTCATCAAAGGCTTTCCTTACGGGCTGTTGACCGTTGATTGCTTCATTGCTGCTGCTTATTTTCTCAAAAGTGGCCCGGAAATGGTTTTCTTTGCGAGCTCGTGCTGTGGTGTTGGCGGGCAAAGCAAGAGGGGAGCCGAAGCTCCCCTCAAGGTGGATTGCGGCTCCTTCGCGCAATTAGAACTGGACGCGGAGAGAGAATTCAAGCTGACGAGGGCCGAAGTCCTGGCTCTGGCCGTAGCCCTGGCCGCCTGTAGTGATGGTGCCGACCGACTCAATGTTGCCGCTGGGGTTGCCCGCAACGATGTGGTTGAAGACGTTGAAGGCATCGAAGCGGAACTTGACGGCGACGCTTTCATGGATGGTAACCAGTTTGCTCGTGGCCATGTCGGAACCGAAGAAGTGCGGTCCACGATAGCTGTTGAGGCCCACGTTGCCGAAGTTATCCAGGCCGGGATTGACGAAGGTGCCGTCGCCCAACGCGTGCTGCGCATAAAAAGTGCGGGTACCGACGCCAGTGGAGCCGGGGATGAAGGGGGAGAGTTTGGTGGCCAACCGCTGGGTGGCGCTTGGATCGCACGGACCATTGGGGACATTGGAACCGCATTCGGTGTAGGTGAGGCTGAAGGGCAAGCCGCCGGACCAGTTCATGGTGCCGCTCAGCTGCCAGCCTCCGATGAGGGCGTTGGTCAGGGAGTTGGCTCCAGGGGCAAAGTGCCTGCCTTTGCCGAAGGGCAGGTCGTAGCTGCCATAGGAGGTGATCTGCTGGTCGCGAACATTGGTGTCGCGCTCGTGGGTAAGCGAGTGGCTCCAGGTGTAATAACCGGAAGTCTCATCAAAAGCACTGGCCCATTGGTAGTTGGTGGTGATCGCCAAGCCGCGCCCGATCTGCTTGGCGAGCGTAACCTGCAGAGCATCAAATTCGGTGTTCTGATCGCTGCCTCGATAGGCGATGGCGTCTTCCCATCCGCACATGCCGGGTGTCACGTTTGGTTCGACCGGTGTTACGTAGGCGGGGTCCGAGCATGCCGGCAGCTTGGCTGCATAGTAGCGCTGCAGCAGGTTGGTCACGTCAGTTCCCCCGGTTGCCGATACACCCGTTCCCATGGCTGAGACGGTGGTGGTGGGGACAGTCGGATCGAAGTGCAGCGCCTGGCCATTGAAGCTGTTGGCGCCGGGCAGATTGGGGGTGGATTCGTTCGGATTGGTGCCGTTGCTGTCGCCGTCGCCCAGGGTGTGAGTTCCCTTGTTGCCCACATAAGCGATGGTCAACGAGAGGGTTGGAGTCAGGGATTGCTGCAGGCTCAGATTCCAGGCGTCGACCGTGGGAAAGTTGAGCGGGTTGGGCCGGGAACTGGAGCTGACCGAAGAACCCGGGTTGGGCAGCAGGCCATTCGAAGGGACCGTGACGGGTGAGTAAGGGGTTGGGCCGACTGAAAGACTAAAGGCAGGGGTAGTGGTGTTGGGGGCGGCGATGGTCTGGTTGGCCAGCACGGGAAGGTTCTGAGTGACGGTGTGGCCGAAGATCGAACCGAAGACGCCGGTGTCAAAGCTTCGTCCATAACCGGCGCGAAGAACGGTCTTGGGGCCAGGCGAGTAGGTGAGGCCGATGCGCGGATCAAACATCTTCTTCTTGTCGATGTTCCAGCCGAGGTCGGAAGGAATGCCGCCGATGCCGGCCACGTGGAGATAGCCGTCGTTGATGTTCAGCAAGGCACCGTTGCCCGGACCATTGACGGTCTCCGGGAAGTAAAGCTCCCAGCGAAGGCCGAGGTTCAAGGTCATGTTCTTGGTGATGCGCCAGGTGTCCTGGCCGTAGAAGAAGGTGCGCTTCTGAAATTCCTTGGCGTTGGTGGACGTGGACACAAAGCGGTTGAAGGCTGTTGAGCCTGATACTGGCGCAACATCTCCCAGCAGGAAGGTGGCAAGGCCCAGGCCGCCCGGTGTGGTGAGGCTGGGATCTTCCGTGGGACCTTCACCAAAGTTGAGCAGACCGGCGCGATCGTTGTCCGAGGGCACGCGCAGGTTACGGCCGTAGCGCAGGTCGGCTCCGATCTTGAAGGTGTGATTGCCTACGATCCGTGTCCAGTTGTTGACGATCTGGAACTGGTCTTCCCGTTGGATGAGCGGGCAGTTGCAGCGGTTTACGTTCAACCCATCGCCATAGACGCCGCCAATCGTGTTGCCTGAGTTGCCTTGAGTGCCTCCCAGGCCTCCGGGCAGATCGCCGATAAAGAAGCCCGGCGAGCCGGAGGTGATATTGCCGCCGATGTTGATGCCCGGAATGCCCAGGGTATCGGCAAAGTTGACGCCCTGATCATGCTTGTCGTCGGCGATGTTATAGCGGAAGTAGCCGAGACGGAAGTCGGTGAGCAGCTTGGGGCTGATGGCGATGTCCATGCCCACGGCGTCGCTGTCATTGGCGCCGATCGAGGTGCCGCCGTAGTTACCGAGACCGAAGCCCGGCCCACCGGCTGAACCGAACATGACCTTGCCGGTCAGGGTGTCAGTAAAGCGGGAGAGTCGCTCGAAGATGTGGGCTTTCTCGTTCAGCGTGTAGTCAACCCGCTCGGTCCATTGATTGCTGTTGAAGGCGCCCGAGCCGGACTCGTCGTAGTTGCTGTCCAGACCGCCGACCGAGCCGCTGGGGTTGGGAACGATGCCCGTGGTGTAGGGCGCGAGGTCAGTGAGCAGCGCCAGAGCCTGGGGCGAAAGCATAGCCGCCGGGATCACATTGCACGGGAAGGGTTGTTTCACGGCCCCGGTCGAGCCGCAGCCCGGTGCGACCGCAGTACCGGTGTTGTTGTAGATGATACCGGCGTTGCCCAACTGGGTTTGGTATTCGCTGAAGTCCGCTCCCGGTATTCCGCTCGGGCCGGTCATCTTGCCGAGAGCAGTTTGCGTCAGCAGGTTGGTGGGCAGTGTATCGACCGCGGTGTTGCCAACGACCTGGCGTTGACCTTCGTAGTTGAAGAAGAAGAAGGCCCGGTCTCTCTTGATGGGGCCGCCGATCGAGGCGCCCAGGCGATTCTTGAGGCCCCCGGGGATGCTGCCGGGCGCTTGATCGAAGGGATCGCGGGCGAGGTTGGCGTTGCCGGTGCGGAAGTCGTAGACGCTCCCGTGGAAGCTGTTCCCGCCTGACTTGGTTTGCGCGGTCATGACGGCGGCCACGGCTTTGCCCAGTTCGGCGTCGAAGTTCTGGGTGGTGATCTTGGTTTCAGTGACCGCGTCCATCGAGGGGTTGACCACGATGATGCCGAGGATGGGATCTTCGTTGTCGGCGCCGTCCAGCTCATAGGCGACGCCGCCGAAGGCCTGGCCGTCGATCTGAATCTGCTTGGAAGCCTGGGGGTTTTCATCCGCGGCGTGGGAAAAACCAAGAATCTGCGCACCGGGGAGCAGGAGCTGAAGGTTGGCGAAGTTCTGATCGCCCACCGGCAGGTCGGAAACCTGCTGCTGGTCGAAGACGGTCGATACGTCAGTGCTTTCCGTCTTCAGTTGAGGCAGCGCATCGGCATTGACTTCAACCGTCATTTCCGAGCCGCCTACGTCGAGGGTGGGATCGATACGGGGGGCGGTATCGGCTTCGACCTGAATTCCCTTGGTCTCAAAGGTCTTGAAGCCCTTGAGCGTGACTTTGAGGTCGTAGACGTCGGGGATCAGGTGGGGAACGCTATAGTCGCCCGAGCCGTTCGAAATGACGTCAACGGCCGTGCCCTTGGACTCGTCCTTGACCGTCACCGTTGCGCCAGGGATGGCTGCCCCGGTCTTGTCGGTCACCGTGCCGAAGATCGATCCATAGACTGACTGTGCTGGGGCGGGCGGAGGGACGAGAAAGGTCGTACAGGCAACTGAAGCCAGCACGAGGGATGTGCGAAAAATCTTGATCATGCGGTCTCCTGAAATTGCTCGTGCTTGATGTGTGAACTTGTGATTTATTCACTTGCCGGGCAGGTTGGCTCCCGCCAGTCGGCGCGCATAACCTGCCGGCCACGATGGCCGTACAGGTTAGAAGAGGCCGGAGATGCCGCTTTCCCATCGAGAGAAAAATTGAGGAAGCTAAAAGAGGTGCTCTCCAGAGTAGTCGAAACAATAGCAAGGGAATGCGAGCCTGTCAACGATCAAAATAGAAAAAAGTCGGCGCTTGGAGCGTAAATACGCTATGTCAATACTTGAAAACATTTACATTTTCGGTTGCAGCGGCCGGCGGGAGGTTCATCGCTTGAGGGTTGTTGACTAAGTTATATATATAAAGCGATTTATCATAAGCGCGTCGGGTTTGTTCCCGGGACTTTTGAAGCGGTTGGAGGTGCCTTTCGGGCGATTGTTACCGTATTATCGGGCGGGGAAGCGTGGCAAAAGCCTTGTGAATGATATGACAATTTGAGCGAGACGATCTGCGCTTCCTGCGGGGGCCCTGGGAGATTCGGCGGGAGTTTCAATTGGCGCCCGGAAACTGACTTTTGATGGAGTCTTGATCAACCAAATGGTTGATTTTGATGGGGCGGGAGGCATTTCGATCAAGCTGCGCGCCCTTCGAGGAAGGGCGTTGGGGAAGCTAAAGGCAGCGCGCTCGGAACGAGCGAGGAGGCTAGCTCTGCCGTGTGGCTTCCGGGATGCGAGCGGCGAGTCTTCGGCATGACAATTGTGCAGGGTCCCTGCGAGTGGCCCTGCCTCCAGACGGCGATTTTGCCGGGATTGGTTTTTTGGTTGGGGAGAGTGTCGTTGCTGGTTCGGCTCAGTCTGGGCTGGGTAGGGCGCGAGCCAGGGATCGAGGTGTGGGGAAAGTTTTGCCCGAATCGCGGAAGGCGGATAGGGAATAGATGAGCGGTGCGGCTCGCGGGTTGAAGGAAGCATTCAGCCTCGGACGCTTGAGGCTTTTTCCGCTCTCTGGGTGAAGTCCTCGGTCTTGAGGATGCGGCCCCCCTCTTCGAGGACATAGAGGCGGTTGGCTTTGAGGTCTTTCCAGGTGTCGAGGATCCCGGAGGGCCAGGCGATCTCAACCAGGTCGGCCTTCCCGGCCTCGGCCAGACCGAAGTGGATGCGGAGATCGTTGGCCGAATAGTAGCTGTTTGAGGAGCGGACTTCGTCGATCTGAATCAGGGGCGAGCCAGCTTTAGCGTTGAGCAGCGGCGTGCCGGTTTGGGCAACAACCTTGAGGCGGGCGCCAATGCCGGTGCGGTTGGATTTGGTGCCGACGGCGCGGATCTTGATCCAGTTGCGATGGAAGGCGGAGGAGCAGCGGAGCAGTTGCGGTGGGGCATTGACGCAGTTGACGATGGCGTCCAGGTTGCCATCGTTGTCATAGTCGCCGATGGCCATGCCGCGGGCCGGAACATTGGCCGTAATGCCGGATCCGCCGATGAGGCTTACGTCCTCAAACTGGCCGTTGCGCAGGTTGCGGTAAAGATATTTGCGCTCGGCGTAGGCAGCGTCGACTTCGGTGCCGTCGACCTCGGGGTAGACGTGCCCGTTGGCGACCAGGAGGTCGAGCCAGCCGTCGTTGTCGATGTCCACGAAGCTGACACCCCAGCCGAGTAACCGGGTGTTGACGCCCAGCCCGGCCTGATAGGTGCGATCGTCGAACGAGCCGTCGCCCAGGTTCAGATAGAGGGAGTCGGTGTCGCCGGCG
>Ga0208193_1001172_pt1 | contig 11852 bp, 10 predicted proteins | sample June2015DPH_17_2_FD_184716 | JGI IMG/M metagenome (GOLD analysis project Ga0208193, IMG submission 184716) | Peatland microbial communities from SPRUCE experiment site at the Marcell Experimental Forest, Minnesota, USA - June2015DPH_17_10... | ecosystem: Environmental > Terrestrial > Soil >...
GGCCGTATTGATAATGCCATTGGGCAAACTGGCGGCGGTAATCACGAGCGTGGGCACGATCAACAGTGGGAACGAGGCGAGGGCGGTTTGGCCGCTGTTCACCAGGGTGACGGAGAGAGTGAAGGAGCCGCTGACCGTGGGGGTGCCAGAGAGCACGCCGGCCGGAGAAAGGGTCATGCCAGTTGGCAGGCCGCCGGTCGCGGTCCAGTTAGTGTAAGGAGGGACGCCGCCGGTCGCGTTCAGCGTCGTGGCGGGGTAAGCCGTATTGATAGTGCCATTGGGCAAACTGGCGGCGGTAATCACCAGCGTGGGCACGATCAACAGTGGGAACGAGGCGAGGGCGGTTTGGCCGCTGTTCACCAGGGTGACGGAGAGAGTGAAGGAGCCGCTGACCGTGGGGGTGCCAGAGAGCACGCCGGCCGGAGAAAGGCTCATGCCAGTTGGCAGGCCGCCGGTCGCGGTCCAGTTAATGTACGGAGGGATGCCGCCGGTCGCGTTCAGCGTCGTGGCGGGGTAAGCCGTATTGATAGTGCCATTGGGCAAACTGGCGGCGGTAATCACCAGCGTGGGCACGATCTCCAGCGGAAGCGAGGCAATGGCGGTTTGGCCGCTGTTATCCGTCAGGGTGACGGCAAGGGTAAAAGGTCCGCTCACTGTGGGCGTGCCCTGGAGAACCCCCGCCGCATTAAAGGTCATGCCGGTTGGCTGGCCCGTGGCGCTCCAGATATACGGCGTCAGGCCGCCGGTTGCGGCGAGCGTTACGGGACTGTAGGCCGTATTGATCCTGCCGTTGGGCAAGGTGGTGGGGGTAATTAGCAGTGGGTTGTAGATGGTGATGGTTTCGCGTACATTCAAAACATTTTGCCACGCATCGGTAATCGTGGCGGACAGTGGGATTGCTGTCCCCGCCGTGGATGGCGTCCCCGTCAACAGGTATCCCTGGGTGTCCGTGTAAACCAATAACGGCGGAAAGTTCTGGGCTGTCAGCGTAAAGCCGTTTACGCCCGGCGTACCACCGCTGAAAAACGGCTGCGAATAGGCAAGCCCGACAATTCCCGGCGGCAGTACCGCTATTCCCGCCATCGCCGGGTTAATCGTGAAGGTGACGCCGTTGGAAGTAGTGCCAACCCCCGTAGGGACGCCGGCCGGGGACTCGATAACGTTGACTGTGGCAGTTTCGGGGTTCTGAAGCAGACCGGCCGACGCAATGGCCACCACCAGAGTCGCCGACGAAGACTGCAGGTTCAGATTCGTGATCGTGCCGCTCGGATCGGTCCAAGTTGGGGTTTCGAGGGATTCCGGGTTAAAGTTGCCGGTGATGTAGATGCAAATGCTTCCTTCTAATCCTACTCCTGGCGAGTTTACCGTGTAAGCGGCGCCATGGGTTGGGCCGTCGCATCCGTCTCCCACAATGCTCGACGCTAGAGAACTGATGACAGGCGTCCGGACTTGCGCTTCCAGCAGCGAGCCTCCCGCGAGCAAGCCTATGAGTGCGATTCCCCGCATTACCGTGCGGTGGTTGAGCATTTTGTGCCTCCGGACACAGATTGTTCAATCCATTATTGGGTCTCGCGTTACAAAAAGCAAACCCGTATGTCATGGAACGCGGATGATTCCATTATCTTCCGGACGATCCGAACCCGCCGCGGCCGCGCGCCGAGTCCGCTAACGGCTCCTCCACCCACTCCGCCGCCTCGTAGCGCGCGACGACCATTTGCGCAATCCGGTCGCCGGCGTGGACGGTATACGCCTGCGGCCCCAAGTTCAACAGAATCACGCGAATCTCGCCGCGATATCCGGGGTCGATCGTGCCCGGCGCGTTGGGCATTCCGATGGCGTGCTTCAGCGCCAGGCCGCTGCGGGGACGCACCTGCGCTTCGAATCCCGGTGGGATTTCGAGCGTAAGGCCGGTGGCCACAAGCCGCGGAATCCCGGGTTCTAGTACTGTGTCCTCTACCGCACACAAATCCATGCCTGCATCTTCGGCGGGCCCGTGCGCGTACGCCGGAAGTATCGCGCCGGGGTGAATTCTCTGAATCCGGATTCGCATTTTCCATTGCTATCATAGCCTCTTGACTCCCACGAAGCGCGTGCTCACTGTGGCTCCGATGCCGCCCGAAAAGTCGGCCTACGCGCTGGCGCGTTACAGCCGGTCGCCCGATTCTATCCGCGATTCCATCGAATGGGTGCGCACCCACGATTCGCAGAAATTCCTGGAAAGCTTCTATTTCCAGTACGGCCACGCTTCCATTGCCGATCTGGGCCATGCGGTTGTCTGTTTCGAAGGCGTCTCGGAGTTAGCCGCCACTGAGATTGAAGAAGAGCCGCTGTGGGACGGTCAGGCGAAATCTTCCCGCTATCAGGATTTCTCCCGATCCGGCTTCGTGGTCCCGCCCGAGCTAACGGGCTCCAGCGCCGCCTATCAATCCGCCGGCGAAGCCCTGCTGGCGGCTTACGGCAAGGTGAACGAGCTGGCATTCGCGTACCTTTTGGAGCGCCACCCGCGCCCGGATGCCATGAAGCCCGAGGCCTATCGCCGCAATATCGCCGCGCGCGCCTTCGATGTGGCGCGCTATCTTCTCTTTTGGGGCGTGCCAACGAATGCCGGACAAGTCACCAGCATACGCACGCTCGAGAAGCAGATCCGCCGCTTCAAGGCCTCCGAGTATGCGGAGCTGCGCAGTCTGGGCGAAGAGCTGGCGCAAGCCTGCGCGCAGCCGCCGGATTGCGTTTGGGATTCCGCTGCCGCGGCTGAGCCGCTGGCGCCCACGCTGGCCCGCCACGCGGATGCCGACGAGCACGCGGCCCGCTCGCGCGAAGATCTCAAGCAGTGGGCGCGGCAGAATCTTCCGCCCGCGGGCGGCGGGGCGCCGGCGCGCGTGGATCTGCTGAAGCCGGCGCATACGCCCGCCGATATCGTCGCCACGCTGCTTTACTCCGTTACCGATCGGCCGTATCGCGAGCTCTATGAGATTGCCTGCGAATGGAGCGCGCAGCGGCGCGCCGAAGCGATTGGGGTGGCGCTGGGGTCGCGCACGCACCGCGACGAGATCCTGGGCAATTTCCGTGGCGGGCTGTATGCCTACGACCTGGTGATCGATATCGGCGCGTACCGCGACCTGCACCGGCATCGCCGCTGCCAGAAATTTCGCCAGGCGTACGCGGGCTATCTGGGGTACGACACCCCCGCGGTTATTTTGGATTCCGGCGCAATCGGGATCTACGATTCCGCGATGCGCGCCGCGTTCGACGCCATGCACGCGCTGCCCGCGCCCGGCGCCGAATACCTGCTGCCGTTCGGGGCGCGCTCGCGGTTCCTTTTCAAGATGGATTTCGCGGAGGCTGAATATATTTGCCGACTGCGGAGCGGGGTCAAAGGCCATTTCAGCTACCGTGAGATCGCCTGGGAGATGAAGTGCAAAATGGAGGAGGTGGAACCGGAGCTGGGGCGGTTGATCGAGGCTACGCCGCCTTGGGTGGAAGACCCGCTGAAGCGGTAGCGATGAAGGTTCGCGACGCGCTCAAATTGCTCCGTGAGGACGGATGGTTGCTGAAGAATCGGGAAGGCAGCCATCGCCGATACGTCCATCCGGCGAAGCCGGGTAAGGTAACCATTGCCGGTCATCTGTCCGACGAATTCGACCCAAAACAAGAAAGTCTATACTGAAGCAGTCGGGGTTGGAGGACCGATGAGCGAGTATGGCCAAGGACGCGGTATTAATTGCGCCCACGCGAACGGGATATAGCGCCCACGTGCCAGACCTGCCGGGCTGCGTTGCCACAGGGCGTACCGTGGATGAAACCAAGGCGCGTATGCAGAAGGCTATCGCAATGCACTTAGCGGCCATGCGCGAGGACGGGGATGAAATACCGGAGCCGTCGCGCGTGGAGCTGCTGGAAGTGGTGTGAAGCGGAGCAGGTGATGAAAGCCGGCTGAAAGCCAGGATTGGCTGCCCCACATAGCAAATAGCTGAGGTACTAATCGATGAAGCGGAATTTGAGGAGTGTCCAGACGGCGATGAAGCCGTCTCGGGGCTTAATCTTCTTGCCCGCTTCAACGCTCCGCGGAATGTAAGCGATGGGTACTTCGACGATGCGGTGGCCGCCGCGGATTAGTTTGGCCGTGATCTCGTGGTCGGTTTCGAACCCGCTGGTTCGCACCCGCATGTTTCGCACGGCGGCCGCGGGATAGAGCTTGTATGCCGTCAAAGTGTCCGTTATCCACTTACCATAGAGCAGGAGGGTCCACAGGGTCAGCAACTGACCGGCCAGCCATGGACCGAAGCGCTGCTCCGGATGGCGGCCCGGAAATAGCCGCGGTCCCTTGCGGTCGCGAATCTGGCCCAGGATGCGGCTGCCGTACACCGCATCGACGCGCGGCCCTAAGGCGCGCAGGAGGACAAGATAATCCTTGGGATCGTATTCCAGGTCGGCGTCCTGAACCAGGACATAATCGCCGGTAGACTCCCGAATGCCGCGCTGCACGGCTTTGCCCTTTCCCTGATTGGGAACCTGAGTGAATACCTTTACGCCCACGAAACCGCGAGCTATCTCGGCGGTCTTGTCTTTGGAGCCATCGTCTACTACTACGATCTCCTTTTCAAAGCCGAGTGTCCCGGTAGGAACGGCTAAGATCCGTTGCAGCAGCGTACCAATGAATTCCGCTTCATTATAGGCGGGGATTACGATGGAGAGCAGTGGCATTTATATAGAGGTTCTACGATCGGGCTCCGCCGCGGCGCTCTTAGCCGCTATGCGATCTTTAACTATCGCGTCCGATGCCGTACGATTCCCGAGGATACGCTGCCGGAATAACATGGCCAAGGCGCTCATTCCATCCATCAGGGTGATCTTCTTACCTTCGGAGCGGGTGCGGGGGCTATAACTCACCGGTATCTCAAGGATGTACTCATGCAACAGACACAACTTGGCGATAATCTCCGTATCCAGGTTGCGGCCATTGCCTTCGAGAAGCAGACTTCGCAGCAGGCGCACATCGAACACCTTGACGCTGGTGAGCACGTCGGTGATATAGCGATTATAAAGCAATAGAGTCACGATGCTGAGTAACATACCGCCGTACTTACTAGTCAGGTATAGACTGCGCTTGCCCTCGTAAATACTCTTGAGCTCTTCGGATAGGTCGCGGACCTTGATCGCGCGCGAGCCGAAAACGGCCCGAAAATTCGATTGCACCAGGGACCGTACCATCAGATAGAGATCGTCGGTCTGGTACTCGCGGTCGGCCGCGAAAAAGGCGACGATGCCGCCGCGCGCCTCCTTAACGCCCGCGCGCATCGCCGCGCCGCGACCTGCGCCGGGCGGCGAGCGGTAGGCCCGCACGGTCCGCACCGATTGCGCGATCTCGAACGAGCCGTCGGTGGAGCCGCCATCCACAACGACGATTTCCTTGGTGATCCCGAGCGGCTGAAAATCGAGCAGGAGGAGCGACTTCAGCACCTCCTCAAGGGTCCGGGCCTCGTTGAGCACGGGCACTACGATGGATACCATGTGCTGAATGCGCTGCAGCTCGATATCGATGCGCGACTGCACGATCTGCTGCAGCTCATCGAGCACGAACCCGCCCGAATGATGGCCCTCCTGGGACTCCCAGTCGCGTATGCGGACGCCTTGCATGGGAAACAGGAATTTCGCCGGGTCGAACGGGATGTATTTTGCGGAGCCGGAAGGGTCTTCTTCGGTGCGCTGCACGAACAACTGCGTGACGCAATCGCTCCACTCTACGGCCGCATGGCCTTGCCGAGTCATGGCGCCCATGAATTTGCGCGCCAGATCGTTGACGTCGTCGGTCTGGATATCCAGGTCGCGGAGGATATTGCCGATGAAAATTTTATCGGCGGTGCGGTTTTGCGCGATGGCTTCGGCAAGCCCCTGCGTGAGGTAAGAGGGGAACAGCGAGGAGTGCTGCGTGCCGGGCCCATATACGATGACGTCGGCTTCGGCGATGGCTTCGACCACGGCCGGGTTGATCCGCGGGATGCGCGCGGTTTCCCGGATCAGCGGCAGCCAGCCGCCGGCGGGCTCAGGCGCGCCCTCGACGCGAGTACGATATACGTCCTCGCCGATGAGGTAGAGATCGGATATTTTGGCAGGGGTCTGCGCCGCCACAATATCCGCCTCGCCGACCAGCAGGCTATGGTCTTCCTTCCACGCTACGAGGAACAGATTTTCGCCCTGGGTCACGTTCAGCAGAGCGCCCGGCGCGACTTCGTAGAACTGGCTGAAGGCCGCGATGGCGCGGTTGAAATCGCTGCCCTGCGCGAGGTAACAGCCCGCGAAGAGCAGATTACCCAGCGCACAATCGGTGAAATCGAACGTCCTGCCGGCCTGTTCTTCCCGATGAAAGTACTCGAGGAAGGTGGACAACATGGAGCGGATGCCTTCGGCTTGCTGCACGGTGAGTTGACGAAACAGGGCCGCCAGGCGCGGCGGCATGGTCGCCAGATCGGCAGCTGCGATGGCGTCGAGCAGGCGCAGAGCATCGGCGCGCGGGATTCCCACCGGAAGCCGGTCGTTGGAGAAAGACTTGAGGCTGAGGTGACAACGCTCGGCGACCGGCATCAACCGGTCGATGTTCTTGCGCACGTCCGAGGGCCCGAGCATGGAGGGGATGAAGCGGCGGAGCCTTCCGGTGGAATGGCCGTCGTCGTAAGCGTTGATGAGAATGCGCAGCCGGATCTGGGGGTGGCGCAGCAAGGCTTCGACGATGCTCTTGGTGCCGCTTCCTCCGGAGAACAACACCACCTCGATGCGCGTCTTGCCAGGCATCCGGGGCGGAACGGCCAGAGCTGCGTCAGCCATGCGCGCTCCGCAGGAACGATTCGGCCCGCCCGGCGTCGGCCGCGGAATTGATTCCCACCGTCTCCTCGACGTCCATCAGATGAGCGGCTAAAACATAGCGCTCGTTGCGCGCGGCGAAAGGAATGATGGGGAGCAGGTTGAACTCGGCGGTACCCGTGCCGGTTGCCGCGCCGCCTGCTCGCAACTCGACCAGAAGCCGGCGCAGAACTTCCGTCCGGAAGCAGAACAGGCCCGTGTCGCTTTCCCCGTATTCGGGCATGGCATCGCCTTCGCGAGCCTGCAGCAGGTTGGCGATGCGCCCCGCGTCGTCGCGCTCGAAGTGGATGTAGGGCGATTGGCGAAATACGGTGGGGACAGTGAGATCGGGCGCCAAACGCCCCTGGTGCAACCGCAAAACGGCCTCCACGGACGCCGGCCGGAGCGCCACCTGGTCGCCCCAGAGAACCACGGTGTGCCGGGTGGCGGCCAGCGCGGCGCCAATTTCCACTGCGTCCCCCATGCCGGTGGGCGAGGGCTGAATGGCGATGCGGTAGCGGCCCGGAGCCAGCCGCTCGAGCTCCGGCTCCACTTCGTCCCGGCCGTCCGGGGAGAGGACGAACACCGCCGTACGGCACGAAGGCAGGAGCAAATCCAGGAGCCATTCCAGAATCGGGCGGCCCGCGACAGGGAAGAGGATCTTGGGACGATTGAAACCGAGCCGGGAGCCCTTGCCGGCGGCCGCCACGACGGCGGTCCACTGGGAGCTGTCGACATGCGGCGCGGCGTACGACGTCCAATTGGCGCGGTCGACGGTGAGAGGCGGAGGGGTGGTCATAGATGCGTCGTCATAGAAGCTTAGTCATAGCCGATCAAGCGCATTCTGCAAATCGCCGAGAGACGCCACCACTTGCTCCGCGCCGGCGGCCGACAGCACGGCGGCGTCGCCGTTTCCGAGGCCGATGGCATAGGCGCCCGCAGAACGGGCGGCCTGAACTCCGGCCACCGCATCCTCGATCACGGCGCAGTTTTCCGGCTGCAATCCCAGTGCGGCGATGGAGCGGCGGAAGATTTCGGGATCGGGCTTGGCGCGCTCCACGTCGTCTCCGCTCAAGACGGATTGGAAGATTCCGCGGAGGCCGGTTCGATCGAGAAACGCATTGACGCTTTCGCGCGAACCGGAACTTGCCAGCGCCATGCGATACTTTTCGGACAGCCGGGTCAGGAGCGGAACGCAATCCGGCGCCGTATGGTTTCCATGCGCCAATAATTCCCGCGCCCGCGCGCTTTTTCGACGCGAACAGTCGGCGATGGTTTCTTCGGGAACCGGCTCGGCCAACTCTTGGCGGAAGACTGCGCGAAATACCTCCGGGGTACGCCAGCCGGCAAAACGATCATAGTCGAAATTAAGAATTCCGAACGGCGCCAGGACCTCCTCAAAGGCCTGGCGATGGGCGCCGCGGGATAGAATCAGGACCCCGTCCAGGTCGAAAACCAGGCCGAAAACCGGGCTTGGATGGGGCCGCGATTGCATGCTCGTCTTATTCTAACCGGGCGCACAATATTTGAATGATTTCGATGGACGGAACGAGTACGAGAGGGTACATGCGGCTTGCGACCCGACACCCTTGCGAACCCGACACCAGTGTAGCGCGGAGATTCGCAAAATACGGAGGCTTGACGGGCGGGAATCTAAAAGAGCGGCTGCCGATCAGGCGATTTTAGCGGTCTCGGAGAGGGATGACGGAACGAAGCCAATTCTGCGGAAGTAATTTAGGATCTGTAGATTAGACTGTGGATAAAATTACTGCCGATGAGAACCGTGTGGGCGGCAGGGGAAGCGCGATCAGCGACGGCCGGATTTATTTTCACGTGCTGTGACTGACATACAGAACGCAGGCCATGGGCCCGCGCCACTACTGTTTCTTGACAGTCGGCGGAGTAGTCTTGTCGTCCACTACATCGCCGAACTTGATGCTCGATTTGCCCTCGTAGTGCTTATAGTCCTGGTAGCGGACGACCAGCTTGACCCGTTGCGAAAAATCCCTGAAGTGCAGCGTATCGTCGGCATAAGTGTAGGTTGGAAACCAATACTTGCCGTCGATCTGCTCGCGATACGTGGAGAAACGCGGGAACTGATTGTCCTTGCTATCCTTGATGGTGCCGACGCCTTTGCCGTAGGTTTTGACAATCTGCAAATCGCGATCGTCCACCCAGGCCTGACCTTCGAAGTAGCGCTTGCCCTTGACCGTTTTCTTCGGCTTGGGTCTCACGGAAAAGACATAAGTATTGATCTCGTCGATCTTTTCGCGGCCGATGTAAGTGACGTCGTAATCGGGAATCTGGTCGGTGGTGAGCACGAACGGCTGCACGTAAATCAGATCGGCCAAATCTTCGGGAGTCAGGAGCAGGGTCAAGGTCTGCACGGGAGCGTACACGACTTTCTCCATGCGCCTGCCTTCCGGCGTGAAGATGATGTCGGAAACCTGCTCCCACTGGTGGCCGCTCGGGTTGCCGCTGGGGTCCAACTCCTGGAACTTCAAGCTCTGGCGATAGGTGTAGTTGTTGCGCGCTTCCGCAAACTCTTTTTCCTTGGCGGCGAATTTGCGAATGATGTCGTCCGCGTTCACGTGGTCGCCGGCCGCCGGGGGCGTGGGCGCCTGAGACTGAGCCTGAGCCCAGACGGGGAAACACACAGCCGCTATGGTGGCTAAAAAAACAGCGGCTGAAAAAACGATTCGACGCATAAATGCCCCCAGACGAAAGACGCTCTCACTTGCCTAACAGTTTCTTGGCGATGGTGGCGAGCTGCATATTGCTCGTCCCCTCGTAAATGCGGCCGATCTTCACGTCGCGATACAGCTTTTCCACCGGATAATCCTTGGTGATGCCAACGCCTCCGTGGACCTCGATGGCTTTCGACGCCACATCTTCGGCGATCGTCGAGCTGTAATACTTCGCCATGGCCGCTTCCGTCAGGAATGGCAGCCCGGCATCGCGCAGGCGCGCCGCATTATAAACCAGCAGCCGCGCAGCTTCCACTTCCACGGCCATCTTCGCCAGGTCGAACTGCACGCCCTGGAATTCGCCGATGATTTTACCGAATTGCTTCCTCTCTTTAGCATACGCCACGGCGTGATCGAGCGCGCCGCGGGCGAGGCCGATCATCTGCGCGCCGATGGCGATGCGGCCCTCATTCAGCGTCTCGATGGCGATTTTGTAGCCCATGCCCACTTCGCCGATGACGTTTTCGCGCGGGACGCGGCAGTTGTCGAGGATGAGCTCGCAGGTGGATGAGGCGCGCAGGCCGAGCTTGTCCTCCTTCTTGCCGACCTGGAAACCGGGGAACTCGCGCTCGATGAGGAAGGCGGTGATGCCCTTGTAGCCCGCATCGGGATTGGCGTTGGCGAAGAGCAGATAGAATCCCGCTTCGGCGGCGTTGGTGATCCACAGCTTGCGGCCGGTGATCAGGAAATGGGCGCCGTGATCGACGGCGCGGGTGGCCATGGCGAAGGCGTCGGAGCCGGAACCGGCTTCGGAGAGACAATACGACGCCACGGTATCGGCGGCGAGGCGCGGCAGGAAGCGGCGCTTCTGCTCGGCCGCGGCCCAGCGCAACAGGGCGTTGTTGCAGATGGTGTTCTGGACGTCGACAATCACGCCAGCCGAAGGATCGACCGCGGACAGCTCTTCCACGGCGAGAATCGCCTGGAAAAACGAGCCGCCCTGGCCGCCGTATTCCTCGGGGATCTCGATGCCCATCAGGCCCATATCGAAGAACTGGCGGATGAGGTCTTGGCGGAAGACGCCGGCTTCGTCCATGGCGCGGACGTGCGGGCGGATCTCTTCGCGCGCGAATTTGCGGACGGTGGTTTGGAAGAGCTTTTCGTCTTCGGTGAGCGCGGTGAGGGGACGCGGCGCGGCGTCGGTGGTGGGCGTCGCAAGCATATCCTTACTGTACCGCCGCTAATGGCCCGAAGCGCGAGATGGTTCGCGTGAGGGATCGGGCTTCGGCGCAGTTCAGCATCGACCCAATAATTACCTCGGGCGAAATGTGGGTCAGGGATGCCTGACGGTTTTGGGATTGTGGCCGCTAGTGTCATGGTTCGGTCCCTTACTTTGCGGCCGCGGCTCCGCTTGACTATCGCAACGCTGCCAGATACTCTGACAACGATGGGTATAGTACTACTAGAACTATCGCGACGAAAGAAATCAAAATAAAAAGGACCAAAATGAGACACTGTGGCTTTGTGCTTTGCGCTTGGCAATCGGTGGCGCTGGTGAGTTTGTTGGCCATTCCGGCATGGTCTAGTGTTTTGTATTCGGACGGCGCGATCAATGGAACTCTCGGCGGCAACTTTATCAACGAAGGAACTGAGATTAGCGACTCTTTCACGATCTCTTCCAACGCAACTGTGGCCATGGTGTCGAATATTGGTCTGTGGCTGGATGCCGGGGACATTCCAGGCACGGTGAGTTGGGTCATCTCCACTTCGCACGACGGGGGTGGTACGGTGGAGGGCTCCGGATCGGGAGTAAGTTTGTCGAGCACTTTCCTTGAAGACTCTCCCGGTGGTACTTATGCCATCTATTCCGCCAGCTTCTCGGCCGGCGGCCTGGCCCTCTCGGCTGGCACCTACTACCTGGAACTGGAAGACGCGGCCACGTCATCAGGTCTCGCTTCGGGGCCCGCGGTCTTCTGGGATGTAGTAACCGGCGGGCCATCCGCCGAATATGAGGACGGCACGCTCGAAGGTTCCCCGAACTCCTTTGAAATCGACGGAGCTGAGGACATTGTGCCCGAGCCCAGCGCCTGGAGTCTGTCCGGTCTCGGAATCGCGTTGCTCACCGGCGTAGCCTTGCGGCGGGGTCCTCGAAAAGCAACGGAAAACGGGTCGGCCCGCCCCTAACGCCCGGAACAACCTAGTATAGCGTTTCGATAAAACATTTCCATAATGCTTTGTTTTGTGATGCGAGCATCATTCACACTGGAAGGCAGAGACCAAAAATCGAAAAGAGGCATTGGCCGCCGATAAACGCCGATGAACGCCGAT
>Ga0208193_1001173_pt1 | contig 11844 bp, 10 predicted proteins | sample June2015DPH_17_2_FD_184716 | JGI IMG/M metagenome (GOLD analysis project Ga0208193, IMG submission 184716) | Peatland microbial communities from SPRUCE experiment site at the Marcell Experimental Forest, Minnesota, USA - June2015DPH_17_10... | ecosystem: Environmental > Terrestrial > Soil >...
TCCATTCTGGCGGAGCATACGAAGCTGATCCGCTCCAATACCGCGTGGCAAACGACCTTCGACTGCCAGCCCCTTCACCACCAAAAAGCAAAAAGTCTAGGCGGCCTCTGTTGCTGGAACGATGCAAATTTTTGCCGGGAAACCCGCTTTGCGATTTTTACCGGCTTCGCTCGCACAACTTGAATGTGAGTTGGTTGCTTGGGTGCGATCGGCGCAGACATTTGAGCCATGGCATCCAACGGAGAAGAACGAACTGCTTCTTCAGCCACAGGAACAACCGCGAGGGTTGTCGGGAGGCTCGTATCGTAGACAATGCGTTCGGGCCATTTTCTGGACGAATCGATCAGAATCTTTGGCTTCGACTGATGCGTCTCGCTGCCGCCATCAATCAAGGTCGCTGGGAGAAACACATTCGCGATGAACAACATCGAGAGCAGAAAACCACCGACGACGGCAAAGTACCCAAAGAGAGGCACACGCACGGATTGAGGTGAAAGTCTGTGTTTCACGCCGGTTTACTTTTCAGTCGAACTCTATCCCAGTCAAAAACGTAATCGGCCTTGGGCGGCATTCAAGGGCCATCTGACGTCAAGCGTCGATTAGCTCATGCCCTCGGCGAATTGTGTCGTGTCAGTGCGGCCCGGTCATAATCGTTTAACGGCGGATATTTGACCGAGGTTACGGCTGCCAAAATTACCGCGATGCCGAACGCAATGGAAAGCAGGGCGAAAATAGAACGAGGGGTCATGGCAAAACTCCACACCCGAATTGTTGCCCCCGCCAGAAGCTATATCGACCTCGGTCCAGGTTCAAGAGGCCACATGCCCTCAACTCCCGGCATCCCGAATGAGACCGACAAGGTGTCAATTTTTGTGCTATATTGAGCGCGGGGCTCGAAGGTGGGACCCGTTTGGCGCGCGCAGTCAATCATGAAATTGGCAGCCGTTCCCGCCATGGGGGAGCGTGTTCGCTTGGCCTTTTGATCGGCCTCATTCTGATTTCGTTTCCCGCGGCGGCGGAAGTTTATCCAGTCAGCGGAGTGTGGACGGCCGCCAATACCGATTATCCCGCGGCCGCGAATGAAACCTGCATTGCCGTAAAAACTTTCGGCGTCGAAGCCGTGTCCAGGAAATCTGTCTCGGAGCTGGTTATCTTTGCGAAGGATAAGCGGTACGATGTGAAGGGCGACGTCCAAACGGAAGCAACCATAAAATCGATCAAACCGGCGAATGGTGGCTTTCGGATAACTGAGACATTCACCAAAGGCGCCAGGTGGCTTTGGTTCAAGAGAAAAGCCACCTATTTGCTAAACGTGATCGATCCGCGGACGATAGAGATTTGGGACGGAATGGTTCTCACCCGGTACGCGAAATGCGGGCCTGAAAGGCCGCCGATCTAATTTCGCGGACGATCCGAACGCGGTCAAGCCTGGCTGGCTGGTCGACCACGCGCCCTGTGGGCTATCGATCCGCGAGGACGAAAGTCCGCTCGCCGGCAATAGGTCGCGATTCCTGCCGCACGCCATTCTGTAGGCGCCGGCTGCCGACGCGGAAGGACGTGCCCTTCACGATCTGACCCCGGCGGCCGAGCCTCGTGGCAGTTCGACCTCCAGTTTCGACGGACGCTTGTTACGCTCCGATCCGCGCGGTCCGGTCGGCGTCCAGGCCAGCGGCCTGCATCTTGGCCTGACGTTCCAGATGGCGGGCGCGATCCCGAACCGATTTCACGCTTCTGGAGAGCGCCGCGGAAATCAGCACCCATGATTTGTTCATTCTGATCAAATCGAGCAATCGCCGATCTTCTTCAGCCGTCCACTGGCTTCCACGATGCCCGGCCATGTCGCTACCTTGTTTGCCTTGTTTCTTGCTTGCCACATGACGGCATCGCAGCAAGCCGGTTGGTATCCGGACGGGCCATTGACAGCCTGGCATGACCGCCCAACACGGCTCGCCGGGTTGTTTTGCTGGCGATATCGTTATGTTCATAAAAATATATCGATGATCGCGCGCCGGCGCCAGAGCCTTTTGTTGATGAAAACAAAGGCAAGTTTGAAACCAGGCGGCAGATATTCCGCCTGATTTTACGGCTCCGGATGCGGCAACGACACCGTTCGGGAAAAAGGCACCGTTCGAGAAGCAGAAACCCGGGCCAGCGCTCAGCCCCGATCAGCGTGCCGGCGCGGCAGCTACTCCCGGCGCGTGGGGTATCATCGCCGCGACACCGGCGCGAACAGCCCGGGCGGCATTCGGTCGGTAAAGCCCGCGCCGCTCCGGATAGGGCCTGAAGGCATCGGATATCCCGACGGCGGATTCGGCGGCGCCCAGCGCCAATACGCCGTCGGGTTCGATCACCCGTGCAAGGCGGTCGAAGATCCCGGCCTTGGTTTCCTGATCGAAATAGATCAGGACGTTGCGGCAGAAAATCACGTCGAAGGTTCCGAGATGGGAAAAGTCCTGCAGCAGGTTGAATTGCCGGTGCTGGACCATGGCGCGGATATCGGCATTGATCTGCCACAGCTCCCCGACCTGCGTGAAATGCTTGACCAGCATCTGAATCGGCAACCCGCGCTGGACCTCGAACTGGCTGAAGATGCCGGCTTTGGATTTTTCCAGAACGGCTTGCGACAGGTCGGTTGCGAGAATCTCGATCCGCCACCCCGTCAGCCTCGAACTGATCTCCTTCAGGCACATCGCGATCGAATACGGCTCCTGACCGGTGGAGGAAGCCGAGCACCAGATGCGCAAGACACGGCGGCTGGCGCGCGCCTGCAACATCATCGGGAGAATGACCTCCTGCAGGTTTTCGAACGGAATCCTGTCGCGGAAAAAGAATGTCTCATTGGTCGTCATGGCCTCGGTCACATCCGAGACCAGCGTTTCGGGTCCACCACCCTTCATTTTCTGGACCAGTTCGCCGATGCCGGAAAGACCAGCCCTTCGCGCCAGCGGGATCAATCGGCTTTCAACCAGGTATTGCTTGTCCGAAGAAAGATCCAGCCCGGACCGCTCCTTGAGAAACTTGCGCAAAAACTCATAGTCCAGCGGCGTCACAAGCGATCTCCCGAAAACAATCGAACCAGTTTCGGCGCGATCTGATCCAGCGGTAGAACTGCCGCGCAGATGCCCGCATTTGCCGCCGCACCCGGCATTCCCCACACCACGCTCGACGCCTCGTCCTGGGCGATCACATTGCCGCCGGCGGCGACGATTTCCATGCCGCCGCGCATGCCGTCCGAACCCATGCCGGTCAGCACGACCGCCAGAACGCCGCCCTGCCAGACGTCGATCGCGGAGGTGAACAACGGATCGACGGCCGGCTTGCAGAAATTCACCGGTGGCCCGTCGTCGAGCGCGATCACCGCGTCGGCGCCCTGGCGTGCGAGGCGCATATGGCGGCCGCCCGGTGCAAGGTAGATCCGGCCGGCCTTGACGATCTCTCCGTCGACGGCTTCATGCGCCGGCCGGCGGCTGGATCGCGCCAGATGTTCCGCCAGAATCGTGGTGAAGGTCGGCGGCATATGCTGCGTGATGAGAACCGGGAAGCGGTCGATCACGGCGCCGATCTCGCCGACCAGCTTCATCAACGCCTGTGGACCGCCGGTCGACGAACCGATCAGGAGCGCGCGCGGTGCCTGCGCGCTGAACGGACGCCGCAGCAGTTGCTGATGCGCCGTCCGGGTCGGCGGCGGCCGCGGCACGGGCTCACGCGACCGATCGAGGACCGGCGCCAATGGCGGACTGGCTGAAGCCGGGACGGCACGGCGGACTTTGGCGCCGAGATGGCGGATCTTCTGAACGAGATCGTGGCGAAAGGTTTCGGCGGCGGTCGGCTCGCGGGTACTTTCCGGCTTTGGAATATAGTCCGAGGCCCCGAGCGCCAGCGCCTTGAAACTGATCTCCGCGTTGCGGCGGGTCAGCGTCGAGGCCATGATGATGATGAGATTGGGCTTTTTGGCCAGCAGCAAGGGCAGCGCGGAGATGCCGTCGAGATCCGGCATTTCGATGTCGAGCACCGCAACGTCCGGATCGACGCGCTCGATCTGCCTGACGGCGTCAAGGCCGGTGCGCAGCGATGCCGCGACAACCATATCCGGTTCGGATTCGATCCAGCGCGAGATCAATCCCCTGATCACGACGGAGTCATCGACCACCATCACCCGCAGCGGTTCCTGCCGCATCGAATTCGAGGTCGAGGAACTTGCGAACGCAACGCTCATTGATCACCAGCCACGACGCAACAGCACTGCTGAAAAGACGGCGCCGGCGACTGTTCAGTCACCGGATTCAAAAGATTTAGATCAGGCCAACTTCCTGGAATTTCGCCGTGACGATGTCCTTGTCGAAAGGCTTCATGATGTATTCATTGGCGCCGGCGTGAAGCGCGCGCGCGATGTGCGCGACATCGTTTTCAGTGGTGCAGAACACCACCTTGGGCCGGTCGCCGCCCGGCATGCGGCGCAGGTTGCCGAGGAACTCGTAGCCATCCATGATCGGCATGTTCCAGTCGAGCAGGATCGCTTCGGGCAATCCGCGCTTGCAGACCTCGAGCGCCTTCTCGCCGTCCTCGGCTTCGAGGATCTGGAAATCCAGTCCTTCGAGGATTCGCCTTGCGACCTTTCGAATGACACTTGAGTCATCGACCACCAGACAAGTCTTCATTTCAGCCTCCGCTTCCTCGGGATCCCGAACGGGACGTTTGTTGCAACTCAGATGTGCGCCAAGGCTGCCGGCGATCTCATGCCGCCAGCATGTCCGGCACGATTTCAAGGACGCGATCGACATCGAGGACGACCATGAGCTGTCCATCGAGGCGATGCACACCGTCGGCAAGCCTGGCCATCCGCGGATCGAGATTGACGGGGTTGTCCTCACGACCGTCGTCGGCGAGCTTGAGCACTTCGCCGATCTGATCGATCAACAGGCCGTAGGATTCGCCGCGCAGATCCACGCCCACCGCCATCGGCGGCTTGCCGTCTTGATTCCTGGGCAGGCCGAGGCGGGCGCGCATATCCACCACGGTGACGATGCGGCCGCGCAGATTGAGGACGCCGGCGATCTCGCCCGACGACAGCGGCACCCGGGTCAGCCGTTCCGGCATGAACACGTCCTGCACCCGCGAGATCGGCAGCCCGAAAAGCTGCTCGCCGATGACCGCGGTGACGTATTCGGAAACCGCACCTTCGATGGTCGGTGTCTTGTTGCTCATGCTCGCCTCCTTCATGCCGCCCGGCTGAACTTGTTTCATGCCGCCCGGCTGATCTCGTCGGTTTGTTCCTTCAGCGCCGCGATCAGGCCAGGGCGATCGAACTTGGCGACGTAATCGTGGAAGCCGGCGAGGCGTCCGCGCTCGATCGCCGCCGGCGATACCATCGACGACAGCGCGATAATCGGCATCGCGCTCAAATGCTGATCGGCGCGGATCGTCTCGGCGAATTCGAAGCCGTTCATGTCGGGCATTTCAATGTCGGTCAGCACCACATCGAAGGCCTGGCCCGAGCGCAGCGCCACCAGCCCTTCCTGGGCATTGGGCGCGACCCGCACCCGATAGCCCGCCGCCTTCAGCACCGGCGCCAGCATGTTGCGGAAGAACGCGCTGTCGTCGACCAGCAGCACCGATTGCGCCCCCGCCGACGGCCGCATCTCCTTGCGGCTGAACCAGTCGGCGAACGCCATCGGCAGGAAGTGGCCGACATCGATCACTTCGGTGGCCTGTCCCTTGATCACGGCGGAGCCGAGAATGCCCTCGCCGCTGCCGGCGACCTCGATGTGGAGCCGCTCCTCGACGATGTCGATGATCTCGTCGACCACCAGACCCATCGAGCGGCCGTCATCGGCGAACACCAGGATCGGCTGGACGCCGGAGGTGGCGACGCTGACGCCGGCCATCTGCACCAGCGGCATCAGTTGATCGCGGTATTGCACCATATGGCGGCCGTTGGAGAGTTCGAGCTTGTCGGCGGCGATTTCCTCAAGCCGGGTCACCAGCCCGAGCGGGACCGCCTTGGGCTGCGCGGAGCCGGCGCGGAACACCAGCAGCGAAGTCAGTTGCTCGGCGGCGCCGGCACGCATCGCCGCGTTCTCGTCGGCGATTTCGTGGCTGGCTTCGACCGATGTCCCGAGCGCCTTGGCGATGCCGTTGGGATCGATGATCATGATCACGGCGCCATCGCCCAGAATCGTGTTGCCGGAGAACATCTCGATGTGACGCAGCTTGGTCGACATCGGCTTGACCACGATTTCCTCGGTATGGAATACGCCATCGACCACGATGCCGAAGGTCTGGCTGCCGACCTGGGTCACCACGATGAAGCCGTTTTCCGGATCGCTGGAAGACCCGTCATCGATCTTGAGCAGTTTCTTCAGGTGCATCAGCGGCAACAGCTTGTTGCGCAAGCGCAATACCGCGGTGTCCTTGATCCGCTCGATGCGGTGTTCGGAATTGGCCCGCGCCCGCACCAGTTCGACCACCGCCAGTTGCGGGATCGCAAAACGGTCGCCGGCGGCTTCCACGATCAGCGCCGAGACGATCGCCAGCGTCAGCGGAATCTTGACGGTGACGCTGGAGCCCTGACCGGCCACCGATTTGACGTCGATGGTGCCGCCGATCTGGTCGATATTGGTACGCACCACGTCCATGCCGACGCCGCGGCCGGACACGCTGGTGACGGCGGCCGCGGTCGAGAAGCCGGGTGCGAAGATGAATTTGTGGATCTGCGCTTCCGTCATCTTCTCCAGGTCGGCCTCGGTGACAAGGCCGTTGGCGACCGCCTTGGCCTTGATCCGGGCGGTATTGAGCCCGCGACCGTTGTCGGCAATGCAGATGATGATGTGGCCGCCTTCGTGATAGGCCGACAGCCGGATCGTACCCTGTTCCGGTTTGCCCGCGGCCAAACGCTCGGCCGGGGTCTCCAGCCCGTGATCGGCGGAGTTGCGCACCATATGGGTGAGCGGATCCTTGATCAGGTCGAGCACCTGGCGGTCGAGCTCGGTGTCGGCGCCGTGCATCTCCAGTTCGATCTGCTTGCCGAGTTCGCCGGACAGATCGCGCACGATCCGCGGCAGCTTCTGCCAGGCATTGCCGATCGGCTGCATCCGCGTCTTCATGACGCCTTCCTGCAACTCGGCGGTGACATTGGACAGCCGCTGCAGCGGCACCTTGAACTCGGTGTCCTCGTTGCGGCGGCTGATCTCCAGAAGCTGATTGCGCGTCAGAACCAATTCCGACACCATCGTCATCAGATGTTCCAGCGTCTCGACATTGACGCGGATCGACTGGTTGGCGACGCGGTCGCCATCGGCGGCTTCCGGCTCGGCAAAGGCTTTCTTCGCGACCGGCCTTGCCTCCTTCGCAGGCGCCGGCCGTGGCGCCGGCGGTGGCGCAACCTCGGCCGCGGTCTCGCGGAAGGCGCGTTCCAGATCGTCGAGCGATACTTCACCGGGACGCAATTGCCGCTCCAGCACCTGATAGGTCAGCGTGCCCTGCGCCGTCGCGGGCGGGCCTGGAACCGCTGGCGCGGCCGGCGGCGCCGGTTCTGACGTGGCCTGCATGCCCTGCTCGACCATCTGATGAAGCAGGACGATCAAATCCTGATCGGTGCCCTCCGGCTCCGCCTCGGTGGCCTCCAGTCCCGCCAGAATTTCCTTGATGCGATCGATGCTGGCGAGGATCAGCGTGACGGCTTCGGCCTTGACCGGCATGCCGTCGCGAAACTTACCCATCAGGGTCTCGCCGGCATGTGCCAGTGCCTCGAGGCGCGGCAGGCCCAGAAAGCCGCAGGTTCCCTTGATGGTGTGAACCAGGCGAAAGATGTTATCGAGAATCCTGGCGTTGTTCGGTTCCTGCTCGAACCGCACCAACTGATTATCGACGGTGTCCAGGCTTTCGCCGGTTTCGGTCAGGAACTCCCGCAATAAATCGTCCATGAAACAGGCCTTCGAACCCACCGGCGCACGACTTCGTCACGCCTTTCGGAGTTTGGCCAGCTTCCATGCAAAGCGTTTAATATTGGTTGAGCAATTGCAAAAGAGCGCGCTCAACAAAGGGATAAGACCTCCCGCGGGAATTGTGGCGTCGGCTGTAAACCACTGGTTAACCATATTTTTCGCGGCCCGCCCGCTCAGGAGGCGGTCACCACCACCGCGTCGCCCTCGGCCGCCAGCACCACATTCAGTCCGCAGGCCTGCGCCAACAGCCGCGTGTAATAGGGCTGCACGGCATGGGCATCGATGCCCGCGGCTTGGCCGGCGGCGAGCAGATCGGCGATATTTTGCGGCAGCCGGGCGTTCAGCCCGCTGGCCGCGACGCGAAAGCCGGCGCCGTCGCCTTCGCCTACCGCATCGACCGTGAGCACGCCGCCGCGCGGAATGGTCTGCTGTGCGATCACCAGCATGTTGAGCAGCAATTTGACCTTGTTCTTCGGAAGCAGCACGCGCGGCAGGTTCCACGCGATCGTGGTCTTGCCGTCCTCGAGATGACCGCGCGCCATGGTCTGCGCGTCGCCGAGGTCGATCTGCGCGCCCGAAGACCCCGCCGCGCCGAACGCCAGGCGGCAGAACTGCAATCGCGCCGACGCCGTCCTGGCGCTCTTGCGGATCAAATCGAGCGCAAATTCGCGATCCTCCGGCTTGGGGTTGTCGTCGAGGACCTCCAGCCCGTTGACGATGGCGCCGACCGGGCTGATGAGATCGTGGCAAACCCGCGAGCACAACAGCGCGGCAAGCTCGAGGGCATCGGGGGCGGAACCGGAAGACGGGGTGCCAGACATAAGATATTCCCAAAAATCCGCACCGCGCGGATGTGGCGAATCACGCAAGCTTGCTGATTTGATACACTGCGAATGCGCGTGCTGCCAGCACAGGCCGGCGCCGATGAAGCCAGACCGCGGGTGAGGCCGGCCAATGAATGAAGCACCATCGTCAGGATCCGGGATCGGCCGCGAGGCCGCGGCCGCGCTCATGGAACCGCTCACCGACCTGGTGATCCAGGCCGGTGCGGCCATTCTTGCCGTCAGCCGGCACACCATGAAGATCGACGGCAAGACCGACGGGTCGCCGGTGACGGAAGCAGACCTGGCGGCGGACCGCATTCTCCGCGAAGGCCTGGCGCGGCTCGTTCCGGAGGTGCCGACCCTGTCGGAGGAATGCATTCCCCCAACCAAGCCGCCATACGCGGACAGCTTCTTCCTGATTGATCCCCTGGATGGCACCAAGGAATTTGTCGCCGGCCGCGACGAGTTCACGGTCAACCTCGCGCTGGTGACGAACGGGATGCCGTTATTGGGCATCATCGGCGCGCCGGCGCTCGGACTGATCTGGCGGGGTCTGGTCGGCCGCGGCGCGGAGCGGCTGACGACCCATGACGCCTCGGCGCGCGTGGCCGAGCCGATCCATACCCGCCGCATCCCCGCGCGCGGCGCCCCCTGGATCGTCGCCGTCAGCCGGTCGCACGGCGATCCAAGGACCGAGGCCTTTATCGAAAGCCGGCCCGGCGCGATCCGCCAGGCGCTCGGCTCGGCGGTCAAATTCGGCCGTGTGGCGGAAGGCGGCGCCGACATCTACCCTCGCCTCGCCCCCACCAGCGAATGGGACATCGCGGCCGGCCATGCCATCGTGACCGCGGCCGGCGGCAAGATCACCGGCGCGAACGCCGCCGATTTGCATTTCGGTCGCGGGCGGGAGGATTTCATCGTGCCGGAATTCATCGCCTGGGGCGATCCCGCGGCGGCCCGCTGATCTCGAAAACACTCTATTGGGCCAGCGTCTCCTCCAGTTCCGGCCAGCGCAGATCGGCGCTCCGCAGTACGCGCGACGGATCGGCCGCGAAGGCATCCCGGGTCTGCTCGCGGCCGAACAGATAAAGCCGCTGTCCCGAGACCAGCCAGAACCGCGGATTGCCCGCCACCGTGACCCCGCGCGCCAGATCAATCGGGTCGTAGCCGCCATATTGAGGACCGTAGATGTCGGGGTGGGCGACGAAGGACGCGCGATCGCTCGCGTTGCGGAAACGCCAGACCGCGCCGGCTTCGGAGGCCTCGAAATCCGCCAGTCCAAGCTCGGGACGGGCGTCGGTAAAGTACGCCACGGGGTCGAACCCCTCGATGGCAAGGCCCGTAAAGCGGTTCACCACCACCCGCTCGGTGGTCGAGGCCTGGGCCGCCGGAGGCAGGCCGGCAAGGCCGCCAAAACTCGCGCCAACAAGGCCTGCCCGGACGAGACCAACCAGGACCTGATTCGCCAGGACCTGACTCGCCAAGATCCGGCTTGCCAGCGAGGCGATCAAGGCAATTCCGGGGCGAAAGACGTTCAGCAAACCGGTTCTGTGTCTTTCCTGCCGTTCTGCCGTCATAGTTGATGCCGATAACATTCGAGTCGGGGGACAATGAACGCAACCTAAAGCCGTGTTGGTTGGAAACCGGTTAAGGCCGCGCCCATGATTTCGATACCCAGGGGTTCTCTAATGATTTTCGCCTCTCGCCTTGCCGCGGTGACGCTCGCCGCGATGATGTGCTGGACCGTGCCCGCTTTCGCCCAGGAGCAACAGCCGCTGCCGCCGCCGCAGCGCGTGCCCGGCGGCAACAATTATGGGCCGGACGAATTGACCAGCGCCGGGCACCGGTTCTTCGGCAACGTCTCGCGCGGCCTCGCCTCGGTGATCGAACGCGCGGTCAGCCAATGGGGTCTGCCGAACGGTTACGTGCTCGGCGAGGAAGGCAGCGGCGCCTTTGTCGCCGGATTGAGATACGGCGAAGGCACGCTCTACACCAAGAATGCCGGCGACCTGCGGGTGTTCTGGCAGGGACCGTCGGTCGGATTCGACTGGGGTGGCGACGGCGCCCGCACCATGACGCTGGTCTACAACCTGCCCTCGACCAATGCGATCTACCAGCGCTTCGTCGGCATCGATGGTTCTGCCTACATCATCGGCGGTTTCGGAATGACCGCGCTGACGGCGAACAATATCGTGCTGGTGCCGATCCGGTCCGGCATCGGCCTGCGGCTCGGCGCCAATATCGGCTATCTCAAATACACCCCGAGCCCGACCTGGAACCCGTTCTGAGCCAGAGATTTCGTGGCGCGCGACCATCTGTTGACGATTCACGTTGATGCGGCATTGGACTGGCTTTCCCCCTGCTCGCCATGGCATTGTGATCAACGAAGCGTTTCCACAGTGGTGCGACGGCGGGCGGCGCGGACTCCGGATTCGCTCTAGCGGGGAGTTTCGTTGATGATCGAACCGATCATGTATCTGGCGATCGGTTTTCTGGTCTCGATGCTGTTCGGGCTGATGATCCTGCCGCTGGTGCATAACCGCGCGGTGCGGCTGACGACCCGGCGGATGGAGGCGGCGACCCCGCTGTCGATGGCGGAAATCCAGGCCGACAAGGATCAGTTGCGCGCCGAATTCGCGATGTCGGCGCGGCGGCTCGAGATGAGCGTCGATCAGCTCAAGAGCAAGACCACCAGCCAGCTCGCCGAACTCGGCAAGAAAACCGACGCCATCAACCGGATGAAGCTCGAGCTTGGCGAAAAGAACGCCACGATCTTCGCGCTCGAAGCCCGCGAAAAGGCGGTCAAGGAGCAGTTGCGCGCCACCGAGGAGGAATTCACCGCCAAGACCACGACGCTGCGCTCCGCCGAGCTGGCATTGACGGACAAGCACCACGAATTGGCGAAGATCAATGCCGAATTGTCCGACCGTTCGATGATGGCGGAAAGCCGCCAGGTCGAACTCGTGGCGGTGCGCGCCCAGATCGAGGCGTTGCAGCGCCGCGTCGGCGACGCCGAAAAGGAATTTGCCGCCACCCAGGCCCGGCTCGAACAGCAGCGCGGCGAATCCGACAGGGCG
>Ga0208193_1001174_pt1 | contig 11844 bp, 10 predicted proteins | sample June2015DPH_17_2_FD_184716 | JGI IMG/M metagenome (GOLD analysis project Ga0208193, IMG submission 184716) | Peatland microbial communities from SPRUCE experiment site at the Marcell Experimental Forest, Minnesota, USA - June2015DPH_17_10... | ecosystem: Environmental > Terrestrial > Soil >...
GATCCCGAAGCGGTGTGCTTCGTCACTCGCTTTGCGCTCGAGTACCGGATGAAATTCCACAAGGACGTGGTGATCGACCTGGTGTGCTACAGGCGCCACGGCCACAACGAGGCCGACGAACCCGCGGCCACCCAGCCGCTCATGTACCAAGTCATTCGCAAGAAGCCGACGGTACGGCAGCTGTATGCGGACAAGCTGGCGGCCGAGGGCGTGCTCACGGCGGCCGACGCCGCGGCGATGATAGAGCAGTACCGCGACGGTCTGGATGCGGGCAAGCCGCAGGCCCGGGCCGCTCTCGGCCTCATCGGCAATAAATTCACGGTGGATTGGAGCGAGTACCTGGGCGCGGATTGGTCCGAACCGGTAAAGACCGGGGTGGATATGGTGCGCTTGCGGGCGCTCGGCAAGGCGATCACCTCCTATCCGTCGGATTGGGTTTTGCACCCACGCGTCCTTGCGATCATGCAGTCACGCGAAAGAATGGTGAACGGCGACCTCGCGCTCGACTGGGGCGCGGCCGAGAACCTGGCATACGCAAGCTTGGTGCAGGAGGGATATCCGGTGCGTCTGACCGGCCAGGACAGCGGCCGGGGTACTTTCTTCCACCGCCACGCGGTGCTGCACGATCAAGCCACGGGCCGCCGCTATGTGCCTCTTCAGCACCTGGCGACCAACCAGCCGACGTTCACCGTGACCGATTCGGTGCTGTCCGAAGAGGCGGTCATGGGTTTCGAGTACGGCTTCTCGACCACCGAGCCGCACTGCCTGACCATTTGGGAGGGTCAATTCGGCGACTTCTGCAACGGCGCGCAGGTCATCATCGATCAGTTCATCAGTTCCGGCGAGGCCAAGTGGGGCCGACTGTCGGGCATCACGTTGTTCCTGCCGCATGGCTACGAGGGTCAGGGACCTGAGCATTCCTCCGCGCGCTTGGAGCGGTTTCTGCAGCTCTGCGCCGAGTACAACATGCAGGTGTGCGTGCCGTCGACGCCGGCGCAGATGTTTCACATGCTGCGCCGGCAGATGGTGCGCCCGCTGCGCAAGCCGCTCATCGTCATGACGCCGAAGAGCCTGTTGCGCCATCCCTTGTCGGTGTCGCGCCTCGAAGAACTTACGACCGGCGGCTTCAACGCGCTGATCGATGAGACCGACGACATCAAGCCATCCGCGGTGACGCGCATCGTGCTGTGCAGCGGCAAGGTCTATTTCGACCTGTTGAGAGCGCGGCGCGAGGTCAAGGCGGACGCGGTAGCCATCGTGCGCCTCGAGCAGCTCTATCCCTTTCCCTCGGACGAATACGAGGCGATTCTGCGCAAGTACGTGAACGCCCGCGAAGTAGTCTGGTGCCAGGAAGAACCGCAGAACCAGGGCAGCTGGTACCAGATTCGCCACCGGCTGCAGTCGAAGCTCGGTGCGAAGCACGAACTGCTCTACGCGGGACGCGCCGGCGCGGCCGCGCCGGCCACGGGCATCGCCGCTCTGCATGAGCAGCAACAGAAAAATCTGGTCACCGCGGCGCTGCAAGGCGTTCCCCCCGAAGAAACCTCCCGACAAACGATGCGCCTCCCCTCGGCTCAAACTAGGACAGGGTAATGACTATCGAAGTTCGCGTACCGCAGCTGCCGGAATCGGTGGCCGACGCCACTATTGTTTCATGGCACAAGAAGCCCGGCGACGCCGTGGCGCGCGACGAGAATCTCGTCGATTTGGAGACTGACAAAGTCGTTCTGGAGGTGCCGGCTGCCGTTGCCGGCGTGCTCAAGGAAATCAAGCTCGGCGACGGTACGACCGTGACCAGCGGGCAGGTGCTCGCGCTGATCGACGAGGGCGCCACGGCCATGCCCGGCGCCAGCGCACCCGCCGTCATGGCTGCGCCCGGGGGTGCCGCCAAGCCGGCGGCGGACGCCGTCGCCGCCGCACAGGAAGCCGCCAAGCCCGATGCGGTCGCAGCCAAGCTGAGCCCGGCGGCCAAGCGCGTGGTCGAAGAAAACAAGCTGGATCCGAAGGCCGTCAGCGGATCCGGGCGCGATGGCCGGGTCTCGAAGTCGGATGTCGTGAATTATCTGTCCGCAAAGGACGCTGTGCCTTCACCGGCGCCGACGGCCCCCGTGTCCAAGACTCAGGCGCCGGCGCCCATTCCGGCGGCGCGCGGCGCGCGTGCCGATCAGCGGGTCCCCATGACCCGCCTGAGGGCGAGGATCGCCGAACGCATGGTCCAGGCACAGTCCACTCAGGCCTTGCTGACGTCATTCAACGAAGTGGACTTGACGGCCATCAACGAACTGCGCACTCGCTACAAGGATCAGTTCGAGAAGAAGCATGGAGTGAAACTGGGCTTCATGTCCTTCTTCACCAAGGCCTGCGTCGAAGCGCTGAAGAAATTTCCGACGGTGAACGCCTCGGTCGAAGGCAACGACATCGTTTATCACGAATACTTCGACGTCGGCGTCGCGGTATCCACGGACCGCGGCCTGATCGTGCCGGTGCTGCGCGACGCCGATCTGCAGAGCTTCGCCGACATAGAAAAGTCAATCGCCAATTTCGCGGGACGTGCCAGGGCTGGAACCATCACGATGGAGGAACTCACGGGTGGAACTTTCACGATTACCAACGGCGGGGTGTTCGGATCGCTGGTGTCCACCCCCATCGTCAATTCGCCGCAGAGTGCGATTCTCGGCATGCACAAGATTCAGGAGCGCCCGGTCGCCATCGACGGCCAGGTCGTGGTGCGCCCGATGATGTACATCGCGCTCACCTACGATCATCGCATCATCGACGGCCGTGAAGCGGTGCTGTTCCTGGTGACGGTCAAGCAATGCCTCGAGGATCCGGCGCGCATGGTGCTCGGCGTATGAGCGACATCTACGATGTGATCGTCATCGGCTCCGGCCCCGCGGGCTACCCCGCCGCAATTCGTGCCGCACAGAACAAGCTCAAGGTCGCCTGCATCGACGAGTGGAAGAATACCGACGGCAGTTTTGCGTTCGGCGGAACCTGCTTGAACGCCGGATGCATCCCCTCGAAGGCGTTGCTCGAATCCTCGGAGCTGTATCAGCGCGCCAAGGATGAGTTCGGCGTCCATGGCATCAAGATCGGCGGGCTGCAGCTCGACCTCGCCGCCATGCAGAAGCGCCGCGCATCGGTGGTCAAGACCATGACGGGCGGGATCAACGCCCTGTTCAAGGCGAACGGCGTGGTCGGCATTCAGGGTCATGGGCGGCTGCTGCCCGGCAATAAAGTGCTCGTGACCACGGCGGACGGTGCGGAAAAGACCCTGGAGGCCAAGCACGTCGTGCTGGCGTCGGGCTCGGTGCCGGTGCAGCTCAAGAGCGTGCCGCACGATGGGAAATACATCGTCGATTCATGGAATGCCTTGGAGTTCGACGCGGTTCCCGCGCGCCTCGGGGTCATCGGCGCCGGCGTCATCGGGCTCGAGCTCGGCAGTGTCTGGCGGCGTCTCGGCAGCGAAGTCACGGTGCTCGAAGCATTGGAGCAGTTTTTGCCCATAGCGGACGGTGCGGTGGCGAAAGAAGCCCTGCGGCATTTCAAGAAGCAGGGACTCGACGTCAAGCTGGGAGCCAAGGTCTCCGGCGCCACGGTCAAGGGATCGGCGGTGGACGTGGTCTATACCGACGCCCAAGGCGAGCATTCGCTGCAGGTGGACAAGCTGGTGGTCGCCGTCGGGCGCAGACCCTTCACTCAGGGGCTGCTGGCGGATGGCACGGGCATAAGGCTCGATGAACGCGGCTTCATCCAGGTCGACGAACATTGCCGCACCGGCGTGCCCAATGTCTGGGCGATCGGCGATGTGGTGCGCGGCCCCATGCTCGCCCACAAGGGCAAGGAAGAGGGCGTGATGGTGGCCGATCTGATCGCAGGCCAATTCGGCGAGGTGAATTACAAAGTCATTCCCTCGGTGATCTATACCGCTCCGGAAATCGCCTGGGTCGGGCAAACGGAGGAACAGGTCAAGGCAAGCGGCCGGGCCTACAAGGTGGGCACCTTCCCGTTCGCGGCGAGCGGACGCGCACGGGCGATGGAAGCTGCGCAGGGCTTCGCGAAGGTCGTATCCGCCAAGGACGATGACGAGGTGCTCGGCATCCATGTGATCGGGCCGATGGCGGGCGAGCTGATCAGCGAGGCGGTGCTCGCCATGGAATATTCGGCCAGCACCGAGGACATCCAGCGCACCATTCACGCCCATCCGACGCTCTCGGAGGCCGTTCACGAGGCTGCCTTGGCGGTGGACAAGAAGGCGATCGACGGCATCAACCGGTAGGGTAACGGCATCCGTGTTTTTGCTGCGGCATGGCCAGAGTTATTTCAATTTGCTTTTCAGCGAGACGCGCGTCGATCCGGGAATCGAAGACCCGGAATTGACGCCGCTCGGCATGGAGCAAGCGGCCGCCGCCGCCGCACGGCTCGCGGACACGGCGCTGACCCACATCATCGTCTCGCCCTACACGCGGGCTTTGCAGACCGCGCAGCCCGTCTTGGGCATTCACAAGGTGCCGGTCACGATCATGCACGAGGTCCGCGAGCAGGCCGTTTACGCCTGCGATGTCGGCAGCCCGAGCGAGCTGCTCGGCGTCCGCTTTCCGCACCATGATTTCGCGCACCTGCCTCTTCGGTGGTGGAATGAGCTGGGCGAAACGGCGGAGGAGACCAGTGCGCGCGCCGATGCCTTCCGCAATTTCATGGCGCGGCGCAACGACCATGAGACGACGCTGTTGGTCAGCCACTGGGCGTTCATTCAGGCGCTGACGGGAGTTTCTCTGGCCAACGGCGAGATCCTGGAATACGACCCATCGGTGTGATGCGCACTGCCCAGAGCATGGGTTCGCAGGGTCCGCTACTTCTTTCTTCTTGCGCTGATGACATTGGCCAATTGGGCGATGCGTGCCAGCACCTGCGAGAGCTGCGGCAGTCCCGTGATCGAGATCTGGATCAGCATGTGGGCCACGTTGTCGCGTTTGTCGGTGACTGTGTTCATGCCGAGGATGCTGATTTTGTCATCGGCCAGCGCGGCGCTGACATCGCGCACCAGTCCGCGGCGATCGAAGGCTTGCACTTCGATGTCCACCGGGAATTCGTGCGACGCCAGCTTGCCCCACGTCACCGCCAGCACCCGAGCGGGGGACTTGATGCTGAGACGGGCGAGATTGGCGCAGGATCGCGCGTGGATGCTGACGCCCCTGCCGACGGTGATGTAGCCGACGATGGCCTCCGGCGGCACGGGTTTGCAGCAGCGCGCGTACGTGGACAGCAAATCGCCGATGCCCTGAACTTCGAGCTCCGGTCCGCGATCGGCCGCCGGGCTTTTCGGACGAGAGGAATGCTCGGGCCGGGTCTCGCGCGCATGGACGATGCGCTGGATGGCCCCCGCCATTTGGGCGGGGCTGACTTCCCCCAATCCCAGGGCTTCGTGCAGGGCGTCGGTGCTGGGTAATTTCAGTTCGCTCAGCAGTTCGGGGACGGGCGGATTGCTGATCCCCAGGCGATGTATCTCACGGTCGAACATCGCCCGGCCCTCTGTTTTGTTCTGAGTTGCGTTCTGCTTGCGGAACCAGGCGCGCACCTTGTTACGGTGCCTGGGGCTGGCGAGAAATCCGGACTGAGGAGACAGCCAATCTCGGGAGGGCTGGCCCGTCTTGGCGGTGATGATCTCCACCGTTTCGCTGTTCTTGAGCTTGTAGTCGAGCGGCACCATGCGGCCGTTGACCTTGGCGCCGCGCGTGCGATGACCCAAGTCCGTGTGCACCTGGTAGGCGAAATCCAGCGGCGTTCCGCCCACCGGCACATCGACGATCTCGCCCTTGGGCGAGATCACGTAAATCCTGTCCTGGAACAGATCCACGCGCATGCGGTCGAGAAAATCCCGCGACGTGTCGCCCCCTTCGGTGGGCGCCAGCAAGGATCGCAGCTGGTTTATTTTGCGTTCGTAGGCCTGGTCGGTGCGGCCTCCTTCCTTGTAGCGCCAATGCGATGCGACACCGCGTTCCGAATCCGCGTGCATTTCATGCGTGCGGATCTGGATTTCGACGGGCTGCGCACCCGGTCCGATGACCGCCGTGTGAATCGAGCGGTAGCGGTTGTCCTTCGGGGTGGCGATGTAGTCGTCGAATTCCCCGGCGATGAACTGCCACAGCGAGTGCACCACGCCGAGCCCCGCGTAGCATTCCGCGACGGTGTTCACGAGCACGCGGGCGGCGCGAATATCCATCAGCTGCTCGAAGGCGAGATGCTTGGCCTGCATCTTGCGCCAAATGCTGTAGATGTGTTTCGGCCGGCCCTCGATGGCCGCGTCGACGCCCGCGGCGTGCAATTCGCTGCGAAGATGCGTCTTGAGCTCTTCCATGTAGCGCTCGCGTTCGGCGCGCCGCACCTTGAGCGCGGCGGCGATGCGCTTGTAGTCGGCGGGCTGAAGGTAACGGAATGCGAGATCCTCGAGCTCCCACTTCAACTGCCACACGCCCAGGCGATTGGCGAGAGGCGCATACACTTCGCGGGTCTCGGTCGCGAGCTTGCGCTGCAGGCTGGGCTCGAGCGCCTTGGCGGCGCGCATTTTCTGCAATTGTCCCGCCAGCCGCACCACCACCAATCGCACATCGCCGATGACGGCCAGCAGCATCTTGCGCAGTGCCTCGGCCTGGCCAGGTTCTAGGCCCTGCTCGGGAGTCCAGTCGGCCGGCAATCCGAATTCGCCCAACTGGCTCAAGCTGCGCGCCAGGTGTGCCGCGTCGGAGCCGAAGCGCTTTTCGGCGGCTTCCCGATCCAATAGCTTCGCGTCGAGGAGCGGCTGTAGCATGGCCGCGACCACCACATCGTCGTCGGCATCGAGTGTGCGGACGATTTCCGCGACATCCAGGGCGGAGCGCAGTACGTTCGAGCCGGCGTCGGTCAGATCCAGGGCGCGTGCGGCCGCAAAGGCGGCGCGCAGCCGCTCGCTCGCCGTGACCCGGGTTGAAGCCGTTGTTTCCACTTGAATTGCGCCGCTGTTGCCGGTGGGTTTAAGCGCCTATTGCCGGTATCATACGCGCCAATGGCGGATCCGAAGAATGAGGTGGGCGGGTGGTAGCCGAGCGCGGCGCTCACACGGCCGGCGTGCGCGTGCTCGGGATCGATCCCGGGTCCCAGCGTACGGGATTCGGCGTCTTGGATGCCGTGGGCCCCCGATTGACCTATGTGGCGAGCGGCGTGATCCGGACCCAGAAAGGAGAATTCGCCGACCGCCTATGCGAGATCTTTCGCTGCGTGCAGACCATCGTCGCCCAGTATCGACCGCACGAAATCGCGATCGAGCGGGTTTTCGTCAATCGCAATCCCGACAGCGCGCTGAAGTTGGGGCAGGCGCGCGGCGCCGCCATATGCGGGACTGCGGATGCGAATGCTGAGGTATTCGAGTACGCGACGCGGCAGATCAAGCAGGCCGTCGTCGGGTCGGGCAGTGCGGAAAAGGCTCAGGTCCAATTGATGATGAAAAGCATTCTCAAGCTCGATGGGCCTGTGTCCACCGACGCGGCCGACGCCTTGGCCGCGGCCGTGTGCCACGCGCTGCGGGGCCGCGTGCGGATCGGCGTGCAGCGTTCGGCGAGCCGCAGGTGATCGGGTTCCTCAAAGGACGCTTGTCGGTCAAGCAACCGCCGTTTCTGATGGTTGACGTCAACGGCGTCGGCTACGAAATGGAAGCCCCGATGTCGACATTCTATGGATTGCCGGCCGCGGGCGAACTCGTCGCGTTGTTCACCCATTTGGTGGTGCGGGAGGATGCGCATATTTTGTACGCTTTCGGCACGGACGGCGAGCGGCGGTTGTTTCGAGCCCTGCTCAAGGTTTCGGGCGTCGGTCCCAAGATTGCGCTCGGGATACTGTCTGGCGCCAGCGTCGATGATTTTCTGCGCACCGTCGAAGCCGAGGACGTCGCAATGCTCACGAGGATTCCCGGTATCGGCCGCAAGACCGCGGAACGCGTGATCATTGAAATGCGCGACAACGTGAAGAAACTGTCGATGCCGGCGGCCGGCGCCGGCCCCGCGGGCATGGGCACGAGCGCGGGCATGGCCGCGACTCCGCAAAGCGAGGCATTCAGTGCCCTGATCGCGCTGGGCTACAAACCACCGGAGGTGGTTCGGCTGTTGAAATCGGTCGATGAACCGGACCTGGCGACCACTGAAATCATACGGCGCGCTCTGAAGTCGGCGGTCAAGGCCTGAAGAACCAGCATGGGCATTGAACAGGATCGAATCGTCGCCGGGCCGGTCAAGCGGGAGGACGAAGTCGTCGACCGCGCGGTGCGGCCGAAGAGTCTGGCCGACTACGTGGGACAGTCGAACGTCAAGATCCAAATGGACATCTTCATCCAGGCGGCGCGCAACCGCGGCGAGGCTCTGGATCATGTGCTGATCTTCGGGCCGCCGGGACTCGGCAAGACCACGCTGGCGAACATCATCGCCAACGAATTGAAAGTCAATCTAAGGCAAACATCGGGACCCGTCTTGGAGCGCCCGGGCGATCTGGCCGCCTTGCTGACCAATCTCGAGCCGCGCGACGTACTGTTCGTGGATGAGATTCATCGGCTCAGTCCCGTGGTGGAGGAAGTGCTGTATCCGGCGATGGAGGATTCGCAGCTCGATCTGATGATCGGCGAGGGTCCCGGGGCAAGGTCAATCAAGCTCGATCTGCCGCCGTTCACTTTGGTGGGAGCCACCACACGGGCCGGGCTCTTGACCTCTCCTTTGCGGGATCGCTTCGGCATCGTGCAGAGGCTGGAGTTCTATTCCACGGAAGACCTGACGAAGATCGTCACCCGCAGCGCGTCGATCCTGAAGCTGCAGCTCCAGGCGGATGGCGCGCACCGCATCGCCGAGAGATCTCGCGGCACGCCGCGCATCGCCAACCGGCTGCTGCGCAGGGTGCGGGACTTCGCCGAGGTCAAGGCCGCCGGGATCATCAGCGCGGAGGTTGCGATCGCGGCGCTCGATATGCTGGCGGTGGATCCTCAAGGGTTCGACATGCTGGACAGGAAATTGCTGCTGACGGTGATCGAGAAATTCGACGGGGGACCGGTGGGCGTCGACAGCCTGGCCGCGGCCATGAGCGAGGAGCGCGGCACGATCGAGGACGTCATCGAGCCGTTTCTGATCCAGCAAGGGTTTCTCATGCGTACCGCGCGGGGCCGGGTTGCGACGCGCAGCGCCTACGCACATTTCGGGCTGACGGCGCCGACGATCGAGCGGGACCTGAACATGCCCCTGTTCTAGGGGGGCGCACCTTCGCGCGTGAGCGCGGTCCAACAGGCGATGCGAGCGCTCTGGGGTCGATACTGTAAAATGCGCCGGCGCGGTCCGGACCCGGTGCCGTGCTTCAGATTCGATCTTCCAAGAAAGAATGTTTTTAAAAAAGGCTATTAATTAGTTGATTAATAAAGATAAAAAGCATGAGCACCGCTTCGAAATCAAGACGCGCATCTACTGGGAGGATACCGACGCGGGCGGCGTCGTGTATTACGCAAACTACCTGAAATTCATGGAGCGCTGCCGGACGGACTGGCTGAGGGCGTTGGGGATCGATCAACAGTTGCTGCGCGCGGCGCGGCAATTGCAGTTCGCCGTGGTCAATGTGAGCGTGGATTTCCTCCGGCCGGCCGTGCTCAATGATGAAGTTCTCGTCACGGCGGAGCTCGAACGCCTGAGCGGTGCGACATTTACGTTCAAGCAAACCATCCTGCGCGGCGACGTGCAGCTCATCGATGCGAGCACCCGCGTCGCCTGTCTCGATTCCGGCACGCTGAAACCGCGTCCGATTCCCAAGGATTTATTCGTGGAGTGGCGTAATGGGAAATGACTTATCGATCTGGACCCTGGTGCTCGATGCGAGCGTCATCGTACAGGCCGTCATGGTGCTGCTCATGATCGCTTCCATCGCATCGTGGGCCGTCATCTTCAAGAAGAGCCGCGTCATTTCGTATTCGCGGCGCCAGGCCGATCAGTTCGAGACGGCGTTCTGGTCGGGCGGCGACCTGTCCGCGCTGTATCGAAGCATCGAGACCAAGGGACGGGCGGGCACCGGCGAGCAGAGCATTTTCGAGTCGGGCTTCGGCGAATTCAGCCGGCTGCGCCAGCTCGGGTCGCCCTCGGATCAACTGCTCGAGGGGGCTCGCCGTGCGATGCGAGTTGCCCAGATGCGTGAAATGGACCGACTCGAGCGCAATCTGGCCATGCTTGCCACGGTCGGATCGACGAGTCCCTACGTGGGTCTGTTCGGCACGGTGTGGGGCATCATGAGTGCCTTCCACAATCTCGGCAATGTACAGCAGGCGACGCTGGCGGCGGTGGCGCCGGGTATCGCCGAGGCGCTGATTGCCACGGCCATCGGCTTGTTCGCGGCCATCCCCGCGGTCATCGCGTATAACCGGTTTGCCGATCAGGTCAGCCGCTTGGAACTGAGGTTCGACACTTTCGTGGAAGAGTTCTCGACAATTCTGCAGCGCCACGGTCCTTCCCGTACGGCACAAGCCTGACGCCCATGGCCAAGCCTCTTCGCCGCCGCAAGCTGATGGGAGAGATCAATGTGGTGCCGTACATCGACGTGATGCTGGTGCTGCTGATCATCTTCATGATCACGGCACCGCTGCTCAAGGAAGGCGTCAAGGTGGATTTGCCCGATGCCGGCGCCAAGCCCCTCGACCCGGACTTCCTGGCCAAGCACGAGCCCCTGATCCTGACCATCGACGCGCGTGGACGTTTCTACGTCAATTTTGGACCCGACCCCGACAAACCCAGCTCCGAAGCGACCGTGAGCGCGCGCACCTCCGCGCTTCTGCGCCGCGACCCGCAGACGCCGGTCTTGGTGAAAGCAGATACGACGGTGCCCTACGGCACGGTCGTGCGCGCCATGGTCCTGCTGCAGCATGCCGGCGCGGCGAAAGTCGGGTTCTTGACCGATCCAGTGCGGCCTCCGGCGCGAGGCCCAGCCGGCAGCGGTGCGGGTTGAATGCGTGAATTTCTGCGCGAGCATTCATGGGCGGTCACGGTGTCCGTGCTCCTGCATGGACTATTGGTGGGCGGCCTGATAATCACGGCGTTCATCCCTGCCTTTCGCAAGCCGCCCACCTTGCAGCCTCTGCCCATCGACGCCGTCGTGGTGGATTCGCAGGTTGTCCATGCCGCGCAACAGCGCGCTGCGGACGCCGCCGCAAGCGCACAGGCGGCTGAACAGGCCAAGGCCGCGGCGGCCGACGCCAAGGCGGCCGAAGAGGCCAAGGCCGCCGAAGACGCCAAAGCGGCCGAAGATGCCAAGGCGGCCCAGGACGCTAAAGCTGCCGAGGAAGCCAAAGCCGCTGCCGCCGCGGAGGATGCCGCGAAGTCGGCGGCGGCGGAACAGCAGCGCCAGGCCGAAGCAAACGCCGCAGCGGCCAAGGCCGCGGCCGCCCACGCCGCTGCGGCTAAGGCGGATCTGGCGCAGCAGGCCGCGGCCGCGGAACGTGCCGAGGAGGCGAAAAAGGCTGCCGACGCGAAAAAAGCGGCCGAGGCCAAGCAAGCCGCCGAGAAGCAGGCTGCCGAAGCCAAGCAGATCGCCGATGCGCAGCGTGCGGCCGACGAGCGCGCCCGCCAGGATCGCGAGGCCGAGTTGCGCAAGCAACTGGCGGACGAGGAGCGTCGCAACGCGGTGGCATCCGGTCCCCTGCGCGACAGCTATATCGCCAAATTGCGTAATAGAATTCAGAATGCGTGGATCAAGCCGCCGTCGGCAAGCGTCGGCCTTGATTGCTTGGTCGAAGTCACCCAGGTTCCCGGCGGCGAGGTGACGAGCGCCCGCGTCACCCAGTGCAATGGCGATGCGGCC
>Ga0208193_1001175_pt1 | contig 11838 bp, 9 predicted proteins | sample June2015DPH_17_2_FD_184716 | JGI IMG/M metagenome (GOLD analysis project Ga0208193, IMG submission 184716) | Peatland microbial communities from SPRUCE experiment site at the Marcell Experimental Forest, Minnesota, USA - June2015DPH_17_10... | ecosystem: Environmental > Terrestrial > Soil >...
CGAACCAACTGTTGTAGTGGAGAAAGGTTCGGTAGGGATGGGCACGCTCGCGTTCAAGGTAAGTGAGGAAGCTGCGGCGCATCTGCCCGGGAGGCGAAACGCCAATGACCGAGGAGAACTCGACTGTCTGGCCGGCTCCGACCGGAACCCCGCTATGGAACTCGCAGACCCCGCGATCGCCCACGACGCTGCTTTCTGAGAGGGGCGACTCCAGGCCCAGAAAGAAATTGCCGAAAACCAGGGGCGAGCCTTTAACGGTGCCGGTAACGGCAATGCCCGGAGCGTGGACGTCGATCATGACCAGGCCGGAGAGCGGAAGCGGCGTGCTGCCAGCAGTGATGGTGAGAAGCTGGCGGAGGTAGCTCGAGTCCTGGCGCAGGGTGAGCGCCCAGTCCAGGTGAAACCGACCGCCAGGATCGGCGAGCGGGTAGTGAATCGTCACCCCGGGGAGCCGTTCCGAGCCCCGCGAAGCGGAGGAGTCGGGCGCAAGCTTCTCGACGCTCGCCGGACCCGTGACCACGAGGTCAGAGGCTCCGAGCACGCCGGTCTGCTTCAACTCGATCGAGAAAGGTTCAACCAGAAGAAGCGAAGGTTCGCTCGCCGCGCCCGGTCGCTCTTCGCGAATCTCGAGCGAGCCAAGATGTCCGGAGGGTAGGACCGTCCAGTGGGCCGAGATGCGATTGTTGTGCAGCCAGCCGCCGGTCTGTCCATGAAGTTCGAGGGCCGGGTCGCCAGGTTTTTCGTCCATGGAGTTCTGCGCCGAAACCGAGCACAGTCCCAGGGACCCTGCACTCAGCAGGATCGACAACCTTTTGAGGAATGTATTGGGTCGCCTGAACTGGGTCGGCACGGATCTCTCCCTGATTCAGGGATCAGTGTATCGGAACTCGTCCGTGCGCCGGGCGCGGGGAACGAGCAGGGGGTGCCCAGTAAACCCCGGGAAACCCCAGGAAATTCCCCGTTGACTGGGCTACGTGCCGAGGCAAGCAAGGCGGCAAGCGTTCACTCCAGTATTGCCGGGGGCGTTTCTGATCCATGGCCCTGGTTCCGCGTGGTGAGCGTGATTGCCGCAGCAAGAATCAGCCCGCCTCCGATCCAGGCATACGGTCCGAGGTGCTCGCCCAGCAGGCGCACGCCCAGCCAGGAGCCGAGGGCCGGCTCAATGTTGAGGAATACGCCCGCCCGTGAAGCCGGCACGTGGTGGATACCCCAGTTCCACAGCAGTGTCGTCAGGGCAGTGCAGAACAGGCCGCTGATCGCTAGCGCTGCCCATGCCGTCCGGCTTACGTGGGCAAACGGGAGCGGCTGGACATCGAGACCAGTCAGGGGATTCAGCAGCCAGGGACCGAGAACAACGAGCGCCAGCATGCCCGTCCCGGCAAGAATGGAGTAGGAGGTGACGACGGGCGGACTATGCCTCTGCATGAGTTTTTTGCTGAGCAGAATCCAGGCCAGGGAGTTGATCAGCGAAACGATGACCAGCAAGTCCCCCCCCAGGGATGGCTCTCCGCGTACGGCCGGCCCCCGAGCGCCGCCGAGAACAATGAGCGCCGCCCCGGCTGAGGATCCAGCCAGCGCCAGCCAGCCAATCCAGTCCAGCTTTTCGTTGGCAAACAGCGCCGCCGCGGCGGCCAACAGTACCGGCATGGCTCCCACCATCAGGGCGGCGTGGCTGACCGTGGTCAGCGCCAGCCCATGAAACTGCAGCAGGAACTGGATGGGAATTCCAAAAGCTGCCGCGGTCAGCAAGGTCCAGGTCTCGCTGGCAGAGAGATGAAACCGGCCGCGATGGGCAATCACGATCGGAAGCATGCCCAGCGACGCAAACAGAAAGCGATAGAGCACCATGTGCTCCACACTCATCTCGTTCATCGCCAGACGGCCCCAATAAAAGCCCGTGCCCCACAGGCACCCCGCCAGGGCACAGGCACCATATCCTAGGAACGCGATTTTCGGGCTGATCTGAGTGGAGTCGGGCATCCTTCTTAACTCTCGCACACACCAATCCCGGGCATCGCTGCCCAAAACTGCGTCTCATCGGCGAGAATGGTTCTCAATGGTAAATCGGATACAAAGTTTGCCGGGACGGGCCGGCCTGTGGCTGGCTCTGGTTTCGCTGCTCCCGATGGGAGTCCCGGTCGTACGGGCGCAGGCCATCACCTCATTCCAGGCTTACCAAAGCCGCAACGGGAAAGATCGCGGCGTGGCTGACCGGCTTCCTGAAAGGGCTTCGATCCCGCCGGCGTTCAGTGTTCCTGTGGACCCCCTCGGCTTTTCTGCACCCGGGGCCATATATCTGGGGCAAAGGAACAGCCTGGCGTCTCTGGATTTTCTGGATGACAACCGGCTTCTGTTCACCTTTCGCGTGCCCGGCCTGATGCATCGCGAGGTCGGTCCCGAGGAATGGAGCGACGAGCGCCAGATCCGAGCGGTGGTGCTTTCGCTGCCGGCAGGCACGATTACGGCCGAGGGCCTGTGGACAGTTCATGATCGCGTTCGCTACCTGTGGATGCTCAAGGATGGTCACTTCCTTCTGCGGGATCGAGACGGTATCGAGCAGGGGGACGCCTCGCTTGAGCTCAAGCCGCTTCTCCATTTCCCAGGGCCCCTGCTCTGGATGGAAATGGACCCCTCGCAGCAATATCTGGTGACCAACTCCCGCGAGCACCCGGATGCGGCGCAGAAACCCGGGGACGTTCCTGCGCCACCGACCGCCAAGGCGGACATGACTGTCGATGGAGTGCATAAACCCGGGGAGGTTGCTCCCTCGCCCACGGGCAAGGCTGACCTGACAGGGGATGAGCTCAAGGCCGGTATGCCCGACCTGATCGTGCGCATCCTGCGGCGCGACTCGGGGCAGGTGATGCTGGTGAGCCACTCCCGGGCGGCGGTCCATTTGCCCATCAACTCCGACGGTTATGTCGAAAGCCTGCGCGGCAATGGCGAGCAGTGGCTCGTGAACCTGAATTACTTCAACGGCGGCAGCTTAGTGCTTGGGCATGTGAATTCCGACTGCGCGCCCAACGTCGATTTCATCTCGCAGCGCGAACTGCTGGTAACCACCTGCGACAATAGCGGTGGCCACAGGCTGGTGGCGATGGGCTTGGACGGCCGGCGCCTTTGGGAGGACTATAGCTCGCCGCAGGCCATCTGGCCGCTGCTGGTGATGGCCCCGGACGGCTCCCGCCTGGTGCGCGAGACACTGGCTGTGGATCACGCCATCAATGCCTATTCGCCGCTCGATGCTGAAGACATCAAGGGCCAGCTGGTGCGGGTGATTGATGCGGCGAGCGGCAAGATTGCCCTGGATGCGCCGGCCACCCCGGCGCTCGACGCGGGCGGCAATGTAGCCATCGCGCCCTCGGGCCGCCGCGTGGCCATCCTGAATTCCGGCGCCATTGAGGTCTTTGATTTGCCCCCGCCGCCGCCTCTGGCAGAGACAGGCAAGCAGCAGCTGGCGCATTGAGCCCGTGTAAACTGGGCAACGGGAGAAAATTCTTGTCGACGGCGCTCCTTCACTATACGGCTGCAGCAGTTTCTGATCGTGGCCGCAAGCGCCCTTCGAATGAGGATGCGTTTGGCTTTTCCGTCGAGCACGGCGTCTACCTGGTGTGCGACGGGATGGGGGGCGCCGCTGCCGGGGAGATCGCCAGTTCTCTGGCCGTCGATGAGATGCTTCGCCTGCTCGATCGAGCCCCCTCCGACTCCTCCGAGCTGATGGCAGCCGCCATGCCGCAACGGGCCGAAAGGGCAATCTTTGAAGCCAATGAGGCCATCTTTTCGCGCTCCCAGCGCAATTTCAAGCTCAACGGCATGGGGACTACGCTGGTGGGCCTGCTGGTGGAGGAGCGTCGCGTGTGGGTGCTCAATGTTGGCGACAGCCGCTGTTACCGGTTGCGCGGCCGGCACCTGGAACAGATCACGCTGGACCACTCGCTTGTCGAAGAACAAGTAAGACTGGGCCGCATGACCCGCTCGGAAGCTCTGCGTTCCCCCCTCAGGAATGTGATTACCCGGGCGCTTGGCACCCAAAGCCGCGTGACGCCGGACATCTTTGAAGTTGAGCCCGAGCCAGGGGACTTGTTCCTGCTTTGCTCGGACGGATTGACGCGTGAATTGACCGACACGTCTATCGAGTCGCTGCTCAAGGTTGATCTGCCGCTCGAGGACTTGTGCCGAGGGCTGGTCGAAGCCGCGAAAAAGGCCGGCGGGCATGACAACATCACCTGCATCGTGGTTCAGGCAAGCCAATAGCCCGGCTCCCTGTCCGGCTTCGAGACTGTTCGATTCGACCTGCAAGAGGCGAATTTCGCCAAGGAGCCCGAATGGGCAAGACAAATCAGGCAACGTCGGGCCAGGCAGCGCCGGGCCAAGCAGCCCCGGGGAAGATTGATCCAGCAACCATTCTGCAGCGGCGGTTGTATACCGGAGCCGCAATCCCGGCCATTGGTCTGGGGACATTTGGATCCGATTCCGTTTCTGCGGCCGAGGTTGCCGAGGCTGTTCGAGGTGCTGCCCAGATCGGGTACCGGCATTTTGACTGTGCATCGGTGTACGGAAACGAGCCCGAGATCGGCCAGGCTCTGGAGGCGATCGTTGCTCAAGGGATCCGGCGCGAGGATCTATGGATTACCTCCAAGCTCTGGAATGACATGCACGGAGAAGAGGACGTGATCGCCTCGTGCCGTCAATCGCTCTCCGACCTCCGCCTTGGCTATCTCGACCTCTACCTGGTGCACTGGCCGTTTCCAAATTTCCATCCGCCGGGCTGTGACGTAACTTCGCGCAGCCGGGAGGCCAGGCCATATACCCATGACAGCTACATGAAAACCTGGCGCAAGATGGAAGAGCTTGTGGAGCTTGGCTTGGTGCGCCACATCGGGACGTCGAACATGACCATTGCAAAACTGAAGCTGCTGCTCAGGGATGCCCGCATCAAGCCGGCGGTGAACGAGATGGAATTGCATCCGCACTTTCAGCAGCCGGAGCTATTTCAATTTGTCCTCGATCACGGCATCCAGGCTGTGGGCTACTGTCCGATCGGCTCGCCGGGGCGCCCCGAACGAGATCGCACGCCCAAAGACACAACCCCCGTAGAAGACCCGGTGGTGATCGAAATCGCCAGCCAGCACGGAATTGACCCGGCTGTGGTCTGCATCAAGTGGGCCGTGCAGCGCGGGCAAATCCCGATTCCGTTTTCAATCCATCACTATCGCGCCAACCTAGAGGGTGCGCTGAGCGATCCACTCAGCGAAGAAGAGATGCAAAAAATCGCGGCCATCGACCGCAATTGCCGATTGATCAAAGGCCAGGTATTTCTCTGGAAGGCCGGGCAGGCGTGGGAAGATCTCTGGGATATGCACGGAGAAGTTACGCCCCCCTAAGATCTTCGCCCATACCGCCAACCGAGCGAAGTGACTTCTCAGATCCCCACCCGGACAGTCAAACCTGCGATGCCTCCCAAAAAAAGCCTTCCGACATTTTTGTCAACGGGAAAGCTCGAATGGCGTATCAAAAAAACCTCAGCCGCTCGAAGAGCAAGGGTCGGAATCGAGCTGCTCTTCGAGCAGATTTTGGAAGACTGATCCGATTCCGGCTCCGCCCGTTTTTGCACAATTCATGGTTGCGCTTGAGCCGTCAGAAGCATGTACGATGAACAAAGACTGACTATGAAAGAAACAAAAAATCTTTCCCCGGAAATACTCCTCCACATTGCTCAAACGCTGAATCTCCCGGTGCGCGGAATCGTCGCCGTCATTGAGTTGCTTGACGATGGCGGCACAGTCCCCTTCATTGCGCGTTATCGCAAAGAGGCGACAGGCAACCTGGATGAGGTACAGATTCGAGACATTGAAGAGAAGCTCGCTTACTTCCGCGACCTTGCCGAGCGGCGCGAAACCATCCTCGCCTCCATTGCCGAGCAAGGCAAGCTGACAGATGAACTCAAGGGGCGCATTGAAGCGACGCTCGACAAGAACGAGCTCGAGGATCTTTATCTTCCCTATAAGCCCAAGCGCCGCACCAAGGCCACGATCGCGCGCGAAAAGGGGCTTGAGCCCCTGGCCCAGTATCTGTGGGCGCAACGGAATACCCCTCAGCCGCTGGTATCGTTTGCCCCGACTTTTGTGAATGCGGAACTGGGTGTGGCAACCGCGGAAGAGGCTCTTGAAGGCGCGCGCCACATTATCGCCGAGTGGATCAGTGAAGACGCGGAGCTGCGCAAGGCGCTGCGCAAGCTTGTTTTTGACGAAGGCGTGGTGGTAAGCCGCAAAGCCATGGATGCGGTCGACGAGCAAGAAAAATTCAAGATGTACTACGACTACAAGGAGCCGGTAAAGGAGATCCCCTCGCATCGCATGCTCGCCATCCGCCGCGGTGAGGGCGAAAACGTGCTCTACTTCCTGATCGAGATTGAACCGGAGCGAGCCGTGGCCATCATTAAGAAGCATGTTCTCGGCCTGCAAGGCGATTGGACGTCGCAGCTTGAACTCGCCATCGATGACGCATGGAAGCGCCTGCTGAACTCGTCGATTCAAGGCGAGATTCGTCTTGAGTTGAAGAAGCGGTCCGATACCGAAGCCATCAAGGTTTTCCGCGACAATCTCTATAACCTGCTGCTTGCTCCTCCGGCGGGCCCCATATCCGTGCTGGGCATCGATCCGGGCTTGCGGACCGGATGCAAAGTTGCCGTTGTCGATCAGACGGGGAAGCTGCTGGCGCACGACGTGCTCTACCTGCACACCTCAAAGCATGGAAATGCTGAGGCAGCGCCGAAGCTGGAAGCGCTGCTACGCCAGCACCAGGTCCGCGCCATCGCCATTGGCAATGGCACTGCGTCGCGCGAAACAGATGCGTTTGTGCGTGACTTCCTGCGCGAGAAGGGAATCGAGGACGTCTTTGCTGTAACCGTCAGTGAATCCGGCGCCAGCGTCTACTCGGCCTCAGCCATTGCCAGACAAGAGTTTCCCGACCTCGATTTGACGGTGCGCGGCGCCATTTCGATCGCGCGGCGTTTGCAGGATCCGCTCTCCGAGCTAGTGAAAGTCGATCCGAAGTCGATCGGCGTGGGTCAGTATCAGCACGACGTTGACCAGCGCCAGCTGCAGGAGTCGCTCGAGACGGTGATTGAGACATGCGTCAACAAGGTCGGCGTGGACCTGAACACCTCCTCGTGGACGCTGCTGCGTTTTGTGGCCGGCATTACCGAGCGCACGGCATTAAATATTGTGAGCCATCGCAATGAGAAGGGAAGCTTTCGCTCGCGCATCGAGGTGCTCGGAGTTCCCGGGATCGGTCCCAAGAGCTTCGAACAGGCGGCCGGCTTTCTGCGCATTCGCAACGGCGATAACCCGCTCGACATGACCGCGGTTCACCCGGAATCCTATCCCGTGGTGGAGCAGATTGCCGGGGTGCTCAACGCATCGGTCGAACAGATCATTGAGCGGCCGGAACTGCTTGAGCAGGTCGATCGCAATCGACTCACCGCCGGTACATTTACGGTGAACGACATTCTTGCCGAACTGCGCAAGCCGGGCCGCGACCCGCGGGAATCGTTCGTGGCGCCGAGTTTCCGCGAAGAGGTCAGGGAACTGGCGGATGTTCAGCCGGGCATGGTTTTGGAGGGGGTTGTGACGAACGTGACCAAATTTGGAGCATTCGTCGATATCGGTGTTCATCAGGACGGCCTGGTGCACATCAGCGAACTTTCCAATCGCTACATCAAGGAGCCGTCTGAAGCGGTGAAAACGGGGCAGATTGTGAAGGTCAAGGTGCTGAGCGTGGATACCAAAGCCAAGCGCATTGCGCTGTCCATCAAGCAACTTTCCTCCCCCGCGCCTAAGCCTGCTCAACGCCCCGAGAAGCCTTTGCCCAAACCACAACCGACAATGGATGAGAAACTGGCAGCACTTTCAATGAAGTGGAAAGTGCGCTAAACCGACATCAAGGACGAAAAGGGGCCAGATGCCATGCAGTCCACCTCGGTTTCCCGAACAGTATTGGCCATCTGCACATTCGTCCTTCTTTCGGCCGCGGTCAGCTCGGCTACTGGCTCCGCCGATAGTGATCTCGGCGGAGCGGGCCAGCAAAGCTCTTCGCTCGGAAACGTCGATTTTGCCCAAGAGGCCGGTCTTGGAATTCAGGCTCTTCAAAAGGCGTATGTGCCAGCCACCGGCCTCTATGCGCCGCCTTCCGGGTGGTGGAATTCGGCCAATGCCATTACGGTCCTTCTAAACTATTCCCGGCTGACCGGTCGCCGGCAGTATTGGCCTATCGTCGCGAATACGTTCAAGAACGCGAGCCGGGCCAGCGGGACCGTGAATTTTCTCAATGACTACGATGACGACGAAGGCTGGTGGGCCCTGGCTTGGATTGACGCCTATGACCTGACGCATAAGCAGAAGTACCTGAAAATGGCGGAGACGATCTTTGCCAATATCGCTTCGGAGTGGGAGCCGAATACCTGCGGCGGAGGAGTGTGGTGGAAGAAGCCCAATGAGTACAAAAACGCCATTGCCAATGAGCTTTTTCTCTCCGTTGCGGCCTCGCTGGCGAACAGGACTCACGGCAGCTCGTCTGCTTGGTACCTGACCTGGGCGCATAAGAGTTGGGCCTGGTTCAAGGCTTCCGGAATGATCAATGCGCACAATCTGGTCAATGACGGTTTGACGTCGACCAACCCGGCAGCATGCACAAACAACGGGCGAACCCCGTGGAGTTATAACCAGGGCGTACTTCTTGGCGGTCTGGTCGAACTCGCTAAGGCCGACCACGATCCGGCGTTGCTGGCAGAGGCAGAGTCGATCGCCAACGCTGCGATCACCAGCCTTAGCGTGAAGGACGTCTTGACGGAGTCAAAGGTTTCTGGAGGCGATGCGCCGCAATTCAAAGGGATCTTCGTGCGTAACCTGGCGATCCTCTATCAAGCCAAGCCGGATCCCGGTTACAAGGCCTTCATCGAAGCAAATGCCGATTCAATCTGGAATCGGGGTCAAGGACCTGGCCATCAATTCGGCGCCCGGTGGCAAGGGCCTTTCGATTCCTTCGATGCGAGTCGACAATCATCTGCGCTTGATGCGCTGATCTCGGCAGCAGAGATTCACTAGGCGATTCCCTGCCACTGTGGGCGCTCGAGCAGGCCTTGGAGCTATGCCGCAGATTCTAAAAAGCGTCGATGTTCTCTCTTACGAACCTACCTTCCGCGCTTCTCCGACGCGATTTCCCAGCATTTTTCTACGTGCCTCGCTCAGGCGACGGTCCAGACACCGGACCCTGGCCCGCGACCTCTCGCTTTCACAAACTTCCGAGTCAATGACTGCCGTCGAGAAATCGAACACTGCCGCCTGCTCGAATTTTCCTCACCACCCGGTACGCGCCCTCTACTTCGAGGCTGCTGGTTCGGCTTTTCGGCGAAAGCAATCGGCGTGATGATCGTTTACGATTCCGGTTGCCTGCATCCATGCATAGACAATTACCGGGCCCACAAATTTGAATCCGCGCTTCTTGAGAGAGTTTGAAATCTCTTCCGAGAGCGGGGTCTTTGCCGGTACCAGGCCGGTGTTGATGATTGGCTTACCTCCGGCCAGCTTCCAGATGTATCCTGCGAAATCCTCTCCTTGTTTCTGCATGGCGACGAAGATGCGCGCCCCTTCGATGGTTGCTTCGATCTTGACGCGCGAACGCACGATCCCGGGGTCTTCGAGAAGCCGGGCGACGTCCGATTCGGTGAACTTCGCCACTTTGCGCGGATCGAATCCCTTGAACGCCTTGCGAAAGGCCTCGCGTTTGCGCAGAATCGTGATCCAGGAAAGGCCGGCCTGGAAGCCGTCGAGCATCAGCTTCTCCCACAGGGCGCGGCTGTCATACTCCGGCACTCCCCACTCTTGATCGTGATAGGCCTGCATGAGCGGGTCGCCCTGAGACCAGGAGCAACGGAAGAGGGGACTCAATTTCTTGACGGTCAAAGAGATTCTCCTTTAGGAACGATGATAGACATGCGCTTTCGCTCAATTGTCATGGGGAGCATCTGCCCTCATAGTCCCTTCTTTGTTCGAAATTCTCGCACCACCTGCCCAGGATCGAGATGCCGGCCGTCGATCGCCTCATTCATTGTCCGCATATCATCCGCGGTAATTCTTCCTTCAAGGGCGTTGAGAGCACTCTGAATTTGCGGCCAGCGCTCAAGCGCGTCTTTACGGACCAGTGGAACCGCCTGATAGGGCGGAAAGTAGTGCTTGTCGTCTTCAAGCGCCGTAAGCCCGAAGGCCTGAATGGGGCCGTCGGTCGAATTGGCGGCGATGATATCAACCTGATGCGCGTTGAGCGCGCGGTAGAGCAGGCCGAGGTCCATGGTGCGTGGAGGGGCGGAAAATCTCAGCCCGTAGGCCTGACTCAAGCCGGGCAAGCCGTCGGGGCGTTGTTCAAATTCGTATCCGACTCCCAGGCGCCATTGCGGTGTGAATGGCGCGGCCTGGCTCAATGTCGACAGGTGGAGGGCGCGCGCATCTTCGCCGCGAATGACCATGGCAAAGGTATTCTCAAAGCCGAGCGGGGGCGCGACTACAATGTTGTATCTGGAAGCGTAGAGTTGACGGACCGTATTGAGCACCGTTGCAGGGTCTCGGTCGACAGGCTGCTTGAGCACTGCGGTGAGCGCGGTGCCGGTGTATTCAATGTAAGCGTCAATGCGTCCGGAGAGCAGGGCCTGCTGGCAGATGTAACTGCCGGCAAGGTAGAACCTGCGCTCGACTTTGAGGGTGGATTTGGCCTCGATCTCCTGAGCCAGAAGTTCTCCGAGAACCGTCTGCTCGGTAAAGTTTTTGGCGCCGATGACCGGATGGTTGGGCCGAGGGGGACTGCATCCGGAGAGCACGAGCGCGGCTGCCAAGCCAGCCGCAGCCAATCCCGGGATGCTGGCCATGAGATTCATTTTCCCCGAACCCTGAAGTACCGCTCGAGCAGCCCCAGCGCTGCGTCGGCGCTCAAGGCCAGCAACGCGGCTGGAATGGCGCCTGCCAGCACCAGCCGGTTATCAATGGAGGCGACTCCGCGGAAGATCAATTCACCCAACCCTCCTGCGCCAACGGCCGCGGCAATGGTGGCAATACCGACACAGGTTACCGTCGCAGTGCGCAACCCGGCGAGAATAAAAGCTGCTGCCAAGGGCAGCTCCACTTTGAACAGCATCTGCGTGTCGGTGAGGCCCAGGGCGCGCGCCACCTCGATGACGGCGGGGTCAATGCCCTGAATGCCGGCATAGGTATTGCGCAGGATGGGCAGCAGAGCGTAGGCGGTGAGCGCCACAATGGCGATGCGTGCGGCGCGATCGCCCAGCCACGGCAGGGGCAGCAAAAACCCGAACATGGCCAACGATGGAATGGTCTGCAGGATATTGGCCGCGGCGATGACCGGGCTGGCCCATCGTGAAGACCGCGTGAGCATCACGCCTGCGGGGACCGCAATTGCGGTGGCAGACAGCATGGCCGCTGCGGTGAGCCAGAGGTGTTCAAGCGTGAGCGTGCCGATCTCGCTTCCGTATTCGGAAAAGAACCCTGAGGTCACCTCTAGGCCTCCTTAGCTCGATCGGGGCCGGCCGTTTGAGGCTTAGCCGCGGCCCTGCCGCGATCGAACGCATGCACGTAACTCTGGATTTCCGGGTTATTGGAATGGATGAATTCCGTGGCTTTGAGATTGGCAATGACCTTTCCTTCGCTCATCAGCACAATACGATCGGCAAGATAAAGAGCCTCATCCAGATCGTGCGTGACAAACAGGACGGTCTTCTTCAAATCTGCCAGCAAGCCGAGAAGCATGTCCTGCATTTCTCTGCGCGTAAGCGGG
>Ga0208193_1001176_pt1 | contig 11834 bp, 13 predicted proteins | sample June2015DPH_17_2_FD_184716 | JGI IMG/M metagenome (GOLD analysis project Ga0208193, IMG submission 184716) | Peatland microbial communities from SPRUCE experiment site at the Marcell Experimental Forest, Minnesota, USA - June2015DPH_17_10... | ecosystem: Environmental > Terrestrial > Soil >...
GACGACACAACACCCACCGTAGACTGCACCGTCAACCCCGTAATACACGAAGTCCCAAACAGCCCATGCGCCGCAAACACCATCAGGTCCGCCGTCACCCCCGCACCCGACGATGGATCGAATCCCGCAATCGTCAACACGGTCTTCATCCCATCACTCCGGATGCGCCGCAAGAAACTTCTTATACTGCATATCTAATCCCAGAATCTGGTTCTCAAGATACATCAGCTGCGCGGACATCGTCTCCATCCGGTCCCGTATCTTCACCGCGTCCTCTCCACTGGGATTCGGATCGTCCTTCTTCGAATTTAGAAACGGCCCAATCGTCAACACCGTATCGCGAACCGCCAGGTCTTCCGCCTCTTTAATCTCGTTCTGCAAGCTGTAAAGGTTCGAGTACTCCTGCGCTCGCTCATACGGCATATACGAGAGCGCTCCTGTCGACTGCGCCGTCTTCCAACTCACGTCATCGAATGAGCGGATATGGAAGTTGATCGTTATCTCTTCCTTGTTCACAACCTTAGGATTCGCAATAATCTTCTTCATCAGCGCAACATCCTGCCCCAGATACTTCTGCTCGCTCCGCACATCTTCGAGCGCCCCCGCAAGCTGGTTGGCATTTGTCTTGATCTCAGTCTGCAGGCCTGCCTCCGCCTCATGCACCAGATGCCTGTGATGCTGCCACTCCACGCATCCTTCAAGGCTCAACGCAATCAGCAGCCCAATCGTGATCGTGGCCAGGTGAATAAAAAAATCCCGCCAGCCATGCAACGGTTCATGCGGAGGATGCACATCGAGCACTGGTTATCGTCTCCCGTCCTGCAACACCGCCTAGCCTATCAAATCCTTACTCAGCCCGGACAAAGAGACGCTCATTGCTGCGTAGTCGATTCTCTATCTACAAAAAGGTGGACTTCCATGGGGTTATCTGGAATTTTCTTTTGAAACTCGTTGCTAACAGTGAACCCCATTTTGGAAAGCCAAAATCCCGGTTCACCTCCGAGACCATCCTGATTGCCTCGTACAATCACACCCGGATTATTCTCTATTGCTAAAGGTTCGACCTTTTGATTTACCTTCCATTTCGCTTGTTCAGCGCAGCTTCTTATTTGCTCTGCAAATTTATTACATTCCACACAAGATGGATTGGCGTAAACCAACATAGTTGAATCACGATCTAATTTCATCAGCTCGTTGTGTTCGCCTCCTGCATTCAACCCAAACCGATCTATCAAGAACTTCGTATCTTCTGCGCTGAGGCTGCGCGGAGCGTTCTTTTTCAATGCCCGAGACATGCTTTCCAAACCGAATCCCAGATAAAGAACTTCGTGGTTTATGAACTGTTCTCTGGCGGTGGTGGTGTCCATTCCACTCTTATCCAGTTCAGAAAATATTTCAGTGATTCTGGCTGCAAATTCCATGTCGAATTGGCTGTCGGACCCAACAAACTTCTCCTTGTACGTCTCGTGATGCTCCCACCAATCGCGTGCCAGACGCACCCTAACGATCTCATTTGAGAGGATGTCTGAGGCCAACATCTGAGTTCTATCAGCAAGGGATAGTTCATGACCTGCTGCTCTGGGCGTGACTAGGATTGTGACGGATTTTTCCGTAGAAGCGAAGTGTATCGGATCATCTGGCGTGAATGTTACATGCAATGGAGGATGGCCAGCAGAAAGAGTGGAACCGACAGGTTCACTATAAATAAAAGTTCCGACCACAGTGTCTGTACCGTCGTTCGCTTGTGCATTGAGCTGTTCGGACGATAAAGGCCGACCTTCCTCTATGGGCGCCGGGAACCATGAAAGGATCGGAACCACTCTTGGCACGTCCTGTTTAGGTTTGTAGTGAATTCTTAGTCCGAACAGCGTGGCAGCCACAACAAGTGCGATCACAAAACGGATACCTATTTTTCCTGCTCGCGGGGAAATACCCGTAGTGAAATTGAATATTGGAACTAGGCTGGATAACCAAGCCGGAATGAATAGCATCGTTAGATCTTTCATCAGCACACCTAAGATGGTGCAGACAAGGGTGACAAATATCCCAACAAAATCCCAAGCGACAGAATTCCCAGTATCTGGCTTCTTAAATTCCCACATACCCGCAATCGTCTCATTTCAAGCCACCTTGCGTCACGGTTAGCATTTTCAAAAATGCGGACAATTTTCGCCTTTTATTCGCTATAATACCTCATGCGAATCCTGGTCAACTTTCAAGACACAAACGGTTGGACAGTCCATTGTCTGGCGGAAGACTGCCAGACCTGCATCAGCCCGCTTCTCGACGTAGCGTCGCTGGAAACCCTCAGACGCCTGTTACGACGCGCCGGAACCGATGAAGACGAGATGCAGCACTTCGAGCACTGCATTCGAACATGGGGCAAAGGTTCGGTCTGGATCGACAACGTGACCGAAGAGGGAGCGCACTTCCTTGGAGTTCATCAAACCGTTCCCGAGCAAATCCGCTGAACCTGCATTGCGTGAAAGCAATGCATTCCCAGGTTGTCCCCACAAACTATGCAGATTCGTGCAGATTCGCAAAACACCCGTCTCTCATCCCCAACATTATCAATCTGTGAATTTGGCCCGAAGAATGCAATCATGCCACTCCGAGCACCAGCAATAAACACCTCCACTCACCCACAGAATCGGAGAGAGTGGAATGCCGGAGCCCAGCATTACTCTTGCCTGCGATTTCCAGGTCCACAGGCGTCTGTTGCAATTTATCTTGGCTCTCTCTGAACTCATTTTCGTTCGATCCGAACAACAACCTCAACGCACCATGGCGGGGAGACAAACCAAATCTCACCCGCCAACTCCCACCGCCCCCGCCCCAAATTACATTCATAACGTCTAAACTTGAGCCGTGGCCCCCGCACAAAACTCCGGTGATCTAAAAGCCCTCAAAGTCCCCGGCGATCCCAGGCATCGCCTCGCCGTAGCCCTCGACTATCCCGACGTAACCCAGGCCCTTGCCCTCGTCGACCGTCTCGGCCAGACCTGCCACTGGTACAAGGTCGGCATGGAGCTCTACTACGCGGCCGGCAACAGCATCGTCCAGCAACTTCGCGACCGCGGCTTTGACGTCTTCCTCGACCTCAAACTCCACGACATCCCCAACACCGTTGCAGGAGCCGTCCGCTCCGCCACGCAGGCTGGCGCTTCCCTTCTCACCATCCACGCCGGAGGAGGCGCAGCCATGATGACTGCCGCAGCCGTCGCCGCTTCCAGCTCAGGCGCACCTCGCCTCCTCGCCGTCACCGTTCTCACCAGCATGGACGCCCACGAGCTCGCCGGCATCGGCATCGCCGCGTCTCCAGCCGTGCAGGTCCTCCGCCTCGCAAAACTCGCCCAAATCTCCGGCATCAATGGAGTGGTCTGCTCCCCCGAAGAGGTAGCGATGCTCCGCAAAGAGATTGGCTCCGACACCATGCTCGTAGTCCCCGGCATCCGCCCAACCGGAAGCACAGCAGAAGATCAAAAGCGCACCGCCACCCCAACCCAGGCAATCATTGACGGAGCTTCCCTGCTGGTAGTCGGCCGCCCCATCACCCGCGCAACCGACCCAGCCTCAGCCGCACAGGCCATCCTTTACGAGATCGAGCAAGCCCAATCCACTCCGGCGGGAAAAGCTAAAAAATAGTCCTAAAAGTTGGCGTGTTTTTCGTCGTCAAAATAAGTGTCATAAAAACCACGTTATGACCACAAAAAGACCACAAATTACCATCAAAAAACCACGTATTTTTCCTGTGGAAAACGCCAACTCCCCTGTAAAAACGCTACTCTCGCCACGCAAAAAAAACACAAACCAAAAACTAAATCTGCGTGGCCAAATCACCCGTCCCAACCCGGTGAGTAACGTCCATATCGCTCAGCCGCAGCGTCAGCGCCTTGGCCGAACCGCCGCCCCGCTGAAACTCGCTCAAATCCAGCTCAGTAACATCGAAGCCACGCTCCGTCAGCCGTTGAGCAAGGCTGGGCTGCACCGCGCCCATCACGATATCCCGTCCTGCATTGATCACATTGCACCCAAACTGCGTAGCCTCCAACTCGCTGACAATAATACGTTTATCCGCACCGTACGCCGCCTCGATCTTCGCCCGCGAAGCCGCGTCGAACGCCCCCGGAAAGTACAAAAGATACCCTCCGCTCAAAGGCGCAAAGCAAAGATCCAGATGATAAAACCGCGGATCAACCAGATGCAGCGAGGTCACAGGAGCCTTCCACGCATCCGCGACATGCCGATGGCTATGCAGACACGTCCGAACCCCGTGAGCAGCCCACAAATGCCCGCCGTTCGCGTCGAAAAGCGCATCTCCCTCGCCTTCAAACGATGTCTCGCGAGGCGTCGCCCAAAGCAGAAAACCAGCCTCCTCCAGCCACTGCCGCACATGCTGTTCTTCGCTCTGCCGCTGCCGGTGCGTGAAGCTCGAAATCGCCGCAACTCCATGCTGCACCAGCGCCGCATGGGCCACAAACACCATGTCTGGCGAGCCTTCCCGCGCATGCAGCAACCGCACATCCGCTATCCGCTGCAGCTCCTGATACAGATTCCGCCACTGCATAAAAGCCACATCGCGCGATGGCTGATGCAGATTCCCCGCCATCCACGGGTTGATGACGTAATCGACGTCATACCACTGTGGCGGGCACATCAGATAAGTGGGCCGGTTGAAATGAGGCAAGGACGCAAGGTTTGACGCAGAGGAGGGTACCGGCAGCGTGGTCATCATAAAACGGGGTCCTGCTTTCCAGCGTAGAGTCTGCCCGTCCCCGCAGACACTCGTCAAGTGTCTGCCTGTAAATAATTTGTACAACTTTGGTGCGTCGAGACTTAGCCATAATTTCCCGGCTTGGAAACCCCACGTGCGCACGAAAAAGAGCCCACAGTTGGGGCTCTTTCTGACCTGCGCGTACTGAAACGAACCTAGAGTTTTTCGAAGAAATCACACGCCGAACAGGAGATATACACTCCGCCGGGAGTTCCGCGTTCACGATCCTTAACGCGCTTGACGATGCGGGTCGGTTTGGAGCACTTCGGACAATCGGTGCTCTTGTTGGTATCCATGACCTTCTTACGGTCGCCGGTCTTGGCAATCTTCGCCATAATGCTTGCTCTCCCTGGTACGAATGTTGCGGCTCGCCCGCTGAATGTCCTGAGAAACTGCTGCCCTCGCGGGCAAACAGAATCAAATCATCCGGAACTTCTCGTAAGGATTGTCCGGGACTGGTCCACGGCAGGAATCGGATGGAGAAGAACTGCGATTGAGGCTCTTCTACAAGTCTACACGACCACGGGCCATCACATGGGTTTTGGCATTTTTGGAACCGTTCCAGGATTGGTTCCAGGAGTAGTTCCAGGACTACTCGCAGGGTCGATTCCAGGCCCCGTACCTGGATTTGTTCCAGGGTCCGTTGTCGGACCGGGGTCTGCTGTTGGCGGTGGTGGAATGGGCGCGACCTTAGTAGTATCGGTCGGAAATTGCACCTTGCCGGGACCGTCAGCCGGAGCCGCTTCACCGGGCAGGCGCAGACTTGGGGCCGATGCGGGTTTGTCCTCCGCACCACGCTGATTTTGGTCCCCTAATGCAACTTCGCGCGTCTGAGCGGGCTCGTTGAAGCCGCCCATCTCATCCTTGTCATGGATCTCAATGGGTTTGCCCAGCGCAGCAACCTCGACCACCGCGACTCGATCTCCTACGAACCGGACGAAGCGAATTGTCTGCGGCACATGACCGTAGATCCACTCTTCATAGCGTGCTCCGTTGGGGTCGCCACTCTGCTGCTCGCGCATCTTGTTCTCAGGCGCGCCCAAGGCAGCAAGCACCATGCGATGGCTCATGCCAACCAGAACCTCGTGGGCTGCGATAGCTTCTTTTAGCGGGTCCGGGAGCGTATCTGCGTAGGCTTGTTCCGACGATTTCACGCCGAAATCAATCAGTGGCTGCAGCAGAGCTTTTACCTCGGGGCCGGAGACTTCAGGCACACCGCCTTCAAAGACAAGCGTGATGCGCGAACCTGTTGCGACCTCTAACGGATTCGCGGTGACGGGTGCATCATTGAGCTGAACGTGGCTCAGGAAGCGGTGTTTCGCATAGGGGCCGCCGTTGAAGTCGACTACGATCCGGTCCGCTTTGATCACCAGCGACGTGACGACCACTCGGTCACCAGGGGCCGCAGATTGGCCTTTTTCGTAGATCATCTTTCTGTATTCAGCGGGGCCGGGAGTGAGCTGTCCGTTGGCCTGCAGGGTGAGGCCGGCACCCAACGGCAGAGCTCGATGCGCGAAGCCTTGTTCTGCTTCGAGATTGCGAATCAGTTCGCGGCGGCCGCGTTCGGTCATCTTTGCTTCAGGAAGCTCTACTTTGGTTGGGGTGAAGTCTGCGGCTATGCCTGCAGTGGCGGATTTTTCGCCGACGACGAAGACCTGGGCGTGGGCCAAAGTAAAGGGCAGGGCCAGAAAGCCTGCGATGAGGGCCGATCTGTATGCAAGTGCCATGGAAGCCACCTCAGATATAGAACAGCTTGCGCTTTCTCTTTGCTTTTGACAAGGGGCGAGGGCACTTTTTGCGAACCAAACGTGGAAAGTTTTTTTGCCATGGTGAAAGGGGCGCATTTACAAGGGAGTTTGCGTTTTCCACAGCGCAAATACGTGGTTTTTCGATGGTAATTTGTGGTCTTTTTGTGGTCATAACGTGGTTTCTTATGACACATATTCCGGCGACGAAAAACACGCCAGCTTTTTAAGATTTATTTTTGGGGTGTGTTCGATCAGGGCTGAGGTTCGTCGCTGACGGAGCGGGCCTGGGGTGTGACGGGCAGAATCTGGACCAGGGAAGCTGCAGCGGGAGCGGGCCTGGCCTGCTGCTCCATCGCCGCGTGAGCTGCCGGCGGAGGAGCCTCCATGGGATAGCCGGCGGGGACGATGGGGGCGTAGGTGTAGTGCCAGGCGTAGTCGCGGGTGATCCGGACGAGGATGGCGATTCCAGCGAGCAGAACGATCACGGTGAAGCCAGCGGCCTCCGGGCCGTAGTCGCCACCGGTAAGCCATAGTCGGCCGAAGGTTCGTGTCTGGACGACGCTGGCGAAGTCGGTGATGCCGCTGACGGGCAGGCCGAAGAGGGCTCCCATCGAAGCGTTCCAGGCAAAGTGAAATCCCCATCCGAGCCAGAGTCCGTGGGTGCGGAGCCACGCGACGGAGAGGAGCAGTCCGGCGAGCATGGTGACCAGCGTGCTTGTCCACGAGGCTCCCGGATTGAGGACGTGGCCCAGGCCGAAGAGAGACGACATGACCAGCGTCGCGGCGACCGGCCCGATGGATTCGATCAGGCGGCGAAAGGCGTAGCCGCGAAACGCAACCTCTTCGACGAGGGCGGCGACGGCGAGTGTCGCAAGATTGAGCAGAAGGAGGGTGAAGGCGCGAGGCTGGGTCCAGAGCTGGATGTTAAACGTTCCCGCTACTGCCATGGGCAGGACCGCGAGCACGACAAGGCCCCAGCCAAGCGCGGCGCCGAGCATCCACTCCCTGCCGGAGGTGGGACGTTTGGGGAGGCCGAGGACTTCTCTCAGAGAGGAGCGGCGGTTGGCGATCGTCTGCAGGAGAGAAAAACCTACGGCCAGCAGGAAGAGGAGAAAGAGAGAGGTGAGCAGAGGGCGGCCGGCGTCGAGCGCAAAACGTTCCGAGAGGCCTCGGGCTGCGTGGGCCGCTACTGCATCGGCTGCGAGAAACCAGGCGACGGAGGTTACGAACAGAGCCAGTTGCAGGGTGCGCTCGGAGCGGCGGTGAATTGTAGGATTGAGCGCGTGCAACGGTAGCTACTCCAGGTGGTACGGCATGGTGCTAATCGGAGGTGTAAAACTGCGCGATGCTGCGGAACTTGGCATAACGCTGTTCGAGCATGACCTCAAGGGGGAGAGAGCGAAGCTCCGCAAGATGATACTGGAGCTTTTCGCCGACCATGCTCATGGTTGCTTCAGGATCGTTCTGGGTTCCGCCTCTGGGTTCGAGGATGACATCGTCGACGCAGCCCATGAGTTTGACATCGCCGGCGGTGTATTTGAGCGCGGCGGCTGCCTGCTGCTTCTTGCTTGCGTCCTTCCACATGATGGACGCGCATCCCTCGGGTGAGATGACGGAGTAGATGGCATTCTCGAGCATGAGGACGCGATCTGCGACGGCGAGCGCCAGCGCACCACCCGATCCGCCTTCGCCGGTGATGGTGGCGATGGTGGGGACGCGGAGGCGGGACATTTCGATGAGGTTGCGCGCGATGGCTTCGCCCTGGCCGCGCTCCTCGGCGCCGATGCCTGGGTTTGCTCCGGCGAGATCGATGAAGGTGAAGATGGGGCGGCTGAACTTCTCGGCGATCTTCATGGCGCGGAGGGCCTTGCGATAGCCCTCGGGATCGGGAGAGCCGAACTTGCGCTCGAGCCGCTCCTTGGTGTTTCGGCCTTTGAGGTTGCCGATGACCATGACGGGTTCGCCGTGGAAGAAGGCCATGCCGCAGGCCATCGCCGCGTCGTCACCAAAGGCGCGGTCGCCGTGCATCTCGCTGAAATCGGTGAAGATTGCCTGGATGAAGTCCATTGGATATGGGCGTTTCTGGTGCCTTGCCAACTCCGTCCTGATCCATGCTTCGGGAGTAGGCCCGGGTGCCGGGTGCGCTCTTCCTGGTTCGTGTTCGGCCATTCTAATCATTGTATCGAAGAGCGGCGCAGACGGTTGTCCAAAGCTAAGGCCTTGTGTTCGATAAAAAGAGGAGAAGGAACAAGATGATCAAGTGTGCGATAAGCCGCCTTATCGTCCAAGTGACGGCAGCCGTGTCTGTCTTCACCCAAGGCGGTCATCTTTTTATCTGAGAAACGTCGTAGTTCGTCGCGAGCGGAAGAAAGACACGGACTGTCGTGCCATGTGCGTCGCTGTCCTGATTGCTCTCTATCGTGATTTCGCCGCCATGGCCTTCAATAAGCTGCTTTGCAACGAATAAGCCGATCCCAGTCCCGATCGTCGCCCGTGTGGTGAAGAAGGCGTCGAAGATTCTTGGCAAGTTCTCAGGACTAACGCCTGAGCCGTTGTCCCGAACGACGAGATTTACACCCTTCGGTCCAGTTTTGCTATCGGAAACCTCAACATCGATCGTTCCACCCTGAGGCATAGCGTAGATCGAGTTCGCAATGACGTTCGAGAAGACTTGCATCATCTCGCCACGCCGAACTACCGGTTTACACGACGAGTGGAAGGAAGTGTTGAGCTTGATATTGGCTGCAATACAGCGCGGCTCATAAATATCTACAGCTTGTTGCGCAATCTCGCTAAGCGATGCCGCACTCGCCGCAGCGTACTCTCGGTAATAGCCGAGGGTCTGCTTTGCAATGTGAGACACTCGCGTTATTTCGCTTTCGGCAGTCGAAAGATACTTCAGACCCTCTTCGTCTGTGATCTTTGAGCGAAGAAGATACAGAAGGTTCGTGACCGCTTCGAGGGGATTATTGACCTCATGCGCGATGGTCGCCGCCATGCGCCCGGTCGCTGCAATCTTTTCTGCTTGTAACAGGGATTGTTCGAGTCTCTTCCGATCAGAGATGCTGCGAAGGATCTTGGAGGCGCCCACCACATGGCCTTGCTCGTCTTTCACAGGAGAGACTGTTACGGAGACATCGAGCAGACTGCCGTCTTTTGCACGTCGAACCGTGTCAAAGTGCTCCACACGTCGTCCGGCGCGAATGTTTTCGATGATCGTCTTCTCTTCATGCATAAGGTGTTCGGGAATCAGTTTCAGAATCGACTGTCCGATCATCTCCTCAGAGGAGTATCCAAACAGGCGGCTCGCTGCAGAGTTCCAACTCCTCACAATCCCATTCAAGTCCTTGCTTAGGATCACGTCATCGGAAGAATCGACGATGGCAGCGTATTCTGCTAAGCGTTTTGTCAGATCGAGCTGAACTTGCCGTTCTATGTAGATATCGTTGATGTCAGTGCAGGACCCGATGTATCCGAGGAAGATGCCACCTTCGCTGAAACGGGGTACACCGTGGTCGAGTAGCCATCGGTACTCGCCATCAGCGCGCTTCAGGCGATATTCCATCCGAAAAGGCGTTCGCTCCCCAAAACTGGCGAGGTAGACCTCCAGACAACGGTCGAAATCATCTTTGTGAACTCCCTCGCTCCAACCGTTCCCCATCTCCTGTTCCATCGTTCGACCGCGAAAGTCGAGCCAGAGCTTGTTGAACCAGGTACAAAGGGCGTCTGTGCCGGAGAGCCAAATCAGGGAGGGAGCAGAATCCGCTACCTGACGGAAAAGCGCCTCGCTAGCGAATAGCTTTTCGTACTCGACGAGCGGGAGTGTGATCGTTTCTTGCATCCCCGATATGGTACTTGGCGATCAGTATGGGCGCCAATTTTCCGGTCAGTCTGTGTCCTGAGAAGTTGTTGGTGTTCTCAAATTCTCCCGGAGCTGGTCGTTCGCGCGCGGGCCTGTAATCGTCCTTGCAATTGCCCGGGAGTATTATGTTTGCCTATTGCATAGGCCCTCTTGTTTGTTTGACGGAGGTCAACTTGACCGTACAAGATTCGCAGCCCGCAGCCGCCCAGCAACCGTGAACGCCCAGGAAGCCTATGAGATAGGCGTCGAGGCATACGTTTACTTCTATCCGCTGGTGTCTTCCATCCCAAATGTGGAAATACAGGGCGCCTCCTGTGCTTCGACATCTGAGAGACTTCATGCATGGAACCAGTAAGAAGGCCAGTGCGATTTCTGCTGAACGCTTTTTCGCTGCTGCTATTTATCGGTTGCGCCCACGCGCAGGAGACGATCATTGCGATCCGTCACGCGGAGAAACCCCCGACGAGCCTTGGGCAGCTTACCTGCAAGGGCCTGAACCGCGCGCTGGCGCTGCCTAAGGTGCTCCTTCCACGTTATGGGAAGCCGGAACGAATTTACGCCCCCGATCCCGGGACGCGGGTCGGCCAACTCGGCAATCTGAGCTATTCCTATGTTCGGCCGCTGATGACGATTGAGCCGATCGCTATCCAACTGGAGATGCCGGTGAACGCGCTGATCGGCTTCAAGAATGTCGGCCAACTGCGAAGAGAGTTGATGGCTTCGGAAAACGCGAATTCGGTGATTTACCTGGCCTGGGAGCATGTCTATCTGAATCAATTTGCGAAGGGGCTGCTCAAGGCTTATGGGAAGGACCCGTCGGCTGTTCCTGATTGGCCGGATGACGAGTATGACCGGATTTACGTCTTCAAGATCGAGGAAGTGAAAGGGAAAAAAGATTTGACGTTTAGCGTCGAACAACAGGGGCTGACCGCCTCGCTAAGCGACAAGTGTCCGGGCCAGTGAAGGGGCGCGGTAGTGGTCGAGTTTGAACTTAACCACTACCGGATGGAGGTCTCAGACGTGTTGGCTTTATGGTCTGCTTATGAGTTCGGCTTTGCTCAGGCGCGTCCGACGACTGCGGTTTCCGTGCTCATGGGAACCGGGTGCGAGGTGATGGTAGTGAAGCCTGCCTCGGTGTACATCTCAGCAAGCTCGCTGAAGGTGTAGGCGTCGCCGGACGGGGTGGAGGTCAACATGACCATGCTGAAGGTTGCGGGCATGGGTGGGCTGACACGGTCCTCGTTGGGGACGAACTCGAGTGCAACGGCGCGGCCACCGGGGACGAGAGAGGCACGGACCTTCTTCAACAGGGCGACGCAGGTGGGCTTGTCGAAGTGATGAAGGAAATTGGTGAGGAGTACGGCGTCGTATGGGCCACCGAAGTCGACGTCGAAGGCGCTGCCGGGATGGAGCTCGTAACGGTCTTCGACACCTGCCTTGCGGGCGTTGT
>Ga0208193_1001178_pt1 | contig 11831 bp, 7 predicted proteins | sample June2015DPH_17_2_FD_184716 | JGI IMG/M metagenome (GOLD analysis project Ga0208193, IMG submission 184716) | Peatland microbial communities from SPRUCE experiment site at the Marcell Experimental Forest, Minnesota, USA - June2015DPH_17_10... | ecosystem: Environmental > Terrestrial > Soil >...
CCATAGCCGGTCATTAGCGTGGGCGTGGCGCCAGGATGGGCGGGCGTCTTCGGACGCAGCAAATAGTAGTCAACGAGGGTGCCGTCCGCGGACGGGGCCGACTTGATCTCCACCAAGAAACCGGATGCGTCAAAAGCGGCCTTTTCGGAGTACAGAGTTTGCAGCGGTTTCCCGGGACGCAACAGATCGAGACGGGTCGGCGTAATGAAACCACCCTGCTCCACGATGGCATCCTCACCGACAGGGTCGCCGGCGACCAGCGTCAAGCTCGTACCGGGCGCCCCTGCGAAATCGTCCCTGGTCTTCCAACGAGTCCCGTCGAAAACCGCACTGATGACACGCTTGGCCAGATGCCGATCGACGATCAAACTGACTCGGGTCGCAGTGGCGACGATCCCACGGAAGGAATCGTTGACGAGGTCCCCATTGCCCGGTGCAAAGATGACGCTGACGCGATTCGAAGCCGGCTGGCTGGGTGACACGTCGTAGCCGAGCACCGCTTCAGCCGGCAGCGCCTGGCCGGCGATCATGGCCGGCTCAGCCAATTGCACGATCAAATGGCGGCTGGTAGCCGCCAATAAGCCGAACGACTTCACTCGCCGAGGCAGGTCGATCGCAGTGACTTTTCCGGCGGCGTCAATGAGGTTCAGTTCAAATGTCGAATAATCGATGGCGCGCGTCATGACACCAGTGCGTGTCGGCCCCTCGCCCATCGCGGCGAGCTCGATGAGGGCATCGGTGGCTTCCCCCCGCGCGACGACGGGGGCGGATTCCACCGGCGTTCCGCGCGACCACAGATGCGCGGCACTCGGCCAGCCGGCGACGGTCAGGGGCTCATGCTCGGCCGCATGCGCAATCAATACTCGGTCGCTGCTCAGCCAAGCCACCTGCGTGCGGCTGGCGACGGTTCTAAAACCATCCTTCACGAATTGCGCCTTCAGCAGGTCGAATTCGCGCAACTCGACTTGATCGCCCCCACCCGGCGACAGCATAAGTAAACACCGATCGAACGCCGGTGCCAGGCAGGTATCTTTGGCGTTGTACCAGCGCAGCTCGTACGGCTTGCTTTCCGCGGCGCGCAGCGCGTCCACGTCGAGCGCGAGGCGCCATTCACCCGGCGTACCGTCGGCGCCGCGCAATGCCACCTCGAGCAGGCCATGCGGATGTGCCGCATCGCGCCGCAACCGGACCGCTTTATTTCCCAGCAGCGTGTAGTCCGGCGGCGGCGCATTCGCACCCAGCACGCTTTTCAATTCGGCGGCGACTTGCCCATAGATCGGCTTTGCGGCGAGTGCCGACCGGGTCGCATTGCTCTGCTCCGTAGCCCATTTCAGTGCCGCCGGATCCTTCGGTGACTCCAGCCACTGGAAAGAGTCCTCAACCGCCGCGGCCGCCGACAGGGTCGCCGTCAGCGTGACAGATGAAAGGATAACAAGCATTTTTTTCAGCATGTCGATGGTTCCTACGGTCGATTGGGTAATCACGTCGATGCACTCGCTCAAAACCGGTAATCCAATGTCAGACCATAGGTCCTCGGGCGCACGATATATTGTGAGAAAGGGCTGCCCGCCACGTCGCTGGCAGTTGACACTCCGCGCCTGTCCGCGATGTTGTTGACGAACACGGTGGCTTCTAAATTGTCGTACCGACCGCTCACTCGGCCGTCGAGCAGGTTGTAATTACCCACCGTGATAGGCTCTACGAAGCCAAAGCCCGCAGGCGCCGTGGATATGAACCGATCCGACAGCTGCACCGCGGGCTGCAACGGAATGCCCGACCAGTCGTAGCGTACGGTGGCGCCGAGATTCCATTTCGATGCCCCCGGCAGCGTCGCGCCCGCAGGTTCATCGGTCGTTCCAGACTGTACCGCTTGGTTCAGAGTGGCATCGAGGTAGGCGACATTGCCCTGCAGGGTCCATCCGTCGGCCGGGTGCCAAAGCACGGTGCTCTCGACCCCATAATTCGTCGCTTTGCCGAAGTTGGTCGCATAAGCGAGCCCGCTGGCCGTGCCTAATCGCACTTGGATGTTGCTCCAGTCGATGTAGAACACCGTCGCATCGAGTTCGAGGGTCCGATCGAGCCAATCGGTACGCGTGCCAATCTCGTAATTCCATACGGTGTCCGGTGCATAGGTCGGTGGAAACGGGTCCTTTGGATCCGGCGGATTGATATTGGGGCCGCCGAATCGAAAGCCTTTCGAGGCCAAGGCGTATGCCATGATGTTGCCGGTCGGGTTCCAGGTGATCGAGGCCTTGGGTGTGAAACCTGTGGCCTTCTCGGGACTCGTGAAGTTGAAACTCAGCACATTGGGGGCGGTCAAAAGATATTCGAGCAGCCCGGAAGTAGAAGTCGCCCCGTCGACCTTGGTGTCGAACAGCCGACCACCCAGCGTGATCTTCCACTGATCGTTGAAGTGAAAGGAGCCCTCGCCGAATAGCGCCTCCTCCTCGCCCTTGACATCGAGGGTGGATGTATAAAAGACATTCCCCGGTGCCGCGCGTTGACCGAAGCCGGCGCCAAAGATCGGATCGTAGGTCGTCGCCGCGTACTGCTCTGCGCCCGGTGCACTAAAGAGGTCGAGGAACGATTCGCGGGTCAGGTCATGCATGACGCCCACCACATAGTCAAACCGCCCGCCCGGTTTGGAGGCCAGCCGCATCTCGAACGTCGTGCCATTCGAACTCGCGTATTGCGGGCCGCTGATGGGTGACAGCTGATTGCCGAATAGCGGGCCAAAAGTCGCCGTCAAGTCGCTATCCGAGAACTGATCTTTCTGATGATAAGTCGCCGTCGCTGTCAACGTCGCAAACCCGACGTCTTGATCGAGCCGCAGGTTATTGATGGTCGTCTTGAAATCAAATGGCTCGGCAATCAGGGTGTGCTTCTGCAGCGGACCAGCGATCACCGGCTCTTGGTCCCCGTTGTCCTTGGTATCCTCTAGCTGCCTCAAGAACAGGTAATTGATCTGGGTTCCATCCGTCGGCGCCCACAGCACTTCGAGACGCCCGCCGCGCACCAGCGTTTCGTTCGAGTTCTTGACTCCCGTCCCGATATTATCGATGTAGCCGCCGTCATCGCGATAGACGAAGACGCCGCGGATTGCCAGCCGATCTTCCACGAGAGGCACATTCAGCATGACCTTTTCAGAGCTGCTACCGGCGCCGACGCTCGCGCCCGCAACCGTGCCCTGTACACGCCCTTCAAATTTGCTCAAATTGGGTAGCGCGGCTTCATAGTTGATCGCTCCGCCCAGCGAGGCCGATCCGAACAAAGTTCCCTGCGGGCCTTTGAGGACCGAGACATTATTCACATCGAAGGTATCGATGTCCGGAATGGCTACGGCGAAGTTAGGATCGGTCAGCGGCACATCGTTGATGAAGTAGCCCGTCGTTCCCTGGCCCTGATCGAGTGAGGTCGTGGTCGAGACCCCGCGAATCGTCGCCGTTGACAGACCGGGGGCACCAGCATTAAAGATCACACCCGGCACGCGGGTGAGGTAATCCGCAAAGCTTTGGGCGCCGATGGCATCCAGCTGCGGTCCCGACAGTACGGCGACCGAGCCTGCGATCGCACGTGCGGGTTCGTTTTCCTTTGTCGCAGTGACAATGACTTCTTCCAAGTCGGCTTTCCCATCGTTACTCGATGAGGCGTGGGTTTTTGACTGCGGAGCCGCGATGAGGACTGCGCCCGTGGAATCCGTGCTGACTTCCAGACCGGTGCCTTTCACCAGTTCTTTGGCGGCAGCCTCGGCGGACAGCCTGCCATGCACACCTCGCGTCTTCAGGCCCTTCACCTGCTCGGGGCGATACACCGTCCCGGTCCCGGTCTGTTTGGACAGCAGATCCAGCGCGGCGCTGAGGTCGCCCGCAGGAATGTCGATGACTTTTTCCGGAGAGTCCGCCATCGCTACCGGCGGAACAGCAAGCGTTGCAATCAATAGAAAGCCAAGAAGCGCAAACAACACGGATCGCGTGGTCGCCGTCAACATCGGTGTATCCCCTTTATGATGTTTTACCGCTGTAGACGAAGACGAGCCATTGGCGGATATCCGCACCTCCAATGTTAAAATTAGTTATCGCTCAAAACCGGTAATCCAACGTCAGACCATAGGTTCTCGGGCGCACGACATATTGTTCGAAAGGAGTGCCCGACTCGTAGCTGGCATTTGTCACTCCGCGCTTGTCCGCGATGTTGCTGACGAACACCGTGGCCGCTAGATTGTCGTACCGCCCGCTCACCCGGGCGTCGAGCAGGTTGTAATTGCCCAGCGTGACAGGTTCGACGAAGCCAAAGTCCGCAGGCGCCGCGGAAATGAACCGATCCGACAGCTGCACCGCGGGCCGTAAGGGAATACTCGACCAGTCGTAGCGTACGGTGGCGTTGAGATTCCATTTGGATGCCCCCGGTAGCGTTGCGCCTGCCGGTTCGTTGGTCGCGCCAAATTGCACAGCCTGACTCAGCGTGGCATCGAGGTAGGTGACATTGCCCTGCATGGTCAATCCGCCAATCGGGTGCCAAAGCACGGTGCTCTCGAGGCCATAATTCGTCGCTTTGCCGAAGTTGGTGGCATAAGCGAGCCCACTGGCCGTGCCTAATCGCACTTGGATGTTGCGCCAGTCGATGTAGAACACTGTCGCATCGAGTTCGAGTGTCCGATCGAGCCAATCGGTACGCGTGCCAATCTCGTAATTCCATACGGTGTCCGGCGCATAGGTCGGGGGAAACGGGTCCTTCGGATCCGGCGGATTGATATTGGGGCCGCCAAATCGAAAGCCCTTCGAAGCCAACGCGTACGCCATGATGTTGCCGGCGGGATTCCAGGTAATAGAGGCCTTGGGTGTGAAACCTGTCGCCTTCTCGGGACTGGCGAACTCGAAACTCAGCGCACTGGGATCCGTTAAAAGATAATAGAGCAGGCCGGACGTAGAAGTCGCCCCGTCGACCTTGGTGTCGAATAGCCGACCACCCAGCGTGATCTTCCACTGGTCGTTAAAGTGAAAGGAGCTTTCGCCGAATAGCGCCTCCTCCTCGCCCTTGACATCGAGGGTGGATGTATAAAAGACATTCCCCGGTGCCGCGCGTTGGCCAAAGCCTGCGCCAAGGATCGGATCGTAGGTCGCCGTCGCGTACTGCTCTGCGCCCGGGGCACCAAAGAGATCGAGGAACGATTCGCGGGTCAGGTCATGCATGATGCCCACCACATAGTCAAACCGCCCGCCCGGTTTGGAGGCCAGCCGCATCTCGAATGTCGTGCCATTCGAACTCGCGTATTGCGGACCGCTGATGGGTGATAGCTGATTGCCGAATAGCGGGCCAAAAGCCGCCGTTAAGTCGATATCCGAGAACTGAGCTTTCTGATGATAAGTCGCCGTCGCCGTCAGCGTCGCGAACCCGACGTCTTGATCGAGGCGTAAATTGTTGATGGTCGTCTTGAAGTCAAGTGGCTCGGCGATCAGGGTACGCTTCTCCAGCGGACCGGCGATCGCTGGCTCCTGATATCCGTTGTCCTTCGTGTCCTCGAACTGCCTCAAGAACAGGTAATCGATCTGGGTTCCATCCGTCGGCACCCACAGCACTTCGAGACGCCCGCCGCGCACCAGCGTTTCGTTCGAGTTCCTGACTCCCGTCCCGATATTATCGATGTAGCCCCCATCATCGCGATAGGTAAATACACCGCGGACTGCCAGTCGATCTTCTACGAGTGGGACATTAAGCATGATCTTCTCAGACTGACTGCCGGCGCCGACGCTCGCGCCTGCGACCGTGCCTTGTACACGGCCTTCAAATTTGCTGACATCGGGAGGGGCGGCTACATAGTTGATCGCACCGCCCAACGAGGCCGATCCGAACAGAGTTCCCTGCGGACCTCTAAGGACGGAGACATTATTCACATCGAACGCATCGATGTCCGGGATGGCCATGGTGAAGCTGGGGTCGGTCAACGGCACATCGTTGATGAAGTACCCCGTCGTGCCTTGACCCTGATCGATTGCGGTGGTGGTCGAGACACCACGAATCGTCGCCGTCGACAGACCGGGGACAGCGGCGTTGAAGATCACACCCGGCACGCGGGTGAGGTAATCGGCAAAGCTTTGCGCACCGGAGGCATCTAGCTGCGAACCCGGCAGAACAGTGACCGAGCCCGCGATCGTGCGCGCCGGCATATTCACCTTGGTCGCGGTGACAATGATTTCATCCCATAAAGTGCCCTCATCGTCGCTGGGGGAACTGTGCGCAATGACTTGCGGCGCCGCAATGAGCATGGCACCCGTGGAATCCGTGCTCACTTCCAGGCCGGTGCCTTCCAGCAGTTGTTTCACGGCCTCTTCCGGGGACAGCGCGCCGTGAACGCCTCGAGTCTTGATGCCCTTCACCTGGTCTGGGCGATACACCAGCCCGGTGCCTGACCGCGTGGAGAGATATTCAAGGGCGGCGCCGAGATCGCCGGCGGGAATATCGATCCACTGCTGGGCAGCGTCCGCCCGCACGACCAGCGAATCGGCAAGCGCAGGACATAATACGACGCACAGCGTCGCAACCAACACGGCCCGAATCGACATCATCAACGCGCCAATGGCCGTGACTGCGATGGGCGTGTCTCCGTGTTGAGTTCAGCGCTGGGTCAGTATGATATCAGCGTCCAGCGTGTCGGCCTGCAGTGGATAGCCTCGTTCGAGCAGCCGCACGAAACCTTCCGCGTTCGTCGCGCGGAAGCTGCCCGAGATGTGCATCGCACCGACGAGCGGATCGCGGATCACGATCTTGTGTGCGTTGTACCGATTGAACTCGGCTGCCGCCTCGGCGAGCGTCATGTCGTGAAGCACCAAAATGCCGGTGCGCCAACTGATCAAGTCCTCGGCCTGTGCCAGCGGTCGGCTTTGTACCATGGTGCCCGCGTGACTCGCATGCGCAACGGATCCGGCAGGCAGTGAGGCTGCGGGGGTCAGCGGCGTCGGCTCATCTGTCTCGACGCGCACCGTGCCTTCGGTGACGACGATTTGCGCGTCGGTTCCCTCGCGCCGCACCGAGAACTGGGTGCCCACCGCAATGACACGCTGCTCGCCGACGGTGACGATGAAAGGACGCGAGTGGTCTTTGGCTACCTTGAAAAAGGCTTCTCCCCGCTGCAGATCGACTCTTCTTTCCCTTGTGTTGACCGCGACTCGCACCACGCTATCGGTGTTCAAGGTCACTTGGGAGCCATCCGCCATCGCAATGTGCGACAGCTGGCCAACGGCGGTGGAATACCGGCCGCCGTAATAAGACGCCGTGATCCAGGCAGCCGCCCCGGCAGCGACCAGAACGCCCGCGGCCAGAGCCATCGGTAGTCGCAATCGGCGCATGGCTGGCGCCGCGGGCATGCGGCTTGACTGACCTGCAACGCCCCCGTTAAATAGCGCGGAGAACACCCAGCGCCCCGGCCGGGGCGCTTTATTGGACTGGACGCCGGCGCCGAGCGCCTTGAGACGCAGCGTCGCCTCCCATGCGTATTCCATCCGCAGAAACTCGACCTTATGGATCGGCGATACCGCCAACCATTCATCGAACGCAACTTGATCGGCGTTCGCCCAAGGTCCCGCATCGCGACGCGCCAGCCAATCGGCGGCCTCCTGTTCGATTTGATTAGCGCGTTTCATGAGCATGATCTTCCGCTTCGATCTCAGGCCGCAATGGCCCGTCGCCCCGATTGTTGCCGGCGAGCATGAATTGAGCCAGTAATCGCACGGCCCTCGATACGTGTTTTTCGATGGTGGTTTCTCGTACTCGCAAGTGCCCTGCGACCTCTTTTTGCGACATTTCCTGCACGCGGCGCAGCCAGATCACCTCGCGGCATTTGGGGGGCAGACGGTCAAACGCCCAGGCCAGACGCTTCAATTCCTGCCGGGCAATCGCTTGATGCTCCGGGGTAATATCCTCGACCAAGACGTTCAACTCGTCGATATCCCCCACCGCTTCGATCGACACGACGCGTGCCCGCCGCACGAGGTCCGCCATCAGATTACGCGCGGTCGCGAACAGGAATGCCCGCGGCATCTGCGGGCGGGACGCGCGGGCGGACTCGAACACGCGGGCGTAAACCTCTTGGCGCAGATCCATAATCTCATCGCGTTTGGGCCAGACACGGAACAAATAGCGTAGAAACGCCGCCTCTTGCGGGAGAATTTCCCGCTTAAACCAGGCTTCCAGCGATTCCTCCATGACGCCGACATTACCCTATAACGGACACGCTATAAACCAACCGGATCGATCCACTCTTGAACGAAAGAAATATGCGGACGGAGGTGTGGATTCCAACGATTGGTTCGTCTCAGTGGAAATGACCATAGACAGGCGACAAGGCGGTCCCTGGTTGCCTCGCAGCGCCGTGCACTGGCTGCCAACGAGTGATACTTACCTAGGATGGTGAGTCTGCGACCCGAGACGAAGGCTATCCGCAATATCGAGCGCGACACCCGCCCATGACACCCGGTTTACCCAGCCATCGTGATGGTTTGGAGGATGTCCCATGCCAACGTGGCCGTTGCGGGCAGGTGTTGTTCAAGTGCCTTTATTGCGCGGGCCAAATGACGCGCAGCGCTCTTTGGGACAGCCGATGCAGCGTCCTTAATCGCTCCAGGGTAGCGCTCTACTAATGCTTCGATCAGAATCGCTGCCTCACGGAGATCCTTCTCTGGCTTGCTGCTACTTTTATGCCTGAGCTGAGAAACAATGAGCTTGTGAATTGCAAAACGTTCCGGCACTGGTACACGCACCATGACGCTGGTTTTGTTGCGAAGCAATACAGCGAGATACGGTCGACGACATTATCGGCACCAGCCAGCTGCCAAGCGCCACATCCCTATCGTGGCACTCACCGCGCACGCGATGAAAGGCGATGAGGATAAGTGCCTCGACGCCGGCATGGATTCGTACTTGACCAAGTCGATCGATCGGGACACGCTCGAAGCGTGCCTAAATCGCCTTTATCTGAGCACTGATCCTCGTGCCAAACTTCCCTAGCGGCTGTCGCCTACGTGAGGAGCCACGGCGCATCGGCAAGATCAATTGATTGGTGGTGAGAGAGGAACTCGAACACATCGAAGATTCTCGTGAAATCAGTAGCTTACCGTTTATTTTACCGCCCCCACGAGTGACATACGCAAAACTGTTAGAGTTATCGTCCATTCAAACCATCCCGTACGAAGCGGGTGTGGCCGGCTACCGTAGCGAGTTGGATTTCATGACGTTTACAGATCTGTCGCTGCCGCCCGAACTCATCGCTGCGCTCTCAAAACAACAGATATTAGACCCCAGCCCCATTCAAATCGCCGCAATCCCGCCGCTCGTTGCCGGGAAGGACGCGTATTTACGAGCGGAGACGGGTACTGGTAAGACACTAGCTTATCTGCTGCCTCTCTTTACGCGCATCGATCCTGCGCAAGCTGCGACCCAGGTGGTGATCGTGGCGCCCACGCACGAATTAGCTATTCAGATTCACCGTCAATCCTGTGAACTTGCGCTGAACGCAGCATGCGCCATCCGCTCGGTGTTGCTCATCGGCGGTACGGCGACCGACCGACAGATCGACAAGCTCAAGGCCAAGCCGCACGTCGTGGTGGGTTCGCCCGGACGCATAGTGGAACTAATCGAGCGGGGCAAGCTGAAGACGGCGCACATTCGTGCCGTCGTCATCGATGAGGCAGACCGACTGCTCAACGACGAAAGTCTGAACTGGATTCAGAAAATCGTCAGCGCCGCGCCGGCGGGTCGTCAGTTGATTTTCGCATCAGCAACGATCGAGCAGCAGACTCGCCGGGTCTTGGAAGCACTGGCTCCTGATGTCGTGATGCTTCGCGGGGGTACGGCGGCGGTCAACGAAAGAATTGAACATCTGTATCTAATTTGTGAAGACCGGGACAAACCGGACGTGTTGCGCAAGCTGCTGCATGCGTTCGATGTGCCGCGCTCGATCGTATTCGTGCATCGCAACGATGTTGCGGAGGAGGTCGCCTCGAAGTTAACCCATCACAAACTAGCTGTTGCGGACTTGAATTCCGAGCTATCCAAGATGGACCGGAAGCGGGCGATGGATGGAATTCGCAACGGCACCATCCGCATCATGATTGCATCCGATCTGGCTGCACGCGGACTCAATATCCCCGACGTGACCCACATCTTCAATCTCGACGTACCGACGATGAGCAAGGCCTATTTGCATAGGGTCGGTCGCACTGCGCGCGCCGGCGCGAAGGGCACGGCAGTGTCACTGGTCACTGAAATCGAGGCCCGCCTCATCCGTCGATACGAGCAGGACTTGGGCATCTCCCTGCAATGCATACGAGTTCTCAATGGCGAAATCGCGTCGTCCAGCTTGATGAGAAACTTAGATCAAGAATCGGTCAGTAGAAGAGAATATCGCGCGATTCGGCCAAACAGGACATAACGCCTCGATGACCGTCATCAAGTCATCTAAGGCTTCGAATGGATCGCGGCTGGTAGCTGCCGGCACGTGGGCTATACCACCATCGGCGGCAAACGGTTGGCCGCTATCGGTGGGCAGGTCGATGTCACTCTGCGTCAATTCCCTAAATGAAGTCGCAGCTCCTGGTCTGCAGGCACTCACAATCCAAGGGCATCGATCGCCGATCTCGCCTCGGCGGGATGCTGAATTTCTACCAACGAGCCGAAGCGTGATTATGTCGGAGTTCCTGAAAAATACGGCCGCGAGCAACGTCTCGTCCCGCCAGCGGTCGCGCCATGCCGCCGCACGATGGTGTTAGTCAGAGATAGATCGCCGGCTCCGTCGTCAGACCGCGTTTGACCGCCCGGGCGCGCTCGTCGGCGAGCACTTCGCTCGCGCCCGCCTCCAGGGCGTCGAGGGCGGCGGTGACCACGCTCTGCGGGGAGACTTTGACGACGTCCAGTCCGCGGGTCAGGTCCGTATCGACGAAGCCGACGTGCAGCCCGAGGACCTGCGTTCCCTGTTGGCGCAATTCGTTGCGCAGGCCATTGGTCAGGCTCCAAGCGGCTGCCTTGGAGACGGCGTAGGCGGTCGCGGCGCCGCTATTGATCCAGCTGGCGGCGGAAAGCACATTGAGGAAGGCGCCCCCGCCGTTCTTGGCGAGCACGGGGGCGAACGCCTGTGTCATGCGCAGTATCCCCAAGACATTGGTGTCGAATTGCAGGCGGGCGGCGTCAATCGCCTCAGCGTTTAGCAGACCACCCAGCTGCGCAATCCCCGCATTGTTGATGACGAGGGTAACGTCGCTGCAGATTCGCGCTGCGGCGGCCGCATCGTTATCCGAGGTGACGTCGAGTTTCACCGGGACGATGCCCGCAGTGGTGATGGTGGATGGGCTGCGCGCGCCGGCATAGACCTTGCGTGCACCGCGCGCCAGTGCCGCTTCAGTGAAGGCGAGTCCGATGCCGCGATTGGCGCCGGTGATGAGAACGATGGCATCTTGAACTTTCATGTTCGAGTCCTCTTGTTGTCGTCCGCTGCAATTCTCTCACCCCGTCGCCCGCGACGTCACGAGTGTGACGGACCGCCGCCAAACGATGGGCCCGAACCAGGCACCGCCGGCCACGGCGGCTGAGCGCGGGCTAGGCATTCAGCAACTTCGCACCATGATGGATGCCAACTTCTCACGGGCGGCGGGCAAGCGGCGCAGAATCGATCGAGCGTTGATGAACGGCGAGTGGCCGATTCTTCTGCGAGTAATGGGTAAGACTTCGGTCGATGGTCGCTACCTCAGCATGAGCGAATTGCGCACATTATTTGTGGAGCAGCGCCTGCCGCCACGAATCACCCAGCGTCTAACACAGACAACTGTCACTCCGCCAATACGTGA
>Ga0208193_1001180_pt1 | contig 11807 bp, 7 predicted proteins | sample June2015DPH_17_2_FD_184716 | JGI IMG/M metagenome (GOLD analysis project Ga0208193, IMG submission 184716) | Peatland microbial communities from SPRUCE experiment site at the Marcell Experimental Forest, Minnesota, USA - June2015DPH_17_10... | ecosystem: Environmental > Terrestrial > Soil >...
CGAAGCCTTCGACCCGCCGCCCGAGTTGATTCAGGCGGTGGAGGCCGTGGCCCGGGCGGCAGGACTGGACATCGGCGGCATCGAGTACATGATCGACGACCGCGACGGGGTGGCGAAATTCTACGACATCAACGCCCTGTCCAATTTCGTCGCCAAGCCGGTGAGCGTGCTAGGCTGGGACCCCCACGAGAAATTGGCGGACTATCTGATGGAAACGATCGGCGCCCGAAGGCAGGCGGCATGAGGTACGGCTACTGGGCCCCGGTGTTCGGCGGCTGGCTGCGCAACGTCGCCGACGAGGGGATGGAGGCAAGCTGGGAGTACATGAGCCGGCTGGTGAAGCGGTCCGAACGGATCGGATACGACCTGACCCTGATCGCCGAACTGAATCTCAACGACATCAAGGGCGTCCGCGAGCCGGCTCTGGACGCCTGGTCGACCGCCGCGGCGCTGGCGGCCGTCACCGAGCGAATCGAACTGATGGTGGCCGTCCGTCCGAATTTCCACCAGCCGGCGCTGTTCGCCAAGCAAGCGGCAAATATCGACCGGATCGCCAAGGGGCGATTGGCGCTGAACGTGGTCTCATCCTGGTGGCGGGACGAGGCGGTACAGTATGGTCTCGCTTTCGATGAGCACGACGATCGCTACGGCCGTACCCGCGAATGGCTGCAGGTGGTCGACGGCCTGTGGTCCGAGCCCGTGTTCAATCACAAGGGTGCCCGCTACACCCTCACCGACGCGATTTGCTCCCCCAAACCCGTCTCCAAGCCCCGCCCCACCGTGTACGCGGGCGGCGAATCCGAGGCGGCCAAGACGATGATCGCGGAGTGCTGCGACGCCTATGTGATGCACGGCGACGAGCCGCAGATCATCGCGGACAAAATTGCCGACATGCGTCAGCGGCGCGAACGGACCGGCAAGCCGCCGATGATTTACGGCATGGCCGCCTATGCCATCGTACGCGACAGCGAGGCCGAGGCGAATCGCGAGGTCGAACGGATCACCACGCTGGATCCGAATGCCCCGGGCTTCAATAACTTCGAGCAGTGGTTGTCGGGGACCCAGTTGGAGAGGCAATTGAAACTGCAGGAATACTCGGTTTCCAACCGAGGTCTGCGGCCCCGGCTGATCGGTTCGCCCGAGCAGATCCGCGAGCGCGTGGCTGCCTTCGAGGCGGCGGGCCTGGACTTGCTGCTGCTGCAAATGAGCCCGCAAGCCGAGGAAATGGAGCGCTTTGCCGAGCAGGTGATCCGGCCCGTATCCTAGGGCCGGCCACCGTCGTCGCGCAGGGTGCGCTCTATCTGGGCGCGAACCGAGGCGACCTGCGCCGCGCGGACGCTCGACGCCTGATTGCCTCAGCCGCCGCGAAGCGCCTCCCCTTTTGAACTTTCACCCGGTCAGGGTGAAGTCTTCATACTCACGTTCAGCAGCACTCAAGCATTTCCTCGTGAGATCTTGCCCTCTCACGGAATAAAACCTCGCTGCTGAAAGTCCAGCCGTATGGGAAATCGCCTCCGCGATTTTCATCCATTCCCAATCAGAGGTCTTGCATGACGATGCGCGTTTCTACATGGGGTCAATTTTCATCCGGATTGGTAGTCAGCATGCTCGCAGCATGCGGCGGTGGCGGCAGCGGTGGCTACGGTTCAATGACGCTTGCGCCCACCATCCACTTCTCGCAACCGGCCGCCGCGGCCACCATCAATTTTGGGCAGGCGACGACCGTGGCATGGACGTCTGCTTACACCACGTCGTGCACGGCGTCCGCCTCGAGCGCAACGGCCGGTGCATTCACGGGCACGCAAATGACCAGCGGCTCGGTCACGGTCGTGCCGACCGCGCCGGGGAACTACACCTACACGCTGAGCTGCTTGGGGACCGGCGGCACCCAGTCGACATCGACCACTTTGACGGTCACCCCCAACCTGCTCGCAGCTCTGGCGCCGACCGGCGCGATTTTGACGGTTGGCTCAACCGTCGACCCGACACTCGGGGACTCGAATCCCTATGGACTCACCATCGCTCCGGCGACTGCGGGTCTGATCACGAAGGGGGATCTCGTGGTGTGCAATTTCAATGACGGCGCAACCAATACTCAAGGGAACGGAACGACCATCATTGGACTGCATCCGGGAGCGACGCCCGCCGCGCCTTATCGAATCGCGCAATCGGCGGCGCTCCAAGGCTGCAATGCACTCGCCATGCTGCCGGATGACAGCATCTCGGCGGCCGCCTGGAAGTCGAATATGAATCCGTTGGTCAGCGCGACCGGCACGGTAGGAGCACCTTTCGCCGGCAACACTTTCGCCCAGCCTTGGGGAGAAGCATTTGTGGCCGCGACGAGCACGCAGCCCGCGGCGCTCTATGTCTCGAACGCTCCGGCCAACAATGGCATCGTTGCGGTCGGCGGCACCATCGATCGCATCAACTTGGACGCCAATGACGCACAGACATCATTTACCGAAATCGTCACCGGCTTATGCAGCGGCGGCGCACCGGGGGCTATTTTCGGACCCGCGGGGCTCACCTACGATGCCTCCACCGATACTCTGTACTTCGTGGACTCGAGCTCGGCCAGCGTGATCGCCATTGCCGGCGTGTCCGGCATCCCGCAGGATGGCATCGTGGTCAATGGGCAATGCAGCGCGACGACGCCCACGCCGCTGCCCACTTTCTCGGGACCCTCGATGGCTTCCGCCAGAGTCATTGCGCACGGCGCACCGTTCGTCACGCCGATCAGCACGGCTCTCCTGAAGAATGGCGATCTGGTGGTCGGCAACGGAGACATCGGTGTGCAGGCGGCCAGCGCAACCACCAACTTGCTGATTGAAGTGTCCCCTGTGTTGCCGGGCGGCTTCGTGGGTCAGCCGCTGCAAGTTGATGCGGGCACACAAGGTGCGCTGTTCGGCATCGCGGCCACGGTCAGCTCTCAGGGGAACCAGATCATTTATTTCAATGATGACAATGCCAATGCGGTGATGCAGTTGGGCCCGGTGGTGAGCACCACCACCACAACTCCAAGCCCCTACTAGTCTATGGGACGGCCGGGCTGGCGCCGCAGTATCCTACGCACTTCAGGATCGATATTTCCGCACCCTGGGGAGGCAACCTGCTCATGCCGCATAAAATGAGAATGATCGTCTTGGGAAGTCTTGGTTTGGCGCTGACGCTGCCGGCGCTGGGCGCCGCACCGTTTTCATTCGAGACGGCGCCGGGAAGGCTGCCGAAGGACGTAGTGCCGGTCGACTATACGATCGATATCGTACCCGACATTGCCCATCTGACGCTCACCGGCCGCGAGTCCGTCGCACTGCAATTTCGCTCCACCACGGCAACCATCGTATTCAATTCCCTCAATGAGTCGTTGCGCGACGTTCGCCTGGATGGCCAGCCGGTCGAGGGCGTAGTCTCCAGCGACGAGAAGCAGCTGACCACGGTGACTCTGGCAACGCCTGCCGCCGTCGGCCCACATACGCTGACATTCACCTATACCGGAAAAATCGAACAACAGCCGCGCGGCCTGTTCGCGCAGCCCTATACCAATCATGACGGCACCAACGGCCTGATGCTGACCACTCAGATGGAGCCCACCGATGCACGCCGCATGTTTCCGTGCTGGGACGAGCCGGCGTTTCGCGCCACTTTTCAATTGACGGCCACCGTGAATGCCGACTGGGCGGTGGTAGGCAATATGCCCATCGCCAAACGGGCCGTGCAGGGCAAGCTCGCCACGACGACTTTTGAGCGTACCCCGAAGATGCCGACGTACCTGCTCGAGTACACGGCGGGTGAAATCGCGGAGATCACCGCCGACAAAGACGGCACGCGATTCGGCGTCTGGGCCGTGCGCGGCCAGGAGCATGACGGCGAAACCGCTTTGGACAATGCACAGAAGATCCTGGCCGACTATAACGCCTACTTCGGCTATGCCTATCCGCTGCCGAAACTCGATTCCATTGCGATTCCGGGCGGCTTTAGCGGGGCCATGGAGAACTGGGGTGCAATCACCTACACCGATCAGGCCTTGCTGCTGACCAAGTCGAGCACAATGCAAGGGCGGCAGGATGTCTTCAGTACTCAGGCGCATGAAATGGCACATCAGTGGAACGGCGATCTCGTCACCATGGGTTGGTGGGACGATATCTGGCTCAATGAGAGTTTCGCCTCGTGGATGGCGGCCAAGGAAACGGCCCTGCGCAATCCGCAATGGAAGTGGTGGGAGGGCCAGGACGCCGACAAAGAGACCGCGATGGACGCCGATGCGAGCAGCGCCTCGCATGCGATCGAGCAGCATGTGACCGACGAACTGCAGGCGAACAATTCCTTTGATCCGGATATCACGTACAGCAAAGGCCAAGCCATCCTGCGCATGTTCGAGGCCTATGTGGGTCTCGATACGTTTCGCGGCGGGGTGCGCGCGTATATGAAGGCGCACGCCTTCTCCAATGCAACCAGTGCCGATTTGTGGAACGCGCTGAACTCGGTAAGCGGCAAGAACATCGGCCAGATCGCCTCGACTTGGACCGAACAACCGGGCTACCCGCTGGTCATGGTGGCGTCCAGCTGCGACGCCCAGGGGGTACGTACGATCCGGATTTCGCAGAAGCGTTTCCTGCTGCGCGGCACCGATTCACAGCACCCTCGCTGGAGCATTCCGCTGCAAATCCGCTCGGGCGCAGGCGGCACTCCACGAGCTTTGCTGGCGACCCAGGACAATCAGGCCACGCGGGAGGGGCGTTGCGATGAGCCCTTGAGCGTGAATGCCGGCGCGATCGGCTTCTACCGCACCCAGTACGATCACGCGACGCTGCAGACGAATACCAAGAACTTCGGCAGCTTGCCGGATACAGACCGCATTGCCCTGCTCGATGACCAGTGGGCGCTGGTTCTATCGGGCGCGGAAGCCCTGCCGAGCTATCTCGCCCTGGCGTCTGCGATGCATGGCGACCTCGACACCCGTGCGTGGGAGCAGATCACTCAAGCGCTCGGAACGATAGAGCACCATGAACGCGGTGCGGCGGGACATGGTGCCTATGCCGCGTACGCCCGATCGGTGATCAAGCCGGTGGCGGATCAACTGGGTTGGAATGAAAAGCCCGGCGAGACGCCCGATGTTCAACGGTTGCGCAGAACGCTGATCCGCGATCTAGGCACGTGGGGGGATCAAGCCGTCATCGAGGAGGCACGGCGGCGATTCAAAGCATTTCTGGCGGACCACGGCAGCTTGAGTCCCGACGATCAGACCGTCGTACTGCCGATCGTCGCCGAATACGCCGATGCCGCGAGATTCGGGCAACTGCATACGTTGGCCAAGGCCGCCGCCAATGAACCGGAGCTCGAACGATTCTATTTGGCGCTCATGTCCGTGCGCGATCCGGCGCTCGCGGCGCAAGCCGCGAAAATCCCGTTGTCACCGGAAATACCGCCGCAGGCCGCCGCCGCGCGCCTGCGCTTCATTGCGGGATTGGCGGATAATCATCCGCAGCTCGCGTGGAACGAGTTCCGCAACAATAGCGAGAAACTGCTGGCGCCGTTCGCCGGTAACGGTCCAATGGTAATTGCGGAATACGCACCGCAGATGTTCTGGGATGGAGTGCCGTTGCCCGAACTCGATGGCTGGATCCGGGCACATGTTCCGGCGGAGATGTCCAACTTCATCGACCGTGGCATGCAAAAAGCACACTTCGATCTGGAGAAGAAGAAGGTTCTGGTCGCGGCCACGGACTCCTATCTTCGCGGCTGATCGCCGCTCGGACTTGGGGACATTGGGGTGCGCCCTATCTGGGCGCGAACCGAGGCGACCTGCGCCGCGCTGACGCTCGACGCCTGATTGCCCCAGCCGCCACGAATGAAGGTCAGGAGCTGCGCCACCTGCAAATCCGACAACCGCCATCCAAACGCCGGCATGCCGAGTGTCGAGGGCGCCGCCGCCGTGGCGGGTAATGCGCTTCCGCTGAGCACCAACCGAATCATGGAGGACGGGTCGGCCGACAACACGGATGAGTTTCCGGCGATCTTCGGGAATGCACCCCGAGCGCCCTCGCCGTTCGATCGATGGCAGGCGGCGCAGTTATCGAGATAAATATCGCTGCCGGCGGCGGTGTCGCGGCCGGCTTCGAGCTCGCGCGCGGTTGCGGGATTCGCGGCAAAACGGGACCGACGGCCCGGCGCGGGTGACAAAGTTTTTAGATAAGTCGCGATCGCATGCTGGTCTTCCGCCGTCAGGTGCTGAGTGCTGTGCACGACGACATCGCCCATCGCCGCGCCAATGACGGCGGCCGTCGGATTGCGTGCCGTGCGAAGGGTTGCAACGATGTCATCCTCCGACCATCCGCCCAATCCATCGGCACTGTTGCCGCGGAGATTGACCGTGAACCAGCCATCGATCTTCTGTCCGCCCGAAAGATAGAGGTTCGATGAATCATCCATCGCTTCTTCTTGAAGCGTGAAAGCTCGTGGAGTGTGGCAGGCGCCGCAATGCCCGGGTCCTTGCACCAGGTAGGCGCCGCGTGCGATCAGCGGATCCGGATATCTGCCGGCATACGCCGGCGGCTCGACGATGGGGGCAAAGGTCTTTCGCCAGATTGCCAGCGGCCAGCGGATGGAGAGCGGCCAGGGGATGCCATTATCGGCATTCACCTGATGTACCGGCTCAACACCGTGCATGAAGTAGTCATACAGCAGCGCGATATCTTCGTCGCTGATGCGTGCGTACGAAGGATATGGCATGGCGGGATACAACGTGTCGCCGCGCGTTCCAATCCCGTGGCGCACGGCCCGGCTGAATTCGTCCAGCGTATAATTCCCGATCCCCGTTTGACGATCGGGCGTGATGTTGGTGCTGTAAATCGTCCCGATCGGCGATGCGATGGCCAACCCGCCGGCGTAAGCGCCTCCGTGAGCCGTCGTATGGCAGGCAGCGCAGTCCGCGGCGGCGGCAAGATAGCGGCCGCGCTCGATCGTTGCCGGCAGCGCGGAAATCCGTTGCGTGGCCATGATCGATCGTGTAGCGGTCGGCCACAGCGCGTACGCCACCGTCAGGATCACGACGCACGGTAGAATCAGCAGTGCGATCAAGACGGGTACGGCGATCGTTTTCGCCCTCACCGCCATCCTAGGTATGCACCAACGCGCCCGGACTCTGCAGATATTGCTCGCGAATGGCCTTCGCCGCCCAGTAGCTCAACGCCCCGACCATGCCGGTGGGGTTGTAGCCGTTATTCTGGGGGAAGGCGTTGGCGCCCGGCACAAAAACATTGGGGACATCCCAGGATTGCAGATAGCGATTGAGCGCGGATGTCTTGGGATCCGCCCCCATCACGGCCCCGCCGCAGGTATGTGTGCTCTGGTATCGGGTCAGGTTGTAGTGTTCACCATCCTTCTTGGCATCGCCGGACAGCGCTTTGGGGTTCAGCGTCTTGGACAGCTCCAGCGCCTTTCCCACCAAGAATTGTGAGCCGCGGATTTCGTTGGCGTTCCAATCGAACGTCATGCGCAACAGCGGCCGGCCGAACGCGTCGCGATAGGTGGGATCAAGATCGAGATAGTTGGTTCGATACGACATGCAAGAACCTTGCACTTCGAAGTAAAACGAATGCCGGAATGCCTCCTTCACCCCTTGTTTCCACGCCGATCCCCAATTAGGAACCCCTGGCGCGGTGGTGATGCCGCGCACGGGCCCGGCGCCCGGTTGACGCGCCCAAATGACGCCGCCGCCCACGAAACCCGCCTTGGCATTGTCGAGCTGTTTGCCGTTGAGGTCATCGAAAGTCGCCCCGCCGCCGCCGATGCCGATGAATCCGTTCGCCTGCACGCTTTCATCAAAAAACAGTGTGACCCGATTCAAGTTTTGATAGGAATAATTGCGCCCGACCGTGCCTGTGTTTGCTATCGGATCGTAGGGCTTGCCGATGCCCGAAAGCAGCATGAGGTGCACGTTGTAGAGCGAGAAGGCGCATAGCAAAACCAGATCCGCCGGTTGCTCCACCTCGCGGCCTTGGGCGTCCAGATAGGTCACCCCGGTGGCGCGCGTGCGCGCGCGGTCGAGATTGACCCGAAGCACCTGGGCATTGGCGCGCAGTTCGAACTCTTTGCGCAGCCTCAGTATCGGCAAGATGCTCACATTGGGGCTGGCTTTGGAGTAGTTGAAGCAGCCATAGTCGCTGCAGAATCCGCAGAAATTGCAGGGGCCCATCTGACAACCGTACGGATTGGTATACGGCGCCGAGGCATTCGAGGCGGGGATCGGATAGCTGTGGTACCCCATTTCTCGGGCTGCCCGATGGAACATCTCAGCGCCCAGGTAATTGCGCGTGGGGCCCAACGGAAATTCCCGCGTGCGCGAACCCTCGAACGGATTGCCGCCCGGCATTCTGACGCCGTTGATGACGCCTGCCTTTCCCGACGTGCCGCAGACTTGCTCAAAGTGATCGAAGTGCGGCTCCAACTCATCGTAGCTCACCGGAAAATCCGCGATGCTCATTCCATCCGGAATGAATTTCATCCCGTATCGTTGCCGCATATTGCTGTGAAGCTCGAGGTCTTCCGGAAGTGCCCGGAAGTGGCATCCCGACCAGTGCGTGCCGGCCCCGCCCACTCCCGTTCCAGGCTTGAAAGACCCTATTTGCCGATAGGGCACCGCGGTGTCGTTCAGGGAGTGCCGCGCCGTGACGGTTTCCTTGGACAAACTCTGTAGAAATTCTCGATGGACCGATCCTTGAATCTCGTCCGCAACCTTGGGGTAGGAGAAATCGGTGAGGGTATCGCGATCGGGACCGCGCTCGAGCGCCACGACGCGAAGACCGGCGTCGGTGAGTTCCTTCGCCATAATGGCACCCGTCCATCCCATTCCTACTATGACGGCATCCACGCGCGGTTTCATCATCGCCACAGAATCAGCCTCGCTTCCCGGCCAGATCGACGGGCGGCAAAGGATACGGCTGATCGCGTACTTCCACCCAGTCGGCATAGTCGGCTCGGGCACCGGGGAACCCGATCATCTTCCACGCCAGCATGTCCTTGTTCCCGCCATACTTCGGATCGCAAAAATATCCCATGCGCGTTTCCGCGAGCAGTTGATTGAAGAACTCCTTGGCAGAGATCTCCTCGAGCGCAAGCTGCCCCCCTTCGGCCGCCTTCAACAGAGAATCCTGCTGAACCGTTTCCAGTTCGGCGAACACCTTGCCGCCGTACTCCCTCCGGCAATGCGCGTCCATCGCCCAGATTCCGGCGCGCAGGATATCCTTCACCGCAAGCCGCCCTTGATAACCGAATTGCGGCGCCGCCTCGATGAAGGGTCCCTGCATATACCAGATATCGCCCGAGGCGTAGGGCGTTTGCATATGACGATCGATGAATTCAGGGACGCCGGCTTGCAGGGCGCCCGGCCCGATGTCGTCCTGAGGAATCAACCGATCGCAGGCCGCGTGCAGAAACTTCCATTCGGCGGCATTGAAAAATGCGGGTTGATATTCCTTCGGCTGAACGCCGGGCCGCGTGGGCCCGCCCGCCTCCTCGTTGGAGCATGCCGCGAGGCCGATTGCGGAGAGCGGAACGAAGGTCAAGGCCTTGAAGACCCGGCGCCGCAACGGCGAGTCGGCGGAATCACTATCTTTCATCGTGCCTGGTCCCCGCCTCGTTGACCTTCGTGACGAGCACCACGATTGAGCGCGGTTGAACGGCGAATGCGTCTCCCTGAACCGCTTCCGCCTCAGTCCAGGCGCAGATGTCGCGCGGCGAGTCTCGGAAGGTATCTACACAACACCGCCACGCGACATGGTTCTCGTCGAGCGGCGGTATCGCAAACGTGAGCGCCTCCCAGAAGGCATTGATCATGACATGCAGAACGACCCCGTCGGATTTGAAGTGAGCCGTGGCCGCGAGGCAGTGAGACGTGTCGCTCCAGTCCGGCTTGCGCAGCGCGACGCCATGCCATTCGACGGGGTAACGTGCGATCAACTCGTTCAACGTCATATCGAAGCGCTCCACCGGGAGCGCGCGTGCCCTGCGATAAGCGATGAGCTGGCACACGAAGCGATGAAGGTCCGCGTGCCGCCCGACGGCAGACCAGTCGAACCATGCGGTTTCGTCGTCGAGGCAGTATGCATTGTTGTTTCCGCGCTGCGTCCTGCGAACCTCATCGCCCATGAGCAGCATCGGGGTACCTGTGGCCAGCAGCGTCAACGCGAGAAAATTCTTTACCTGCCGGTTGCGCAGCCGCTCGATCTCGGCGTCTTGCGCCGGTCCCTCGACGCCGCAGTTCCAGCTGTGGTTCATGTTGCTGCCGTCCCGATTGGCCTCGCCGTTTGCCTCGTTGTGCTTGTGGTCGTACGAAACCAGGTCGTTCAGCGTGAAGCCGTCGTGACAGGTCACGAAGTTGATGCTCTGCTCCGGTTCACGAGCCTGAGCGCCATAGATATCCGGACTGCCGACGAAGCGGCATGCAAGGCGCCGCACTGTTTGATCGTCTCCTTTGACGAACCGGCGCACGTCGTCGCGAAACGTGCCGTTCCACTCCTTCCATGCGTCGCCGGGGAAGCGACCGAGTTGATTGAGACCCACTGCGTCCCACGCCTCTGCGATCAGCTTGACGTTGGCAAGCACGGGGTCGGACTCGATGTCCAGCAGCACCGGCGGGGAGGCGATCGGGCGCCCGAATTCGTCCCGCGAGAGCACCGCCGCCAGATCGAAGCGAAATCCATCCACGTGCATCTCTTCCACCCAGTAGCGCAAGCTGTCCAGAATGAGGCGGCGCACGATCGATTCGTTGGCGTTCAGAGCGTTGCCGGTGCCGCTGTAATCGGCGTACGCTCCGTTATCTTTGTCGAGAATATAGTAGGTATCGTCCGCAAGGCCCCGTAAGCTGAGGGTCGGGCCGTCTGCCGCGCCTTCCGCCGTATGGTTGTACACAACATCGAGAATGACTTCGATGCCGGCTCGATGTGCGGCTCTCACCAAATCGCGGAATTCATCGAGAGCACCAAGGGGGTCCGCCCGCGAGCTGTAGCTCGGGTGGGGCGCAAAGAAGGAAATCGGCTGGTAGCCCCAAACGTTCCGACGTCCCTCAGGCGCCGCCTCCTCATCAAAAGCAAACACCGGCAGGAGCTCGACCGCGCTGACGCCGAGATTCTTCAGATAGGGAATCTTGTCAATGAGTCCCGCAAAGGTACCTCGACGGCCTGCTTGGACCCCGGAGTTCGGATGACGGGTAAAGTTGCCGACGTGCATCTCATAGATGACGGTTTTCGCGAACGGCGTTCTGGGAGAGCAGTCGTCCCCCCAATCATAGGCGCAAGGATCAGCCACCACGCTCTTCACGGCCACCGCAGCATTGTCGCCCGGCGAACTCGCGGCGGCTCGACTCCCGAGCGGCGGCCTTGCGACGCACTTCGCATACGGATCCATCAGGACTTTCTCAGCATCGAAACGCAGGCCCCTCTGCGGCACGAATGAACCGTGTACGCGATAGCCGTAGAGCTGACCGGCCCCGATGCCCGGTACGAAGACATGCCAGTAGTGATATGTCCGCTGGGTGTGCGGATCGAGATCGATCACTCGAGAAGGATGAGCGTCGTCCGCGCGGTCGAAGAGCAGCAGCTGCACGGCAGTAGCGTGCTTGGAGAACACACTGAAGTTCACGCCATCCGCGATGAGCGAAGCGCCGAGTGGAAAGCTCGATCCGGGTTTGACCCCTGTGACGGCGATCGCATCCACCTACGCGGGCGCCAATACTGGGTCGAACCAACCACCTGGCGGCGTGACATTGGCGACTTCTTCCGGGCCCCACGTGCCTGATTCGTATGGGTAGA
>Ga0208193_1001181_pt1 | contig 11804 bp, 11 predicted proteins | sample June2015DPH_17_2_FD_184716 | JGI IMG/M metagenome (GOLD analysis project Ga0208193, IMG submission 184716) | Peatland microbial communities from SPRUCE experiment site at the Marcell Experimental Forest, Minnesota, USA - June2015DPH_17_10... | ecosystem: Environmental > Terrestrial > Soil >...
ACGACCTCCATGTCGACGATGCTTTCATCCGCGGTGAGCTGATACAGAGCCCCACGAAGCACCATTTTGTCTGCCTGAGAAATAGCATCCACAATTTCTTGATCAGATGCTTCGAGTAATTCCGCTCTCAACGCCATTCCGCGACTCTCCTATTACATTACATTCTCGTTACATTACATTCTCGGACTCTGCCGAGAAGCAACCATTTTGCCTAACTGGATAAAGCGACTCTACATGGTACATTCTCTCCGTTGCGCAGCAGGGCGACGACATCCCGATCGAGCATCGATCCGCGACGAATTTGTTTACTGATGGAGATCGCCGGGCTCAGAAGACCAGTGTTACGGCGCCCAGCAAATTCAAGGCGCTGCCCGTGTCCTTTGTGAATGGAATCGCCGGCTTGTCCGTATAGCCCAGGCCGCCGGTGACGTAGACACCGGCCGCCACCCGGTATGTATAAACGCCAGCGGCCTACTTCGGCCTTACGCCGCGTAAGCACTGGTTGGGCGACATCGGCCGCACCGACCACATCCGCAAAGTCTGCGACGAGGTGGCGCTTACTGCCCTCCACGAAGAGGCAAACGTCACGATGAGCCGTGTGCTTAGACGGCCCGCGCCAAGGGCCTGGGCGACGCGGGCCGCCAAGCGGCGGGACCAAAACAATACAAAGGTCCCGCTCGCTCCACAACGCCGTCAGTCCCAAAACTCCCCGCCGCCCGGCAATTTAGCAAAATCGCCGGCCTCGTGGCACAGGAAAGCCGGCACGCCGCTTCGCTCCATCTGCTTAAGCCGCATGCGCGACACCGTCATCGCGCTGGTGCTCCAATCCCAAGGCATCGGAACCATATTTTCAAACCCGTCACGCAGATGACCGACGTCCGCTGCGAGACACACACGCCCCCGATGCGGCAGATCTAGCACAAGCATCTGATGGCCGGGAGCATGCCCGGGCGTTTTTATGAGCCGCAGGGTGCCGTCCCCGAATAGATCGAAATCCCCATCGATCTCAAGGATATTTAGCTTGCGAATATCCTTAAAATCGTTCTGACAATAGGTCGGACGCGTCCAAGCGTCTGGCCAAAGGGCGTAGCGAATCTCGTCGCGCTGCACAACATGCACTGCATTTGGAAAGTACGACATGCCGCCTGCGTGATCGAGGTGCAAATGCGAGTAGACGACATAGCGCACATCTTCGGGGCGGAAACCGAGGTGTTTAAGTTGGGCGTCGATCGCATGCTCGCGAGTAAAACCGTGCGTCCCAAATGCAGCACGCAGCCCAGGTCCCCAATACTCGTCGCCCCGCTCGGGATCGGCGACTATGCCATTGATGCCCGTGTCCCAAAGGATCAAGCCGTGCTTGGGATGTTCAATAATACCGACCGTAGTCGGTACTTTGACAACGCCTGATGTTAACGCAACGAGCATCGACCTATCACACTCAAGAGGTCCTGCATTGACAGCTGTCATGCGTAGCCCAGCCATATAGCCTCCTTGCGTCAATTGGGACGCTGTTGGTTTCTTACGAATTTAAGACGGAGCGAAAGTCTGACTTGGTAACGCGCCCCGGCGGGCTTGCGCCCGCCGGGGTTTGCGCCGAACGATCGGCAGGATAATGAGTGAGCTCTCTCCTGGCCTTTCGGTCGAAGCTGGCATCGAGAGAGGTCGATCGTCGAAGACTCGAACCGAGTCTCCTATGAGCTGAGCACAAAGCCCGCGTAGCCTTGCTCAGCCGATTCCTTGCACTTCAGTAGGAAATTCGGCAACCCTGCGGGATAGCCCACCAACTGTCGCGCTTTGCCAGGGACGTTGGCCGACATGTACCAAGAGTCCGCCCTTGGGAACAAGGACACGTTGGCCACCTCACTGATATGGTTCGTCCAGGCATCATCCGCAGCAGAAGTCGATTCCACCCTCGAAAGCTTGTTCTGACGCATATAGCTCAGGAACTCCACGACCCACTCACCGTGCATCTCCGCACAGCTCGGTCCGTTGCAGAAGGCGGCGGGGCTTTGCACACCGTAGACGAAAAGAAGATTCGGAAAGCCCGACGTTGCGGTCCCCAAGTGAGCGCTGGCGCCGTCAGCCCACTTCTCTTTGAGCGTCGCTCCGCCGACGCCTCGGATGTCTATGCTTGTTGGCCCTCCGGTAAAACAGTCAAAGCCTGTCGCAAGCACCAGGATGTCCAGCTCGTACTCGCCGTCCTTGGTCTTGACGCCGTTGGGCGTAATTCTTTCGATCGGCGACTCCTTGACATCGACGAGACTTACATTCTTCTGGTTGAAGACCTCGTAGTAGTTCTGTTCCAGCGATGGTCGCTTCACTCCGAAAGGATGTGGCGGGACGGTCGGCGCCAGTTTTTCCGCGAGGACAGGATCTGAGATCCTTGCCCGCGTCTTGTCGCGCCAAAACTCGTAAACCGTGAGGTTCGCCTCCTCGTTAAAGAATATGTCCTGGAAACTGGCAAGCCAGAGACCAAGGCCACCCGTGTCCCAGAGGCCCTCATAGACGGCTCGCCGCTCCTCCGCAGAGACCTCGAGGGCGTTCTTCTCGATCATGCCGTAATGCATGCCCGAGAAGGTTTTACTGCGCATCGCGAACCGCTCGGGGTATGCTTTTTTCGCCTCGCGCTGCGCTGCAGCGTCGTACTTCTCCTGCCGCATCGGGATTGCGATGTTCGGCGTGCGTTGAAAGACCGTGACATGCGAGGCGGTGCGAGCCGCTTCTTGGATTATCTGAACCCCGCTGGCACCTGTGCCGATGACTCCGACCCGCTTACCGGTCATATCGAGCCCCTGCTGCGGCCAGAGAGCGGTGTGATGCTTGATTCCGCGGAAGCTTTCCAAACCTTCGATGGAAGGCACATAAGGCTTCGAACTGAATCCGGTGCACATCACAATGTACCGCGCCTTCACGACCACGTCGTTCGCACGAACGGTCCACCGCTTGGTGCCTTCATCAAATTCCGCACCACTCACTCGCGTGTCAAAGCTAATATCGCGACCGAGATCGAGTTTCTGTATGACGTATTGGAAGTACTTACGGAGCTCGCTAAACGAAGGGAAGCGCTCGGTATAATCCCAGTCGCGCCACAGGTCTTCACGAGAAAATTGGTAAACTGGGGCATCGGAGTCCACTCTGGCCCCAGGATAGCAGTTCCAATACCAGACGCCGCCGCTCTCAGAGCCGGCCTCAAAAAGCTTTACTTTGAATCCCAGATTCCGCAGTCGATCAAGCTGATACAGGCCGGCGAATCCTGCCCCGACCACAAGCACGTCGATCTCTTCGTTTTGCGTTAATTTGGCTGCCTTCGTCCCACTCATGCGCTCTTCCTTCCAAATGGCTTGGTGATCTCCGGCAGCATTACAATCAACCGCCGTTACCCATAACCTACAAAGGAACTTGCACTGACCAGCACGAGAAAACTGAGAGCCAACGTTGATCAAAAATCAACGGCCGGAAGAGCGAGAGCGTTGTGGAGCACCAGACGAAAGCTCGGCCCCAAAGCTCCTTCGATGTCCCGCTTGAGCGTACGCATTCGGCGGCCAGCTTCAACGCGCTTCCCGAACTCCATCGATATCTTCGGCGAATGCCGCGAGTATTGCGCTGGCCGTGACCGACAATTCGTCCGCCGCCTTGCGGATGTTTCTCAAACCCTGAGCGGCCTCCAAAGTTACCGCGCGCGGAGGACCACGGTTGCGATTTAGTCAACGATCCCCGTCGGTTTTCTCGCTCTAGCCTGCGAGCAATGGCTCGTATGGTTCGCGCAATTGGTGCGCCGCAACAGCACCAAAGAAGAGCCAGCGCGGCCGCCGAAGGAAATCGATGCTTGAAACACTCAACGAAAAGTTAGTTCACGATCGCCTGCCTTGGATCACCGAGCGAGCCGACCCGCTAGGCCACATGGGATCTCGATATCCGCTGAGTGGCAAATGCGTATTCCGGCGAGCGCCGGAGTCGATCACGCAGCGTCATCCGTCCACATCCTCGGAGTCTGATCATGGGAGGGCGTGACGTAGCGATCGTGACCGGCGGTGCTCGCGGCATAGGCTTCGGCATCGCAAGAAGGTTAGCAGAAGCTGGCCATGACGTTGCTTTGTTGGATCTCGATACGTCGGCGCTGGCCGCTGCCGTCGACCAATTACGTCAGATTTGCGGTTCCGACCGAGTGATCGCGGCAGAGGCGAACGTCACCAAGCGCGATGAAGTCGAACGCGCCGTCGCAGAGGTCGCGGCGAAATTCGGGCGCATCGATGTTCTGGTCAACAATGCCGGAATCGTGCGCGACCGACGTTTCCTCAAAATCGAGGAAGACGATTGGGATGCCGTCGTGGATACCAACCTAAAATCGCAGTTCCTGACTTGCAGGGCCGTGCTGCCGGGCATGATCGAGCGGAGCTACGGTCGGATTGTCAATATTTCATCGCGTGCGTGGTTGGGCGGTGCCGGACAAGCGAACTACTCTGCCGCCAAGGGCGGCGTAGTCAGCCTGACGCGCAGTCTCGCGATCGAATTCGCGGCGCATGGCATCACTGTCAACGCGGTAGCCCCAGGCATTGTCGACACACCGATGTTTCGCGGTTTCAAGCCCGAAATACAGGAGCGGTTGAAGAAGAGCGTGCCCGCGCAACGCATCGGAAGTGCGGAGGATGTGGCGCAAGCTGTCTTGTTCTTCGCGGCACGACAGAACTCCTACATCACCGGCCAGTTGCTGTACGTCTGCGGCGGTCGCTCGCTTTCAAGCCCAAGCCTATAGGTGTGCGATGGCCATCATGAGCGCGGTACAGGACGGAATAGCCACGATCACGATGGACAGGCCTGAGAAGCTTAATGCCCTCGATTCTGCTCATTTGATCGACCTGCGCGCGCTTCTTTCCCGCGCCTCAGCGGATACCACCGTCGGCGCTATCGTCTTAACCGGGAGCGGTACGAAATCCTTCTGCGTCGGGGCCGATCTGACGGCGCCGCGTGATGCCGAGATCGGCGTGGCGGAGGCCTTTGCGCTGGGTCTTGAAGCCTCCGGCGGTCGGGGGCTCTATGTTCGTCTCCTCGATCTTTCCAATCTACACTTGCGAAAGCCGGTGATTGCTGCGGTAAACGGCTTTTGCCTGGGCGGTGGCCTGGAACTGGCCTTGCAATGCGATCTGATGGTCGCCTCGGATACCGCCTCATTCGGTCTTCCGGAGGTCGTTGTCGCGAGCTTGCCCGGTGCCGGCGGCGTGCCGAACTTGTTACGCGCTATACCCCGCGCGGTCGCGATGCGTATGCTTCTCACGGGCGAGCGCATCACGGCACGCCGTGCTCTGGAAATCGGCCTCGTCAGCGACGTCTGGCCGACTCAATCATTCGCAACCGAAGTTCGGTCGCTCGCGGCCCGTGTCGCCGCAAATGGCCCGCTTGCCGTACAGATGGTCAAGATGCTTGCACAGCAATCGGCGGCCATGCCACCGGCGCAGTCCATGCAGATGACCGAGCTTGCGTGGGGACTTTTGCGAGACACCGAAGATCGAACTGAGGGGAGGCGCGCCTTCGCCGAAAAGCGTCCCCCCAACTACGTGGGACGATAGAGGGTCACGCCATGAACGCCGACACTGACCGTCACGAGGTCCGCGCCCCTGCAGGGGATACACTATAAGATTCCAAGATTTGGGGAGCGGAAAGGGAGGCGCCCGCCCAGCGCTCCAGTTCCTCCACCACGCGAGTCATGTCCTGCTTGCCCCGCCCCCCGGCGAGCGCGATATCGTGGATTTGCTTTACGGTAGTGCAGGCGAGCATGGGTACGCCCAGCGCCTCGGCCTCCGACACACAAAGCCTGAGGTCCTTGCGCATCAGTTCCAGGCGAAAGCCGAAATCGAACGTGCGTGAGAGAACCGAATTAGGAATAATTTTCTCGGAAGTAAGGCTGCGGGCAGTGGAGACGTTGAGCATGTCGAGCATAACCTGTGCCGAGAGACCGGCCTTCACACCAAAGAGCATAGCCTCGCAGGTGGCGACCAGCGTCGCGCCCACGATCATGTTGTTGACGAGCTTGAGTACCTGACCCTGCCCTACCTCATCGCCCACACGCACCACGTTGCGACCGAAGCTCTCGAAGGCGCTCCTCAGCGCCTCGAACGCCCACTCGGCGCCAGAAACCATGACCGAGAGAGCGCCCGACTCGGCTCCGGCAACACCGCCGGCAAGCGGCGCGTCGAGAGCGGTGATCTGACGACATTCGAGCGCGACCGCCACCTCGCGGGCAACGCTAGGGCCGGTCGTCGAATGATCAACAAATATCCGGATTTTTCCTCCCTCTGCGAGCCCATTCGGGCCAAGCGCCACGGCGCGAACGATGTCCGGCGTGGGCAAGCAGACGAGCACAGCCTCCGCCACGTCGGCAACTTCCTTCGGCGTTGCACAGGCCGTAGCGCCCAGCGCTGCCGCTGCTTCCATCGCTGCGCCGTTCACGTCGTACACGGAAACGGGAAAGCCATGGGACAGGAGATGCCGCACCATGTGAGCGCCCATAGCGCCGAGACCCACGAAGCCTAGCGTTGTCACTTCTTCCTCCATTTCGGCGAGGCGCGCGGCCGTTATGCCGAGTGCGGTACGTGGGTGGTCGAACTTAATCGCCTGTCATTCGGCCTGCCTCATCAAGAATGTTACCGGAGAACTGACCGTCAGGAGTGGGGCGGCGATACCGAATCGGATCGGTGTCGCCGATGGCAGGACGGATCAGCATGGGTGCGCGGCGCGAGATCACGGCAGCGGTGGTAGACCGCTATCGATCGGCAGGGCGGGCAGATAAGGGGCTCATTCTCGACGAGCTTTGCGCGGTGACGGGCTGGCATCGCAAACACGCGGTTCGGGCGCTTGCCACCCCTGTCGCAATTTCGCGGGAGGCCCGGCGGCAACGAAGGCCGACCTACGGCGCGACGATCAGGGATGCACTGGTGGCGCTGTGGGAAGCTTCGGATCGTATCTGCGGCAAGCGGCTCAGGGTGATGATTCCGACGTTGCTGCCTTCGCTGGAGCGGCATGGCCGGCTCAAGCTCGACCTAGCCGATCGAGCGCTGGTGCTCGGGGTCAGCGCAACCACGATTGACCGCCTGCTGGTCGAGACCAAAATTGCCGCGGCCGGCGGGAAGCGCCGGCGGGTCGGTTTTTATTCGGCGGTACGGCGTGAAGTGCCGATCCGGACGTTCAACGACTGGCACGATCCGCCACCGGGGTTCTGCGAGGTCGATATGGTGGCCCATGGCGGCACATCGGTGGCTGGCTCGTTCATTCAGACGTTGACGATGGTCGACATCGCGACTGGGTGGACCGAGTGCATGCCGCTGGTGACGCGCGAGAGCGGCCTCGTCGTGCAGGCCATGGAGCGCGCACAGACCCTGTTCCCCTGGCTCATTTCGCGGCGCCGACTTCGACAACGACAGCGCGTTCATGAACGATGTCGTCGTGCCCTGGTGTCGCATGCAAAAGATCGAGGTCACACGCTCGCGCGCCTACAAGAAGAATGATCAGGCTTTCGTCGAGCAGAAGAATGGCGCGGTGGTCCGGCGACTTGTGGGGTACGGTCGCTTCGATGGCGTCGAGACGACACGCGTGCTGGAACGTTTGTATGCGGCATCGCGGCTGCACACCAATTTCTTCCAGCCGTCCTTCAAGCTGAAGGACAAGCGACGCGAGGGCGCGAAAGTGATCAAGCGCTATCATGTTCCGGCCACGCCCTATGCGCGCGCACTGGCGCATCCGAAGTTGGGCAAAGGCGTCAAGCGGCGTCTTCGAGAGCTTTATCGCGCGCTCGATCCTGTGGCTTTGCTGGCTGAGATGAGAGATGCGCAGGCGGAGCTTGGCACGCGTGTCAGCGCCCGCGCGGGAAAGCTCGCGGCAGTAGCCACCCTACCGGTACCGACAACGAACGCAGCAGCGTTCGCGAAGAGGCTCGGCAATGATGTGCATTTGGGAGAGCAGCGCATAATCCATCGGCGCATGCACAAACCATACAAAAAGCGCGTCAAAATGCCATCGATGCTTGATCCACATCTCGCCGACATCGAGCGCTGGCTCGCTGCCGAGCCTCGTCTAACCGCGCTGGCCATCCTCGGTCGTCTCGCCGAACGCTGCCCTGAACAGTTTGGGCCACCGCAACACACCATCGTGCAGCGCTTGTTGCGATCGCTCAGACGGAAAGCAGCCGTGACGATCATCCCGCGCACGGTTGAGGGTGCGGCACCGACCGGTGATCCCGGGACTGGGTGCGACGCTGCGCGTGATGGGCACTCCGCGCCGCCCCCAGCCCCTCCGATCTTCTCGGCATTGACGAAACCTCGGACCGGCCGTCCGTCGGAACTATATCCGTCAAGCGAAAGTAACATCCTCAGATGAGGCAATACGCAGAGCCAAATTTGAACGCCGATTGACAATCGCCCCGGACCTGTTGCTACCTTCAACGACCGTTAAGCGACTGCCAAGCGAGAATTTCGCAAATACCCGGTGAGCAGAGATCACGCTTGGATGCCATGTTGCATTTTTCTCAAGGGATACAGACCATTTATCGGTCTACAACCGGCCTCGTCACCGGCTAAACAAATCATAAGAAAAGCCCGTGCCGATCCGCCGGGCGCATTGACAGGGAGGACAACTTGAAGACCTACCAACTCTTTATCGGCGGCAAATATGTGGATCCCATTGGCGGGGAATGGTTCGAAACCGTCAATCCCTATCGAGGGACGGCCTGGGCCCGCATCCCACGCAGCTCGGCAGCGGACGTGGACCGCGCCGTTGCAACGGCACGTGCAGCCATGACCGAGGGTCCCTGGGCGGGCATGACCCCGTCTGCGCGCGGCAAGGTCCTCCACCGCATTGGCGACCTCGTTGTTCAGCACGCCGAGCGACTTGCCGAGATAGAGGTACAGGATAACGGCAAGCTCTATGCCGAGATGCTGGGCCAGCTGCGCTACAATCCGGAATGGTGGTGGTACTACGGCGGCCTTGCCGACAAGATCCAGGGCACCGTGGTCCCAATTGACAAGCCGGACATGTTCGCCTTCACCACACATGATCCGGTGGGCGTGGTGGCGGCTCTGATAGCGTGGAACTCACCGCTCCTGTTCGTGGCCTTCAAGTGCGCCCCGGCGCTGGCGGCCGGCTGCGCAGTGGTTGTGAAGCCCTCCGAGTTTGCCTCGGCCAGCACATTGGAGTTCGCGACCCTTACAAAAGAAGCCGGTCTCCCGGACGGCCTGTTCAATGTGGTGACAGGCTATGGGGCGGAAGCGGGTAACGCCCTCGTCGTCCACCCTGATGTGGCAAAGATCACCTTCACGGGTTCAGACACCACCGGCGCCGCCATCTATTCAGCGGCCGCCAAAGCAATGAAGCGGGTGTCGCTTGAACTTGGTGGCAAGTCTCCAAACATCGTGTTCGCAGACGCCGACCTCGAGGCGGCGGCCGCCGGCGCGATCTCCGGGATCTTCGCGGCGAGTGGGCAGACCTGCATCGCCGGCTCGCGGCTTTTGGTGCAGAATTCGATTCGCGAAGGGTTCGTCAACAAGCTCCTCGCTGTTGCCGGATCAGCGCGCATGGGCGACCCCATGCAGCCCGAGACGAATATCGGCCCGGTCACCACGCCACCCCAGTACCGAAAAGTGCTCGACTATATCGCCATCGCCAGGGCTGAGGGCGCGCGCTGCGTGCTTGGCGGCAAGCCCGCGGAAGGCAAGGATATCACTGGCGGCCAGTTCGTGGAGCCCACCATCTTTGTGGACGTGGACAACAGCATGCGCATCGCCCGCGAGGAGGTATTCGGACCGGTGTTGTCCGTCATCGGCTTCGAGGACGAGACGGACGCACTGCGCATTGCCAACGATACGATCTACGGCCTCGCCGCAGGCGTGTGGACCAGTGACATCGCCCGCGCGGTGCGCATGTCCAGGGAGCTGAAGGCCGGCACGGTGTGGGTAAACACGTACCGCGCAGTGAGCTATATGATGCCATTCGGTGGCATGAAGTATTCGGGGCTCGGCCGGGAGAACGGCATCGACGCGGTGAAGGAATTCCTGGAGCCAAAGAGCGTGTGGATATCCACTGCCTCCTCTGCGCCCCAGAACCCGTTCGTGATGCGCTGACATCCCGTGAAAGGCCTCTGCACATCATCGAGATGACCCGAGCGCGACGCCGTGCCAGCCAAAAGGCTGGTTGCGGCCCGCGCATGTCGCCTTTCGGCTCGCGTGTCACGCCACTGCGTGGCACCAGAACTTCTTACGCAAGATACGCACCACGGCCCGCTCCAATATGCGTACCGGCTGATTTGTTCCAACCGCATCAGGAAAACGGGCGGGCTGATCAGATAGCACGGCGGCCCTCCACCTCGAGGATCACACCGTTGATGAACGCAGCGTCATCAGAGGCGAGGTAGAGCGCGGCGCCAGCGACATCCTCTGGCTCGCAGAAGCGGCATTCGATTGTCGGCGTCGACCTATAGCCCGTGCAGGCGATTGCAATGCCGCGCTCATTGGCGGCAGCCATATCAATGGAGATGTTGCGCGACCCCGTCGACGCAACGAACCTCAGCCGGAAAAACGCTCGATAATGTCGCGACGCAGGGGCGTGCGCTCGCGCATGACGCAAATCACGTCGAAAGGCAGTATCCTTTCGATCGGTTTGGTCGACATGGTCGCCGAAGACTGTGATGTCTGCGTTTTTGACGACCGCCGACCAGTCGGCCATGCTCAGCGCGACATGTTGGTAATCATCGAGGATTGCAATCTTCACTGCTTACCTCGGCTTCGTTGGAGCATACCGCAGACCTGCGGGTTCGAGCACAGCGGGTCAGCAGGCTGTCGTGGTTGCCAAGAACGATCGTCTACCGACACTCCGTACGCGGGATCATCCATGTTGAAATCGTCTGCCAAAGACCATCGCCAGACTTCCGTTGATAGGCGATAAAGTCGACATCCTCGCCGTGCACGAGTTCATAGCGATGAGATTTGATGGAATGTTTGGTCTGTTTCATCACTGCCATTCTCCTCATCAGCACTTTGAGTAACTACTGAGTAGTCGCACGTCTTCGACCGTCAATAAGAGGATCATTATCATATAATCACGTTATCGAGAGGCAAGCGGAACATAAACGTCATCGCCGGAAACCGTCGAATACGAATGCAACGATTCGCTCGGGGCCCAATCGACGTATTCAAGCCAGTAGGCGCAGCGATCCCTGGTGAACCAGATGCCAGATCTCGTCGGCGATCGCGTGGGGCTTGAAGAAGGATCGATCTCCCGGAAGGTGCCGAACACCCCGCCAACGGCGTTGTGGATGACGACGCTTGGATTGCCGATATCTTGCTCCACAGCGGAAGCTACCGCCTCGATCTGAGCGGGATCGGACACATCGCATAGATATCCATTGGCGTTTGAAAGCTGTTTTTCGAGAGTGGCAAGACGCTCCTCGCTCCTTGCAAGAAGAGCCACGCGATAGCCGCCCTCGGAAACGTGCTTAGCGAGCGCCGAACCCATGCCGGGTCCAACGCCGGCAATAGGGCAGACAGGTGCGGTCATGCGATCAAATCTCCCGGTGAGCCCTAGCGAATGGACGTCGTTGAGAGCAATTGCCGTCGCGGCCAACTCCTGCTGTCCACTCGAGACTCCAAATTCCACCGGCTGCGTTGAGACCGCGGCCGGACGTGTGCCGCCCGCGGTCATCATGGCTTCACAGTAGGATAATGCGTATTTCGCAAAAACGGGACAGTAATTTCGCTAACTGACGGACAGCAGTTTCACTAAATCGCGGACAGCATGGCGGCGGCGAGTTTTGGTTGCCTGGT